>Ga0160425_1003140_pt1 | contig 12387 bp, 12 predicted proteins | sample BioMet8_FD_108193 | JGI IMG/M metagenome (GOLD analysis project Ga0160425, IMG submission 108193) | Microbial communities from bioreactor (seeded with sewage sludge) at Lawrence Berkeley National Lab, California, USA - Biofuel... | ecosystem: Engineered > Bioreactor > Anaerobic > Unclassified ...
CGGGCCGGGTCCGAGTTGGGGTCCGGGGCCGACGCAAAGCGGAGTATGCCCCGGTAATACGCAGCGGGGCGTCCCCGTCGCTGGTCGCCGTCAGGCGAAATCGGACCGGGTATGGGACGTTGCACTTGGAGCTATTTCCTTTTTTCTGTGGGATGGCTGTGTCCGGGAATTGGAGTTGGTCCGTCCGGGACGGTTTATCGGCGCGAATATGTGCTGGAGCGGCAAAGGGCGACCGTGCAGCAGTCGGGAAGGCTTGCTGCGGGCGTTCATGACCAAAGGAGTTTACGATTTTCCGAGCACCAAAATGTTGATTGAAAAACGGAAAGGCGATCCGCATCTGCGGCGCTTGTGCGGTTGGGAATATCCTTCGCAAGTGCCCTCGGAAGCGACGTTTTCCCGTGCGTTCAAGGAATTTGCGGAAAGCGGTCTGGCGGATGAAATGCATCAACGCACCGTCAAAGAACATCTGGACAACAAGGTGGTCTGGCACAGCAGCCTGGATTCGACAGCAATCAAAGGACAGGAAAAATCCTGCCGTAAGAATACGCCGCGTCCCAAGCTCAAGAAAAAGCGCGGACGCAAGAGCAACGCGGAAAAAGCGGCGATGGCGGCCGAAGCGCAAACGGAGATCAAGACGCGTCGTTTGGAACTTCAGTCGGGACGTTCACTGGAAGAGGATCTGGCCGATTTGCCGACCGCCTGCGACTGGGGCGGCAAACAAAACAGTCAAGGGAAATATGAATATTGGAAGGGCTATAAGCTGCATTTAGCCCCAAAGCGCAAAGCCAAAAGCCTCTACTCTCCCTCAAATGTTGACAAGTTTTCCTTATTATGGCGGAGTGTGTTTGGCCGCCGGGTTCTTTGACAATCGGAAAAAAAGACGGGAGCGCAGACGGTGTGTTTCCATTTTAGACATCAGGAATGTGACGTGTCTAAAATGATTTCACGGAGTGTCCAAAACGTCGAGCATGAGACGCAAGTTATTTTACACACCACGCTCAAACGGTGTCTAAAATGTCTAAAATGAAGTGCGAATGATTCTAAACACTCGAGTTCAAGCACTGTCTAAAATGTCTAAAATGTCTAAAATGCCCTGTTCCCCTGTTCCCCTGTTCCTCTGTTCCCCTGTTCCTCTGTTCTAATGTTCTAATGTTCTATTGTTCTAATGTTCTATTGTTCCCCTGTTCTAATGTTCTATTGTTCTATTGTTCTATTGTTCTAATGTTCTATTGTTCTATTGTTCTATTGTTCTAAAAAGAAGGCCGGCCCCCGTGAGGGAGTCGGCCGGATCGAACGGAATGAGGACGTTACTTCCGCTTGGACAGCACATCCTTTTCGTACTTTTTGACGGCATCCAGCCAGGCGGTGCCGAGCGGAGCCTGATGACGGGCGCAATATTCGTCCCAGACGGCGTTGAACGGCATGGTCTTGAGTTCTTCCAGCATTGCCAGCCGGGAGGTCAAATCACCTTTCTGTTCCAGTTTGCCGAGTGTGCCGGTCGGTTCGAGCAACGCCAGGAGCAAAGCCTTGGACATATTGCGGGCGCCGATCACCCAAGCCGCAACCCGGTTGATGCTGGCGTCGAAATAATCCAGACCGATGTGAACGCGGTCGGTAAAGTTGTGGCGAACGATTTCTTCGGCAATGGCCCGCAGTTCATCGTTCAGAATCACCACGTGGTCGCTGTCCCAGCGGACGCCCCGGCTGACGTGCAGCAGAACTTCGTCCAGGAACAGCAGACAGGAGGAAATCTTGTCGGAGATCACTTCGGTAGGATGGAAATGACCGGCGTCGAGACACAGCAGTTTGTGATTCTTCACCGCATAGCCCATGTAAAATTCATGGGACCCGACCACATAGCTTTCGGAACCGATGCCGAACAGTTTGCTTTCGACGGCGTCGCGGTTGTATTTGGGATTGACCGGAACGGCAAAAATCTGGTCGAGGGAATCCTGCAACCGTTCGCGCGGCGCCAGACGGTCGGCGGGAATATCCTTGTAGCCGTCGGGAATCCAGAAGTTGGTAATGCAGGTATTACGCAGTTTTTTGCCCATGGCTTCGGCAATTTTCCGGCAGGCGATGCCGTGCTGAATCCAGTACTGCCGGACCCGCTTGTCGGCACTGCTCAGCGTAAAACCGGAGGCCGCCATCGGATGGGAAAAATAGGTGGGATTGAAGTCCAGGCCGATGCTCTGTTCCGCTGCCCAATCCATCCAGTTGGCGAAGTGTTCCGGACGGAGTTCGCAGCGGTCGACGCGTTTGCCGTTGGTTTCGGCATAGATAGCATGGAGGTTGAGACGTTTTTTACCGGGAATCATCTGCATCGCCAGTTCCAGGTCGCGGCGCAATTCTTCCGGATGACGGGCTTTGCCGGGATAGTTTCCGGTCACCGCCAAACCGCCGTCCAGCGCGGCCGACGACTCGAAGCCGCCCACGTCGTCGCCCTGCCAGCAATGCAGACTGACGGCAATACCGTCGAGTTTCTTCATGGCCGCTTCGGTGTCGACGCCCAACTGATTCCGATACTGTTCCTGTGCGGCGGCATAGGTCGCCGACGAGGTTTTGGCACTCTTTTTCATGTTTTTGTCCCGGTTGATTTGACCGTTAAAAATGGAATTGTTTTTATTATAGCATATTATCAACATAGATTCCTTGACAAAAACGGAAAATAATAGCATTATATCGTCACTGGCAAACTTTTTAAACAAAAGAGCAGACTATGCCGGATTTTCTACGCCGCGAAGATGTCCTGCGGGAAAACGGATTGCCGCTGGCCGTGATTCGTCGGGACCCGCAGCCGCCCTACCCGCTGCACGCCCACGAATTCGCCGAATTGGTGATCGTCTACCGCGGCGAAGGCATTCATTTCACGGAAAGCGGGGAATGCCGGATTGCGGCCGGAAATGTTTTTCTGATCCACGGGGCCTACCGGCACGGATATCGTCAACCGGATGATCTGGCCCTGGTCAATCTGATTTTTCGTCCGGAAGATATCGTCGGGCTGGGGATTTTTCCGCTGATGCGACAAGGACTGCCGCTGCCATCGTCGGCATCGCCGTCCGCCGCGCCGGAACCGTGCCGACTCGCGCCGCAGGAACTGGCGGAGACCATGCGGCAGATCGCCCAAATGGAGCAGGAAGAACATTCGCCGCAGCCGATCGGATCGGCCATGATGACCGCTTTATTTCTGGAACTGGTGGTCATGCTGCTGCGCCGCCAGCTGCCGGAAGCCGCCGCCCCGGCCCCCTCCCCCCGACTACAGCCGGTGATGCGCTATCTGGAAAATCATTATCAGGAAGCGGTGACGCTGGAGCAACTGGCACGGCTCAGTCGGCTTTCGACCAGTTCGCTGACTCGGGAGTTCAAACGGACTACCGGTTTCTCGCCGGTGGAATATCTGATTAATTACCGGATCCGGCAGGCCGCCCGACGGCTGCTGGCCGTTCCGGAAGAAAGCATTGCGGAAACCGGGTACGCCTGCGGGTTCGCCGACAGCAACTATTTCACCCGGGTATTCCGGCAAAAAACAGGCAAGAGCCCACGGGAATTCAAAAAAACTGGAACGTGGGCGGGTTAGCGGCAGGAATCAATTCTTATCGGCGCCGAAATCATCGTCGTCGAAATCGTCTTTCTGCCCTTTCGCGCGATCTTCTTCGAAATCGTCGAAGTTCTCTTCTTCCTCGGCGAACTCGTCGGCGAATTCGTCGTCCATTTCTTCCATTTCCTCGTCGTCCTCATCCAACCCCACCGTGTCAAGATAATCGTCGAGATACTCGGAAGTATTGACTCCCAGGGAGTCTTCCAGTTCCGCTATCATATCGTCCAGATCATCTAAATCGTCTCTTCTCATTACCGCGACCTCTATCTTGTTTTACCGCTCAAACTTTTCCATTGCCGGTGCTCATCGTTAAAAAAGCAAGACATTAAACGGTCGACGGAAAAAAAACAAATCCGTTTTCTGAAAAAATTTGTTTTTTCCTGTCGGCTCGCTATGAAGCCTCCCAATGAACCTTTATAAAATCTTACCGGCTAAATGTCAACCGGCACAACCGGCAAATCCATTATTTTTTACAAAAAATTTACCGGGGGCCGATGCCTTTCCCACGGTTCGCCGTCCCGCTCTATTTCTTTTTCAGGAATAAAGCCTTGATCACCCGTTTATAAGTATAAGTCTTGGGATCTCGGACCGACGTCGCGCCGATCCGACTGTAGTGGTCATTGATCTGATTATCCAGAATGCTCAGATCCTGTCCCGAACGGTCGTTGACCAGATTGAACGATTTCGACGTCATGTTCAGCAATTGATCGTCGCGCACCATGTCGACCGGCATGACCTCGTATTCCGCCACGTAGATGGCATCCGCGCCGACGCTTTTCGCTTTCTTCGACAGCTTCTGCATCAGTTCTTCATAGCTGTAGTCCGTGTAACTCCCGGAAATCACCGCCGTTCCCAGTTGCCGATAGCCCGTCGTCTGGCCCTGATTTTTCAGCACCTTTACGGCCGTGGACGGCGGCAACGTTTCTCCCTGATACGACACGCTTGCACATCCGTACGACAGCAATACCGCTGCCGCCACACTCAATCCGGCCAGTTTCAGCTTCATAACGTTCCTCAGTAAGATTTGCTCGTCAAAATTTGGCATAACATAGTTGACCCCCTTGGGAATTCAAGTCGTTCATGACTTTCCGCTCGAGCCACCGTTGCCGTCAGGTCCGGCTATTCGCTTATCGTCAGGTTTTTCTTCCAGAAATCGATCTGGCGGCGAACCTGCTGCGGACCGGTCGCCCCGAACACTTCTCGGGCGGCAATGCTGTCCTGCGGCGAGAACAGCGTCAGAAATTCGGCATCGGCCTCCGGAATCGTCTGCTTCATTTCGTCCAGCGTGACTTCATTCAGCGCCTTCCCGTGCTCCTTGCACCACTTGACGAAAGCCCCCACGCGATGATGAGCGTGACGGAACGGCACCCCGCGCCGCACCAGCATTTCCGCCACGTCGGTGGCCATCAGCGCCGGATCGGACGCGGCCGCCGCCATTCTCTCCTTCCGGACGGTGATCGACGCGATCATCGGCGGAAACACTTTCAGGATCATCGTCACGGTATCGAGCGCGTCGAACACCGGTTCCTTGTCTTCCTGGAGATCGCGGTTGTACGTCAGCGGCAACCCTTTGCAAATCGTCAGAATGGTCATCAGGTCGCCGTAAATCCGTCCGGTTTTGCCCCGGGAGAGTTCGGCGATGTCAGGATTCTTTTTCTGCGGCATCAGGCTGGACCCGGTGCAGAAGGCATCGCCCAGTTCGATAAAATTGAACTCCTGCGAGCACCACAGAATCAGGTCTTCGGAAAACCGGGAAACGTGCATCGCAAAAATTGCCAGATCGGACAACAGTTCGCAGATAAAGTCGCGGTCGGCCACCGCGTCCATGCTGTTCCGGGTCATTGACTCGAAGCAGAGGCGGCGGCGCACAAAATCGCGGTCGATCGGCAACGTGGTTCCGGCAATCGCCCCCGACCCCAGCGGCATTACGTTGATCCGCTTCCGACAGTCGTTCAGTCGGTCGATATCGCGCTGAAGCATTTCCACGTACGCCAGCAGATGATGCGCCCACAGGACAGGTTGCGCATGCTGGAGATGAGTCAAGCCCGGCAGATAGACCTCGGCGTGGCAGTCGGCAACCTGAACGATGGCCTGCTGAAAATCCCGGATGGCGTGCGCAATGATTTCCACTTGATCGCGCAGATAAAGCCGGATGTCGAGTGCGACCTGATCGTTCCGGCTCCGGGCGGTATGGACTCGCGCCCCTTCGTCTCCAAGCACTTTGATCAGTTCGCTTTCGATGTGCATGTGAATATCTTCCAGCGCCATGGAGAAAGTAAAATTGCCGGCGTCGATGCGACGTTCGATCTGGTCGAGTTCGTCCGCGATTTTGACGGCGGTTTCGGCGGGAATAATCCCCTGTTCCGCCAGCATGGCCGAGTGCGCCTTGCTGCCCATGATGTCATATTTATACAACCGTTTGTCGAAAGAAATCGATTCGGTAAAAGCCGCCACATCCTGATTGGTGTCGCCGGAAAAACGGCCGCTCCAGAGTGCCATCGTCGTCGCCTCATATGATTAATGGTTTAAATGATTGTCAAACTCAATAATAAAGACCGCTTTTCGGCAAATGCAACGCATTCCGGCGTTCCAGTCCGAAACACCCTGTCGCACAAGGTGGGAAAGAGTAAAAAAAAACACCCCATCGTCAAGGAAAGCATTGGTACAATATTCCCATCGAAACGATCAAATTATCAGGATAAAAACATGAAAATGTACTTGAATATTGAAATATCCATGGGTATTGTATTCCGGTTTTTTGTTCGTCATGGCATTCATGTCGAGCAAGCAATCTAACTAATTTAGTCCGATGCAGTTGCCAATCTGCAGTAATTATTTAAAACAATCTTTTAAGTAACAGGTTTTGAGTGTCATGAGCAAGCAGATCCGTTTTATGCTGACGGCCTTCCGGGACGGCTTCCAGTCGGTTTTCGGGGCGCGGGTGTTTTCGAAAGATTTTCTTCCGGTGGTGGAAGCGGCAGCGGCAGCCGGTATTACGCATTTCGAAGCCGGCGGCGGGGCCATGTTCCAGTCGCCTTTTTTCTATGCCAATGAAAACGCATTCGAGGTTATGGACGCGTTCCGGAAAGCGGCCGGTCCCGATGCCGAGCTCCAAACCCTCGCCCGCGGCATCAACGTCGTCGCGCTGGATTCGCAGCCTCGCGATATCATTAAACTGCATGCCCAACTGTTCAAAAAACACGGCATGACCACCATCCGTAACTTCGACGCACTCAATGACGTCAACAATCTGATTTACAGCGGCCAGTGCATCGCCGAAGCCGGCCTCAAACACGAAGTCACCGTCACCATGATGGAACTGCCGCCGGGCTGTACCGGCGCCCATACCGCCGAATTCTATCTGTCGGTGCTCAAGAAGATTCTCGACTCCGGTATTCCGTTCGACTCGATCGCTTTCAAAGACGCTTCCGGCACCTCCGCCCCGACCAAAGTTTATAATACGGTCAAAGCGGCGCGCCAACTGGTCGGTCCCAATGTCAAACTGGTGTTTCATTCGCATGAAACCGCCGGTACCGGCGTGCTGGCCTATCGTGCCGCCATCGACGGCGGCATCGATCAGGTTGACCTGTCGATGGCACCGCTGTCCGGCGGCACCTGTCAGCCCGATATTCTCACGTTGTGGCACGCGCTCCGCGGCAGCGACTATTCGCTTGATATCGACATTCATAGGATCATCAAGCTGGAAAGCATGCTGAAGGACGCTCTGAAGGACTACTTCATGCCGCCCGAAGCCACCAAAGTCGAGCCGCTGATTCCGTTCTTCCCGATGCCGGGCGGCGCCCTCACCGCCAATACGCAGATGCTCCGCGACAACAATCTGATGGACAAATATCCGCAGGTCATTGCCGCCATGGGCGACGCGGTTGCCAAGGGCGGATTCGGTTCTTCCGTCACCCCGGTTTCCCAATTCTATTTCCAGCAGGCGTTCAACAACGTGATGTTCGGCCCTTGGAAGAAAATTGCCGACGGTTACGGAAAAATGGTGCTCGGCTATTTTGGCAAAACCCCGGTTGCCCCGGACCCCGAAGTGATCAAAATTGCCCAGGAGCAACTCAAACTCGAACCCACCACCCGCAACCCGATGGACATCAACGATGCCAATCCGAAAAAAGGCATCGCGCCCGCCCGCGCCGCCATCGAAGCGGCCGGTTTGCCCATTACCGATGAAAATATCTTCATCGCGTCCTCCTGCCAGGACAAGGGTATTCTGTTCCTGAAAGGCGACGGTAAGATCGGCGTTCGCAAGAATCTGCCGCCGGCCACTCCGGCGCCGGCCAAAGTTCCGCCGACCGACTCCTATTCGGTGGTAGTCAACGGCAAAACTTACGGCGTCAAGCTGGGCAAAAACGGCATCACCGAAGTAAACGGCGTTCCTTATTCCGTGGCGGTAAAGCCCGGCGTGCCGCCGGCAACGACTGCGGCTCCGGTGGCGACCGGCGCCGAAACCCTGCATGAAGTCGTTTCTCCGCTTCCCGGGCTGGTCCTGCGCATCGTGTTGAAACCGGGTTCGACGATTGCCGTCGGCGAAACCATCCTGGTGCTGGAATCGATGAAAATGGAAACCCCCGTCAATGCGCCATGTTCCGGCGTACTGGCCTCGATTCCGGTCAAACAGGGCGATCAGATTCAGGCCGGCTCGGTGCTGGCGGTCATCAAGAAATAATCGTCCGGACTCCGGACGCAAGTTGCAGAGGTAAAAAATCATGGACCATATAAACTTCCTGGGGATTTTCCAGGGGATTGATATGATGTGTCACACGTTTCAGACCAATCCCACCCTGGCGATTTCCCGGATCGCTTTGATTTTTGTCGGTTTTCTCCTGATCTATCTGGGAAAAAAAGGAGTGCTCGAACCGTTGCTGATGATCCCGATGGGACTCGGCATGGCCACGGTCAACGCTTCGGTCATGTTCTTCGACCCGATCAACATGGCCGCCAAAAAAGCCATCGACCCCAACGCCGCCGGAACGTTGTTTCTCGACGCCAACGTCAGCAACAACGACCACCTGATGACGCTGATGCAGATCGACTGGCTCCAGCCGGTCTATACCCTGACGTTCAGCAACGGGCTGGTGGCCTGCCTGGTCTTTCTGGGGATCGGTTCGCTGCTGGACGTGGGCTTTGTCATGGCCCGTCCGTACGTTAGCATGTTTCTCGCGCTCTGCGCCGAGTTCGGCACCATCATCACGCTGCCGATTGCCACCGCGCTGGGCTTGAATCTGAAAGACGCGGCCTCCATCGCGCTGGTCGGCGGTGCCGACGGCCCGATGGTGCTGTTCACGTCGTTGAAGCTCTCTCCCGATCTGTTTGTTCCGATTACCGTAGTCGCCTATCTATACCTCGGTTTTGCCTATGGCGGTTTCCCCTATCTGATCAAGGCGCTGGTTCCGAAAAAACTCCGCGGCATCCAGATGCCCGCCACCACCAAAGACCGGGAAATTACCTCCGGACAGAAAATGGTGTTTGCGGTGGTCTGCTGCGTGGTGCTCTGTCTGCTGTTTCCGGTGGCGTCGCCGCTGTTCTTCTCACTATTCCTCGGGATTGCCATCCGGGAATCCGGGATGAAACAGTTCCAGCATCTGGTTTCCGAAGTTGTTCTCTACGGCGCCACGCTGACGTTAGGACTGCTGCTGGGGATTCTCTGTGAAGCCGGTACGATTCTGTCGCCCAGAGTGTTGCCGCTGTTGCTGCTCGGCATGCTGGCGCTGCTGCTCTCAGCCATCGGCGGTCTGGCCGGCGGGTACATCATGTACTTCCTGACTCGCGGCAAGTTCAATCCGGTGATCGGAATTGCCGGCGTCAGTTGCGTTCCCAGTACGGCCAAGGTCGCGCAGAAATGCGTCTCCGCAGCCAACCCCAACGCGATCATTATGCAGTATGCGCTGGGCGTCAATATCAGCGGCGTTATCACGACGGCAATCATCGCCGCCATTTACGTCAGTCTGCTGAGTAAATAATCAGGAGTTGCCATTATGAATGAATGGACGATTGTTGGATTAACATATGTGCTGGCGGCGCTGGTGTCGTTGCTGGTCGCAGTAATTATTCATATCATGGGCGCGGCGGTCAAACGTTTTGCCGCCCCGGAAGTGCCGGGCGCAATCGACGCCGAGGCACAACAGGGCGGCTCGGCAACCATTGCCCCTCCCCGCAATGAAGAGGCGGAAATCGTCGCCGCGATTGCCGCCGTGCACAGTTATATTGCCCGACGTCATTAGGCACGTCGAAATTTCCGGGGAAGAAACCCGAATGCCGGACTGCGGCTTCAAGTTTCTTCCCCCTATTTTTATTTCCTTTCCGAAAAACTTTCTCTAGATCAGGAACGGCTGACCGCAAAACATGCCGGATGCCAGGCGGCCGTGATGGAATATCCGATTTCCGGCCCGTTATGTTTCATTTTTCGGGGATGAGACAATTGATTTTGGCTGACAATCAAGTTATTTTTCTTCACCGTGACATCAAAAAAAACGGATTGAAATCTTTTTTCAGCGAGGAGTCTCCCCGGTTTTTACGAAATCGCGTTTTGCTTTTGCCAACAGCGAAACGCCTGAAAGCGGATAAAAATAAAGGCCAATTAACGATGGTAACGATGGAGTTTATCGCGCAGAAAACGGGTCTGTCCCGCTACACCATCTCCCGCGCCCTCAGCGGCAATCCCAAAGTTCTGCCCAAAACCCGCGAACGCATTCTCCAGGTTTGCGAAAAGTACGGTTACGTGCCGAACTCCAATGCCGTCGGACTGGTCAAGGGCCGGACCAATCTGATCGGGGTGGTGGTGCCCTATCTGACCGACGATTTTTACAGTGAATTCATCGACGCGCTCGACCGGACGGCCAGGGAGCATAACTATCAGTTGATTTACCGGTCTTCCTACAACGACGGCAAGTTGGAGGCGGAAATCATCAAAAACTTTCTGGCGCTGAAAGTCTGCGCGCTGATCGTGGTGCCGGTAGTGGTGAACCCGGACCGACGGGTTCATGATTTAGCCGGAAAGAACGTCCCCGTCGTCTACTTCGACCGTCCGCTGAGTCCGGACCGCTATCACGTGATCAACGACAACCGCGAAGGGGTTCGCCAGATCACGGCAATGTTGCTGGCGGCCGGACGCCGTCCGGCTTATCTGGGCAGTTTTTACCGCGACAGCAATATTACGGCGCGGGAACGGGAAGACGGCTATTGCGCGGCGATGAAGGCGCAACGGCACCCACCGGTGTTGCTGGACTGTTCCCACAGTCACGAGCAGCAGGACAACGAGCAGTTCGGCTACGACAACCTGCATTGGACCATTGAACAACATCAGGTCCCCGATGCAGTGGTTTGCGTGACCGATGCCGTTGCCCTGGGCGCCATACGGGCGCTGAAGGAAGCCGGGCTGGCGCCGGGCCAGGACGTGCTGGTGGCCGGACACGACAACCTGCGGTTCAGTGCGTTTTTGAGTCCGGCTCTGACTACCGTCCGCCAGCGGAAGGATCAGTTTGCCGTGACCTGCATCGAAATTATCGACCAATGTCTGAAAGGCCAGCCGCCAATCCGAAAAAAATACCTTTTCGCCCCGGAAATCATCCGTCGGGAATCCGCTTGAAAAAAATTTGGTCAATTGGAAAAGTAAACGTACGTTTGTCAGATTAAACGCACATAACCTTGAGAAAGTCGTGCGTTTAGTTTGCCCCTGAAATCCGCCGGGAATGATAGCAAGGCTACCGGAGCGGAATGTTGAGTGCGGCAAAAATATCTTTTTGCTTCCTGGTCATCTCTCTGTAGATGCTCGAACCGTCCGGAGCGTAGATTTTCTTGAAGCGTTTCAGATGCGAAATCATTTCCAGAAAGGTCATCCGGAGCTTGCCGCCGTTGGTTTTGAGTCGGTAAATCATCTCACCGTAGAGAATCAGACCGATCATGTGAACGAACAGTCGGCCGTCGAAATTCTCCTGGTGGGTGCACGAAAAAAAGCAATGCTCTCTGTCAGTAAGACAGGTTGCAAATTATTCAAGAATAAGCCCATATAAGCCAGGAATAGCGTTTTTACGGATTGCTTGGGGCGGGAACCTTTTTACGGATTTTGAGCTTATCAATTTCCTTTTTCTCATGCCTGAGAATTTTAGACTTCCGCAGCCTTTTCGAACATGAAAAAACCGCGTCCACTACGGAGGGTACATAAATTCCGCCCGCTCACGCGGCAAGCTTTTCCCGTCGGTATCCGTGCAACAGTCCGCCGAGGAATGAAATTTCCCGGATCTCACCGTCTTCATCCTGCGGATACGGAGCAATTATTTGTCCGCCAAGCCCGGCGCTCGGCCGGTAGCGATGCCAATATTCAAGGTACTGGCTAACGGCGTATCGCAACTGCTTTTCTGAGGTGAATATGAGCTTATCCAGACATTCGGCGTTCAGGGCTCGGATGAAATTTTCACATCTGGAATTCATTTTCGGGCAGAACAGGGGTAGCTTTTTGACAGTTATGCCGATGGACTCAAAGACGGCGTCAAAACGTCGCTTGAAAAGAGAATCGCAATCATTACCGTCCCATAACTTGCTGAAAACGCTCTTCGTTTGAGTTTTCTGAGCTCAAACCGATTCGATTTTCCCACTAACCCATTCCCGACTTTGAGTCTGGTTGAAGCCGACTGAAAATCGCCGTTTTTACGCCGGAGCCAGCCCCGGCAGGTAACTTTGTTCCGGGGAGGCTCGCATCCGAGTACCGCGTGCTGTCCCATAGCATTTCAGTACGCTGAACATGTCGAACGCGCTCCACAACACGCCGCGCAACA
>Ga0160425_1003144_pt1 | contig 12383 bp, 6 predicted proteins | sample BioMet8_FD_108193 | JGI IMG/M metagenome (GOLD analysis project Ga0160425, IMG submission 108193) | Microbial communities from bioreactor (seeded with sewage sludge) at Lawrence Berkeley National Lab, California, USA - Biofuel... | ecosystem: Engineered > Bioreactor > Anaerobic > Unclassified ...
AGGCATTTCTGGCTTCTACGGAGAAATCTCCTGAAATCGAGTTTGCCGTGTGGGCGCCGATTACTGTGTTTACGAAGACCCCGGACTGCGTATCAGCAATAACATCCGTCTGAGGATAATCAAGAATAACGTTCCTGAGTCCTACTGAAGGAGGGCTTGTGTAAGAAGACCTGGAGCTGTTCCCTGTACTCTTTACGCCTGCTTTTCCTGCAGTATAACTGTCATAGAGGTAAGTCTCAAGCACACCTTTCCCAATCACGGTAGTGCGCTGCGAAGGAACACCTTCGTCATCCGAAGCCGATGTTTCAATTCCAGCTTCAATGAGTCCGTCATCGTAAATACTGAGTTCAGGCACCGCCAGCTCTTCTCCAATTTTGTCTATCAAGCCTGACCTTCCCTTCTGGACATTATCCGCGTCAAGCGAAGGAGCAAGTGCTTCTTCAATAATGTCTGAAATGGCGAACGGATGGAAAATCACATCAGTTTTTTGCGGTTCGATCTTTATGCCGCTATTAGACTTCAGGGCAAGATCGGCTGCATTCTTTCCGATGGCAAAGAAATCAATATCCAGAGAACGGGAAATCCCAAAGTCATAGGCTGTTGAAGCCTGCCCATTAACAGTAATGACATCCACAAAGCCGGAAACTGCTGTTGATTCCTCTTCGATTTCTATGCCATTAGTGTTCAGGATAAGTTGCTTGCCCTTTGCCCGGGTAAAACCTCCTGATGTTGGAAGCGTGCCTGGGACTTCTTTTGTGCCTTCAATAAGTGCCAGGGCATACTCAATACAGGATTCAAGTTCCAGAGTCTCGACTTTTTTATCAAAGATGCCCGAGATAGTGGGATATTTCCCGTTAGAAGGAAGACTTACCCAATCAGGGTCGCTTTCTCTGACCCTGGCTTCGGCAACTGCGACCTCGACGGCATCCTCTATTTGTGCTGCCGAATTCGTGCTGGCAAAGCCAACGGCTCCGTTTACTATAGCACGGATTCCTATGCCTTCCGAAAAACGGTCTTTAGCGTTTTCAAGGGCATCTTTTCTAAAGTTCACACCAGTTGAGTGGTTTGCAGCGTAATAGATTTCAGCTTCTTCCGCCCCTGCTTTTTCCGCAAGCCTGAGGGCTTTTCTTGCAAGCTCGTACATCTTCATGCACCTCCCACAAGGGCTTTTGAGATTGCAAGATGAGGAGAACCATCTGAGACGGGTACAAGCTGCCCGGCTTTTCCGCATCTGCCTGCAGTCATTTTAAGGTCGTTACCCACAAGGGCCACATGGTTGAGAATCTCAAGAGTTTTGCCTGAGAGAGAAACGTCACGTATGAGTTCTGTGAGTTCTCCGTTCTTTATCAGGTACCCTTTTTCGGCATTGAACTGGAAAATCCCTTCTCCGGTATTTACCTGTCCTCCTCTTGAGCCTATGAGGTACATGCCGTCTTTTACCTCTTCAAGCATCTCTTCAAACCTGGCATCCCCGTTATCTATGAAGGTATTGCTCATCCTGACAACGGGCATTGAATAGCCCTGAGCCCTGCAGTTCCCTGGAGTTCCTCCAAGTTTCGCTGCAGTTTCCCGGGAATGAAGATATGAATTAAAAACCCCGTTCTTGATTATTTCTGTCCTTTTTGATTGTGATCCTTCGGCATCAAAAGGATAGTATCCGAACTCGTGTAGGGTAGGGTCATCGATAATCGTAACAAGGGGAGATGCAATCTGTTCTCCGATCCGGTTTTCAAGGATGGAATCACCTTCGAGTACAAGATCGGCTTCAGATGCATGCCCCACGGCTTCGTGGGCAAAGACGCCAGCCAGTTCCTGGTCAAGGATCACAGGCATTTCTCCACCTTTAGGGGTTTTTGCTTTGAGAAGTTCAATTGCGGAATTTCCTGCCTTGCCAGCAAGTTCCAGAACATTTTCTTTCTTGAAAAGCTCATACCCGTACCCAAAGCGGCTCTCTCTGCCTGCCTGGTATACTCCGTTTTCCGAGGCAACTGCCGAAACCGCAAAACCGACGTTCATGAGTTCATAAGCACCTTCAATTCCATCGGAACTCCTGTATTCGACTTTAAACTCGGATTCCAGGTACATTACCTTGGTACTGTTGATGCCTTTTACTTTTGCATGGGTTTCTATGCTTTTTAAAAGATCGACTTTTTCCTCAATAGGAACATTCCTTGGGTCGATTCTGACCTCAGGGAGATTCTTTACTTCCGGAGGATTTATGGTTGCGAGTTCCACGTCTTCCCTGGGTGTATGTGCGTTCATAGAAAAAGCAAGTTTTGAGGCCGCCTCTACGCCCTGTTTAAGGTCGACTTCCCCTTCCACAGATGTATAGCCCCAGGAACCACCACAGAGAGCCCTTACACCGGCCCCCCGTGTAAAGTTTCTTGATAGTTCCTCGATCTTTCCGTTATCCAGAATAATTGAGGTGGAACTGCCCTCAATTACCCTGCAGTCATAAAATTTAATATCCTGCATAATAGTCATGATCAGTTCCTGCACCCGAAAAGGTTCTTAGCCTGCACGGAAGCGGGTGAAACCTCAGGAATATCGAAGCTGAGCTTTGTAATGTTTCGCAATTTTTCGATAATTGAGTTCTTTTTCGGACCTACAAGGCTGTGTTCCATTACTTCCGCAATAGAGGAGACAGGAATTATCTGGATTTTTTCCTTATACGCCTTTTCGATAAGGACATCTGCCTCGTTTGCTTTGGGGATAATTACTTTCTTAATACCGGCCCGGGCTGCAGCCTCAATTTTATAGGTAACTCCACCTACAGGCAGGACATCTCCCCTGACTGAAAGGGAACCTGTCATTGCCACGGTCTGGTCTACAGGAATCTTCTCAATGGCAGATATGACAGCTGTTGCAATGGAAACTGATGCACTGTCTCCTTCGACACCTTCGTAGGTCCCTACAAACTGGATATGGACATCATGTCTGGATACGTCCGTGCCTGTCATGTTCTTAATCACGGCAGAGACATTTAGCACTGCTTCCTTCGCAATTGTCTTAAGCTTACCTGTTGCTATAATACGCCCTTCGGCTCCGGAAAGTGCCGGGGTGACTTCGGATACTATGGGAAGTACAATTCCTGAATCTCCACCCATGACTGCAAGCCCGTTGACTCTGCCCACAGCAGAACCTTTTCTAAGGAAGGACTCGTAATCTTTGCGGTTTTCTAGATAACTATCTGCAAGCTGCTGCTCAATAGATCTTGCAATTCTTTTTGCTGCAAGTACGTGCTCAGCGGTTGTTAATGGAGCGCCTTCGGAATGGGCAATGTCTCCTGCCACGCGTACAAGCCCACCAAGGTCACGAAGCTTCAGGGTAAGGTGCCCTTTCCTGCCTGCCCGCCTTCTGGCTTCCCGAATTACTTCTTCCACTGCACCTTCGTCAAAGTGAGGGATGTGCCCGTCCCGAACAACTTCCTGGGCAACGAAACGGACCATTTTCTTCCGGTTCTCAGGAGTATCTTCCATAGAATCCTGCATGTAAACTTCGTAGCCGTAACCTTTTATTCTGGACCTGAGCGCAGGGTGCATCTTCTGCACAGCGTCGAGGTTTCCTGCAGACACCATAATAAAGTCGCAGGGTACTGGCTCGGTCTTGACAAGAGCTCCTGAACTTCTCTCGGACTGTCCGGTAATCGGGTATTCCTTTTCCTGGAGTGCAGTCAGGAGACTCTGCTGGGATTCCAGCCTGAGAGTGTTGATTTCGTCAATAAAGAGCACACCCTTGTGGGCCTTGTGGATATCTCCGGCTTCTACTCTGTCATGAGCAGGAGTTTCAAGCCCGCCGGACTGGAATGGGTCGTGCCTCACATCTCCAAGCAGAGCTCCTGCGTGGGCTCCGGTTGCATCGATATAAGGTGCATGCTCTTTGTCATAGTTTGAAACCGCCAGTTTCGGGATCATCATTTCTTCTTTAGGCAAGAACTGGCGGGTTAGCATGAGAATCATAATACCTGCAATAATGCCCCAGAGTAATTGACCAACAAAATAAGAATAGATGATAATGCCCACAACAAAAAGCATCATGAGCATATTTCTGGCCTGAGCTTTCTTCCTGGCCTCCATCTTGTGAGCCATAACGATTTCTCTGCCCTTTCCGGCAGGAACTTCCCTTATTTTAGGATTGTTAAGGTCTTCCATGTTAGGATATACAAGGATATCCTTTAGCTCTTCTTTAGGGAGAAGTTCTGCCATTGCTTTCGCAAGCAGAGATTTCCCTGTTCCTGGGGTCCCTATCATCATAATGTGCCGTCTCTGACCAGCCGCTTTTTTTACGACTTCGACGGCATGTTCCTGACCCAGCACCTGGTCGATAAGAAGCTTGGGTACATCTATATTAGAAGTATTTTCAAAAGAAAAGCCGATATCAACATATTCATAATCGTCCTGATCGGACTCAGACTCGGCCTTTACTTGATTGGATTCCGGCCCGGTCATACCCCCACCGGACTCCTCCTTCTTCTGATCGGCCGTAGACGTGTCTACATCCTGAACGGGCTTGCTGATGTTTTCAGCGGGTTCGTCCATCTTCCCCGAAGACTCGTCTATGTTCTGATTATTATTATACACCATGGTTAGCTCACATATTCGAACGTTATTCAATAGACGTTACTGATCGATATATATACTTGACGTTATCGAAAAAATAAATGCTTTTAGTGATAAAATGATTGGCAAAAGGAGATGCCACAATAACGAGTTCCTCAAGTTACTGTGACCCCTCCATCTTTCTGCTAATTATATTAACTTACTGCATATATAATTAACCTGCCAGTATGTCTCCCATTTGTAGAAATGTTTTATTATATATAATCAATAGGAACTTTTTGTTGTTATATTATTTGCTAGATTTTTTTGTTTGGCTATAAAATGTAATGAAAAATTAATTCTCAAATCATTTAGATAATTTCAACTCTTTTATGCTATCTCCCCTATATATACATTGAGCATTATTCGCTAATTCATACTAGAGTTACTTAAGAGCTGATTCATAACTGGTTTAGATCATTTCAGATCGTTCAGGTCAGTTCAGATTAGTTCAGATTATTTTAGGTCAGTTCAGACCAGTTCAGATTAGTTTAGGTCATGTTATATCAGTTTAGGTTAGTTCAAGGTCAGTTCATATCATTTCAGATTATTTTAGGTCAGTTCAGACCAGTTCAGATCAGTGCAAGGTCAGTACAGACAATCTCAGATTAATTCAGACTGAGTCAGGTCAGTTCAGATCATTTAAAACCAGTTATATCAGTTTAAGCCATTTTAGACCAGTTAGCCCAGTGCATGTCGGTTTAGAGCTAGCTTAGAGGTATCAGGACCTAACTTTAAGCTATGTCCTGCCGGCTGTCCATAAACCGGCATCGACAGCTATTTAAAAAAACAAGGGGCATTTTTCTCTTATGTCCAGAAGCAAGGTAAGAAATATTCTCCTTCTGAAGCAAATTCACAGTGCAGTAACCCATATCAAAAAAGGCAAGCTGGATAAAGCCCTTGAAACCCTAGATAAAGCCGAAGACTCTGCAAGGAAAGCAAAAGCCACTGACGCCGTATATTACATTCTTTTTATGCGCGGAGGCATCTATTATACTGAGTCGAAATACGATGAAGCCCTCGAAACCTACGAAAAGGCTCTCGATGCAGGCTCAGAACTTCTTAAAAACGATCCTGAAAACACCAATTACCAGCACTACATGGGTACAACTCTGAGCAATACCGGAAACCTTCTCAAAAGAAAAGGAGAAAATCCGCAAGCTGTGGAATATTATGTCCGCGCCCGTGAGACCTATGAAAACCTCCTGGCAAAAGAGCCTGAAAATGCAGTCTTCCGGTCTGCTGCCGGCGAGAACCTGAACAATTATGCAGCTCTCCTTACGGATATGGGTTCTTTTGAGCAAGCATGCGAAGTCCTCAGTCAGGCAATTGAGCTTTATGAAAAGCTGCTTGAAGAAAAGCCCGACAACCTGGGCTATCAGGCTGAACTTGCAGTTGCGCTCAGCCGGCTTGGAAACTGCCTGGTCCATCAGGGCCCGGAAAAATCCGATACTGCAAAACAGAGCCTTGAAAAAGCCCTGACTATGCAGGAAAACATCTTCAACCAGCAGCCTGAAGATGCAACTATCAAAGATGCTATTGCTTTAACCCGGGAAAGGCTTGAAAAACTGGAAACAATGAAAATACAGGAAAAGCCTGAAAACCTGGAAAAACTGGAGAATTCGGAAAATCAGGAAAAGCCAGAAAATCTGGAAGAACAGGAAACCTTGGAGAACCCGGAAAACCTGGAACAGGAAAAGCCAGAAAACTCGGAAAACTTGGAAGAACAGGAAAGGTCAGAAACTCTGGAAAACCTGGAGAATCCGGAAAATTCGGAAAAGCCTGAAAAGCTTTAAGGTTTTTATCTCAAATGCGCCGGCAGCGTCATAGAGAGCTGAGTCATAGAGGAAAGCGTTATAGAGCCTGCAATCTCTTAAAGCTTGCAACAGCCCGAACACTTTAATTTTTTAAAGGTTATCCTTTGAAAACAGCAGCATGTGTACATAAAGCAAAATCAGCAGGCCTGCAACGACCCCTGAGAGGAACTGGAAAGTAAAGTACGAGTAAATAATCAGTCCAAGCACGAAGAGAGTAATAAGAATGTTTGCAAGCCGGACTTTCTTCCTCATCTGAGGGTCTAGCGGAGTTCCTGCTTCTTTTTCGTCCAAGGAACGTTCCCTGAAGTAACTCCTTTCTCTTTTCATTAGGAAATAAAGCCTCAGAATGAGAACATCAATAACTATGCCCCAGAGAAGCTGTCCGATATATAAGGTATAAAAGAGGATAGCTGTGAGAAAGATACTCACAAGCAGCAGGTATATCTTTTCTTTTTTTCTAAACTCAGGAATCTCGATTCTACCCTCCCCCCGAATCTCGATCTGATTCTTATTTCGTTTATCTGTACACATTATTTACTTTTTCCCAGGTACTCCCTTTAGAAATCAATAAACATCAAATTATTAAAAACATGGGGTAAAGTGAGATTCCTGATACCTGAATAAAAGGACCCTGGATGCAAAAACTAAAAGAACTCCGTTTCAAGTGGGAAGAAATCAAGCGGTTTAAAATCTAGTCCACAGAAGCCGTAGTCAGCCGTCTTAGGTCGAATTTGTCCACGCGCCCACGGCGCGGCTTTTCCGAGTATGTAAAGAAAGAAAAGCAAATAATCTCTTATTTGTGCACTTTTTGTCATCATTTCATCGTAAAAAAACACAATGTTTAAGCCATCGTGAATTTATTCTTTTACTATGTCAGAGAGTTTGAGAGATTCAGCAATAACCTCCTTTAATGAAGCTTTAGAGCTAATGCAAAAAGGTCAGAACAAGGAAGCCTTAAAAGCGCTTGAAAAAGCCGAAGAAGCTGCAGACCAGGCTGAAGCATATGATATTTTTCTCTATATTCAGGCTTTAAAAGGACATCTAATGCAGGCAATAGGAGCATATGAAGAAGCTCTGAATATCCATTCCCTTATTTTAAAAGCTGCTGAAGAACTTCTCTCAAAAGATCCTGATAACGAGCTTTATCAGTCAATTCTTCAGATGAACCTTGATGGGATTATTAATCTTGGAAACCTTTTCTATAACATGGGACGTTTTCTTCAAGCAAAAAATTACTATGAGTCACATCTTCTAATCTCTCAAGAACTATTCGAAAAAGATCTCGAAAACGTAACATACCAATCATCTGTAGCAACTACACTCAACAATTTAGGAAACTTGCTTTCTGATATGGGGCGCATCGAAGAGGCGAAACAAAGATATGAAAAGGCACTCGAAATAAGGCAAAAACTCCTCAATAACGACCCAGAAAATGTAGTGTACCAATCTTACGTAGGAGGGACACTCAACAATTTAGGTGCCTTACTTTCTGATATGGGGCTCACCGAAGAGGCAAAAGAAAGGTGCGAAAAAGCACTCGATATGTATGAAAAACTCCTCGCAAACGACCCCGCCAACGTATCTTACCAATCTTACGTAGGAACTACACTCAACAATTTAGGTGCCTTGCTTTCTGATATGGGGCGCATTGAAGAGGCAAAAGAAAGGTACGAAAAAGCACTCGAAATCTACACAGAACCTATGCAATACCTGACGATAGGTAAAAAGTCCCATTCGATAATGAAACTTATTGAGCTAAATACAGAACAGGCAAAAAAAGGCAATCAATATGATCAGATGAGATGCCTGAAAGAAGCAGTCGAGCTGTGCAAAAGATATCAGAATTTTTTTATTAAATATGAGCTGAAGCACGAAAGAGAACTGGTTACTGGGGCAGGGTTGAGTGCATATATCGATTTTTTGCTAAAGAATATCAGAGCTGAGCCCAATACAGGAAAACGTGCAGGTGAATATGAAAAAGCTATAAAAGCGGTAGAAGAGTTAAAATCTGTTGAAGAAAACGAGGATATTTCAAAACTCTGTGACTCTACCTCGTATTACCTTTCTGGAAGAAAACTTGTAAACGAAGCACTTTCTTTAAAGCAGCCTGATCTGGAGTTGCTCAATCAGGCAATAGAACAGTTTAAAAAAGCAACTGAAACTTATGAAAAAGCAAACGTTTGCTATTGCGTTTATACCGGACTGTTTGAAGTCCTGACGGTAATTGAAAAATCTGAAGAAATTGATGTGCCAAGGTTGAAGAAGGTTGTAGAGGAGGTTACCAGAACTCTGTCTGATGATGTTAATCCAAGCATCTGCGCTTCATTTAATGACCTCCCACAGATTTTTGAAGAAAAAGACTGCAAAACCAGGGATAAACTTCTTTTTGATTTCTTGGAAAAAATTAATTCAATTGAATACCGGCCTCTTGAAAACCTTTTAGAGTATATTCACAGGAGAACAAAGGACTATTTTGAAGAGCCTTTCAACCCTATCAAGCTGATCTACGAAAACTGGAAACTCAAAGTTATCTTTGATGACCCTGAAAAAGTAAAAGGCAAGTTAACAGTCAAAGCAGGGAACAGAATGCTTTTTAACAAATTTCTTACCTCCGAAGAAAGAGAAAACAATATTCTTGAAATCGATTATCTTGAGAAAAAGTATTTCCCCGAAGGAAAAGACGAAATTACTTTCAGTGTAAGAGGACAGAAAAAACCAGTCATAAGGTCAATTGATTATTTTGAGAGCATACCCGGAAATAAGAAAATCCGGATCTTACAGCATGACTGCTGCAACAACTCTTTTGAGGGTTCTAATTTACGAATTGCGGCTGTGCAATTGAAATATCATGCTTATGGAGAAGATTCCATTGTAAAACTTACGGCTGATGATGCTTATTACAGAAAAGTAATGACAATTCTTAAAGCTGTGAAGGAAAAAGCTGACATTGTGGTATTCCCTGAGTTTTCCATACCTTTTGAATATCTTGAGGAGATACAGCAATATGCCGATGAAAATGGGATTATTGTTGTTGCAGGCAGCCACTATGTTCAGGAAAAGAATCTTGGAAAGTATGGAAATCTGTTTTCCCATGAGTTTGGAGAAGAAGATTTACGGAAAAATATCTCTCCTATTGTGATTCCTGATTCTAAAATTGTGCACAATGAAAAAGCGCTGGCAGCAAGGGATGAAAGAGGATGCGGTTTTGAGGAAGGTATGGAAGCAGGTGAAGTGAATCACATTCTCAAACTTAGAGAAGACCTTAGAGTAGGGGTTATGATCTGTTATGAGTATGTGACTGATGATTTGAGAAAGCGTTTGATCCGTGCCTGCAACGTAATCCTTGTGCCTCAGACAAATCCATCTCCAGATATATTTTATAGAAAAGCAAACAGTGAGCTTAATATCCAGCTTTGTACTGGAAACCGGGCACACGTTATGGTAAATGGAATCTATACCTGGGGAAAAGATAAAACAACAATACATGGAGGGTCTACAGGGATTGCTTTAACACTTGACAAGCACTCGTACTCAAAACTTGGAGAGAATGAAACCGTCATAGAGCCAGTTGACGGCGTAATGGAACAGTTTGTTTATATAATGTCAATAAATACGGATTTTAATACATCAAGGGATACTCAGACAGGGCAGGAGCCAATAACCTTAAAGCTCATCCACATTTTTGAAGAAGCTGAAATTCCCGATAAATTAAAAGAAAAAGGCAGGAAATTTGTGGAACTAATTAACAGAATAAACTCCTGTAATGATCATAATGAATTGAAATGTATGCTTATAAAAGAAAGGGGGAGTATTGAGAAAAAAACAGATGATATTGAAACGTCCCTAATAAAACAATTCTCTCCTTTAACAAACAAACATATTCAGAAGCTTGATGAACGTAAAATTGAAGAATTAAAAGAAAAATGCCTTTTTCTTGTTATCCCTAATAATTAAAATCAATCCCAGAACTAATAATGTGCAGGCTTGAATAATTCCAACTTTTTCCGTTTATTGCACTTTCACTGATTCTTTTGTTTGGACTTTTTTTACAAAAAGGCCGCTCTCCTTCGTCGAGCGTGAAAAGCTCCCGTAAAGACGCTACGGTCCAGTCTCGGATAACAAGCAATCAAAAAAATGAAAGGATGGAGAAAAAGTAATTTCCACCAAAAAATCCTTTATCGGCTAATTACGAAGTGAACAAATCGAAAACGTCTCCCAACATGCTGCTCTTGGTCTGGTAGAACTCGGTGTATTTGCAGCGCTTGCAGGTGACATGGGTGAATCTTTTGTTCTGGATATCGAAGATTTTACTGAGAAAGCCGCCTGTGGTGCGGATCTCGCCGGTTTCGTAGGTGGTATTTCCGCATTTGGGGCAGATGAAATGAATATCTTTACTCATTTTATGGCCTCTTTACTCTCTTTTAGATAATCTAAACGGTGGAATACCTTTAGTGTTGCGATATTTAATGATATTGCAAATGGTCTTAATATCGAAGTGTTTGCAATAAAAATGACGCGTTTTCCGTTTTGAAATAGGTAAGGCATGATAGAAAAAAGATTTGCAGGAAAGAGATATTAAAAAAGAGGAATATTACTGAGTAAGAACCATGAAAACAAAACCAATAATTGTAATTGCCCTTCTAATCTCATCCATTCTACTGGCTGCTAGATTCGTTCCTGGAACCAGTGCAGATCAGTTCAAAGAAGGAAAATATATTCACGTTGACAATATAGTGATTCAATTTGACAAGACTGACGCGACTGTCAATATAGACTACCATCTCAGTCCCTTTGCTCAGGTATATATATCACTTTTTGGAAGTAAAAACCTGGAGCCCAAGATTAAGGAAATTTTCTCCGAATTTAAGGAAGTAAAGATTCAAAAGATAGGAAGGTCAAGTGCCTCGCTCCAGATGCTAAATATTTCCAGGAAAGAGGCCGGAAGCTACCTGTGTGATCCTTATGAATTAGGAGTGCAGTCTGACGTTGTCACCTTTGTTTATCCTCCTAAAGGCAAGGCAAGGAGTTATGAAAATGTAAAAGTCACTCCGCCGGTCTTTTATTAAGGAAAAGAGAAACGTTGATTAAAATTACCTGCTTAACCTTAATTCCCCATCTACTTTTAGTTTCTTCTACCTCTTTTCTTTCTTCAATAGTCTCCTTTCCGGCACGTCATTTTTTCCTTTCCGTCCCGTCGTCTTTGCTTCCCAGTTTCGTTATCATTCCTTTTCAGTTTTTCTTCTCTTTTCTTTCCATTCCTTCGTCTTTGCTTCCAAGTTTTTTTATGATTCCTTTTCAGTTTTTCTTCTCTTTTCTTTCCAGTTTTTCTTCTCTTTTCTTTCCAGTTTTTTTATGATTCCTTTTCAGTTTTTCTTCTCTTTTCTTTCCAGTTTTTCCTTATTTCTTTCTCAGATCCCCCCTCTTTCTCTTTTCAGTTTCCCAATCCTTTTCTCCTCTAGCTGTCTTCTAGCTGTCTTATCTAATTTTTCCAACTTGTTTATTTGATAAAGTGGTTCTCTTCTCATTAGTAAATTAAAATAGCCCAATAAGACAACTAATTCAATAATATAACACAAAAAGAGAATTTTATTCACTTTTCAGGAATACATATTTAATTAGAAGCCCAATTTCCTGTGATAGCGATGGGAAAATTCAAACTGAAATGTCTTAAGTGCGGAAGAGAGTACGGCCAGGAATACAGGCTCACCTGTGAGAACGATGACGCTTTTTTGAGGGCGGAATACCTCGAAAAAAGACTGGAATTAAGAAACCAGCCAGGTATCGGAAGGTTTCATTCCTGGCTCCCGGTCCAGGAAGAACTTACTACGGATGCGGGGCCTATAAATTACAAAAGTGAAGCTTTTGCCAGAGAACTCGGGCTTTCGAACCTTTATATAGGGTTCAGCGGGTACTGGCCTGAAAGAGGGGCTTTCATTAAAACCTGCAGTTTCAAAGAACTCGAAGCCCA
>Ga0160425_1003147_pt1 | contig 12375 bp, 10 predicted proteins | sample BioMet8_FD_108193 | JGI IMG/M metagenome (GOLD analysis project Ga0160425, IMG submission 108193) | Microbial communities from bioreactor (seeded with sewage sludge) at Lawrence Berkeley National Lab, California, USA - Biofuel... | ecosystem: Engineered > Bioreactor > Anaerobic > Unclassified ...
GCGTTTTTCAGCGGCCTCCCTTTCTGCCTGCTGCAGAAGGATTGCGTTTGCGCTGTCCGCCTCCTGCTGGGCCCGGATCAAAAGGGCCTGCCCCGCCTTCTGGGCATCAGCGATCCGCTTTTGGGCGTCTGTCCTGGCGTCGGCTTTTGCCTTCTCCATGGCGTCCTCCACCTGGCTGATCTGCCGAATGGTCTCCAAATACATTTTCTCACCGCCTTTATTGTTCAACTTGTGGATTGCCGAAAGTGCTGTTTTTCTTTGACAGTAATTGTCATAAGTCACTTTATACCATAGTCTATCACGGCTTCTTTTGATTTTCAATGAAAGTTTGCGCAAAGTTCCGCAAAGAAAGACAGATAGGGAAAAATTGTATAGAAGATTTTGGCGCTCGGAGGCAGTTTGTTAAAAGAAAGACAAAAAGATTGCGAAAAAACCGGACAACCTCTCCAAAATGTATGAAAAAACCGACGCCGTTGTGTTTGACGGCGTCGGTTTCGGTCAGGAGTAAAAGGCGCTGCGGCTCTCCTGATGGAACTCGTCCACCCGGTGGCGGTAAGAGTCGAAAGCGGCGGCCTCAAAGGCCAGCGCGGTGCTCTCACAGCCCATGAGCTGCATCAGATATTTGGTGAAGGGCGGGTTCAGGATCAGCAGCGGCCCGATGAGATGGGTGGCCATCAGACGGCGGAGGTGAAAGCCCTCCTCCTTGCTCTCGGGGCAGCGGCCGGTGCCGCGGATGGCGGTGAAAAGAGCGTTTCCCTCCGGCGCGTCGTAGATGTGGCCGAAAAGGCTCTTGAAGCCCACGATGTCCATGGGGCCGCTGTCGGTGTCAAAGGTGCCCAGAAAGAAGCTGTTCTGCCGCTTCATCATGGTGTATCGGGCGCGGCCGGGCAAAAGGCCCAGGCCGTCGAAGTGCCAGTCGCCGTCGCTGTCCACGCCCTGGGAAAAGGCGTCCATGGCGTTGCCGGTGAGCAAAATAAGCTGTCCGCCGTCGATCCTGGCCTGGATTTCATCTTTGTAGGGCAGCAGTGTTTCCACCGCCAGCGTCAGTCCCTTTTCGGTGGCGGAGCCCATGTAGACAAGGGCGACGTCCTCGTCCAGAAAGGCGGGGCGTGTGTGCAGGGGTGTTTCCACCGCCTCCAGCTCCGGACAGCAGCGCTGGAGATAGCGGATGTTCTGAATGTCCGCGTAGAGGTTGCAGACCTCGGGAAACAGGATCTCAGCCTTCATGGTGTCCGCCCTCCTTTGCCAGCAGCATGTCCCTGAGTTTTTCCTTCACCTTGAAGGCCCGCGGCATACCGTCCACGCCGTAGAGGATGAACACGTCGTCGCCGGGGATCAGTTTCAGGTGGGAAAGAGCCCGGAACTCGTCGTCCTCCACGGTGATCTTTTCCTCGGGAATACCGGCCAGCAGCAGCCGCAGCTTGTAGTCGCGGCACCGGGGGCCGGCGCACACCAGCTGCCGGATGTCGTCGTGATTGAGAAATTCAAAGTCGGTGTCATACATCCAGGAGGGGTTTTCCGACCAGTTTTTGGCCACGCCCAGGCAGTTCATCATGAGCAGCAGCTCCTTGGTGCCCCTGCGGCTTTGGATATAGTCGAAGTTGCGGGAGCAGGCCAGGGCGTTTTTATCCTTGGACATCTCCATGACGATGCCCACGCCGCCGATCTTTTCTTCGCTGTGGCGGGTGCCGAGGATGGAGGTTTTTTCAAAGCCCTGCCGGATTTCCCCGTGTGTAAGACCCAGCTGCCGCAGGGCGGCGATGGCCGTGACCATGTTGTAGACGTTGAAAAGGCTGTCTGTGATAAGGGGGTAGGGAAAGTCCTCGCCGCCCTCGCGCAGCACCATGGTGCGGTTTTCGAAGTCCACCTTCTGCGCCAGATAGTCGCTCTCGGGGGAATGGAAGCCGCAGTTCTCGCACACGGCCCGGCCGATGTGGTGATAGCGGCGGTATTCGTAGCGCAGCGGTCCGCTGCATTTAGGGCAGATGCGCATATCGTTGAGCAGATTCACACAGTCGGTGACGTCTGTTGCCAGCCGGTCGATGCCGAAGTAGACCCGTGCGTTTTCCGGAGCCACGCCGCAGGAGATAAGGTCGTCGGCGTTGAGGATCAGCTTGGTGTCTGCAGGCAGGGATGCGGTGAGGATGTCCGCGATGTAGCCCGGGTGGGCGTTTCGCATGATGGAATCGCGGAAGAGGTTGGTGATGACCGCATAGGTGGGCTTCACATAGGGGTAGACCCGGGGAGAGGACCGCTCGTCCACCTCCAGCACCGCCAGATCGCAGGGCTTCAGACGGCCCAGACCGTCGCAGGAACGGATGAAGGCGGTGGAAATGCCGGAAACGATGTTGGAGCCGGCCCGGTTGCTCAGCACGGTCTTGCCGCTGCGCTCCAGCACGTCGATAAGCAGATTGCTGACGGTGGTCTTGCCGTTGGTGCCGGTGACGGCCAGAATGGTTTTCGGCTTTTCCACATAGCGCAGAAAGTCGGGGCACAGCTTGATGGCCAGAGAGCCGGGAAAGTCGGTGCCGTTGTGATGGGTGATCTTCAGCGCGGGAATGGACAGCTTGGCCATCCACAGCGCGAATAAAAATCTCAGTTTGCCCAAGGTAATGGTTCACTCCTTTCGGCCGCCCGCGGCGGTCACGCTTTATCTGTGTAAAAAACAAAAAAATGGAAAAAAGAGAAAAAATTTCCGCCTGATTTCACGTCTTTTCCAGCCAGATCATCAGCGCGGCCATGTCCGCCGGGGACACGCCGGAGATGCGGGAGGCCTGTCCCAGATTCAGCGGGCGCACGGCGGCGAGTTTTTCCCTGGCCTCCAGCCGCAGCCCGGAAAGGGAGGCGTAGTCCAGATCGGCGGGGAGCGCGTGGCCCTCCAGCTTTTCAAATTCAGCCACCTGACGCATCTGGCGGCGGATGTAGCCGTCGTACTTGACGGTGATCTCCACCTGCTCGGCGACCGCCGCATCCGCTGCGGCGCAGTCGGTATCGAAGGCTTTCAGGTCCTCGTAGCCCATTTGGGGGCGGCGCAGCAGGTCGATGAGGCGGCAGCCGTCGCTGACGGGCGTGCTGCCCCGGGCGGCCAGAAGTTCGTTGAGAGCGGGGGAGCCGGGGATGCCGGTGTGTTCCAGACGCCGGATCTCCCGCGCCACGGCGTCGTATTTTTCCTCCACCTGCGCCAGGCGTTCATCGGACACAAGGCCGATGCGGTGGCCGATGGGGCACAGCCTCCGGTCGGCGTTGTCCTGCCGCAGCAGCAGCCGGTATTCGCTGCGGGAGGTCATGATGCGGTAAGGCTCGTCGGTGCCCTTGGTCACCAGATCGTCGATGAGCGTGCCGATGTAGGACTCGCTGCGGGAGAGGATCATGGGAGGCTGGCCCTTGAGCTTCAGCGCGGCGTTGACGCCGGCCGCGAAGCCCTGCACCGCCGCCTCCTCGTACCCGGAGGAGCCGTTGAACTGCCCCGCGCCGTAAAGTCCCCGGATCTTCTTGGTTTCCAGCGTGGGTTTCAGCTCCAGCGGGTTCACGCAGTCGTACTCGATGGCGTAGGCCGGGCGCATGATCTCCGCCTTTTCAAGACCCGGCACCGAGTGGAGCATCTGCACCTGCACCTCCTCCGGCATGGAGGAGGAAAAGCCCTGGATATACATCTCCTCCGTGTCCAGACCCATGGGCTCGATAAACAGCTGGTGGCGGGACTTGTCCCGGAAACGGACGATCTTGGTTTCAATGGAGGGACAGTACCGGGGGCCGATGCCCTCGATGACGCCGGAATAGATGGGACTGCGGTCCAGGTTGCTGAGAATGATCTCATGGGTGCGGGGGGTGGTGTAGGTGAGATAGCATACCGCCCGGTTCACCGGCGGATGCTCTGTGGTAAAGCTGAAGGGCACCGGCACTTCGTCGCCGGGCTGCTCTTCCATCCGGGAAAAATCAATGCTGCGGGCATTCACCCGGGGGGGCGTGCCGGTCTTGAACCGGCGCAGCTCCAGTCCCATATCCAAGAGGGAAGCGGTGAGCCGGCTGGCCGGATGCATCCCGTCGGGACCGCTGTCCTCCACACATTCGCCCACAATGGTGCGGCCCCGCAGATAGGTGCCGGTGGCCACCACCACGGCCCGCACGTCGAACACCGCGCCCGTGCGCAGCACCACCTGCGTCACACGGCCGTTTTCCTGCCGGATGGCCGTGACCTCCGCCTGGCGCAGCGTCAGATGCTCCTGCACCTCCAGGGTATGCTTCATGATGCGCTGATAGGTGCGGCGGTCGGCCTGGGCCCGCAGGGAATGTACCGCCGGGCCCTTGCCCCGGTTCAAAAGCCGGTACTGGATGCAGGCTTTGTCCGCGGCTTTGGCCATCTCGCCGCCCAAAGCGTCCAGCTCCCGCACCAGATGGCCCTTGCCGGTGCCGCCGATGGCGGGGTTGCAGGGCATATTGCCCACGGCGTCCAGATTGATGGTGAAGCAGATCGTTTCCAGCCCCAGCCGGGCGCTGGCCAGAGCGGCTTCAATGCCCGCGTGGCCCGCGCCGATGACGGCCACGTCAAAGCGGCCCGCCAAAAACTCTTTCATGTAAAAACCTCTATTCGGATCGTAAAGTCAAAACCGCCACCTCCGGCCGGTTCAAAAACCGGGGGATGGGAAGAGTGCCGCCCAGTCCGCGGGAAACGAACAGGGGCGTGGGATAGTCGTTATAAAATCCGTTGGTCCACTTAGGGAAAAACTGCCCGCCGGTACCCAGCAGGCCGTCCGTCCCCGGCAGGCGGATAATGCCGCCGTGGGCATGGCCGGAGAGAATGAGATCGGCGCCCAGTGTCCCGTAGACGTCATATTCACTGTTGCGGTGGGCCAGCAAAAGCCAGAAGGGATCGCCCTCCTTCGCCGCAATCTCCGCGGAGAGCTGGGCGGGGGTCTTCTGGTCGGCGTAGCCGTTGGGGTCGTCCACGCCGGCGAGTACAAGGCTGTCCCCGTTTCGGTGCAGCACCGTATATGTATTGCTCAGATAGACGACGCCCGCGTCCCGCAGCACATCGCAAAAGGCGGGGAAAAGCCGGGCGGCCCACTCGTGATTGCCGGAAACGTAGTAGGTGGGGGCGATGTCTGTCAGCGCCCGGAGCAGGGCGGGGGCAAAGTCCGTGCCGCTGCGCTCGTCCGCCAGATCGCCGGTGAGGACGATATAATCGGGGCGGCAGGCTCTCACCGCCGCCAGAAGCCGGCCGTTGTCCGTCCCGAACTGCTTGCCGTGGAGATCGGAGAGCTGCACCACGCGGCAGCCGTCGAAGCCCGCGGGAAGCCGGGCGGAGGAAAACGTATATTCCTCCACGGAAAGAGAATTGTTCTGCCAGAGCATAAAAGCGGAAAAGGCGGCCAGTATGGCGATGACCCGGAGAGCGGCCCTGCATTTTTTTAAAAATGAATGTTTCTTCATACCTTATATTATAATAGTCACACAACAGAAATATTATAAGAGAGGCGGCTCCAAAACGCAAGGAAAAAATTGTGCAGGATATCAAAAAAGGAGGGTACAAATTTGTTAAATCTGTTCAATACGCATCTTGCAAACCGGGGCGAAATGCTTTACAATAAGAACATAAAAGTGAAGAAAGGAGCGTGATAAGTAAGATGATGAACAATTGGATCATTGGCGACCTGGACGACATGATTTTTGCCGGCTGCGACTGGGAACCCAGCGAGCGGTAAGAGCCCTCGGACGAACAACCACGCGGAAGCGTGGGTTTTTTGTTTTTTACGGGATTTCCCGTTTTCTCTGATAAATGACGGTGTTTAAAGCCGTTTTCACCTGATAGCGAAACCGACCTTTTCCCCCTGAAGGGACGCGAGGGTTTTCCATTGTTTTGGCAGAGAAGCGCATGACGCCGGAGAATAAAAAAAGAACAACAGGTCCCAAAAAGCTCCTGTGCGGCTTATAGCCGCGCAGGAGCTTTTCTGTATTCAATCAGCTGTCCCACAGCTCGGCGTTGGTGGTGGAAACGCACAGCGCGCCTGCGGAAAGGGCGGAAACAATGTCCTCCTTTTCCTCCACCAGACCGCCCGCGATGACGGGGATGTGCAGGGAAGAACTGATGCGCCCGATGACCCGGGGCACGATGCCCGGCAGCACCTCGATCACGTCCGGCAGAGCCATGTCTTTTTCCCGTGTCAGATTGCTCACGGCCTTGGAGTCGATGGCAAAGACCCGCAGTACGGTCAGAAGGGACAGCTCCCGGCCCCGGCGGATCAGGTTGGGGCGGGTACTGATGATGCCGTCCGCCCCGCACTGCAGCAGGTAGTCCGCGACGATATCCTTCTGGCTCAGGCCCTGTACCAGATCGGCGTGGACGACGGCGTATTTGCCGGCGCTGTGAATCTGACCGATCAGCTGCCCGATGTTGCACACGTCGCCGCAGAGCAGAAACAGCACCTCGCACGGAGAGGAAAGAGCTGCCGGCAGATACGACACCTCCTTCACGGAGGCCACCACCGGATTTCGTTCCAGCACAGGGAGCAGAGCATGACGCATACGGAACCCTCCCTCTTAAAAAACGTCCTGCCTGTATTTTACCACAGGCGGGACGTTTTTAACAGCTTTTTGTCCGCTTTACGCGGTTTTTTGCGCCACATTCCGGGTGGCGATCACGTCCGCGCCGGTGCCGGCCACATCGTGCAGCAGCACGTCGCCGATGGAAACCGGCGCCACAGCCTCCAGACGGGCAAAGGCGGCGGCCACTTCAAAGATCTTCTCCTTGGGCACCTCCTGCGCCGTCTTCACCGAGCACACCGGCAGCCTGCCGCCGCTGATGCGGACGGTGCCGGTAACGGTGCGGGCGGGGTGGACGCACTCTTTGCGGGCGTAATCATCGCCTTTTTTGCAGGTGTTGCCGGTGACGGACACCACGCGTCCGTCCTCCAGAGAAACATGCAGCGTGCAGCCCAGAGGGCAGCCGATACAGGTTAAGGTACGGGTGGTCATTTGGCATCCTCCTCCACAGTAAAGGTAATGGTGTGCAGATCATCGGGCAGGTCGGCCCGGCGCAGGAGAAACTGCTCCATCTCGCCGGGGGCCATGACGCGCTTGCGGATGCGGCGGAAGCAGGTTTCGTTGAACCAGACGCACAGCGTCACGTCACGGTAAGGCTGCCCCACACGGAAACGCACCGTCAGCTGCTCGGGCATATGGCGTACATCCAGCAACTGGGGCACGGTGTAGCGCACGCCTTTTTTGCCTGCAAGGCGCACGTTTGCCTCCTCGGGCTGTTCGCCCTGCCGTACATAGTCGGCGGCGTTTTCGCCGGCACGGGCCGCTTCTTCCGACACATAGTCCACCAGATCGTGAACGTGCAGCACGTTGCCGCAGGCAAAGACGCCCGGCACGCTGGTGAGCAGGCTCTCTGTCACCACAGGGCCGCCGGTGACGCTGTCCAGCGCCACGCCCGCCGAGGCGGAAAGTTCGTTTTCCGGCAGCAGACCCACCGACAAAAGCAGCGTGTCGCAGGGGATGTATTCCTCGGTGCCGGGAATGGGGCGGCGGTTTTCGTCCACCTCCGCCAGCGTCACGCCCCGGAGCCGCTCCCTGCCGTCGATGTCCACCACCGTGTGGCTCAGCTTCAGCGGAATGCCGAAATCGTCCAGACACTGGGAGATGTTCCGCTTCAGACCGCCGGAATAGGGCAGCACCTCCGCCACCAGTTTGACATGGGCGCCTTCCAGGGACATACGCCGGGCCATGATCAGCCCGATATCGCCGGAGCCCAGGATCACCACTTCGCGGCCGGGCATATAGCCCTCCATGTTCACCAGACGCTGCGCCGTGCCGGCGGAGTAGATGCCGGCGGGACGGTAACCGGGAATGTTCAGCGCGCCCCGGGGCCGCTCCCGGCAGCCCATGGCCAGAATCACGGCGCGGGCCGCGATCTGCCGCAGGCCGCCGTCCCGGCCGGCGACGGTGAGGACACGGTCGGGGGAAATGTCCAGCACCATGGTGTTGAGAAGGCAGGGAATCTCCAGCTCCCGCACCTGACGAATGTACCGCTCCGCGTATTCCGGACCGGTCAGCTCCTCGCCGAAGGTGTGGAGGCCGAAGCCGTTGTGGATGCACTGGTTCAGAATGCCGCCCAGCTCGCTGTCGCGTTCCAGGATCAGCAGACGCTCCGTCCCCGCGCGTTTGGCGGCGATGGCGGCCGCCAGACCGGCGGGGCCGCCGCCCACGATCACGATATCATAAGTTTCCATCACAGCTCCTCCTTTGTCAGACCCACCACCAGATAGGATTCGCCGCCCGACTTGGTCAGCTCCGTCATGGGTTCGTTCCATTCACGCGACAAAAGCTCCATCACCCGCGGTGAACAAAAACCGCCCTGACAGCGGCCCATGCCGGCCCGTACCCGGCGCTTCACGCCGTCCAGGGAACGGGCGCCCAGCGGCCGGCGAATGGCGTCCCGGATCTCGCCTTCGGAGATCTGCTCGCAGCGGCAGATGATGTGGCCGTAGGCAGGGTCGCGGGAGATCAGCGCCTGCCGGGCTTCAAAGGACAGCTCCCGGGGATTGACAATGCTGCGGCGCGTTTCCGTGAAGTGCTCCTTTTTGACAAGGCCCATGCCTTCCGCCACCAGCTGCGCCATGTAGACGCCGATAGCCGGGGCCGCCGTCAGACCGGGGGACTCGATGCCGATGGCCTCATAAAACCCGGGAGCGGACTGCTGCAGCACGAAATCGTCGTCCCCGCCGGCAATGTGGGCGCGAAGTCCCGCAAAAGACGTAATGACGTCGCGCATGGGCAGATGGGGCACGCTGCGCTGTGCCTTGTCAATGGCGTTGGCAAGGCCGGCCGCCGTGGTATTGGTACCTTCTCTGGCGTCCTGATCGGCCGCCGTGGGGCCCAGCAGCAGATTGCCGTGGACAGTGGGCGTCACCAGGATGCCCTTACCCAGCTTTCCCGGCAGCTGGAAGATGGTGTGGTCCACCAGCGTGCCGTCCCTGCGGTCCAGCAGACAGTACTCGCCCTTGCGGGGCACGATGCGCAGCGTTTCGGCACAGATCTCGTTGTGCAGCACGTCGCCGTAAACACCGGCGGCGTTGATCACCGCGCGGCTCTCCAGCTCGCCCTGGTCGGTGACGAGAACAAAGTGATCGCCTGCCCGGCGCAGCGACTGCACCTGACAGTTCATGCGGAATTCCGCGCCGTTTTCAAAGGCGTTTTCCGCCAGCGCGATGGTCAGGCCGAAGGGACAGACAATACCGCTGGAGGGCGCGTACAGCGCCGCCGCCGCCTCCTGCGTCACCGCCGGCTCCATGGCGTGCAGCGCTTCCTTGTCCAGGATCTCCAGACCTTCCACGCCGTTGACGATGCCCCGGTGGTACAGCTCCTGCAGATGCACGCGGTCGGCCTCGTCGAAGCAAAGCACCAGCGCGCCGTTGCGGCGGTAAGAAAAGTCCAGGGTATGGGACAGGGCCTCCATCATCCGGCTGCCCTCCACGTTGAAGCGAGCCTTCCGCGTGCCGGGTACGGCGTCGAAACCGGCGTGGACAATGGCGCTGTTGGCCTTGGACGTGCCGGTGCAGACATCCTCGTTTTTCTCCGCCACGCACAGCTTCAGCGAGTAGCGGGACAGCTCCCGGGCAATGGCACAGCCGATCACACCGGCACCGACGATCACCGCATCATACATATTCCATCTCTCCTTTACATGAATGAACGCAAAAAAACCGTGCGAAACAAACACAGGTCAACCTGTGTTCTTTTGCACGGCTCAAATTCTCAGCGCACTTTTTATGATTTTGTGCTATAATCATATCATACGCAAACTCCTTTGGCAAGAATCTTTTGAAGAAAGCAAAAATTTTCCTAAAATGCGCACGGTCTGCTGTTTTTAACAAGATTTTAACAAACATATGTGATATTATGACAAACAGGAAATGGAAAAGCAGCCATGAAAGACAGAAATTTTAAATGGACCTGGCCAAAGGAATGGCTGAAAAAAACCACGCTGTCCAAGGGACTTCTGGTCTATACCTCCAGGGATTTTGTCGTTTCCGCGGCTTTGTTTCTGACGGCGGTCGTCCTGTGCATGGTGATCCGCCATTTCGACCCCGAAAACGACTCATCGTATGTGGCGATGATTTTTTTGCTGGATGTTTTCCTGACAGCTCTGCTGACGGACGGATTCCTTTTCAGCATTTTTTGCGCGGTTCTGGCCGTCTTGTGTGTGGACTATATTTTTACAGAGCCGTACTGGGAGCCCAGCTTCACGCTGGCGGGTTTCCCGGTGACCTTCGTGGTGATGATGACCATCACCATTGTGACGGGCATTCTGACCAGCGGCGCCAAACAGCGCACGCAGATGCTGCGGGAGGCCCAGAAGGAAAAAACGCGCGGCAATCTTCTGCGGGCCGTGTCCCACGACCTGCGCACGCCGCTCACCTCCATTGTAGGCGCCACCAACGTGCTGCTGGAGGACCGCCAGCAGCTCAGCGAGGAACAGCAGGTCAAGCTCCTCACCGATGTGAACGAGGAGGCGCAGTGGCTGGTGCGGATGGTGGAAAATCTTCTTTCCGTCACACGCATCGGCGACGATACCGGCAGCATCCGCAAGACGCCGGAGGCGGCCGAGGAGATCGTGGAGGAAGCTGTCCGCAAGTTCGGAAAACGGTATCCGCAGGTGAATACGGAGGCGGTCCTGCCGCAGGAGCTTCTGATGATCCCCATGGACGCCATGCTTATCGAACAGGTGCTGATGAATCTGATGGAAAATGCCGTGCTGCACGGCAAAACCACCAGCCGTATTGTCCTGCGCCTGACGCAGGAAGGCGATAACGCCCTTTTCTCTGTGGAGGACGACGGCGTCGGTATCCCAGCCGGCCGCCTCTCTTCCATCTTTGACGGGATGCTGCCCCCCGAAAGCGAGGACCGTCCCGACACCCGGCGCAGCATGGGCATCGGACTTTCCGTCTGCAAGACCATCGTTCAGGCCCATGGCGGCTGTATCCAAGCAAAAAACGGAATTCAGGGCGGGGCGGTTTTTTACTTCACCCTGCCCCTGACTGAGGAGGATAGAAATGAAAATCAAGGATAAAGTATTGATCGTCGAGGATGAACAGAGCATCAGCAATTTTATCTCTATGGTTTTGGTGGCAAACGGCTATGACACCATTGTGGTCCGCACCGGCGAAGAAGCGCTGACCATGATCGCTTCTCACTGCCCGGATCTGATCGTGCTGGATCTGGGCCTGCCTGATATGGACGGTATGGAGGTCCTCAAATCCGTGCGAAACTGGTCCAATCTCCCCATCGTCGTGGTGTCCGCCCGGACGCACGAACACGATAAGGTGGAAGCGCTGGATTACGGTGCCGACGATTACATCGTCAAGCCCTTCGGCACATCCGAGCTCCTGGCCCGCATCCGCATGGCCATCCGCCACACCCGCACCAACCTGTCCAACAGCCAGATCGCCCAGTCCGGCAAGTTTGTCACCGGCGACCTGACCATCGACTATGACAAACATCAGGTGCTGATCAAGGGCGAAAATGCCAAGCTGACCGTGAACGAGTACAAGATCGTGGCGCTTTTGGGCAAGTATGCCGGAAAGGTGCTGACCTACGACTTCATTATCCGCGAACTGTGGGGTCCCAAAGCCAAAGCAGACAACCAGATCCTGCGAGTCAATATGGCCAATATCCGACGAAAAATCGAAGAAAATCCCGCAAAACCGCAATATATCTTTACGGAAGTGGGCGTTGGGTACCGCATGAGCGAAGATACCTGATTTTTGCAAGACGGACTGTGAGAAATCACAGCCCGTTTTGTCTATATTGCACAAAAATCAACCGGAATAGCACACCAATCGTGTGCATATGATAAGAGGAACGAACCGAAGATCCGGGAAAATTCTATCAAGAAAAGTGAAAAAAGTGCCAACAATTCGTTAAGGAACCGCTAAAGCGCTTTACACGATTTCAAGGAGATGATAAGTTTTCTACAAGCCGCTCCGGCCGGAGCGGAAAAACCGAAAAAGGAGAGAAGACAATGGAAGAAAGAAAGGGCTTTGGGAGCAATTTTGGCTTCCTGATGGCCGCCATCGGCTCAGCCGTCGGACTGGGCAACATCTGGGGTTTCCCCTTTAAGATGGGTATCAGCGGGGGATTTACCTTCCTGATTATCTATCTGATCCTGGCCGCACTTTGCGGATTCATCGTCATGGTTGGTGAACTGGCGTTGGGTCGTAAAACCGGTCAGGGCGCTGTTAAATCCTATCAGATCCTGTCCAAGAAGTTCAAATGGGTCGGCTGGCTGGGCATTGTTTCCGCGTTTCTGATCATGTCCTTCTACTGTGCTCTGGGCGGCTACTGCATCAAGTATGTGGTGCTGAACGTCGGCAA
>Ga0160425_1003159_pt1 | contig 12346 bp, 14 predicted proteins | sample BioMet8_FD_108193 | JGI IMG/M metagenome (GOLD analysis project Ga0160425, IMG submission 108193) | Microbial communities from bioreactor (seeded with sewage sludge) at Lawrence Berkeley National Lab, California, USA - Biofuel... | ecosystem: Engineered > Bioreactor > Anaerobic > Unclassified ...
CCCGAAGTCAACCCCAAATCTTTCGTTCCCAAGAAAAAGTTGGGGGCCAAAACCGTTGGCTTCGTTGGCGCGTCGTTGGCTCGGCGGATGTACGGTTTAGGTACGGGGAGGTCAAGGGGTTTGATGGGATTTTTTCGCGGAGGGAGGGGAAACGGGCGTTGAGGGGGATAGGGAGAATTCGAATAGTTAATTATTTAAGTATGTTAAATAAAAATCAAAGGAATACGTGGTGATGCAGGGAGCTGCATTTGCTAGCCTGAGACAAATTCTTCTGCCGCATAGCGAATGAGACGTGCCCTAGCTTCACGGATATATGGAACTTCAAAGAGCTCCTCATCTGAGGCAACTAAAACGCTCCCTACAGTTGGAAACAATCCAGATTCAATCAACCTGCCCTTTATCCCTGGTGATAATTCAAGGTTTTCAGATGAAAGATCAAGGAGCTCTTGATATGGTGAAGTTTCGGCAACTGGTGTGCCGCAATAGGGGCAAAATTTGCTATCTTGAGGTATAGATCGACCGCAATTTATGCACAAACTCTCAAACTGAGAATCAATCAACGTAGCAGATTCTGAGATTCTTGGGCTGTTTTTTGTATATTCTCGGAATCGCTCCCTTTGAGGGTTTGTATATGCCTGAATAACTAGTGCAGGTGATAAATTTACCTCTTTTCCGTACAAAGCATTTTCTCTGATTGTTAATGCGGGGTGAAGCAAATAAAGTTGCCCATTTTCTCTTGAAGATATCCGTTTTGGGCCACGTGAAGAAAGTATGCCGCTATATAAAAGCAACTGTACGGCCTGATGAACTCTAAATGGAACAACCTTACTGTTCGAAATTGCTAGATAGACAAGAGATCTTTGTTCGCCACTTTTCCCAATTTCTCTGTTAGCGAACCGCAAATCTTCAATAAATGATTGTGTTAATGAGATTGCTACATCTATATACTTACGCCGAGATCTTAATCTATGCCCCAAATTTTCTAGGAATGGCCATAGCGTTTCATCTGAAAAATATTTCGCCGAAGCAATTAACTCCATAGATGTTATCTTTTTTTTGGCGCTAGCCAACCTACTCAAAATGTGTATAATCCAGCGAGGATTACCGCCAGCCGCTATTCTAATAAATTTCTTCATTTCTTGATCTATATATTTTTTTGTAAGCTCATCCCCGATACGTTTTGAAAAAAATTCTTCATAAAAGCTGTCAGTAGTATCTTCCTCATAATTTCTGTCAATTCTAAGCATTTGTGCATCTTGACCTATGTCGAAGTCTTTGCCATAGGAGGTGACAAACGGATAAACAGCTGCTTTTACAGAAATTTTTTCATGGCGAAGGTGCTTCATTATTTGAAAAAAAGTTGGCTGCAATTCCTCTGCAAAGCTTTGAGCTGCCTCATCTAAAAAGAACGCAATCCCAGTGGCATTTCTTTGTCGAGCTATTTCTAGCAAGTTTTCAGCCAATTCATCTAACCGACCAAAAATTTCTAATTCACGAGTTTCGACTTTAAGTTTTGATGCATTTTTTTCTATGTCCGCAACAGATTCATCACGATAATGTTCCTCCAACCGTTGTAAATATTGCGGTACAATTACAGCCATACGTTGGATAGCATCATTTTCGCTGATCACGTTAGATTCATTAGCAACTTTTTCTGTGGCATCAATTAGTTTTGCTACAACCCAATGCAAAAAAGGATTAAAATTTTGCGAAACTATTGTATGTGGATTGTATGTTGAAAGATAATTAGGGAATCTGACAAAAACTGGCAGAATTGACGACTGACCATCAAGCAGCCTCTTCTTCATTCTTTCATACGCAACGCGTAAAAGCATAGTTTTTCCTGTACCCCTACTTCCTTCAAGTAGATGGGCACCAGGAGCAAGCAAAGCATTAATTATTGTCTTATCAGCTTCACCTGTTTCCACAAAAAGTCTTTCTAGTGAATCACGATCAATATCTTCGGCTCTATCGCTAAGAATGTCTGCTGTAAACATTATTTATCTTTCCTTTTTCCCTTATTAACTAAACACATCTGAGCAGGGTACGTCAATGGAACAGGAAAGCTTAATGAGCTCGGTAAATCCTCCACCCGCTCCAAAAAAGACATACAAATCTGAAGAACCTCTATCATTTTTGCACTAAAGTATTTAATAAAATCATCTACACTGGATACATAGGAAACTCTTTTTTTGTGAACTGAATTTGACAATTCAGAATACAGCTTATTCGCTTGATCTAGACAACATTTTTTAGCAATGCCTGGGTATTCTAAACTAAATCGTTCATCGTTAAAAAATCTTATGAAATATTTATAGAATTCATGCCCAGGCTCTAGCAGCTGGTGCGCCATGACAAAACACTTATTATCAGCCCACAGAGCGAGCGAAATGCCTTGCTCTCTATAAAATAGCGTAGTTAAAACTCCCTCCAGAACACCGCGGAGCATGACCAGCGCTGGCCTTTTTAGGCCAATAATAGCACATTGAATTGAATTAACTAAATCATTTTTTGTATCTTCCCATAAGTACTCAATATCAGTATCACCATGGCAGACGCAATCCTTTAATAAATCAAAGGTATCGATTGCAGGAGAAAATAAGTTAGAAATTTTATCTTGATCAACTACAGCGCAGTGCATTGTAGTGGATAGTTCGTCTACAAGAATGTCAATATGTGTTTGATTTGTCATAATAATCCATCAGCATACATTACGGACGCTAACTATGGCACGTTTCAAACCCATCTCTTTGATGTTTACGAATCTATATCATAGTTCAAATAACAAATAAAGACCCACGCCCCCCTTTTCACCAGACGACGTGGGCCATGATGCGCAACTATTCCCAAACAATCCAGTTAGTTCTTCTTTTTCTCACAATTTTATCCTCTTCCATGCAGGAGACCTTGAACTCAAAAAGTGCCCATAATGATACTTAGTTAGCCAGTCTCCACGCAGCTGCATTACCCTCTTTCCCTGGGACACGTTCTATTAGTCCTTGATCTCGCAGTCGATAAAAAACATTTTTCATTTCGTTTTCAGAGTGAATCCCAGAAATTTCTCGAGCTTGCTTATTTTTTATTTCTTGGTTTAATTGTAAAAATTCCAAGACTAGCTCCTCTGCTGTTGCGAGAGGAGTATGTGAAATGACAACGCGAACATAATTACCGTCTTCCATTAATATTGGTTCTTTAAGTTTCCATTCCTTCATTTTTTGAAATGCAGTATTTAGTCCTTCTCCTAGATCCTTATTAGGGGGATCCTTATATTTCGCCAGACACCTAACAATTTTAGGATTTCGACTATAGCGAACATCCAAATAATTTGTGGTTGTAACAAATCCAGGAAGACGACCAGGACTACTAATCTCGATTCGATTTTGGTATATGACAATTTGAACATCATCAGCAATAGAATAATCTCTATGGATAATGGCATTTACAAGCACTTCCCAAATGGCTTCTGGTGGATATGAGATCTTTTTCATTCCCTCTGAGGTCATGATATTGATATTTGACATGACATCTGTTACTTCTTTCGCTGCAGCATGTGCCACTTCATACAAAGGTCCAGATATCATCATGTTTTTCTTTAAATGTTCACGTTCAGGTTTTTCGAGTCTCGTGTCATAAAATACCACCTTAATCCCACAGCGTTTAGGAAACACAGCTTGAGGGTTGTCTGAAAAAAGCAAAACCCCTGCGCAATTTGGCTCAAAATTTTTCCGGTCAGCCAGCCCCTCATTCACGCAATATGCCAAAGGATCTTGGGGCGGAGTTAAGTTAATGCAAAAATTTTTTATTTGATTTGAATCAACAATTTCTTCCAAATCAACATTTGGCAGAACTGTACTTTCATAACTTACAGCACCTTTTGCAAAGGCCAGTGCTGTTATGTCATTTGGATCCGTTACTGGGAGAGATTGTGCGCCAACACGTTTGTATATCTTCCCATCAGTGCACTTGGCTATCTCTGAAGTTTTTTCAATATAAATACGTAAAACAAAGCCAGGCAGTCCTGGACACGATAAAAATTCATGTCTAAATTCTATCGTAGGGTTTAAGATAAAAATAGCTTGTAAAATACCGTTAAATTCTTCAGGGTTCAGATGACCAGACCACCTTTTTTTAACCACTTGCTCTTTTTTTTCATCCTCAATACCAATAACGAGTTCTCCTCCATCGGCGTTAGCAAACGCGACAATTATTTTTTGAATTCCTTTGCCATCAATATTTATAGATTTTTTATCAAAAAAATCATCCTCGACACGTGAACACAAGCTGACCGCGTCGTCTTCAGAAATATGTATATGCTTGCTCATTACAATTCCAGTATATTCTATCTGTTATTCTTCGCGTCTAAATCAAGACAACACAAAATAAATCTCACAACATAAATTGAACTATATCACAACCCCACCAACGAATAAAGACCCACGTCACCATCTTCACAGGACGACGTGGGCCATTTCGCAACTATTCCCAATCAATCCAGTTAGTTATTATTTTTTCTCTAAGACAATTTTCCCCTCTTCCATGCAGGAGACCTTGAACTCATCGCCCTGCTTGAAGCCGTAGTTAGCCAGGAGCGTCGGGGACAGGCGGAGACCATTCTTCGAGAACTTCACACTGCCAGATGCCACACGAGCATCCATCCCTTCGATCTTGTAGAACTTCTCATCCAGCGTCATAAGCTTCGTGAGATGGTTTTTCAGGGTGGTTTTGGGAATATCGAAGGCATCCATAATTTGCTGAGCGGTCTTTCCTTCGGTGATCATGGTGCGAAGTTTCATCGCGTCAAATTTCGATGCGATAGGCATGGAGAGTCTCCTTGAGTTTGCGTGTTTTCGACTATTCTCGAAGAGACGTTACCTTAAATTTTCAACCTGTCAACTTCTTGGGAATTATCGCAGGTTAAAAGACGTTTATTTTAGGGGATTGAGAATTTGTCCGGCGATGATTATTCGGTTCTTTTTTTGCCTCAGGACTTGTTTTAACAAATCGATAACGTTCACTTATGGTTTGTTTTCTCCAACCAACGAGTAAATTCACCCTCTCCGCGAGGCGAAAGTCCATATACCCCTCGAGATATTCGCTCAAACCATCCGTATACATCTTTATACACAATGCGATGGGCGTTCGGATCGGCAAGGGCTCGGGAAATTGATGAAGCTGTAGACGGGCCGTTATCTTGGAGATATTGAGCAATTGCCACAGCTCTCTGCCGATAGGCTGTCACAATCGCTTTATTTCTCACTGATCCTCCAAGATTTGGATCACCAACTCTACGCACAAACTCACCGAGTAAGCGTTCCTGGCGAAAATTGGATTTCCGAGGTCGATATTCACCAGGGTCGAGAAGGGCATTAACCGTCCCTGTATCCTGATCTGGCGAAATCAAAAGCAAACCTAGACCAAGCATTTTAAGAAGTTTTTTAATATGCCTATGCCGTTTTCTTGCAGTTCGATTGCTCTCAGGTATGCCAATATACACCTTTTGCGTAAGGGATAACCTGTCAACGGCCTGGAGCACGACATCAATATTGAAACTGAGTTTTAACTCAACGACGACTGGAAGTTCCCCTCCGCGCACGGCCACAACATCACAAGCTCCAACTTCTGACTTGACTTCATACCCCTGTGATTCCAGGAAGCGCTTTAAGGGGAGGTACAGATCGGATTCTTTCATAAAAAATTGGTCTATAACCCGAAATCATCATCGTTGCGCATCTTCAAAACCTTTCTGTGCTCGCTGATGGAGCCACCCTGGTCCATCCTCTCCCCCTCCGGCCGGCAGCCCCGGACACCCCCGGGATTCGCTCGGACAGGGACCCTCCTGGGCGATTTCCCCTGACCTCCCCTAGTGGGCTCCCCCACCCCCGATCTCGCAGGAGAATCCCGCTCCGGCCCAATGTACTTTTTCCTCAGCCCCAGTTCCAGCTTTTTCCCTGTCCCCGTGACCGCCTCCCCGGCCCAGGGTATCCTTCTTCCCAAAATTCCTTCTTCACCAGGAACTAAAGGACATCCTATGCCACCACAACACCTCGACAATCTCACTTTGAAAGATGAGATCATCAACGCATTCCGTCCAGTAGAGCAACTTTTCAAGATCATGGATACTTCTGGACTCGATGTCGATGGAACGATTATCCGGTGCTACGCCGAAATAGGCCTTGAGCTTACGGGAAACTTCCGTGAACGCATCGAAAAGTTGCTTGGTCGAAAACAGGATGGTTCTGAAAATGCCGAAGGATGACAGCTGGAACGTCGTTTATAGTTATTCCAGGGCACAGGCCCTCGCCGATGACGTCCTGGTCGACGTCACCGAAGCTGCGAAAGAGATTGGATTCAGGATTCCCACGGTCGTGACCGATCACCTGTTCCACGGCTATGTCGAAGTCCCCGAGGGGCTTGAAGGAGAGGGGCAATCCGATTGTGGTCCAAGCTTTTTTATGAAGCGGCGTTCATCTTCGATGAAACCCATGGCTCGGTAGAAGGCATGCGCACCAGATCGGTGCTCTCCGCTCGTCACTTCAATGCGGATACAACCACGAGCCCTGAAGTAATCGGCAGCCCAGTCGAGGAGGGCGCGACCGACGCCAAGTCCACGCGCGTCGGCATCAACGACAAGGGCAGTGATCCGGCCCAGCTTACCAGGAACGTGAAAAAGCTCGTGAGCATGAGCGCTCAAGCAACCGACTACTCGTTCACCATCGATCGCAAGAAACACTGCTTCGTCGGCGGAGCGCGACAACGCGGCAAGCTTGTAGGCAATCAAGTCGGCCCCTGCTTCGTAACCAAGCTGGGCTATCAAATTGACAATTTTCGGGGCGTCCGCGATCAAGGCATTTCTAATGAGCATATTGTTGATGATAGCAGCGAAGGCGGCTTCTTTCAATCAGCTAGGGCTCGCCTGGGAGGCGAACTGTCCTCTCGCATATTTGAAAAAATCAATATTTCTTTTGAAATTAAGATGACAACGGTTCTTATCACCAGAGGCAATCAGTGTTCGCTGATGGAGCCACCCCGGTCTGCCCTTTCCCCTCCGGCAGGCTCCCCGGACACCCCACGGATTCACTCGGACAGGGCTCCTCCTGGGCGTTTCCCCCCGACCACCCCCATTGGGCTCCCTCAGCCCCGAGCTTCCAGGGAAACCCCGCTCCGGCCCAACGCCCGAAAAGCTCCGCCCCGGTTCCAGCTTTTTCCTATCTTTGTGGATAGTTTGCTATTATCCTAAAATATTTAAGGATTATATTGATGAAAAATCTTGATCCTGTCTCGAACTAACTCTATCTTCCTGAGCCATTTGATGAAAATCAAAACGCGTGGCGAGCTGTATCCTGGGAATTGCTTTCGCCGGTTAACGCTCTTGAACAAAAAAGTGCTCCCCTGCGTTTAACAATCCAAATTGTGCAGGACTAGACGTGAGTATTACTTCGCGCAACATACGTATTGACTTGATGCGAGGGATATCGATCCTTCTTGTGTTGTTTCATCACTTCAACATTGCCTATCGTCTCGACGACACTTCTTTATCTCGTATTTTTGGTTGGGACGTCATACGGGCAGTTGCTCGAAATGGGAATTACGGTGTAACAATGTTCTTTGTGATATCAGGTTATTTGATCACGACCAATGCAAACCGTCGATGGAATGGTCTCGCCAATATTCATGCTGAAGCTTTTTATGGTCTTAGGGCTGCGCGTATCCTTCCTTCTCTATTTCTGCTATTAATCAGTGTAAATATGCTCGCCCTGTCGGGCATTGAAATTTTTCAGAATCATTCTCCAAATGGCACACCACCTTCGTTCTGGACGGTTAATTTGGCGTCCTTAACATTCTGGATGAATGTGCTGATAAGCCGAGATGGTTGGGTTAACTACCCATTAGGCGTTCTGTGGTCCTTGTCGGTGGAGGAAGTATTCTATCTCACCTTTCCGATTCTCTGTATAGTTTTCCGTCGTGAATCTCGATTAGTGGCATTCTGGATTGTAATCATCATCATCGGACCGCTATATCGTTTAATGTGTCAAGGTTCTGAGGATGGGTTTCTTTATGCCTACTTTGCATGTTTCGACGGAATAGCCATTGGTTGCTGCACTGCTTTGCTGGCCAAACGAGTATCTCTTCACGGTCCAAAGCTCACAATCCTACAGGCTGTTGTCATGATAGCTATGGTTTCTCTCTACTTATTTCGGCCCATTGGACAGACGAACGTCCTGGGAGTGACCGCGATGGCTCTTGGGACAGCCCTCCTTTTATTAGGGACATATTATCGACCGTCCAGTTTTTTTGTTGAGCGCAGTCGCACCGTGGCAGTCCTGGGGTGGTTTGGAAAGCTCAGCTATGAACTCTACCTGTTCCACCTGATCGTGCTAGGAGCAATGCGATCAATCTTTTCGCCGCGTGCGGTAACAGGCGACGAAAAGTTAGTACTGTTGGTCTGTTTTCTTTTATTCTCAGCTGGGTTAAGCGTATTAATTGCGCGACTCTATGCTGAACCACTGAACCGAAACATTAGGCTCCGCTTGTTTGGGCGTAGGACGGAGATTATTCCCGCGCAACAACTTTAACGAAATACTACTGTCAATTCTCCTGTGCATCCAAGAATGACGGAAGTTCATTCAAAAAAGCATCGCGAGATCGCACCCCGGCGAGCCCCTGCTCAAGCTTCTCATCTTGAATGAGGTGAACAAAAACGAATGTTCGAGACTTTTTCGTCGCCCATCCGACGAACCACCCATAGGAATGAGCCTTATCGAATGCGCCTTCACCGGGCGAACCTGTACCCGTCTTACCATGGATATCCCATCCACCTGGAAGCACGGTGACTTCCGTAAGTCGATTCGTCATGTCAAAAGCATGCGCTGTCACCGGCAGTTGTCTTTTGACCACTTTTTCCAAAAACGATACCTGTTCTAGGGGTGAAATTTTCAGTGACGAATTAATCCAAGATCTAAGCATGCCATTATCTCGACCTGAATCCCCAGACACATCTGCATTCCCATACTGAAATTCAGATACATATCGCTGGAAGCGCTCTTTCCCAAGCGATTGCGTCACTCGCTGTGAAAACCAAACGACTGAATATTTTATCCAATTCATTGGGTCGATTGGTTGACGCCAAGCCGCTCCTCCCCAATCAACATCTCCCTCGTGATACGCTAACACTGGGGAATGTTCATCTTTCAAGAAGCCTGAATCGAATCCCATTAGGCTGATGGCGATCTTAAAAGTTGATGCGGGAGTTATCCTCTCCTTACAATTACCTTGTTGCAATAATATTTTTTCAGTTTCTGCATCAGCAATAATTGTACAAATTGTTCTGGCATGAGCTGCCGATGCGATTATCAGCACAATTATAACACTCAGCAAAATAAGTCGCAAATGCATCCATCCTCCTTCACGAAGAGCAAAACATATCATGAGCTAAGCGACCGCGCGGATTTACGGAAGAGTCTTTCGTGCAGCTGAGAAGCTGCTCATCACCAGACCCATTCTGTGCTCGCTGATGGAGTCACCCTGGCCCGTCCTCTTCCCTCCGGCTGGCCCGGTCCCTCGGACACCCCTCTCCTTCGCGCTACCCTGCCCCCTCCTGGGCGTTTTCCCCTGGCCTCCCCCATTGGGCTCCCCCAGCCCCGCTCTTTCAGGAAAATCCCGCTCCGCCCCAAAGTACTTTTTCCTCAGCCCCAGTTCCAGCTTTTTCCCTGTCCCCGTGACCGACTCCCCGGTCCAGGGTATCCTTCTTCCCAAAATTCATTCTCCACCAGTAGCTAAAGGACACCATATGCCACCACAACACCTCGATAATCTCACTTTGAAAGATGAAATCATCAACGCATTTCGTCCGATTGAGCAGCTTTTCAAGATCATGGACACATCTGGACTCGATGTTGATGGAACGATTATCCGGTGCTACGCCGAAATCGGGTTGGAGCTTACGGGTAACTTTCGTGAACGCATCGAAAGGTTGCTTGGTCGAAACCAGGATGGTGCTGACAATGCCGAAGGATGACAACTGGAATGTCGTTTATAGTTATTCTCGGCAGCAAGCGATTGCCGATGGCGTCCTGATCGACGTCACCGAAGCTGCGAAGACTATCGGCTTCAAGCTCCACACCGTGGTCACGGACCATTTGTTCCACGGCTATGTCGAAGTCCCTGCCGGACTCGAGGGTGAAGGCCAATCTGTCACCGGCCGGCTTCATGACCTGATGGTTCTGGCCCTGTTCGCTGCCAGGAGAGCCGTGAATACGGACAGGGTGACCTTCAAGGTCGACTTCCTGATGGCTCCGGGACGGAAAGAAACCGTCGAAGTAATCGCCCACATCGGCCCCGGTGATCACGGGGAGCCAGTCCTGACCATCATGTTGCCAGAGGATGATTAGGAAATATAACTAGATAACCAGGAGAATGGTATGGCTTCGATTTTATTGGGGATGGTTTTGGGAGTGATCGTCGTTGTCGTCGGTGCGCAGCTGCTGACCCTTCATCCCAAGCCGAGTCGGTTGCGCAGTCCGAAGTAGCCGGGAAGTTGCCAAACTTCGAAGGAAAGCCCGAGCATGAGCAGCTTGGGCTTTTTCTTCCACGTAGCTATTTCATACGGTTTCACGATGAATAAGCTGCGTTTCGATCCTAAGAGAAGTGGCGTGTGATGACCAGAATCTGCTCAAAATGGCCGACATGGTGGTAAACTGAAAAGTCATACTCCAGGATTTTCGGCATTGAGGCTTGGGAAACAGGGGTGAAGTGGGAAAAGCCAATTATTGTCGCTGAAGGTGGTGCTGGCGTCCAGGGTGGTCCCAAAAACGCGACCGGCCGCGTATTTGACCTCGGCAGGAGGCGAATTGCGTCAGAATCTACTGAAATCACATGAAAAGACACTAAAATAGCCTCTTCCGCTCCCTACATCACCTTGGATGGGCAGGAAACTGCCCTCGGCCACCACCGTTTTCACCCGATTCAGCGGAAATCAGCACAATGGTCCGAGAAAAAGAGAACCACCAAGGATCATCAATTTTTTGCTGGTTTGAAAATTTTATTCTCATCAAAGAGCTATTGAGACCAATATATTGACTCAAGTAAAGGATAACAGCGACAAGATGTTATTGATTTTACCAACGCGAAGTCGTCTAGTTTGCTTGGGATAGTTTCTTTTCCCATGCGCCTTAGTTTGAAACTAAGACTGTGACAATGGATAATCAGTAGAACAGAATCGTTATAGAAATACTCAGCATAAACAAAGAAGACAACACCACTTTAGTCTCATCTCCTTCAACAATTCATCTAGAATTTCTGCCGCTATTACCTCTAAAAACTTTATTCATTTAATGAAATACTATTTGTTCAATAAAATATTTAATCATACTATTTAAATTTATTAAAACCATGTAGCTTTCAGTTCTTCTTTTTAGCATCAAAGCAACTCCAACATCATTGTGATATGGAGGGGGGTGCCAAAGGCAACCCCCCATATATATAAGGGCGTTTTGCCTTTGCTTTTCAAATAATTTTAAATAGTTATCGCAGGCAAACCCATTTTGCTTTGCTTTTAAAAATATTGTGATAACTCCACAAAATCATTTGAAAAATCAAAAGCAAATCGAATTTTGCCGGCAATTGCGGGTTGCCTTACCCCCCAATTTGCGGAAGGGGTGGTTCTGGATGACTTCAAAAGGTGTACATTTTGCTGTTTGAGTTTGGAACTGGAGATGCTTTAATGTTACCCGCGTCAACAGCTTTTTTGATATATGATCCTGCGGTGTTCTCAGAGATTGGTTTCCCATTGTTATTTGCAGCATATAACCTTATGATTTCGTCCTTCAATTCTTTCATCGAATTGGCTGTCCCATTAAGGTTATTAAGTGCCAGTTCGACGTACTGAATCTCGCCAACAACTGTCGCACTTCCAACCTTCTTAAATCGAAGATGATCAAGCTCCAGCGTCACTTTCTCCTGGAGCATGAAATTTCGAGCTTTATTATGCTGAAGGGTATATTGTTTGGATTGCCTAGGCAAACCTAGCTCCCACGTATTCGGGGACCAGTCGCCGATAGCGCTGGCTCCTCGGCCTCCTCCAGCACCACTATCCGTAGCAGACTTCCCATGATGATGGATGAGCAACGGGGAAACATGGACTTCCTCGGCAAGAAGTGAAACTTGATCGAGAAGTTTCCGCATTTGATCGTTTGAATTCTCATCAAGGTTATGAAAGCTGATCAAGGGATCAATGATCAGGATGTCAGCCCCATGAAAAGCAACTTTTTCCTTGATGATCTCCCGGAAGCTCCCGCTCATCATGTCGCCAACGGACCGGATATCCTTATGGACGCCAAGGAAGAAGATC
>Ga0160425_1003161_pt1 | contig 12337 bp, 10 predicted proteins | sample BioMet8_FD_108193 | JGI IMG/M metagenome (GOLD analysis project Ga0160425, IMG submission 108193) | Microbial communities from bioreactor (seeded with sewage sludge) at Lawrence Berkeley National Lab, California, USA - Biofuel... | ecosystem: Engineered > Bioreactor > Anaerobic > Unclassified ...
AAAAGGGAAGATGGCATTGCAATGACAAGAATGATAACAGCCATAATGCGGTATGTCATTCTCCATCCATACAGAGACAGAAAATGTGTGATAACAGGACTAAACAGAAAACCTCCGATACCGATACCGGCCATTGCAAGACTCATGGCGATTCCGCGCTTTTTGATAAACCAGTTGGTGATCATCATACTGACGGGTATTATCGTTGCGTTGAAATAGAAGATGCCGAGCAGAAATGCGCAGATATATAAATGCCAGACGTTGTGGGCAAACGAGTATCCTGTGTATGTAAGCACATAGCCTAAAATGCTGAAGGACATAATTTTTTTCATGTTTCCCTCTGCCAGTTTTTTAGCGACAAACGGTGAAATAAAAATACCGAGTCCCTGCAGGATAGTGCTGATAAAGCTGAATGCGCTCCTTGTAATGCCAAGTTCGGCCGTTACCTGGATCAGGTATTTATTGGAAAGCGCCATGACCGGCGGTACCATTGTCGTGGTAATCATCATACATCCGATCACGACCCACCATCCATAAAAGAACTTCTTTTTTTCCATTTTATTTCCCTCCTCGGTTTTATCTAATTATGGGCAGACAGCCAGTCGACAGCTGATTCTGCAAGAATAGAAGCGCCCTGCGGCATTACATTCTCATTAAAAACAACGTGAGGATTATGCTGTGCATAATCATTGCCTTCTGTTTTTGCGCTGATCTGGATAAAAACAGCAGGCACTTTTTCCGTAACAAATGCAAAATCGTCAGAAGGTGTAAGCCGGTATCCGGTGATTATCTGAAACGGGGTGTCGAGTCTGCCGATATAGGAAGTGATTTCTTTCAGCATTTCCGGATCTGCCTTAACGGAAGGAACATCTGAAAGAACTTCATATTCTGCGGTACCACCGAAGGTTTCTGCGGCTTTTTGTGCTGTTTCCTGAATCCGCGATCTTAAATGTGTACGCAGAGCCGGATTGTAGGTGCGCAGTGTACCTTCGATGACAGCCTTATCGGAGATGATATTGGCTACGGTGCCGGATTCGAACCGGCCGCATGTCAGGATAGCCGGATCGAAGGGAGGAGTTTCGCGGGCAATCAGTTCCTGAAGAGCAAAATAAATGTGACAGCCGATATTGATCGGATCAATTCCCATATGCGGCATTGCTCCGTGGGAAGCTCTTCCGGTAACGGTGATTCGGAACCCGTCACAGGATGACGACATATAGCCGTCTCCGAGCTCAAGCGTTCCGAATGGCGCGTCGCACATAACGTGCATGCCGATCGCGGCGTCAACATGCGGATTTTCCAGAAGTCCGTCCTGAATCATGGCTTTAGAGCCTTTGAAGATTTCTTCGGCTGGCTGGAACATCAGCTTGATATTTCCTTTCAGTTCATTCTTGTGTTCGAGAAGCATTTTTGCGGTACCGAGCATCATAGCCATATGGATGTCGTGACCGCACGTATGGGCTTTATCGGTTTTGGAGCAGAAGGGAAGATCGTTGATTTCCGGCATTGGGAGCGCGTCCATATCACAGCGCAGCAGCAATGTTCTGGTACCGTTTCCCTCGATCAGCGCGGTAACACCGCCGCCGCACATCTGGGGTTTAAGGCCCATTTCAGAAAGTCGCGTCATAATATAGGCTGCAGTTTCCGGAAGCTCCAGACCAGTTTCGGGGTGCATGTGAAGATAGCGGCGGTCTTCTGTCATAGCGGGAAAAAGTTCGTCCGCTCTTTGAGAAAATGTGCTCATTTTTTTAGTCATCCTTTCTTTTAGCTCTAATTAAAGACTATATATGGACTTATGACTATATATTAATTCGCTTCTTGTAAAATGTCAATAAGTGTTTGAAAAACTGGCAATTTGAATAAAAATGAAAGACTTTTTTGTTCATGATTCCATTTACGGGAAAAAAGATAGAAAGATGTTAAGAAAAGTTGTATTCTTTATGATATAGAGTAAGGAGATACGGAAATGATGACAAAAATTGCCGTTATTACTACAGAATTTCTTCGAAATTATATAGACAGAACAATGAAGGCATTGAATCTGGATATCGAATACAGAATTTTTCCATATTCGCATTATACAGATGTCGCGGATGTGTACCGCAGTATTCCGGACAGCTATGAAGCGGTAATGACGAGCGGTATTTTTCCTGCTACGGTCGTACGCAGAAATTTTCCCGATACCGATAAGCTGATTACTGCTTTCGGTACGGATGATGCGGGACTTTTCCGGCTGCTGCTGGAGCTTATGACCGAGAATGACCATTTCGATTTTTCCAGAGTCTACCTGGATATAGAAGATCTTACTGGAATCCGTCTTCGGGATTATATCAAGAAGGAATATAATGTGCCGTATGTTCAGCTGGGCGATGGATTTGCTCAGGACATGGAGCTTGACAAGCTTTATGAAATCGAGGAGAAAGAGATCGAAATACAGCGTGCGCTTTTTCAAAGTGGGAAAATTGACATTTCCGTTATCCGTTTCAGCAGTATTGTGGAGCAGCTGCGGAAAGAGGGATATCGGGTTTATTTTCCGTTTCCAAGCACGGAATACATCGGCGCGGTTGTGAAGGATTTAATACAGAAGATCCAGATCCGTCATCTTGAGGAAAATCGGCCGGCTGTCATAAATATTGCACTGGATGACAAGAGAATAAACGAAGGTACGTTAAGTATTCAGCATCAGATGCTGTCTTTGAATGAGGCGCTTTTGGACTATATAGGCGGCTCTCTGCTGGATTATACGCTGCAGCAGACGCATTTTGGATTTGAAATTCTTACAAACCGCAGGATCCTTGATCTGCAGACAAAGCATTTTACGGTATCCGATCTAGAAGAAAGACTGAAAAAACGAATTGGATTTCGTGCAATCATTGGATATGGAATTGGAAATGATATGTATCAGGCACGTTTTAACGCGATGAACGCGGAACGGGAGGCTTCACTTAATGCTGCGGGCAGCTATCTGATCAATGAGCACGAGGAGCTGATCGGTCCGCTCGGACAGGATACACAGGCGGCAGTGTCGGTCAGAATATCGGATCCGCTGAAGGAGGCATCGAAGGCTGCAGGGCTTTCGCCGCTTACAGTCAGCCGCATTGTGTCCGCGATCCGTTCGATGCCGGAGCAGTGTATCACAGCAAATGAACTGTCCAGAAAGCTTGGAATCACACAGAGAAGCGCGAACCGGTTCTTTAAGGCACTGACCGAGAGCGGCGCTGTTGAGATTATTGCGGAAAAGCGTGCAACGACAAAAGGAAGGCCGGAGCGGGTTTTTGGTCTCGCACCGGCCTTGAAGGAATAAGGTTACATATTCTATTTCGCAAGCAGTTTCTTTAAATCTTCCTCCGGTGTACTGATCGGAGCGATGTGGTAATTATCTGCCAGCACCTTCAGAACATTCGGAGAGATAAAAGCCGGCAGTGTCGGCCCCAGAAGAATATTCTGGATTCCGAGGTGCAGCAGGGTAAGCAGGATACAGACGGCTTTCTGCTCGTACCAGGAGAGGACGAAGGAAAGCGGGAGCTCGTTCACCGTGCAGCCGAATGCGTCTGCAAGGGCAACGGCTACCTGAATCGCGCTGTATGCGTCGTTGCACTGTCCCATATCCATGATGCGCGGCAGCCCGGCAACGGTGCCAAGATCCAGATCATTAAAGCGGTATTTGCCGCAGGCCAATGTGAGAATGATCGAATCCTTCGGGGTCTGTTTTACGAACTCTGTATAATAATTGCGTCCCGGTTTTGCTCCGTCGCAGCCGCCGACAAGGAAGAAATGACTGATCTGACCGGCTTTTACTGCTTCGACGACTTTACCGGCAACGGAAAGAACGGTGCCGTGGCCAAAGCCGGTTGTTACTTTATGTCCGCCGTTGATGCCGGTGAGCGCTTTGTCTTCTTTGTATCCGCCGAGCGCCAGCGCTTTTTCAATCACCGGTGTGAAATCCTTGTCTTCGCCGATATGGCGGATTTCCGGGAAGGATACGACTTCTGTCGTGAAAACGCGGTCGGAATACGACGGCTTCGGAGGCATCAGGCAGTTTGTTGTAAAGAGGATTGGTGCCGGGATGTCAGCAAATTCCTTCTGCTGATTCTGCCATGCCGTACCGAAATTGCCCTTCAGCTGCGGATACTTTTTCAGCTCCGGATAAGCGTGGGCGGGAAGCATTTCGCCATGTGTATAAATATTGATGCCTTTGTCTTTTGTCTGCTCAAGCAGAAGCTGGAGATCCCGCAGATCGTGGCCGGTTACGACGATGAACGGTCCCTTTTCAATGGTCAGGGGAACGTCTGTCGGTGCTGGAGTTCCGTAAGTTTCGGTGTTGGCCTTGTCAAGGAGTGCCATACAGTACAGGTTGATTTCGCCTGTCTTCAGAACGAGCGGCAGCAGTTCATCCATAGTGTTTTTGTCTGCGAGAGCCGCGAGCCCTTCATAGAAGAAATCGTTTACCTTGCGGTCATTGTACCCGAGTACCATCGCGTGGTAAGCGTACGCGGACATGCCGCGCATGCCGAACAGAAGCAGGGATTTCAGCGAGCGGATATCTTCGTTCGTCGTCCAGACTTCTTTCATATCGTAATCCGCTGCCGGAACGGGTGAGTAACGAAGCGCTTCCGCGTGAGCGTCGTCAACTTTTTCCTGAACGGTTACTTCATTGAAATTGACATTTGTGATGGTGGTAAAAAGGCCTGCGAGAACATTTTTATCTGTCCTTTTATCCGGGGATGCGCTGCCGGAACGGACTGCTTTTGCCAGACGGATCAGCGCTCCGGTCAGTTCGTCCTGTTTTTCGGCGACAGCGGACGGCTTGCCGCAGACACCTGTTTTTCCATTGCAGCCGGTACATCCTGCTGTCTGTTCACATTGAAAACAAAACATTTCATTCATGATTTTTTCCTCCTGTTATTCTTCCGTTACGATTACAGATACGGGACAAGAATCCGCGGCTTCGCGGACCGAATCTTCTGCTTCCGGGGATGGATCTGCGTAGACCTCGGCATGTCCGTCGTCGGCCAGACGGAATACTTCCGGACACGTTTCGGCGCAAAGGCCGCATCCGATACATTCTTCTCTATTGATACTTGTTTTCATGGTATTTCACTCCTTCCATATCAGCCTGGAAATACAACGGTGAGCAGCATTTTGAAATCTTCTTCCGCATAAACCGCGTGCGGAACCTTCGCGGGCATGACGATGACTTCGCCCTGTTTTACAAGATGGACTGTACCGCCGACGGTGAAACGCCCTGTTCCTTCCAGAACCTGAACCATCGCGTCGCCCTCTGAATCATGGGTGCTGATTTCTTCTCCCTTCGAAAAGGCGAAGAGAGTGATGCTGACGGCTGTGTTCTGCGCCAGCGTTTTGCTGACGATCTGTCCTGGCTGGATCGCAACCTCTTCGGCAAGCGGCAGCACGGTTTCGTGCCGGATGTTTTTAATGATTACGCTCATAAGAAAGACCTCCTTTTATTCATCAAGGATCCGGCCGTCGGCTGAAAGTGTGACGACCTGCCATGGTATCATTTTACCGCTGTTCTGAAGTGCTTTTTTAACCGCAAACTCGAGTCCGCCGCAGCAGGGTACTTCCATGCGTACAACGGTGACGCTCTTGATATCGTTCGTGCGGAGGATCTCGGTAAGCTTTTCCGAATAATCAATGCTGTCCAGCTTCGGACAGCCGATCAGGGTGATGTGGTTCCGGATAAAACGCTCGTGAAAATCGGCTCTTGCGTATGCTGTGCAGTCGGCGGCGATAAGAAGACGGGCATTGCTGAAATACGGGGCACTGACCGGTACGAGCTTGATCTGTACAGGCCACTGCGTAAGACGGGAGACGACTTCTTCCTTAGTGGCCGCTTTTTCTGCCTTGTTTCGCTGGACAGCTTCTTTATTATATTCCGCGGCTTCCCGTTCCGTGAATGTGATTGCTCCGGTCGGACAGGAAGGGAGACAGTCGCCGAGCGCGTCGCAGTAATCGTCACGCATGAGCTTTGCTTTTCCGTTTACCATGCTGATGGCACCCTCATGGCAGGCATCGGCGCAGGCTCCGCAGCCATTGCACTTTTCTTCGTCGATCGTAATGATTTTTCTTTTCATGATGCTTCCTTCCTTTTTACGTGAGGTTTTCTGTTTCTTTCTGATGCAAGTATATAAAAAAAACGGGCGTAAGTATGTTGTATTTACAACACAAAAGAAATATTTGCAAAAAATATACTTTTATCTGGATTTCTGGTATGATTATGGATAACAGGAGGGTGAAAATGACTGAGGACTGGAAAGATAAGAATTATTCTTTTTTTACAAATACAAAGTGCGAATATTTTCCTTGTCATAAAACGGAGCATCCGGAGGAATTCAACTGTCTTTTCTGCTACTGCCCGCTTTATGCGCTTGGATCGGACTGCGGCGGCAATTTTGTATATACGGAGGATGGTGTCAAGAATTGTACAAACTGCGGAATTCCGCATAAGAAGGATAATTACGGATACATCATCGGAAAGTTCCAGGAAATTGTGGACGCGATGAAGAAGAGTGGAAAGCAGTAAAAAAGAGCCTGCGGCCTTTGTATCATCCGCGCGGATCCGTGCGGTACATACAAGACAGCAGGCTTTTTAAATGTTATTTTAGTTTCTGATGATCGAGCGCGGCTGAAACGAACCCTGCAAAAAGCGGGTGCGGACGGTTCGGACGTGACTTGAATTCCGGGTGGCCCTGTGTGCCGATAAACCAGGGGTGAGAGGGCAGCTCGATCATTTCGACGATTCTGCCGTCCGGTGAAATGCCGGAAAGCAGCATGTTATGGTCGGTCAGGATCTTCCGGTAGTCGTTGTTGACTTCATAGCGGTGGCGGTGGCGTTCGTGGATCAGCTCTCTGCCGTACAGCGCGTATGCCTTTGAAGACGTGTTCAGCATACAGGGATACGAGCCGAGACGGAGTGTACCGCCGATATCGGTGATGCCGTTCTGATCCGGCATCAGGTGGATGACGGGATGCGGTGTCGACGGATCCAGCTCGATGCTGTGAGCGTCCGAATATCCTACGACGTTGCGGACAAATTCAATGATTGCAAGCTGCATGCCGAGACAGAGCCCCAGGAAGGGCATGTCGTTTTCACGGGCATATCGGATAGCCGTAAGCTTGCCGTCGATGCCGCGTGAGCCGAAGCCGCCGGGAACCAGAATTCCGTCGACATCACGGAAGACTTCCGCGGCGTTATCCGTCGTGACACTTTCCGAATCGATCCATTTGATATCAACTGTGGCGCTGTTGGCGATGCCGCCGTGCTTCAGAGCTTCCACAACACTGATATACGCGTCATGAAGCTGAACATATTTACCGACGAGGGCAACCTGGACATTCCGCGTCGGATTGCGGAGTCGGTCGACCATGCTGATCCAGTCGGACAGATCTGGCTTTGGACACTCGAGATTCAGGCATTCGCAGGCAATATCGGCGAGATGCTCTTTTTCCATGGCAAGCGGTGCTTCGTATAAATATTCCACGTCGAGGTTCTGAAGAACATGTGTTGAAGGGACATTGCAGAATAATGCGATCTTATCCTTGACGGACTGACCGAGGGGAAGCTCGGAGCGGCAGACGATGATATCCGGCATAAGTCCCATTCCCTGCAGGGATTTGACGCTGGCCTGCGTCGGCTTTGTCTTCAGCTCGCCGGATGCCTTGATGTAAGGCACGAGTGTAACGTGCAGCAGTACAACGTTGCCGGGCCCCATGTCGTGCCGGAACTGCCGGATGGCTTCAAGAAACGGCTGTCCTTCGATATCGCCGACCGTGCCGCCGACCTCGATGATGGCGATTTCGGTCTTCTCCGAGCCGGGATTGCGGTAGAAACGGTCCTTGATTTCATTCGTGATATGCGGAATGACCTGAACTGTGCGGCCTCCGAAGTCACCGTGGCGTTCCTTCTGCAGGACGGACCAGTAAATCTTGCCGGTCGTTACATTGGAATTCTTGGTAAGGCTTTCGTCGATGAAGCGCTCGTAATGTCCGAGATCGAGGTCGGTTTCCGTGCCGTCGTCGGTTACGAATACTTCTCCATGCTGGATCGGGTTCATCGTGCCAGGGTCGACATTGATGTACGGGTCGAATTTCTGCATTGTTACAGAATACCCGCGTGCCTTGAGAAGACGGCCGAGCGACGCGGCGGTGATGCCCTTGCCGAGCCCGGATACGACGCCTCCCGTTACAAATACATATTTGACAGCCATGTAAGATACCTCCGTATGAAAGGAATATCAATAAAAAAACAGCCAGTGGGAGCCCCACTCGCCATTCGCCATTGAATTAACGAAACTATTATACTCTATGACATTGTAAAAATCCAGTGTTATCTTGTCCGGATCATCGCATTCAATGCCGGAAAAGTCTGTGAAAAAAGCATAACATATTTGTGAAAAAAATATAATCGGCCGGGATTAGCTTGCTTTTAAGGGAAAGTAACTTTATAATAATGGAAATGATACGGTATTAAGGAGAGGACACATGGATAATCACAACAAAAACCAAAAGAACAGGCAGACATGGGGCGTACTTCTGGTGACGGCGGTCATTACCCTGATGATCCTCTTTTTCTTTAACTCCATGGTGAATTCCAGCACCTCGACAGAGGTTTCATATTCTGATTTCATGCAGTGGGTGCAGGACGGCAAGGTTGAGAAGGTCGTTGTCAAGACGGACCGGATCGTGATCACGCTGAAGGATGACAAGACATCTTACTATACAGGTGTTCTCGAGGATGAGAATATGGCGCAGACATTGCTTGACAACAATGTCAATGTGACGAAGGAAATTCCGGACTCCGCGACTTCCGCATTTTTCAGTGTGCTGGTCAATATTATTCTGCCGTTTGCATTGATCTGGATTGCGCTTAGCTTTCTGATGAACCGTGTTTCCAAGGGCAATATGATGGGCGGAATCGGAAAGAGCAACGCCAAGGTATACATGGAGAAGGAAACAGGGGTTACGTTTCAGGATGTGGCAGGACAGGACGAGGCGAAGGAGTCTCTGCAGGAGGTCGTGGATTTCCTGCATAATCCGGGCAAATACACCGAAATTGGTGCGAAGCTGCCGAGGGGCGCGCTTCTGATCGGACCTCCCGGAACAGGCAAGACATTGCTTGCGAAGGCAGTAGCCGGTGAGGCTCACGTGCCGTTTTTCTCGCTTTCCGGTTCGGAATTTGTGGAAATGTATGTCGGTGTCGGCGCATCGCGTGTCAGGGATCTTTTTAAGCAGGCTCAGCAGATGGCTCCGTGCATTGTATTTATCGATGAGATTGACGCGATCGGAAAGAGTCGTGATTCCGGCATCGGCGGCGGAAATGACGAGCGTGAGCAGACATTGAACCAGCTGCTTGCGGAAATGGATGGCTTTGACACGTCGAAGGGCCTTCTGATGCTGGCCGCGACGAACCGTCCGGAAATTCTGGATCCTGCGCTTCTGCGGCCGGGCCGTTTTGACAGGCGTATTATTGTCGACAAGCCGGATCTTAAAGGGCGTGTTGATACACTTAAGGTTCACGCGAAGAATGTACATATGGATGAGACAGTGGATCTGGAAGCAATTGCGCTTGCAACCTCCGGTGCCGTGGGGTCTGATCTTGCCAATATGATCAATGAAGCCGCCATACTTGCGGTCAAGCATCATCGTCAGGTCGTCTGTCAGAAGGATCTGCAGGAGGCTGTCGAGGTAGTTCTTGTCGGCAAGGAGAAGAAGGACCGTATTATGAGCAGGGAAGAGCGGAAGATTGTCTCTTACCATGAGGTCGGACATGCGCTTGTCAGCGCACTTCAGAAGGATTCCGAGCCGGTGCAGAAGATTACAATCGTGCCGCGCACGATGGGTGCGCTGGGCTATGTTATGCAGACGCCGGAGGAGGAAAAGTTCCTCAATACAAAGAAAGAACTGCAGGCGATGCTTGTCGGTCTTCTGGCCGGACGTGCCGCCGAGGAGATAGTATTCGATACGGTGACGACCGGTGCGGCCAATGATATTGAGCGTGCTACAGAGCTTGCAAGAGCAATGGTGACACAGTACGGCATGTCGGAACGGTTCGGACTTGTCGGACTGGAGTCGGTTGAGCATAAGTATCTGGACGGCAGAGCTGTCTCGAACTGCGGCGAGGCGACGAATGCCGAGATCGATCAGGAAGTTATGCGGATGCTGAAGGTATCTTATGTGGAAGCAAAGAATCTGCTGCACGGTCATCGAAAGGCGCTTGACGAGATCGCGGCATATCTGATCGCAAAGGAAACGATTACCGGCAAGGAATTTATGGATATTTTCCTTAAGGTTGAAGGTATTACGCCGGAGGAGCTGGAGCGCAGGAAACAGGAGAACGGGCGGATCGTTCAGTTTGACGAGAACGGAGAACCGATTGCTGCTGCAGAAGAACAGGAAGAGGAGAAGCAGGATTCGGCAGCACCGGAAATTCCTTCCGTGCCGGAAGAGCCGGAAGCGTCCGGTGATGCGGTGTCTCCGGATGCATCAGCGGACCGGTCTGACCGGGAAGAGTCTTCCGGAAGCATTCCGGAGGGATGCGGGAATCAGAACGGAGCATATGGAAATTCGGCGCAGAATGCTACAATACCGTATGACCCGATGGATGTTCCTGCAGTTAAAGACGATGAGGAAGACAAGGATGAATAAGGTCGAATGCCTGTTATGAGGATAACCGGATGCGTGCAGGCAGCAAAGGAAAGTGCGGTATGCGCATTGTGTGTTTTCGGGGCAGGAGACATTTTTGTCTCCTGCCTTGATTTGTACTGAAGCCGGAGGAAGCTATGGTATTTGATATCAGTGAGGAGCTAAAGAAGCTGTCGGACAGACCCGGAGTTTATCTGATGCATGATGAGACGGATACGATTATTTATGTAGGAAAGGCAGTCAGTCTCAGAAACCGTGTGCGTCAGTATTTTCAAAGCAGCCGCGGCAAGGGCGCAAAGATCGAGCAGATGGTCACTCACATCCGGCGCTTTGAATATATTGTTACGGATTCAGAAGCGGAGGCGCTTGTACTGGAATGCAACCTGATTAAGGAGCATCATCCGAAGTACAACACAATGCTGATGGATGACAAGGCGTATCCGTACATCCGGGTGACGGTATCGGAGCCATTTCCGCGCATCATGCTGGCACGCAGAATCGGCGCCGACCGCAGCCGCAATAAATATTTCGGACCATATCCGAGTGCGGGTGCCGTGCGTGATACGATCGAGCTGCTGCACAAGCTGTACAGAATCCGGACATGCAGCAGGAACCTTCCAAAGGATATCGGAAAGGAACGGCCGTGCCTGAACTACCATATCGGTCAGTGCGACGCGCCGTGTCAGGGAAAGATTTCAGAGGAAGCGTACGCACTGCATGTGCGGGAGGCCATTGAATTTCTCGGAGGTCACTGTAAACCGATCCGAGAACAGCTGACGGACAAGATGAATCAGGCGGCGGAAATCCTGGATTTTGAGTCGGCAGCCGAATATCGTGATCTGCTGGAGAGCATCGGTCAGATCGAGCAGAAGCAGAAGATTACAAGCAGCGGCGGTGAGGACAGGGATATTATAGCCGTTGCGGCCGGTAGGGAAGACGCGGTTGCCGTGGCTTTTTTCATCCGGGGCGGGCGTCTCCTCGGACGCGATCACTATTATCTGACGAAGGGAGAGGGTGACGAGCCGTGCAGTATTCTGGAAAGCTTTGTGAAGCAGTACTATGCCGGGACACCATATATTCCAAGGGAAATCATGCTGCCGGAGATGATTCCGGAGCAGGAAGTAATTGAAGGCTGGCTTACCCGCAGGCTTGGTCATAAGGTCCGTATTCTGGTGCCCCGGAAGGGACAGAAGGAACAGCTTGTCGAGCTGGCGGAGCGCAATGCGCAGCTCGTACTGGCCAAGGACAGTGAGAAGCTGAAGCGTGAAGCGGCACGGACAACGGGTGCCGTGCAGGAGCTGGCGGATGTGCTTGATCTGCCCGGAATCCGGCGCATCGAGGCATATGATATCTCCAATACCGGAGGCTGCGAATCGGTCGGTTCCATGGTCGTTTATGAGGACGGCTCACCGCGGAAGAGTGACTACCGCAAGTTTCGTATCAGAACGATTGAAGGACCGAATGACACAGGCAGCCTGAAGGAGGTCCTTTCAAGACGTTTCCGGCACGGGCTGGAGGAGCAGAAGAATCATCAGGGAGACAGCTTCGTAAAATTTCCTGATCTGATTATGATGGATGGCGGCAAGGGACAGGTTCACGCCGCGGAGGAGATTCTGCGTGAAATGGGACTTTCCATTCCCGTCTGCGGAATGGTGAAGGATGACAGCCACCGGAC
>Ga0160425_1003171_pt1 | contig 12315 bp, 11 predicted proteins | sample BioMet8_FD_108193 | JGI IMG/M metagenome (GOLD analysis project Ga0160425, IMG submission 108193) | Microbial communities from bioreactor (seeded with sewage sludge) at Lawrence Berkeley National Lab, California, USA - Biofuel... | ecosystem: Engineered > Bioreactor > Anaerobic > Unclassified ...
ATTTTTGTATTTTTCGATTGAAATCATGAACTTGCAGGAAGAATTCGTTCTTCAATCAAACTCAATATTTGATATCGAAAGACTTCCATCGAGAGGACGTATTTAATGGATTATAACCAATTACAAAATCTAGTGATTTTCAATTTCACGTTTATCACTGGATTTTGGTACTGAGTCAATTTTTGCTTTCTTTAAAACAATGTTTTCCGAGCTCTGTGTAGTTGACAGGAGCTAAAATAAGTTTTCAACATGCACCGAAAGCCAGTCTGAAGGTCAGTCCCTTTGGATTATACAGTGCCCAAAACCTCCATTTCCCTTAAATTTTGCTGATTTACTTCTTATCTTTCTGTCTGGCTTTGTATTCAAAAAAAAATTAGATTCATTCTCCTCATCCTAGTAATATATAGTACTTCTGTTATTTATCTGGTAACAAACTAGAAGTCTTTGTATTCAGATCTGGGTTGAAAAAACATTATTAATTGCTAGTGCATTAATAGTGATTGGTGGTTATCGCAAAAATGTCAGACGATAACTTAAATTGGCCCTTGTACGGTATCTAAAGAAAGGTTTCGTTTCCTTTAAACATAGTGTGTAAGGAATAAAAGCACTTGCGGAGAAAATGCAAAACACTAGGAAAGGTGATTAATTTAAAAATAACTTCATAAAGTCTATAGTTAGAGGGAGTACCAGTCCCACAACAATATAGACTTATGGTTTAGAAAAGATTTCAAAATGTTGCAATAAAGTAGCACTAACAAATTGTACAATACAAGTACTTGTACTTTACGATTATGTTCTGTTCTGAAAATTGCAATCAACAGAAATCTTTTCAATAATTTTTGTACAATAGTAAACACTTTACATGAAGTTAAAGTAACTCATGCAACTAAATAAAGAAAAGGAGAATAAATTATGACTAGAGTAGTTCATGTTCATGCAGGTTTCATGACATATCTGTTGATTGCAGTATTTATCTTCATAGCACTTTGTTTTGTAGCTCCAGATATTGCTAACGAAGTGTTAATTGACCTGCACAAACTGGCACTTGCGATAAAGGTATGACTTTTTATACCTTTTTCCTTTTTTTCAGAAACTGTTTGACCAAAAAAAGTTCTGTAAATTCAGAATCAGTTCGCAATATTTTTGGATCACTACCACCACTTCAATTATCTTGATATGGATAATCAATACTACTGTCAAAGAATAGCAGCACATATTCAAAGTTGTCACATTCCTTTTAATTAACTATCTGAAACTTCCCTCCACGCCCGCATGCTCATGAAGAGAACAGCTATCAGGCGGTCGCTGACAAGAACAAAGTAAAAATAGAATAGACAGTTGCCATAAAAAGAATGTTATAACTGACACACTGTTAGCATCATCTGTGAGAGTCAAGTCTTGATCAGAATAGCCGAGAATATTACGACAGGCGGTCTGATAGTCACATGATAGTCACATGATAGCTACATGATAGCTACATGATAGTCACATGATAGTCGCATGATAGTCACTGTTGTAGTAATAAATTTGCTGCAGACCGGGCGTATAGCTGTTCAATCATACAGTATTCCATAAAATTATTATGTTAAATTGAGGTCAGGAAATATTAAGAGCCTGTCTTAAAATTAAATTTAATTTTACAGGGACAGGACTTTCGCATTTAACTAAATGATAAATTCCAATGGAAATCTGTTATAGATTATAGAAGCAAAAAGAGGAGCAAAACGTTATGGAATGGCCTATAACTTCCGGTAACTACGTAATAGGAGACACAAATTCGAGTGTAGCTGTGGTAACTCTTGCCTCTGACTATAAGGCATGGGGACTTAAGAACTATGCAATCTGCGGGACCTGTTTTACTGCAAACTTTGGGATTGAAAAGATAATAACCAATGTTCTTGCAAACCCAAACATAAACTACCTGGTCGTCTGCGGAGCAGAAAGCGCCCACTGGGCAGGTCAGTCCCTGGTCTCACTTTCCGAAAATGGAGTTTCCACAATGGCAGGCTCAAGAAAAATAATCGGCTCAAAATCTCCTCTGTCCTACTTAAATGAAATTCCCATGACTGCAATTTCCCGTTTTATCAAGGAAATAAAAATCATAGACCTGATCGGAAATAAAGACCCTGCCACCATCCAGAAGGCAATCGATTCCTGCACCGACCAGAAAAGAAGCGAAGCTCTCATTGTCTCAATGCCCGAAATAGATGGAAATAGCTGGAGAAAATACGAGCATATCGTAAAAAATAATATGATGTCAAAAATAAAGAAAGGGCAAACAGAGGGTTGCTTTTAATTCTTCAATCTCTTTTTTAAATTTATCTTAAAACTTCTCTCCACGCCCGCATGCTGCGAAGCAGTAGATGTCGGGTGGTTACTGGAAGAATAAGAGGCAAAAGGAGAATAGGCAGTTGTCATAAAAAGCGTGTTATAAATGCACAATGTTAGCGGCATCTATGCTTGTAATTAAGTTAGTAAGTCCTTGTAAGTTAGTTATAAATAAAGCTGACTACTAACTAATGAAATAAGGTTTATGAAATAAGGTTTATGAAATAAGGTTAATGAAATAAGGTAGAATTAATGGCAAAACCAGTTGAGTTAGGTTTAGTCCTTGAAGGAGAGGATGCAAAACGATTCATCGAATATGATGACAACCCGGAAGCATCACCTTTAGTCTTATCTATGATTGCCGAAGGCAGGGAATTATATGAGAAAAACGAGCGAAAAGTCAGAGAACTTAAAGCACGCAAATCTCGACAATGAACTTATTATACTGCCTCTCGATGAAGCTGACGATCTTTCTTTTTTTAACTGCAACAGTGAAGAGTTAAATGATTTTTTAAAGACTAATGCCCTGTTAGATCAAAATAATTTAGTCAACCGAACACGATTATGTTTTTGCAATGGTTCTCTGGCAGGATTCTATTCTCTAGCAGCCGATACAATTGAAACCAAAAACGTAATCGACGGAATCGAATCTTACCCATTCGAAAATATCCAGCGGTTAAAATTGCAAGACTGGCGGTAGATTCCAGGTTTGAAAGATGTGGGATAGGAACTTTTTTAATGAAAATTATTCTGGCTCAAGTGGTATCTATTTGTGATAATATAGGCTGTAAATATCTCCTGGTGGACTCCAAAATAGAGTCGACAGGCTTCTATGAAAAATTCGAATTTAAAGTTGCAGAGAAGAATAAGAAAACCGATTTTGTTCCGATGTACCTTAACATGCAGCCGTATGTACGAAAAGAAAACTAGGCAAACTGTCAATAGTAGTCTATTTTTTAAATTCATCTTAAAACTTCCCTCCACGCCCGCATGCTCACGAAGTGAGTAGATAAATCCACCCATCGGTCGTTACTGTGAAAAATCAAATTCAGGCATGAACATTAGATTCCAGTGTCTCTTTAAGCTTTTCAAAATAATTATATTTATTGCAATTTAACTTATTGTTTATTCTTAAATTTATTATTTTAAGTAATGCCAATCTAACATACTCTTTTAAATCCGGTATTTTCTTTCCTATTTCCACAAAGTTCAAATCTATGTTTCCATGTATTAAATCATTCCTTATTTTATAGCAGCCATTGTTATCATAATTTAAAAAAAATCTATTAAGTTGTTTGTTCCTTCTTCCAGGGTTCAGTAGTTGATTAAGCATTTTTATAGCTTTTGGAATTGAATTTTTTTCATTATATTCCTTTAAGATTTTTAGTCCTGTATTTTCGTCATCTGCCTCTCTAATTCTCCTTATTAAATTAAGTTTCTCATCAGGATCTGCTTTTACATTTTCAAGAAGAACTGTTTCCAAGGACATAATTAGTTCTGTAAATATGTATATCGGATAGTTATGTTCGAATGAGTAAAAGAAATGCTCTAAGGCTTTATCAATCTGTTTTAATGGATTCAAATCGTAAAGCATTAAATTACTAAGCAAGGTATTGATTCCCTCTATATCATGTGAATTTATTTCATTACTTTTAAAAATAATTATTTTACTTTGAAAATGAGATGAACTCATAAAATTACCAAATTCTACGTCTAGAAAAGGGTATTCTCTCCATCTCTCAAAGTCAATACCTTCATATACGAGTGACTTTTTTATAAACAAACTTCCAATACCGACACAATTTCCATTATACAGTCTTAAAGCTAAAATTAGTTTCTTAAAATTAGATATTATATTATTATTGTTATTTCTATCGAGTTTATTTCTTTGGGAAAGAAGACCCTTACTATGAAGACCATTTCTTAGATTTTGCTTTATTTCCATAAATGCCCAAAATTGATTGTCCATCTGGAAACTAACTGATGCCATATCGGAAGGTTCACTAATCTTAAACATATTCCATTTTTCGTGATCATTGATAATTCTATTAAGCTCATCTTCAGTCGGTTTTCTAATAGTAAAATTACCAATTTTGATTTCTTCTAAATTTGTTTTGAATCCAATTAACTGAGCGGTAACTTTGCAATATCCATATTCTGATTCTAACTGGTTAATTAAAAGTGTAACAAAATCATCAATAGATAGGACAAAATTTTCTTGCAATCTTTTATATTCAAAATATAGGTCCGTTAATTCCCACTTGTGCGAGTTTCTATTTGCTTCTATTTTTTCTTTGCCAACTAATACTCCAGTTTTCTCATTAGTAATATTTATTAACCCAAAAATTTCTATAAGTTTATCCAAGCAAGGATTAATGCTTTCTAATTTCTTCATTTCTTCTTCAAAATGATTCTGAACTAATATCCATTGTATCTTTGGCTTGTAATCCCATGACAACCCTTTTTGCCTTATAACATTGTACTCCACTTCATATCTTTGAAAACTTTGTAAGTTATATCTTGCTAAAAACTCTTCACACTCATTGAAAAAAGCAATTAGATTTTCCTCGAGAGGGTTTGGGTGAATATTCATAGAAGTTAGTTATAAACACCTACACAAATATTTTTACTAATAATGGTGTTAATTCTCACACGTTAACTTCTTACTTTTATTTTTAAGTTTATCTTGCTCAACATACTACTCAGTAATTGCTACCCTATTCAAGGTAACAGATAACGAAAAATCCGGTATTAACTTTCCTTCTTTTTTGTCAGCGACCGCCCGATATCTGCTGCTTTGCAGCGTGCGGGCGTTGAGGAAGCTTTGAGATATTTTTAAAAGAACGTCCCAATATTTATTAAGAGTGGTGAACTTTTTATGAGAATGATAACGCTATGAGTCCAAAAATAGGAGGCCCCTGAAATGAGTAAATCTCTCAAAATTTTAGAATATTCGCTATTGGCAATTGCAGGTCTGGCTGTGCTTTTCTTTGTGGGCTTCCTTGGATTTCTTACGTTAATGACTATTAATGACCAGGCTTCTTATTCTGGAGATACTGTTGATGTCGGACCAATTGATTACAATTCCATTGTCACAAAAGCAGAAAAGGCCGGATATGATCTCAGTGGACCTTATACCAGGCTGGATGAAGCAAATTTAATAGACCCGGGAAATGTTGAATCTCTTGAAGACAGGTTTAAAACAGACTACAGGGTATCAAGAATCGCTCTCTACTACAACTTAAATACATACCTCGAATTTACAAAAGATGAGAAAAATCAAACGCTTGTAACACTCTACAATTATTCTCATCATAATGACGCCGGTGATATTACCCCGCAAATGCCTTCCATGTTTCCGGAAGACTCCTGGATGCTTAAGATGCTCGGAATGAGTTTAGGGCTTAATGAAACTGAATCTGGAGAATTTCTTAAACAGCTAAAGAATGAGTCCCCGGAGCAAAAGGGAGTTGTGAGTCTGACCACAAAAGAAAATGTGGATTTTCCGGCAGTCTATGCTTACCTTAACCAGAGCAAAACAGCAACTTTCATAGGATCTGAAGACAAATTTTACAGAAACGATACAAAACTTGGGTGCGTAGAATTTGTTATCCCTGAAACTACCATCACTCGGAAACATCATTTCAGTACATACAATATCTATGTGAGCAGTTCGGGATTTATACGTACAGATATTTACATGCCCACAGGCAGCGCCGGAAAAGAAATTCCTGAAGAGGAGTACAGAAAAGTATTCAGAGAAATGTTCGAAAACGTTGGCCTACCTACCGAGAAACTTGACGAAATCGAATTTGATTACACTCCAAGTATCTGGTGAGACCTTTCCCCTTTATTTATCCTCATTTATTGAGGTTGCAGGCACGAAAGCTGCAAAGAGGAATTTTCTATCTCAAAAAAGATCTTGACAATTTTTCTGAAGAAAGGAAATAAATTTCAATCAACAGGAAACAGTGATGAGCCTTCTACGTCATTCGGGTCCCCATCATATTCCCGATAAACTACATACTTGCCGTTTGTCTTTTTTATGCACCTGGCTCCAAGCCCATTCTTCTTCCACATAGCTTTGCGCTTTTCTGCATCTGATTTACAAATGCCTGAATAGCTGAATTCGTCGAGCATGAAGGTTTTGCCACTAAATTTTCTGAAGGTCTTTTGCATTGTAATCAGTCCTGGAAATCCATCCCAAACCCGCAGACTACATAGAGCCGTTCAATAGATACAATGATACAATTATGCATTGTCATAACTGACTTTCAAAGCAAGAAGATACTGCATTGCAGCTTCTTCCTTACGGCCCAATTCTTCGAGGAGAACTCCATAATTCCAGTGTGTATCTATATCTTCGGGATCAGCTTTTAGAGCAAGTTTATACTGTACCTCCGCCTCCTCCATACGGTTCATATCATGCAGGAGAAGCCCGTAATTACAATGTGCCTCTGTACTTTTAGGATCGTTTTCAAGAGATAGCTTATACTGTACCTCCGCTTCCTCCATGCGATTCATATTGTGCAGGAGAAGCCCATAATTATAATGTGCATCTGCGCTATTAGGATCTTTTTCAAGAGATAGCTTATACTGCTTTTCAGCTTCATCAAATCGTCCCATCTCATATAAGATATTTCCATAGTTATAGTAAGCCGCCGCATAATCTGGGTTTGCTTCAATTGCAAGCTTATACTGTTTTTCAGCTTTGGCCTTATTTCCCATCATCTCAAGCAAAACACCGTAATTATTGTGTGCAGCTGCAAAATTGGGATCAATTTTCAAAGCAAGCTTATATTGTTTTTCAGCTTCTTTCTCGCGCCCCATCCGCTGCAGGAAATTCCCATAGTCACAATATATGGTTGCAATTTTTATATCGGTTTTCAAAGCAAGTTTATACTGTACCTCCGCTTCCTCCATACGATTCATTTTGCTCAGCAGACGTCCGTAATTATAGTGTATTAATGGCTCATCTTTATCGATTTCCAGTCCGAGTTTGTACTGTATTTCAGCTTCCTTCACGCGACCTAATTTGCTCAGAAGAAGTCCATAGTTTGCATGTGTAGCTACATCTTTTGGATCAATTTTCAGAGCAAGTTTGTAATGCTTTTCAGCGTCTCCCATACGTCCCAAACTTTCGAGAAGAAGTCCGTAATTTATGTGTATGGATACGTTTTTAGGATCGATTTTCAAAACAGATTTATAATGTTTTTCAGCTTCTTCCATGCGACCCATTTCGTACAGGAGAAGTCCGTAATTTGAATGTACTGATACATCTTTTGGATCTATTTTCAGTCCAAGTTTATACTGTACCTCCGCTTCCTTCATGCGACCCATTTCATACAGGAAAACCCCGTAATTAAAGTGAGAATCAACATCATTGGGATCAGCTTCCAGAGCAAGCTTATACTGCTTTTCTGTCTCTTCGTTTCGATCTCTTTCTTTCATAACCAGAGTCCGTCCCTCAAAATGTAATTTTTATACATCCTGTATGCAATGAATATCTTCCTGTTTTAATGGTTAAAATTAGTGATTATCTCTTGATTTTTAGAATTTGTCAGTTTATGGCAGCCCGATGCTTTTGGTTGCTATTTGACAAAATAATAGGAGAGAAGGTGCTGTATACTGCATAGTCTCAGAACGATGGACACTTATAAGCTCAACCGCAGGCTGGAAAGAATACTTGTCCTCCCATTAGACTGCACAGTAACTGCTATTTGGTAGCTTAAATACCCAACAATCATCAGGCAAGCTACGAATATTTAAATAAAAAATCCACAATAATTATCGTAGAAGTAATTACCCGGAGCTCGTATTTAATGATTAGCTCTTATTTAATGATTCAAGGTTAAGTTGTAAGCGTCGTACAATGGGGGATGTTGCTAAGCGCTAAGACAATAACCAGAACCGGTTCAATGATTGCGGGAGCATTGAGAAGATTCCGAGATTCTAAAAATCCAGCTAAAAAGATAGCTGATGCTAAAAATCCAGCTAAAAAGATAGCTGATACTAAAAAGATGGCTACTGATTTTTCAAGCTTAAAGGAGATGATTATCATGGCAGGAGACACAGATTTATTTTCACATTATCAGATGGGCGATCTCACGCTGCCAAACCGCATAGTGATGGCACCAATGACCCGAAACCGTGCAGGGGATGCCGACGTCCCGGTCTCACTGACGGCCACTTATTATGTACAGCGAGCCTCAGCCGGCATGATTATCACCGAAGGCTCGCAGGTTAGCCCACAGGGAGTAGGTTACATGCATACGCCGGGCATATACTCTGCAGCACAGGTCGCCGGCTGGAAGAAGGTGACAGACGCCGTCCACAAGGCTGGCGGCAGGATTTTCATCCAGCTCTGGCACGTAGGACGGATTTCCCATCCCGACTTGCTGGGAGGCGCTCTGCCGGTTGCACCATCCGCACTACCCGTCGAAGGCTTTACTCACACACCCGGTGGAAAAAAGCCAATTCCCGTGCCAAGAGCCCTGAATACCGATGAGGTGCCGGATATCGTCAAGCAGTTCCGACAGGCGGCTGAGAACGCCAGATACGCCGGGTTCGATGGCGTCGAAATCCATGGAGCCAACGGTTACCTGCTGGACCAATTCCTGCGGAGCGGGTCCAACAAGCGAACCGATAAGTACGGCGGCAGCCTTGAAAACCGGGCCCGTCTACCGCTTGAAGTCACAAAAGCCGTCATTGAAGTGTGGGGCGGCGATCGTGTCGGCTACCGAATCTCCCCGCACAATACCGAGCATTCTATGTCAGATGCCAATCCCCAGGAGACCTTTTCCTATTTCACCAGAGAGCTGAACAAAACGGGCCTGGGATACCTTCATTTAATCGAGCCCATAGGAGGACGAATGGGGTTCGTACCACCCGAAGCACGGATTAGGCCTATCCTGCGCAGCATTTTCAAAAGGACGTTAATACTGAACGGCGGCTATGGCCTACACAGCGGGAATGAGGCCATTGCCAGCGGCGAGGCCGACCTTATCGCCTTCGGAGTGCCATTCCTGGCCAATCCTGACCTGCCAGAGCGTTTCAGGCAGAATGCACCGCTGAACGAGCCGGATGTGGCCACTTTCTATGTGGGCGGTGCGAAAGGCTACACGGACTATCCGGCCCTGGTCCATAGATAATAATGGCTCAAAGAATTGGTCCATAGATGATATGGCTCAAAGAATAGTACTGTCAAATCTTCGGGGGATGATTAAATTTATAGGTTCTACTAGTGCATCGATTCCACACCAGTGCTTCGATTCAATGGGGAGTAGTGTGTAAATGGGGAGTAGTGTGTAAATGGGGGAGATTGCTTGACTAATGGAGATGAAAAGACAATCAAACTGAAAGTTGCAGAAGCTAACCATCGTGACGTCGGAAAAGGTATAGTTCGTATAGATGAAGCCTTCAGGGAAAAGCTTGGTTTAAATCCCTTTGACGTTGTGGAAATCAGAGGGGGAAAGGTGACCTCAGCTCTTATAGGGAGACCTTATCCTGACGATGAGGGTCTTGATATCATCCGTATGGACGGGCTTATCCGCACGAATGCGAAGACCAGCATAGGAGAATACGTGGAAATCTGCAGAGCAGAATGGAAAGAAGCAAAACATGTGACTCTCTCTCCCGTAAAAAGGGGAATAAAGATTTATGCTCCCAGTGAGACTCTTAGTGCTGTTTTCATGAACCGTACGGTTTCAAAAGGGGATTTTATCTCCACCACCAGTTTAAGTAGCTCCCGCGATATGGATACTTATGGCAAAGGACTCATGCTGGATGAATTTTTCCAGGACTTTTTCAGACAGGGCTTCGGCTCCTCTTTCGGGCTCGGGGAAATCAAGCTTCAGGTTGTTTCTACCTCTCCGTCGGGGATAGTAAAGATCACTGACATGACCGAAATCGAACTCCTACCAGAAGCCAGGGAAATTACTCCGGAGCAGGCCATTCCCACTGTTATGTATGAAGATCTGGGTGGACTCCAGGACGCGATTTTAAAGGTAAGGGAAATGGTAGAAATCCCTCTGAAATACCCTGAACTTTTTGATCGGTTAGGGATTGAAGCTCCAAAAGGAGTGTTGCTCCATGGCCCTCCCGGTACTGGCAAGACTATGCTTGCAAGGGCTGTTGCAAGTGAGTCTGATGCTTATTTTATCTCAATCAACGGCCCGGAAATAATGTCCAAATATTACGGAGAATCCGAAAAAGCTATCCGTGATATATTCGATGAGGCTGAAAAGAATGCACCAGCAATCATCTTTCTGGACGAGATCGATTCCATTGCCCCGAAAAGAGCTGAGGTCACAGGAGAAGTTGAGAGGAGAGTGGTCGCTCAGCTCCTTTCCCTGATGGATGGGCTGAAAAGTCGCAAGAATGTAATCGTGATAGGTGCAACGAACCGCCCTGAAGCCCTGGATCTGGCACTGCGCCGCCCGGGCAGGTTTGACAGGGAAATTGAGCTAAGGGTCCCGAGTACCGAAGGCAGGCTCGAAATTTTCCATATTCATACGAGAGGAATGCCCCTTACAGAGGACGTAAACCTCATGGATCTTGCTCAAATTACCTATGGATTTGTGGGGTCTGATATTGCAGCACTCTGTCGGGAAGCTGCCATGAGAGCTCTTAGGCGTGTCTTCCCGAGGATTAATCTAAAAGAACCTCATATTCCAAAAGAAATCCTGGATTCATTACAGGTCACAAGAGTAGACTTCGAAGAGGCCATGAAAGACGTGCAGCCCTCAGCTATCCGGGAAATACTTATTGAGATTCCCAATATCAGTTGGAATGATATTGGCGGCCTGGAAGACGTAAAATGTCTCCTGAAAGAAGCTGTAGAATGGCCACTTAAAAACCCTGAGTCTTATCGGCATATAGGCGTGGAAGCTCCAAAAGGCGTACTCCTATATGGTCCTCCGGGTACTGGAAAGACCCTTCTTGCAAAAGCCATTGCCCATGAGTCAGATGCCAATTTTATCACTGCCAAAGGAAGCGACCTTCTTTCCAAGTGGTATGGAGAGTCCGAAAAGAGGATTGCTGAGGTCTTCACCAGGGCGAGACAGGTTGCCCCTTCAATTGTTTTTCTGGACGAACTTGACTCACTTGCTCCCATCCGTGGGATCTCAGCAGGTGAGCCTCAGGTTACAGCCAGAATCCTTAATCAGCTTCTTTCCGAAATGGATGGGCTTGAAGAACTCAAAGGAGTGGTAGTGATCGGTGCAACTAACCGTCCTGATATCATAGACCCGGCTTTGATTCGTCCAGGGCGTTTTGATGAGCTTATTCTCGTCCCGGTCCCTGATAAAGGAGCTAGAAGGGAAATTCTCAAGGTTCACACAAAGAAGATGGCCCTTGCAGAAGATGTGGATATCGAGGAACTCGTTGCCCGTACCGATAATTACACAGGCGCAGATCTTGCAGCAATATGTAAAAAGGCAGGAAGATACGCCCTGCGTGAAGAACTTCATGCAGACAATGTTAAACAAAAACATTTCCTTAAAGCAGTTTCAGAGACACGACCTTCAGTTACCCCTGATACTATGAAATACTATGAAGCAATAAAAGGAGAAATCATGACCAGGAAATCAAAGGAAATAGAAAATCCCTTATATATATGAGTAAGAGCGCAATTTGTATTCTACTATTTTTCCTGTTTGCATTCTACTATTTTTCCTGTTTGTATTCTACTATTTTTCCTGTTTGCGTTCTACTATTTTTCCTGTTATTTTTCTTCTACATTTTACTTTTTATGTCATTTTTTCTTCAATTCAGAACCTATCTGGAAAGTCGACATATGTGTTTTGTAAAAGTTTCAATAAACTATATTCCATCTAAAAAAAAGAAATTTCCGTGTCCTTTCGGCACGGAATATTAATATTCAAATTTATTTCCTGATTATTTTGGAGGCCAGTTCTTTTCCATAAATCCAGGTAGCCTTCCTGAGTCCATTGGTCCCACAAGAACCTTTGCACCGAGTTTGTCCTC
>Ga0160425_1003178_pt1 | contig 12295 bp, 4 predicted proteins | sample BioMet8_FD_108193 | JGI IMG/M metagenome (GOLD analysis project Ga0160425, IMG submission 108193) | Microbial communities from bioreactor (seeded with sewage sludge) at Lawrence Berkeley National Lab, California, USA - Biofuel... | ecosystem: Engineered > Bioreactor > Anaerobic > Unclassified ...
CCGCGGCCAGATGCGGCAGCCGGGCGGTCGCGGCTTTGAGCGTGCCTTCGGGCGTAAACGCCCGCAGCCACATCTGGTACATGACCCCGTCCGTGATCCATGCCGGAGAAACCCGCGCTTCGCGCTGATTCAGCGGCACGTTTTCCGCCGCAAACGCCATGCCGACCGCTAACGCCGACAAACACGCACCTATCCGTTTTTTCATATCGACCCCTGTTTTCATTCGATCAAAAATACCGCCGTTGAAAATTTCGGCAAATCAATCGTGAAGGCTCCAATGTTCTCGCCGATCACCTTTTCGGACGTAATCTCAGTGACCTTCCGGCTCGTCCGCGGCAGCACGACGTGCTTCGGGCCCGCCGTGCGCGTGTGCAGCATCACCCACGAATCGTTCGCCGAAAGAACGTCGCCGCAATCCGTGTACACGTGAACACCGGCCCTGCGATACCAAGTCCGCAACTGATCCGCCGTCACGCCCGGCACGGCGGAGAACACCGACGTCCACGCCGACAGCTTCTTTTCCGCCATCACGGTTTTGTTCGTCAACGCCCCAACCCCGCGAGCCAACACGCGCACGTCCGGCGCGGGACGCACGGTGAACAGCGTTTTCTGCGTCTTCCCGATTCCGACCTCCGCGCCATTCTCCGCAAGAACGCCCTTCAGCGTCCCCCGCTCTTCGGCCTCAAACCGGAACCCCGTCAGAGCTTCCATCCGCGCCAGCGACAGGTTCTCTTGCGACGCATAGCCCGGCGCATAAAACCAGATCAGCGTCCGACCATCCGAACGCAGCGCCTCGGCCGCCCGGCGCTGCCCGTCGGTCAGGTAAAAGCAGTCCAGAAAGACAAAGACCTTGTAGCCCTTGTCTTTGACCGCCTCAAGATCGTCGATCAGATACCAGTCGAACGGCGCGCCCGCATGATAAAAAGCCTCCATCTGATCGTGGTAGAGGCCGTAGGAAATCTCGTTGTCAGGCGTCTGCCGGTAACCCAGATAGAACTCGCTCTCCGGCGCGGAGATCACGGCCACCTGCGAGACGCGCTTGCGCGAATGCCGCATCGCCACATCGGCCCATTTCTTCATGCGGCCGACCGTATCGATGAGCACCGGATCGCGGAACCAGCCGCCTTGAAGATCCATATACCACAGGCCGACGCCGTGCGTGACCGTGTTGCCGAACTCGCGGTAGAGCAAGGCCTGAGTCTCCCCGACCGTGTCCACGGTGCAGCGCCGGTCGGGATGCGGCTTGCGCTTTTCAAGATAGGTCTGATCGTCACCCTCATCGAAGAAGAGCTTGCCGTGCAGCGCCGCGCTGGCGAGGTACTGGCGCATCTCGCCGTCCTCGCCCAACTTGCGGCGATAGTAGGTGTGCGGTGCAGAAAGCATGTCCAGATTCGGCGAACGCAGCAGTTTGGAGACGCCGCGGTGGTCGCACTCGATGGACCAGTTCTCATCCATCGTGTAGCCGAAAAACGCCATCGTCGGCAACGTCCCCTTGCTTTCCTCTTTGACGATTTTACAGTAGTGATCCACCAGCTCCACAGCCGCCTCGTTGTGGCATTCGAAGTAGTCCATCACCGCCCGCGATTTCTGCGGATCGCGCCACGCGCCCGCCGTCGTCCGCATGCGCGCCGCCGCATCGGGCACACGCACCGTCTCGAAGGTCAGCGAAGCATCCTTCCACGCGTCGCGGAGCCGTCCGACGTCGTTACCGTACTTCTCGCGCAAATAGCGGATCAGCCGCCGGCGCATCGGTTCCGACAGGTCGGACGCGGCGGGATTCGTCGTGGCGGAATAGTAGGCGTCCCAATGGAAATCCTCGCCCCACGGACCGTTCGCAATATGGATACCGAGCAGATTTTTTCCATAGTCGGCGTCCAGCAGATGCCGGACTGCCCGACGGTAGGCCTCGCCTTCTTCGCGCAGGCATTTCTCCGATGCGAACGACTCGCGCGCCGGCACGCCTTTTTTCGTCCATGAAAAGCGGCACGCCTCGTCCGGATTCGCCCGAATCCACCACTCTGGCGCCGTCGCAAACAAGCGCGGCAAAAAATACGCATGAGGATTGACCGACAGCAGTTTGTGAATCTCGGCGTCCTGAAACGTCGGCTCGACCCGGCCGTCCGGCTGCCAGTACGGATGTGCGTAGTGCTGCGTAGAGCCGAAAAAGCTGAACAGGCCGATCCCAGCGGACGAGAAATGCTCGACCTCGTAGGGCTCGGGCTGCCACTGCCAGAAAATCATCGGCGTGACCGGCTGACCGTCTTTCCAAAGCCCCGGCATGCCCCGATATTCCCGTACGGACCACACCGGATGATTCTTGAGCGGAGACGATGGCAAGCCCGCCGCTGTCACCTGCGATCCGACCATCGCGAGTGAAAGAAACCAACCTATTCGTTTTACCATGACTTTCATCGTGCGTTCCTGATCAACGCAACCGTATCCGCAGACCATGATCTTTTTCTGTTCCAACGTTCAACGCTACCACCTCATATCCGCATAGGGATCGTCGCGGGGAACACGTTTGTCGGTATAAAACGCCGCATCGTCCGCCTGAGCGGCATGTGGTCCGAGACAGGCAGGCCAATGAGTCCCCATGTGAACACCGAGGTTGTTCATGACTATCGTGTAAAGACGGTCGGTGTTGACCTTCGTGAAGACCAAGTCCGGGCGCTTCTCCGGATTAAAATCTTTCGGCGACGCCACAATCCAGACGATCTCGCCTGAACCGACCGGGATTGACGCAAGAACGCCGGTCTCGGATCGCCAGCCTCCGTCGGGCACCGTTGCCACGCTCGTGACCGAAAGCTTTTTGCGCCAGTGAATATCGGCCGGGGAAACGCCGCGAAAAGCGTTCGGCAATCTTCCTGAGAGCGGGTTGAGCCAAAGCGTCTTGCGGCCGACAGTAAACCCGTCACCGGACGCGCGCGCAAGCGCTTCACCGTCCGCATCGGAAAGGCCGGCAGCCAAAAGTTTGCCGCCCCCCGCCAGAAAAGTCCGGACTGCGGCAGCGTGGTCCTTCAGCCAAGCGGCACTTCCTGAAGACAAGACGAGGACGGTATCCTTATCGCCAACCGGAGTTGTTTGGGCGGCGACCGTGACGGTCCGCCGGACGGGAACCCGTCCGTTCTTCAAGTCGCCGATCAGGTTGTCCAGAATGGTGTCGGCCACCGGATCAAGGCCGATGCGGTCGGTGACATCCAGTTGACAGAAGATCATCCGGCCCGCGCCGTCGACGCTTTCCCATAGCGGGGTGTAGCGGAGATCGAACCCGGTGTCGAGAAGCGGCCTGAAGGAACCGGTGTGGGGCTTTTCAACGAGGGTTGAGGCGACCACGCCGTTCCGGGAACAGCGCCAGACACGCTTCCATCGCTGCGAGTCGTCGAGGCTCGCGGGCAGGCCGTCGAGAGGGCCCAGCGTGGTAGCCCCTCTCCAATCGGCGAGGTCTTCGTTCGCCAGTCCCGCAAGGATCGGATGCGCGGAGTCACGCAGCCAGACACGGCGCGCACCGGGAGTGAAGCAACGCAACCCGAAGGTTTTGGTCAATGAAGCGGCGGTTTGTTCAAAGACAACGACCTGAAGACCGTTTGCGACGCGTTCGGCGAGACCGGCGAAAACGCCGGCGTCAGCGGCTGTTTCGAGCGCGTTGCATCCGATGATGAGGACTTTGAGACCTTCCGGCAGGACATCGTCCGCTTTGAGCGCGGGCAGCTTCAATCCGCCAGTCGCAAGGGCCTTGCGTGTTTTGCCGACAGGGTCGAAGAGCGCCCAGCCGACCGGCGTCCAGTCTTTCACGGCACGTTCCGGATACACCTGCAGAGCAAAGGACTTGACCGGAAGCGTTTTTCCATCTACGGCAACGGCCGCCGTGATCTCGCCCTGCGCACGCTGGCTCACCGCCGGCACACGGAATTCGAACGGCAAAACGGCGGATTCCGCAGGCCGGACGGTCGCAGACGCCGTCCCCTCTGCGATGACGCCATCTTTGACGCGGACCTGCCACTTGACGGAGAAAACGGCGGGGGACCGCAAATCATTCAGAAGCACGATGCTTTTGCCGACCGTCTCGCCCGAGCGGAAGGCGTGGTCCTGGGTAAACCACTGCTTGCCGGACCCGCCGATATACGCGTAGAGCGGCGCAATGAGTTCAGGCATGACCTTGCTGCGCCGGGTGGGTTCGAAGTATTCCTTTTCTTCGGGACGGCCGAGGTCAAACAGGCAGCGGATCTCGCCGCCTCCGCCGTTCGCATACTGCCAGGAGTCGGCAGAGAATCCCGGGCGCTGCAGGTTGGCCCAATCGGTAGCAAGGGGAACATCCGGCGGAACCGCGCGGGCGGAACTATCGGGTATGCGCTTGATCAGACGACGCCACGTGTTCTCCCATGCATTGACGCCTCCGGAGATGCCCCACGTACGCCATGCGGGCATCAGGGCTTCGTAGTAGTCGGAGGTACACTCGTCGATGATGGGCGGATAATTGTTGCTGAAGTAGTCGTACGAAGAGCGCCACTTTTTGCCTTTGGCATCCCAGCACCGGTCATAGTAGTCAACGTAGTCATCCTCTTCGAGCCGATAGCTTTTCTCGCCGAGCAGGATCGCGCCGTATTCGGTCATCAGAGGTTCGTTGGCCCACCATTGGGTGGGGTCGCGCATCTGGAAATCTCCGGGATAGGGAACGGCCTGCTCGGCCATGTAGAGAGGCTTGTCGGCATCCCCGGCCCAGACGCGGAGCCACTCGCGCAGATCCTGCGGCTCGGGCCAGCCGAGATAGTTGTTGAGATTGTAGACGGCGCCGCTTTTTCCGCAGGCGTGGTTGTAGCTGGGACGGGTTGGATCGAGGGAGGCGACAAAGGCGTTGGACTTGAGCATGGCGGCTTCCTTACGGGCGGAAGAGGAGCCGACCTCAAAATTCATCTTGCCGTCGAGAACAAGCGGATTCTGGTCCTGCTTGTAGCAGTTCAGGTTCATGTTCATGCGCCAGAGAACCAAGGAGGGATGGTTCCAGTCCCGGCGCACGCGTTGACGCACGATCGCCGTCCACTGCGCCCAGACTTCGGGCAGGTCAAGACGGAGGTAGGAGGAATGCCCGACATCCAAGGGGGTGACGGCGGCGAGCATGCCCGTCTCATCGCAGACCTGGAGCAGGTGACTCGCGACCGCCATCTTACCCGGACGATCCACGCACTCGAGGTAGACGAAGTTGTAGCCGGCCGCCTGAGCCCCTTTGACCCAATGCCGCATGGCGTCCATCGAGGCCCAACTGTCCCTTGAGACAGAGTAGGAACAGGGCACGAGATTGAGCTTAATGTCATTCAGAAAGAAATACCTGCCGCGGATTTCGAATCTGCGGAATCCGAATGTCTCCGGGAGGGATTCATCGATGACGTTCCCGCCCTGAAGAAGCGACACCGTCAGAGTATAGAGCTTGGGCGCTCGGATATCCCAGAGGACAGCGTCGGGCCATGCGTCGGAGCAGGTGACAAGATTCGTGCCGACAGGAACAGGTGCGTCGATTGATTTCACAACGCGATCACCGTCACGCACATCACAACGCAGAGTAAGGTTATCCGGCCGTACAGCTCCGGCTGGCATTTCCAACTCGGTGGCGACCGTCAACGTCCGGTTCTTGACGGTCGTGACGATCTTGCTGCGCCCAAGGCGGAGGGGTGATGACGCAGACACGGAAGTCAGAAAAACGTCACCGACGATACCGATGTAACTGAGATGGGCTTGCCATTCTTTACTGGGCCGAGAGAGAAGATCAGGGAGAATAACCCAATCGTCGCGGCCTTCGATCAAAACGGAGAGCGTGTGTGTCTGTCCGAGCTTGACGCAGGGGGTCAGGTCCACGTCGCCCCCCATAAAACCGATTGACCCCGCTTTTTTGCCGTCGCAGTAGACGTGCGCGTCGGTCGAAACGCGATCAAAATGCGCCAACACGCGTCGGCCCGTCCACCGGGAGGGAACGTCAATCGTGCGTTCATACCATCCGAAACGCAAATTCTGCGCGTTGCTGCGGCCGGGGTCCTCGGGGTTCCAATAGACGCGCCCTTTCCAGGAACCGGGCACCTTGGCGAACCCCCACTTGCCGTCGTCCGGCGGAGCAAGGCCCGGAGCAGGCGGCCGCTCAACTTTGACAATACGCAGGTTATCGATCCAGACGGTCCCCTTGCATCCCGATGCGCTGCCGTGATTGCGAAGGATGAGAATTTTGAGTCTGTCGGTGCCGGCCGGAAGCGTGAATTCGCATTCGACCGTCTTCCATTTTCCTTTTGTGTTGCCGAACTCACCGGACAGCGCGGTAAACAACTTGTAATCACGCGCATCCTGAACCTCGATGTGAAACTGACCGCGTTCCAAGTCGATCATCATGTCGGCGCGGAGAACCAGCTTCACGCCGGTCGGGACGCCTTTCACAGAACGGAGGAGATGGTAGAAATTCATCGACGGGGGAATGTCCACGTCGACCTTCATGCTGGAATCGCCGACTGTCTTGCGGGCGGGATCAGCGCTTATACGCACGGCACCGCCGCGGAACGGAGCGACGTTCCACTCGTTCAGAGTCCCGGTCCCCAAGTCCTCTTTGTAGAACGGCTCGGTCACCTCAACAGGGGAAAGGCGAGACTCAGAGCGAAATCGCCAAAGACCGTTCAGACAGATCTCTTCCCGCCGGGACGACGCGCTCCTCCACGCTTGGACGGCGGACCATTCCGGATACGCCCCCTCCGGCAACGGCGGCTGCGTGATGACGGGATTGGCGAACGCGGCAGCGGCAATCAAGATCAGCACATACGGGAGGTGTTTTCGGAAACGCATTTTCATCGCGTCGGTTTTCCTCTTTCTCATTTGTTGCCAGATCTTATGTCTTTTTGTGCGCCCTTATCCAGCCTTCCTTTTCTACTTCATCTCAATCTCGTACCATACGGTCTGGTACTGCGGCCCGATCACAATGTGGCAGCCGCCGTCGGCCTTTTCCACGGGCACTTCCGCCTTGCGGTCGCCGTGCGGGTCGAGCGCGTAGCATTTCGTTTTCGCGGGGTCGGCAGGCAGCGTCAGCGTCGCAGGGATACCCTCCGCCATCATCGGCGCATGACCGCGATCCGTCAGCGTGATGTGCGTCGCGTCGACCTGCTTCACCACGCGGCCCGCATTGCCCGCGTCGCCGGTCGCCGCCAAAAGGATATCGGCCGCTTCCCCCCTTCCGCCGAAGCCCGTGGCCTGACGCGAGACAAGCGAAACCGTCGCCCAGTCCAGCCGCGTCTTGCCCACCGCCAACGTCACGTCCCCGAGCGCGATGGTTCGTCCCTTTGGGAAGCCGGTGAACAGTTTCGTGTTCGGCGTGTTCACCGTAAAGTAGGCGGCCCCCGGAATTTCCCGATTCCACGTGACCTCCCCCGTGTCGCTGACGAACACCTTTTGATCGGCAGGCAACTTGACCGCCTCAGCCGACGCGCCGTCGCCGAAAATCACACCCGTTTTATGCACCGTCGCCAGCCGTACGTCGTTGCCCTGCGAATCGATCCCGAAATGATTCGACCGTCCCGCCACCAGCCGTTCGCGACACGCCGCTTCGCTGATCGTCGCGGCGACGGTCTCCCTGGCCTCTTTCACATCGCCGCGCAGAAAAATCGCGGAGCAGGCGGGGAAATGCGCCAGCGCATCCGTCCGGGCCAGCAGATCGAAGAAGCACCACGGCATGGCTTGCGGTTCGTAGGTGTTCACATAGTGGTTATAACTATATTGAAAAATGCCGCTCCAGCCTTGCAGCGCCCCGTACGTCGCCAGCGTTGTCTGCGCCTCCGCGCCGAACGGATTCGGATACGGGTGGTTGTATTCGCTGATCGTGTACGGCTTGTTCAGTACGCGCTGGCCGGCCAGATGGAAAATGTTGCCGAGCGAATTGACCATCGCGTCGCTACCGATCTTCCACGGCTCTTTGGCCGTCAGCGAAATCCAACCGCCGGACGGATGACGCCAGTACGCGTGGTTGTCCACATAGTCCAATTTGGCCTGAATATAGGCAGGGCTGTATCCGAGCTGCGTACCGGAAACCGGCGACTTCGCTTTCAGTTCACCTTTTACATACGCCGCCATGCCCGTCCAATAGCTCGTCTCCGCATCGAACAGGAACCGCACAAAGTCGCACCTCGCCTTCGGAGGAACGGATTCGCCGCCGATCTTGGCCGTCGGCACCGCGTTTCCGGCGAAACCTTTCACCGGATCGCACGCCAGCTCCGCGCCGCATTTCAGTGACAGGTCGTCCAGCTCGTAGCGCCCGACTTTGAACTGCGTCAATTGAAGGATCGCCCGTTCCGCATCTTCGGACGCCTCGAACACGCGCGTCACCGTTTTCCACTCCTTGCCGACGCTCACCAGCTCCTGCAAGCCCAGCGCACGCCAGCCGTTCTCCGTCGAGGCCATCGCCACGCTGAGCTTCCAGGGGTCCTTCCCCTCTGTCCGGCGGCCCCGGAACGACAGCGTGTAGAGTTGCCCTTTTTTCAGCGCGACCGCGCGCGTCACCTTGGCGAAGAATTCACCCCCATCGCGGGTCACCGTCACGTTCAGCACGCCGTTTTCGACTTTCGCGCTCCCCTCTCCCGTGCCTTTCTGGAACGACCACCGTTTGTTGTCAAACGCGACCGGCGCATCGAACGCGCCGTCGGCAAACTGCTCGTCATGCAGCGGTTCGTTCTTCCATGTCCACGCCTTCTGCAAAGCGGCCTCATCGGCGTATTTCGCGTGCAGCCACACGTTCCATTGACGATTGAGTTCCGACGCGTACGGCTCCGGCAACCGGTCCAGCGTGCCGTTGTAATAGAAGCCGGTCAGCCCGTCTTCGTTGCTGATTTCGATCATCGCGACGGACGGCTCGTCCGTGTAGGCGTTTCCCGTGTAGGCGTTTCGATGCGTCAGAAGCTGCCGCGCGTATTCTTTCTGCAGCGCGATCATGCGCGGCTCGAACTGGCCGATGCCCTTGTCCGCCCACGGCAGACTTTTCGCGTTCTCGAAGCCGTCGCGCTCGTCGAGCGTCCGGCCGACGTGCAGGTTCATGTCCACATAGACGCCGTGTTTCTTGAAGGCGGCGATCATGTAGTCCAACTTGTCGAGCTGCTTCGGGTCGAGGTTGCGCTGCGTCTTCGTGTCGTCCGCCAGAATCGCCTGCGTGGGCTGCGTCATGAAATTGACGTACCACGTGTCCATGAAGTGCAGACGCACGCAGTTGATGCCGAGACGCGCCAGCCGCGACGCCAGCTTGTCGGCCGTTTCGCGCGTCGGAAAATTCGCCGGTCCGGTGATGTTCGTCGAATGGAAACGGATCGGCCCCGCGTCCGTGACGAAGCGTCCGCCTTCGGCGCGCACGAAACCGTGCCGACCGGCCGGAGCATCCAGAAAATGCGCCACACTCGACGCGTTGTCCGGCCCGTCATACGAAATCACGAAAGGGAACATCGGCGGCAGGTCCTCCGACCGACCGACCGTCAACATCAAGCAGACAACACCGACTACGGACATTCGTTTCCCCATGGCTGCACCCTCCGCTGTTTTCGCGTACCTTAAGTGTCGCGTCAACTATACGGCAGGCCGCCAAAAGAAACTAGTCGGGATTGCGCAATAATTATTAGCAATTTTGCGCAATTTTGCGCAACGCCGTCGTCACCGCGTAATCATTTCTGTTCCCGCTTTTGATCGGGCACCCATTGTGGCTCCATTTTTCCCCAGAACAGGCCTTTCGGCAAATGCCGGATCTGGCCGCGGTTGACGAACAGCCCGTCGTGATCCAAGCAATAGCGGACGACGCTCCGCGCCTGTTCCGGCGTCGCCGCGCCGGTATATACGGCAAAGAGCGAACCCCAGATCGATGGCTGCCGCCAATTCTCGCTTGCCGCCACAAACAGGCCGGTCTGCGCATCCCACAGCGTTCCCAGCGAAACCTTCACCTTCTCCGCCTCGGCCCGCCAGACGGCCGCCCGTTCCGCCTGCCCGGCGGCCTCGAAGAGTTCGGCCAGTTTTTGTCCGGCGTCCCAGAAGAGTATCGAGTCGAACTGCTGATCGCCGGTCAGCGGCACGGTGTCCAAGAAACTGTACGGGCGGAAGAGTTTCGCGTCCGGGATGCGGACCAGCCTGTTCGCGGAATCGCGGGGCGTAAAGCGCATGGCTTTCTCCAAAGCGCCGGAGGTTTTCTTGAACGGCTCCAGATCGCCGAACAGCTTCCAATACTGGTGGCACAGGATCACCATGAACATCGACTGGTCGGCCGAACCGTTGGCGCAGAAGGGATTTTTCTCTCCGCCGGGCGAATAGATGCCGTGGCCGTCCGCCGCCACGCGGTCGGGCATGCAACCGTCCGCCCGCTGCGCGGCGGCGAGGAACAGATAGCCGTCGCGGATCTCGGCCTGCGTGAACGCCTCGGGACAGCCTTCGACCATGTACGACCAGTCGCGCACCCAGAACGCGCCGTACCCGCCCGTCGCGTCCGGCGTGAAAATCCGCACGCCGCCCTTGCCCGCGCGCGAGCTGCCGCGCAGCACGCGCATGGCCTCGTGCTTGAGCCACGCCTCATCCGTGTCCAAGCGCCGGGCCAATTCCAAAGGCAGAGCCTTTCCGCTCGCGGACAGAAACGCGCGCAAACGCCGCGTCCCCGCCAGCGGCATGGCCGCGCTGGCGCAATAGTCCCGCACGCCGCGCTTCTTCGCGGCCAAGTCGTTGACCCACTCGTTGATGTCCTTGCGCGTCTGAAAATCCTCGACCGCCTCGCAGAAGTACCGCGCGGCCCGCGCCGGGTCATCGCGCATCACGGTTTCCATCAGCCACGGCAGCGGCGTGGCCCAATACCCGCCGTTCTGATACGTCCCGTCGTCGCGCAAAACATTCTCCGCCGGCACCGCACGCCCCGGCACCAGCAGAAAGCCCCCAAACACCAATCCCAGCAGTGATCGCATGTTCATATCTACCACATCCCCTTTTTCCGCACGTTGCGAAACGCGCTATTTCACTCGTTCAGCAACCAGCCGTCGGATTCCTGCCAGTTCGTCGCGTCGCTCTAGTTGCCGCCGTCGTGTTGGCCCACACGCCGTCGACCGCCAACAGCCGCACCGCCAACAGGGTTGTCGCCGCCGTACCGAACGCCCGCACCCGTGTTTTTTTCATTGTACGCCCTTTGTTCCTGTCAACGCATAAACCTCTGACCATGTATACGGCTTTTATACGTCCGACGCGTTATTCTCGCAAGACACAATTGCGCAAAAAGATTAGACTATTTGCGAAATGGACACATCCTCGAAACACCTCCGCACGCACATGCCGCGCGTACTGCTTCTTTTCCCGACATCCATCATGACCTGTCGCTGGATGCTACGCGGTATTCTGCGTTACGTTCATCAGCATGGGCCATGGGAACTGCACATCATCGAAGACCGGGAAGGCGAACAGAAACTCAGACAGATCAAGGCGTGGGGCGGAACCGGCATCATCGGCTACGTCCACAACAAGGCACATGCTGACGCTGTGCTCGCTTCAGACGTCCCCGCCGTGATTGTCGACCCGCTCAAGGAGTACCTCGTCCCCGCGCATCCGCTCTCACGCCTCAGTCGTGTCTCGTGCGACAGCTTCGAAATCGGACGTGTGGCCGCCGATTATTTTCTGGAGCGGCATTACACCCATTTTGCGTTCGTCGGCGAGATCAACGATATCCATTGGTCGCGCGACCGCGCGGAGGCGTTTTCGGCCCGGGTGAAGGAACGCGGTTTCGTCTGTCATATTTATCCTGCGCTGACGGCGTGTGAAAAAAACGATTTCGGCGTCGAACAGCGGCGTCTATGTTCGTGGCTGAAGGAGCTGTCGAAGCCCGTGGCGATCATGACGGCGTGGGACGTGCGGGGGCGGCAGGTGCTGGACGCCTGCATGAAAGCTGGTGTCGCCGTGCCGCAAGAAGCGGCCGTGCTGAGCGTGGACAACGACGAAATCCTCTGCGAGACCACCAACCCGCCCATGTCCAGCATCGAAATGGGCGCAGAAGACGCCTGCTATCAAGGGGCGAAGGTTCTCGACGACCTGATGCGCGGCAAAAAACGGCACAAGAGCGTCATCACGTATGGCGCAACGCGCATCGCGACACGCCGTTCCACCGAGGCGATCCGTATCGCTGACCCGCTAGTCGTCAAAGCACTGGAGTTCATCTGGCTCAACGTCGGCACGCCGATGACCGTGGCAGACGTGGCCCGCCACTTGAACGTCTCGCGCCGTTTGCTGGAGATGCACACGCGCAAAACCATCGGGCGGACCATCCACGACGAAATTC
>Ga0160425_1003179_pt1 | contig 12294 bp, 10 predicted proteins | sample BioMet8_FD_108193 | JGI IMG/M metagenome (GOLD analysis project Ga0160425, IMG submission 108193) | Microbial communities from bioreactor (seeded with sewage sludge) at Lawrence Berkeley National Lab, California, USA - Biofuel... | ecosystem: Engineered > Bioreactor > Anaerobic > Unclassified ...
CGGCCCAATTGAAACTTCGGTGCTGTGTGAGCAGGTACCCATATTTTTGCGCAGATAGCTCATTTAATGTATCCCCCTGTTGTCATGCCTGACAAATTTGTGGCGGGCAAACATTGCCCGCCGGTTTTACGCATATTTTACCACAGAGATACAAAAAAAAGTAGCAGTCACAAAAAAAGTTAATAATTTTTGTGAGCACTGGCAAAAACAATTCTATTTCCGAGTAGTTTGCTGTGCAAAGCGGTGAACATTTGCCCTGCGTCAGGCGTCAGCACTAAATACTGCGCAAAAATATGTAGCAACAGCCGGTGCCGTTTGGCGGGTAAGAAACCAATACCCGCCCCCGAATACCGGTGGCATACAGCTTTTGGAACACCTCATCCGTCAAACTTTCTGTTTCATACCGCACCCGCAATTCAAACCCTCGCCCCGCAGCGGGGATGTCTCCGCTGACATTAGCCGAAACCAGCTCGGCAAGCTGCTGCGGTGTCGTTGCTTCAAGGTTCATACTGGTATAATAATCCCGCGGCTCGCTGGCAGCCTGCTCGGGGTAAGTAAACTGTGGGCTGAACACATGGTCGCCCGCCAGTTCTTCATACGAAAGGTTAAAATAGCGGTGTAGCACCCCCGGCGTCAACTGGACAAGGCCATCGGTATCACCGGGCGCAAACACACGCTCGCCCTCTGCGTCCAGATATTCGGCCCCGTTGTCGTCCCACGTGGGGTCACAGTAATAGGCGTCGTCGCCGTAAAACACGACGTTCCACGCGTGATTTTCCACGTAGTCCTGCGTCTCTGGCCGCGCGCCACGAAACGACATCCCCGTCACAGTGGCCGCCGGGATACCGGCGTAACTGCACAAAAGCTGAAATGCATAAGCATACCCGTCACACACGGCACCTTTTTGCACCAGTGGGCCGTAAGCGGTGTGTGCCAACCGCGAAGTCAGCGGCATCTGCTCTGCCTGTGTCAGCGGCGCAATATTGGCGGTGTCGGTGTCATAAGCGGTCAGCTCAATGACCTTTTCGTATAAAAAAAGCTGGCGCTGCCACACATCATCATATGCTTTTGCCTGCACCAAAACCTGCGAAAGTGCCCGGTACAGTTTTTGCTGCATTGTAACAGTCTCTTCATCAAGCGCTACCGGCGCAATTTCGATGCCAAGCGGGGTGCCGCCGGAAGTTGAAAGATAGGTAAACGTATACCCCCAGCTGCAGGTCAAAAATTGTGGGTAATCACTTTGCAGCGCATACAGCGCACTGGCGACTTGGCCCGAACTAAAATCACCTTTAATATAAACCTGTTCTTGGGTACCGCTTTTTAAAAATTCAAGATATGCACGGTAAACTTTCTGCTCGGCCTCACCGGGCAACTGGTCATAGTAAAACTGTAAAATTTCCGGCTCAAATGGAGTCGTAATATTGGGGTCAATATAGGGCAACTCTGCCAATGTGGCATCGGGCAAAAAGCCATCGCGCCAAATTTGCAGCGAATCTGAAAGCCCGGTACAACCGGTCAACAGCAAACAGGCGGCAAGTAACGCCAAAACTTTTTTCTTCAACCTGCCTACCTCCCTTTTCTTGTGCTAACAGTATAACACAAAAGGGCCATGTATTCCTACATGACCCTTACATAAATTCACAACTTATTTACAAAGTCATCTCATAGTTCATGTTAAGTTGCTTTTTACCTGTATTGCGCCGTAATTGCGCACACTGAGCACATAGCAGCTGCCATTGCCAAAAGTGTTCTCCATCATGTCAATATACTGCGCAAGTTTTGCAAGCGGTACAAAGGCCTGTATCGTACCCGCAAAGCCCCCGCCCTGCAACCGCCAGGCGCCACTGCCCTGCAACAGGTGTTGGCTGATTGCAAGACCTACTGAAACACCCTGTTCTTCCGGGTGGCGCACACAATAAGCATTTTGGTTATATTCAAAAGAGGAATGCCCCCCCTCGATGATCAGCTGTTTAAAGCGCTCGATCTCCCCTGCTTTCACCGCGTCACGCAGCGCTACCGCCCTGCGGCTATCGGCAAAAAAGTGTGCGGCACGCAATACCGCACGGTCGCCCACCGCCTGCCGCACTGCGGGGATAGAGGCAAAGAATTGCTGTTCGTCCACTTCGCGCAGTACTTTTTTGCCAAACACGGCGGCAGCGGCCTCCATCTCAGCCCGAATCGCAGCATAATCCTCGGTCAGCCCGGCATGGTTGCCCTTGGTGTCCGTGATGCACAGGGCAAGGCCGTATGCAGCAAGGTCAAACGGCACTTCCTCCACCACGGGGCTGGCGGGGTCTTTAAAATCGATTGTGATTGCACTGCCCACACTGCTGGCTGTTTGGTCCATCAGGCCGCTGGGCTTGCCAAAATACACGTTTTCGGCATATTGACTGATCTGCGCAACCTGCACCGGGGTAAAGTGGAACTCGTTGAATTCGCCGTTGAAAATGGCCCCAACCACAACTTCAAACGCCGCAGAGGACGACAGCCCGCTGCCGCGCAGCACATCACTGGTCGTGTAGGCATCAAAGCCACCCACCTTGCCGCCAAGTTGGCAAATGCGCGCGGCCACACCGCGAATCAGCGCGCTGCTGTGCCCAAACTCGCTTTGGCGAACCTCACTCTCCCGCAGGTCTATGACATCCTGCTGTTCAAACCCGTGAGATTTCACCCGCACAGTCTCTTCCCCGTTTTGCGCCACCACAGCAATCACATCAAGGTTCACCGCCGCCGCCATCACTACCCCGTTATTGTGGTCGGTGTGGTTACCGCCGATCTCTGTTCTACCGGGTGCTGAATAAAGCCGCACCTCGCGCCCCGCCCCATACAGCTCGTTAAACCGGCGAATTGCCGCGGCGTAGCGCGCGCGCTGCTTTTGCGCCCCGGCAGCATCGGTACAATACAAAGCGCAGAAGGTTTCATCGTATGCACCCGCTTCGATTTTTTGAAGCAACTCCTCTGCTTTTTCCATCAAAATCCACCTCATTTTTTATTCTTTAGCCAACGCAAAATCCGTCCATTGGCGTATTGGTCTGTTTAGTCTCATTATATCAGACAAAAATGGCGGCGTAAACGGATTTTTTTGTGTTATAACATGGACTTATGTTGATTGTTCTGCTAGAATAAAAAAGGAGAAAAAGCATAGAAAGGAGTGACGGCTTTGTCTAGCGTTTATAAGCAGAGTTTCAAACAGACCCAGACCAATAATATCGAGCTTTCTATCTATAATTGTGGGCTGCAAAGCTGCGAAAATGGCTATTCCTGGGGGCCCGGTGTGCGGGATCATTATCTGATCCATTACGTCGCCGCCGGCAGGGGCACTTACGTGGTAAGCGGTATTACGCATGAGGTAAAAAGCGGTGATATTTTTTTGGCAAAGCCGTCGCAACTGATCACCTACACTGCGGATCAGGACGATCCGTGGGAGTATTATTGGGTGGGCTTTAACGGCTCAAACGCCAACAAACTGGTGGCACAACTGCCGTTTGGCGCAGAACAGCCGGTATATACCTGTAAGAACCCTGAAAAAGTAAAAAAAGCGCTATTTAATATTTTTTTGTCCCGCGGGCCGGAGAATTACAGTGAGGCCCTGATGGTGGGCTATCTGTATATCTTTTTAGCCGAGTTGATGAAAGAGACAGAGCATACCGAAAGCCGGGCACAATCCAGCAGCAGTGTTTATGTGTCAAATGCCGTCAAATTTATTCAGTTCAACTATTCGCACGAAATCACGATCGACGACATTGCAAAGGCCGTTGGCGTGTCGCGCAGCCACTTGTACCGTGTTTTTATGAGTAACCTTAACGAATCCCCCATTGACTATTTGACCAATTACCGTATCAACGAGGCCTGTTACCTACTGCGGTCCGGCAATTTGTCGATTGCCGAAATTGCGACGTCGGTCGGCTTTTTTGACCAGTTTTATTTTTCACGCGTGTTTAAAAAGAATAAAGGGGTTCCCCCCAGTAAATATCTTGCGAGTAAGGAGGCGGCGCAGCTTTAACCTTTCTCGCGGCACGCGGATGGTAAAAGCCCCGGTTTTATAACGATGCATATGAAAAGGAAACTACTCTCTCTGGCTTCTTTGGTTTTATCGGTCGTTTTGCTGTGCGGATGCAGCGCAAATGCACAGGAGCTTCTGCCGCTGGGCAGCCCCCGGCTTGCCGTGTTGGGTGGTACCGGCAACGGCGAATATCCCACTGTTTCGGTGCAGGAAATTTTAGATGCCGCGCAGGCTGTAGGGCTGGATGCCTTTACAGCAGAGGGTGGTGCCGCACAGCTTGCCACTCTGGCCACAGAGCAAAAGGCGACCGTTTTCGCCGTTTGCCTTGCCAATAGCAGTGATGCCCCCGCCTACGTCAGTGCCGCGGCCGCACTGGGCCTGCCAGTTATTTTTTGTGGTGAAAAGCCCGATGCCAGTGCGTTGCAACCATACAGCAAATGCTGGTATGTGGGTGCCAGCCCCGCAAAACAGGGCGAACTGCTGGGCGAAGCACTGTTTGCCGATTATCAGGCCGGGCGCATCCCAGACAAAAGCGGTGACAAACTGTTGCAAGTTGTTATTTTTACCGGCGGCGCCGCTGAGGATAGCCGTGCCGCCGCCACCCTGCGTATTTTTGAAAACCGTGGTGTTTTTAATGACACGTTGGCCATTGTGCCCGTTAGCGGCACTTCTGCCGAAGAACAGCAGGCAGCCATCACCGCGACGCTGTTGCAACAAACCGGCGCAGAATTGATCCTCGCCTCTACCCCCACACTGGCTACTGCGGCGGCAGAGGCAGTTGCCAAAGTTTTACCCGGCGTACCGGTGGGTACCTTTGGTGATGATGATACACTAAGCAGCTATTTAAACAGCGGCGCCGTATTAGCAACTGTGTACTACCAAAACAGCAAGGCTGCCGGTTTGGTTGCCACCTTTGCACAAAATGCGGCACTGGGCAGAGACCCCACCGTCGGCACCGGCGCACGGCTGGACGAAAACCACTGCACTTTGGTCGATTTTACTACAAAAACCGCGCCCGCGTCGCAGGCTACCCCGCTACCCGAACAGACGGATAATGCCATTGCTACGGGCGATGAATGAGGATTGGCATGACAAAAAATGAGATTGTTCCTTTATCCATCACTTCCCTTTCCAGCGACGGCAACGGCGTGGGGCGCTATAACGGCATCCCCGTGTTTGTGCCATTTACCGCCCCGGGCGACGAAGCACTGGTGCAGGTGGTCAAGGTACAAAAAAACTACGCCTTTGGCATTTTAAAAGAATTACAAACCCCAGGCCCTGGCCGTACCCCCTCTGACTGCCCTGTGTTTGGCCACTGCGGCGGGTGCGCGCTGCGCCACATGCAGTACGATGCCGAGCTTGCCCAAAAAGGCGGCTTTGTGCAGGACGCGTTTGACCGCATTGGCGGGTTTAGCATCAAAGCGCAGCCCTGCTTGCCCTCGCCACAGGTAGACCGCTACCGCAATAAGGTGCAATACCCGCTTGGCGTGGACGAAAACGGCCGCGTATTTGCAGGCTTTTTTGCCCCGCGCAGCCACCGCGCTATCCCCTGCGATGACTGTAAATTACAGCCGGTGCTGCTCAACCGCATCGCCTCATTTTTTTGTGCGCTTTTTACCGAATATCAACTGCCGGTCTACAGCGAGGAAACACGCAAAGGTTTGTTACGGCACTTGTACCTGCGGCATGCCACCCGCACCGGCAAAGTGCTGGTATGCATTGTTGCCACCGGGGCAAAATTGCCCCACGAGGCCGAAATCATTCAGCGCGCCGCACAGCAATTTAGTGAAATTGATTCCATCGTGCTGAACGTCAATGCGCAGAACACCAATGTAATTTTAGGCAAAAAAGAACGGGTGTTGCTGGGCAGTGGCCGCCTGCAAGACACCCTTTGCGGGGTGCCCGTGTCGCTGAGCACCTCATCATTTTATCAGGTAAACACACTGGGGGCCGAGCAGCTTTACGGCGTGGCAAAAAGCTTTGCCTCCCCTACCCCCAGTGATTTACTGCTGGACCTTTACTGCGGTGCCGGCACCATTGGGCTTTCGATGGCACAGCAGGCAGGGCAACTGGTGGGGGTAGAAATTGTGCCCTCCGCAATAGAAAGTGCAAAAAAGGCCGCAAAGCAAATGGGCCTTGCGGGGCGCGCGAGCTTTTTGTGTGCCGATGCCGGTACCGCCGCGCAGCAGCTTGCGGCAGAGGGGTTGCACCCCACTTTGGTCGTGCTGGACCCACCGCGCAAAGGTTGCGACGATGCCACTTTGCAGGCCGTATTGCAAATGGCCCCCGCCCGCATTGTCATGGTAAGCTGTAACGCCGCCACCGCGGCGCGTGATGCCAAAATTTTAGCCGCAAACGGGTACGAATTACAGCGCTTGCAGCCAGTGGACATGTTCCCCAGAACGAAGCACGTGGAGTGCGTGGTGTTGTTACAAAGAGAAACCTTGTAAAAGCCCTTGGATTTAGGCACTTTTCGCCTCATATTGTTTTCTATGCCGAGGGAAATAAATTCAGAAATAAGCAAATCGAACAGTAATTACGGTCTATGTGTCTATTGGCCCGGGGTGTGGGAACACAAAGAGTTATCTTTGAGAACAGAGTGCAGACAGGTTTTTTGAATGTTGCTGTTTGGGAAAAAACGCATAGATAGTTTTAGCAAAAATCAGGTAGAAATTACCTGTAGCAAAAATGAATTAAGGAAAATCAATAGGGACATTTTAGTTGAAAAACAAACAGTTTGCCTAAGATTTGAAAATTCTCATAGATTACGACTGCCTGGTCTAAAAGATTCGACCGGTGGGCGTGTTTCTAATACAGTGCATGGTGAGTGCGAGACTTTGATATTATGGAAAGATAAGTAGAATACCATAAAATAGGATATTTCTGAATTTTTCGGGGGTTGAGATTGAAAAAATCTTAGGAGGCTCTTATGCACTATACTGAATTAAATAAAAAGCAGAAAGATAAAATGAAACAAATTTGCACTCATTCTTATACCATGGAATGGGAAAATCCTGAATTTATGGACTACTTAATGGGAGCGCTTCCTCACATTAGAAGATTTAAAAAGGATACTGAAATTGCAGATGAAATAGCAAAACTTGAAAAGTTACTGCCAAAATACAACTCATTTCTATCTAATAAGGCAAGGTTTCTTGATGAAATAGTGGGCATAATTGTGGCTATTCAGAATAAAAACAAATCTTGGTATGGCTTAAGCTTATATGAAATGGAAACCCACTTAAAAATGCACAGTTTTTGCCTGATTTCAGGTGAGGGAGGTATTGGCAAGAGTTATTTTATAAAGTGTTTTGAAGAGCAGTTGGAACAGGGCAATATCGAACATCTATGCGTATATGGAAAGTTTGAAAAAGATACATCTGGAATTGACGTTGAGGAAATAATTAAATCAAGCAATAAAGGATTTATTTTTATTTTTGATGCAATAAATGAAATGTCTGAGGAAGGCCAGCAAAGCTTATTGGAGATATTAGAGATACTTAAGAAAAATCCAAGAATACGAATTATTATATCTTATAGAACAAATTCAATGGACGAAATGATACTTAAGAAATATCAGGAGTTGTCAGAATATGAATATAAATTTCCTGGAGTTTCATTCGAATCTGCGTTGGGTGAAATGCTTAAACTGTCTGTACCAGATGTTTACTTATATGAAGATATTTTGTATTCAAACAACGCATTATTATTAACCATGCTATGTGACGTACTATTATCAGAAAAAATCGTAGATGACAAAGAAAATGGGATTGCATCTGTTACTTATATTTTAGAACATTATATAAAAACTACAATAGGTAAGCTGTTTAAGAATAATTTGATTTGTCAGGGTATCGATGTATGGAAAGATACTAAAAGAGTTGCTCAGTGGATGTATAGGAATGGAAAAAAACATATTGATGAGAAAAGCTTGTTGTCGGTGATTAAAACAGGTGATAATTTCCTTCCGTCTATGATACAGATGGGATTTATGAACGGCTATGAGAGTAATGATGAAAAACATTATTATTTTGTAATCGATTCATTAACTGATTTTTTGATTGCCAGATCATTATTTGAAGATATTAGAGGAAAAGGGTACAAGCAACAAGTTGCTATAATTAAATCAAAAATTGATGCATTAGACAGCCTTGACGAGGCATTGATTATTGCAATATTTGACAATATGTCGCCTGATTATGAGCAAATTAAAAAAATTTTGAAAGATACAGAATTAATCAAAGCTCTTGATTTTAGAACATTGGTTAAGGTCCATTTTAAGCATAAAGATATTAAAGTATTTCAAGAGTTTTTTAATCCTGTTGATCATAGAAGTTTACTGACGACAATGGGAGGATTTACAGACAAACCATTTAATTGTAGTAATTATTTGTTTGATTATTATTGCGAGGAACACGAGCGAATAAGTGAATTGTCTAATGTGTTAGCCGGATACCATTTCCAAAATGAAATAAAAAACAGGTTGAAAAATGTGTTGTATTTTACAACGTTAAATGATAGAGAAGACAGAAGAGATAGTGAGGCTTTTTATTTTGCACTGCTATGTTGTGCAGCTCCAAATAAAGATGTTAGATGTTTGGCAATGAAACTTCTGTATGAAGTTGTTTCAAAAAATGCAAGGTATATTGATAAGCTCATTATTGAATACGATAAAATATTGGATTTATTTATTCAAGAAGCCGTTATATATGTTCTGAGTCAAATGAAACAGAACAATGATAAAATTATTGAATTTTACAATAGAATTATTAGTACGCAAAACGATTTAACAGCAAAAAGTATTCGTAGAATAGCCACATATTTTCGCAAACCATATTCTTTTATTATGTGGAATAGAAAGGATTTATATAATTACGATAAAAATGCAGTGGTTTCAGATTATTTGAGCGATATATTGTTTTATGTGGATTTAATGAATAAAGATTTTTTGCCATTTAGATATTGGGGGAAAGATCATATTGATATGTATAAACGATTCCTCGCAAATGATAAGTGCGAAATAGAAAAAGTAAATAATTATCTTTATAATAAATATTCGTGTGTTTGTGGTGGAGAATGTAGTGGTTGGATGGCATTTAAAAAAAGAATTATGCCAGAGATAGAACCTATGGCAGAGATTGAAACAGTGGACATGAATTCTTTTTTGCAAAGTTTTGAAAATGTTTTAAAATTTGTCTTCGATTATTACGGAACTTCGACTGATAGAAAGTCAATGAACGTACGAGAAGAAGATTTTCATCATTCTGTTTATATGAAGTGCGTGGATATTGGAACAGGCTTATATTATGGAAGTTTGATGTGTAATCATTACACTAATCAGTTCGCGACATATAACAATAATCAAAACAGTATTGGGTATGAAGTGTATGATCCATTGGAATATGGTGAAGATATTGTAATAACGGCACCAATTCCAACATATCAGGATTACATTGAAAGATTGGGAGATTATGTAATCAATACATTAGAGCAACCATTACCTAGAGATATCCAATGGGTAAAAAATGTTGATTTGACAAGAAGAAATATTTTACATCTGCTTGAAACTGTCAAAGTAAGGAAACAAGAATGGGTACTTCTGGCCGGAAGAGTATCATTACACGAAGAAGATGAGTACGATACAAAGTGGAGAGATACATATGATATATGGTGTTGCTCTTCTGAAAAAGAGACTATAAATGATGATGGGAATGCAAGGTATTTCACCATTGAACTAGAAGAATATTTGGGTGAACTAAAATCGTATCCAGAAAATGAAATAAAACCGTGGTTATGTAAGAGTATTAAAAACGTTTCCAGTCAATCTGGGATTTTTGAGGAAACATCACTGGTATTGCCACCATCGGAAATTATTAGATACTTCAATCTGGAATTGAACGTTTCTGATTTCTCATGGGAAACTCGAGATAAAGAAAAGGTTATATTATGTAACAACAATAGGAATTCGTATTATAGGGACCCTATTGGTGGAACGGTGTTTATTTGTAAAGATTACTATGACAAACTTGTTCAATCACATGCTATTAAATATTTTGCCTTTACAGAGAGATTTATTCCGGAAACAGGATTTGCAGATGAAACTTCTCTGCATCTTGAAATTATTGATGGTCATATTATAAAAGAGATATGTAATGATGGCGGACATAATGGTTGGAATCATGTAAATAACCCCTTGTGTGATAATTGTCCACATGCTAATACTACAGAAATTAAACAAGACGAATCGCTAGAACACGATATGACACGGTTGAAAAATATGCTAAAAGAATATGGTGCTGATGAATCAATATGATTGTATATAAGAAAATTGACTGGGCTAAAAATAGAAAAGGCCTTAGCCTGAGTTCATATAAGCCACTCCTATAGACATGTTCCCATATACGCTGCACGTGGAGTGCGTCGCCGAATTGTGTCTGAAATGAGGGAACGCAAATGAAAATTCGGGAAAACTATACATGCCCGCTAGAAATTGTCCATGATCTGGTAAAAGGAAAATGGAAAACGATTTTAATATTTCAGCTTAGGCATAAAACGCAGACTTTTTCAGAATTAAAGCACGGCATTCAGGGGATTTCAGAAAAAATGTTGATTCAGCAATTGAAAGAGTTACAGCAGTTTGGAATTATTAATAAAACATGCTATGAAGGGTATCCTCTTCATGTGGAATATTTTTTAACGGATAGAGGGATAAAACTATTAGAAGCGGTTCTCATAATGCAGGATATCGGAATAGCTTATATGGTAGAACATGGGCAGATAGAACAACTTAAGCAAAAAGGAATTACCATCCCTGATTGATACCTACTCAAAAGTAAGTAATTTACTTTTACCTTTACTTGGCTTACTCTTTCGTTAGAGAACGTAATGATTATGAAAAGAGGTAGCTATTGTGAAACTTGGTTTGGTTTTAATCGATATTCAAAATGATTATTTTAAGGGCGGAAAATATGAGCTGGTGAAGCCAGTACCGGCAGCCATGCAGGCGAATAAAATTCTTACATTTTTTAGAAAACAGCACTGGCCAATATATCATGTACGCCATGTAAGTGTAAATTCAGATGCTGTATTTTTTATACCTGATACTGCCGGGGTGGATTTTTATAAAGACTGCGCCCCTTTGGACGGAGAAGAAATTATAACTAAGCATAACCCCGATAGCTTCTTTGGTACAAACTTGAAAGATAAACTGGAGAACAAGGGTGTCGACGCTTTGGTTGTATGCGGTATGATGACGCATATGTGTATTGATACTACTGTCAGATCTGCCAGAAATCACGGATACCCTGTTGTCTTAATCGAAGATGCTGTTGCAGCAAGAGATTTGCTATGGCAAGGCACCACAGTGCCAGCAGAGCAGGTTCAGTATGCCTATATGGCAGCGCTGAACGGGGCGTTTGCTAAGGTACAGACGGCGGATGCGTGGATTGAAGCGCATACGTAGGTATTTTTCTACAAATTTTGTGAAACGTCTTATGCTACCAAGGCTCGCCCGGTTCAAGCGCTATCTTTATTGGACGTTTAAGTCTCGTGGGGTACGCCGTACTACTACCGCGCTGCCCCAATGGCATTAAAGTACAAGCCCCCTAAAACAGTTTTTGGTAGCTATAAAGTGGAAGTGTAAAAATGCATCAGAACAAATATTATCACGAGGCGGTTGCCTGCGTAAAAGACCATGTTCTGCCTGCCCAAAGGGAATTATACGAGCGTGCGGGCAGAGATTTTGATGTGGTTTATGGCAGGCTGATGAACCAAGGCATGTACTTTGGCCGTGTTATTGAACCAAACCACAGTTACGAACTTGGTTACCACCAGTGCACCTGCCCAAAAGTGTTGGGCGGCACAGTCACTTCGCCTGAACACTGCGAATGTACCCGCCAGAGTATTTTATACATATTGCGTGAACTTGCGCCGGGCAAGCATTTTGAAGTGGAAATTCTTAGCACCATACTGTCTGGCAATGACAAGTGCCGGTTTAAAATTGTAGTTGAATAGCCCGCGTGGCTTTGTTTGCCTATCGCAGTTAAAACAAAAGTCGGGCGGGTTTTAAAAAAATCTTTTTTACAAATATATGGCGCGCCTTATTATAAATGAGGGCAAAGCGCGGCTTTACATTTACAATAGGCTATAAACAGCCCTCCAATCAGGTTCAACAAAACGCCGTTCACCGCAGCACTATATGGCTGTATGTTGGCGATTCGGCCCCACGGGCTTACAAGAGGTTACCCAAAATATGAATTTTTACTTTGCACCCTTGCAAGGGGTCACCGGGC
>Ga0160425_1003180_pt1 | contig 12293 bp, 9 predicted proteins | sample BioMet8_FD_108193 | JGI IMG/M metagenome (GOLD analysis project Ga0160425, IMG submission 108193) | Microbial communities from bioreactor (seeded with sewage sludge) at Lawrence Berkeley National Lab, California, USA - Biofuel... | ecosystem: Engineered > Bioreactor > Anaerobic > Unclassified ...
AGGATAAAATAAGGGCTGTTGAAGCTAAAAGTACATACAACTTTTCCCTATTTTTCATTTTTTATTGCCTTCTTTGTATTTCATTTATCCTTATTTGATTGTTTTTCATGGGACTTACATGGCTGTTGAGGGAAAAATCAAAGCATTAGACTTCTAATTGTCTTGACCACAAGAGTATAACATAGTCTCTTATGCTTGGTTTTACTCCTCAAACGTGTAAGTCCTGTAACACTAATTTCTCTTTATTTATAATTATTTCCTGGCCGTCAATTGTACATTAATGGTTAAAGATAGGCTAAAATGTCCAAATACAGTTATGTGAAATAAGTTTATCAGTTTGATAGAAATGATGAGAAAGGCTGAATAGAGACGTTAGAAAAGGTAGAGCATGGGATTCTCTAGCCTGCAAGAAATCTGAGAATTATGATTCACAAAGAAAGGTCTTGAGAAAGATAAGTGCGACATATAATACTGTACAAGTCACCTTTTCTATCCTGAAAAATTGGACACTTTGAAAAAAGGAAAATTAGAAACAGCCTTATCTATAAAAAATTTGAAGTCCTGTGAGTTACATCATAGTAACAAATGAAAAAATTAATACATATACTCTCATACTTTAACTAATTCTCAATAAATTAATTGATTTCTGAGACCTGAAACATGTCTGAACCATTGCCAGTTAAAATCACTAGAACAGGAATTTGGCAACGCACACTTGCTTTTCAAGAAGGAGATATAGATTCATCATCAAGAAGCAGATTAAGAAATGCTTTCTTAATGTTTCGAGAACGAGCAGAAATGCTTTCAAAAGAGATTTCTCGAGATTTGCCGGAGTTTACTGTTCATGATATTACCCACATAGACGCTTTATGGGAACTGGCTGATCTAGTAATTGGTCCTGAATATCCCTTGACACCTGCTGAAGCTTTTATTCTTGGAGGGGCTTTTCTAATTCACGATCTCGGCATGGCACTAGCCGCTTACCCAGAAGGAAAAGAAGCTTTATATAAAAATGATTATTGGAATGATACGATTACTTACTTTTTAAAGGAAAAACTAGGGCGCTTTCCAACAAAGGAAGAAATTGATACCCTTGATAAAGATATTGAAGATAAAGTTATTGAAGAAATAATACGCATCATGCACGCAGAAAAAGCTGAAGAGTTGGCTTTTGTTGAATGGAAAGACGAATCATCCGGCCCAACAAGTTATCACCTTATCGAAGATCCAGAAATTCGTAATATATATGGACCAATTATAGGTAAAATAGCCCATAGTCATTGGTGGCCAGTTAAAAGATTAGATGAAGAATTTCAGACAATTCTTGGAGCTCCCTCAGTGTTCCCAAATGAATGGTCAGTGGATCCGCTGAAACTTGCCTGCATTTTACGCTTGGCAGATGCGAGCCATCTTGATAGCTCAAGAGCTCCTGGATATCTGAAAGCATTACGTAAACCTTCAAAATATTCACGTGAGCATTGGAAATTTCAGGAAAAGCTAAACAAGCCAAGGGTAGAATCGGATAGACTATTGTTTACTTCAGGAAATTCCTTTTCAATTGATGATTTCGATTCTTGGTGGTTATGCTATGATACCCTCCGAATGGTTGACAGAGAGCTTGGAGAGGTAGATGCCCTTCTTGCAGATAAAAACAAACCCAGATTTTGTGTCAAAAGTGTGGCAGGGATTGAAGATCCCGATCGTCTAGGAAGATTAATACCAACAAAAAGCTGGGTTCCTGTAGATGCAAGCATAAAAATTTCAAATGTCTCATCGCTTGTTCATAACCTTGGCGGTGAACAACTCTACGGAAAAGATAACACTATTCCTCTTCGGGAATTAATTCAAAATTCTATAGATGCTATTAAAGCGAGAAGAATTCTTGAAAATAGACCAGAGGATTGGGGAGATATTATTGTTCGGTCAGGAACAGACTCTGAAAACCATTGGATTGAAGTGGAAGACAATGGTATTGGAATGTCTTCTGAAATTTTAAAAGGTCCTTTCTTAGACTTCGGAATCTCCTCATGGGGATCTCAATTAATGCGTGAAGAACATCCTGGTCTGTTAGCAAAAGGCTTTCAATCCGTTGGTCGATATGGAATCGGCTTTTTCTCTGTATTTATGTTGGGAAAACATGTTCAGGTAATCACTCGTCGTTATGATTATGCTCAACAGGAAACACTAATTTTAGAATTTAGTGAAGGTGTTGAATCTCGTCCAATATTAAGAGGAGCTAAGAGAAATGAATATTTGAGAGATGGCGGTACACGTATTCGTGTATGGCTGGAGAACGAACTGCAATTTAATGTTCCGAGAATTTACTATAAGCAGAAAACGAAACTTGATGATGTTTGCTCTATCATTGCTCCAAGTATAGAAGTAAACTTATATATTCAAGAAAACAACGAAAAGGTTCCAAGAAAGATTATTTCAGCTTCTGATTGGATTGCCTTAGATAGTAAGGAGCTTTGTAACAGAATTTTACGTTTTTCAGAGAATGAGACTACAACAGATAATACCAACTTTTTAAATGCTCTCTGTGGAAACATCAGAACTTTAAAAGATGATAAAAACCAGACTGTTGCTAGAGCATGTATTGCTACCCAGTCTTTTCGTGGAGGGGTTAGAGGTATTGACGAAAGAGGCATTGTTACTATTGGTGGATTATACTCATGCAACATAAATGGTATATTCGGGATTTTTACAGGTGAACCAAGTACTGCTTCAAGAAACAATGCTGAACCTATTGTTAGTATTCGAGAACTTAGTAGATGGGCGACTGAGCAATCGCAATTAGTTTGTAAGATATATAAAGAATGTGAGGATCTAGCTGACTGCGCATCAGTTATAAGGGCTCTTGGTGGTAGTACAGTAAATCTTCCAATAGCTTATTCAGAAGATGGATGGAAGGATTCAGAGGAGATACTTAAATGGGCCAGCGGATATGATGAGATTTATCTTCTTCAGGATGCAGCCTACTATTTACTGCAAAAAGGAAAATATAATAATCTCAAAATTCACAAAAATGTTTTGGTTGTAAATTGTGGCATTCCAGGCATATTACAATCAATAACTTCCAACTGGCCACCGTTAATTAAAGGATATCCTAATGAATTTTGGTTCCACGAAAAGACTTTGTTAGGTATGGTTGTTGAGACTCTGGCAAAAGCTTGGTCTGTTTCATTAGCGGATCTACTATTAGTGTCAAATATATCAGATGATGACAATGAATACGAGAAGGAAATAGGAATTAAAGATGGAAAATCAGTTGTCCAGTCAGTAGATATAATTCGAAATCCAAGGAAAAGTAAAATTTAACTTTAAAAGTATAGAAATGATTAAAAATGACAATGTTTGATTCTCAACAAATTTCTATGAAGTGACTGCGATTAACTTATTTTTACTCCATCTCAGTTTTCAATTCCCTTTAATCCATACCTTTTAATATTCCAAATACCGTAACTATGAAAACTTACGCACGCCAATCATCTTCAGGTGACTTTATCAATGTACTCTGATAGAATCAATGCACTACCCCCATATCTTTTTGCTACTATAGACGAAGCGAGGGACGAACTGATTGCCAGGGGAGTCGACGTTATCGACCTTGGCGTAGGAGATCCTGACCTGCCGACGCACCCGCACATTGTGGAGGCTATGCGAGAAGCTGTCCGCGACCCAAAAACGCACGATTATCCATCTTATGCCGGGATGCCGGAATTCAGAAAAGCGGCAGCGGACTGGTGTAAGAAGTACAAAAGGATTGAGCTTGACCCTGCAACTGAAGTCCTTGCCCTGCTCGGGTCAAAGGAAGCGGTTGCACACATTCCGCTCGCTTTTGTCAACCCTGGAGATGTCGTGCTCTATACTGATCCCGGGTATCCGGTCTACAAAATCGGAACAATGTTTGCGGGTGGAGAACCGTATCCGCTGCCGCTGACTGCCGAAAATAAATTCTTGCCTGACCTGGACTCAATTCCTGAGGATGTCCTGAAAAAGGCAAAGCTATTCTTCTTTAATTACCCGAACAACCCGACTGCTGCAACTGCTGATATTCAGTTTTTTGAAAAGGTCGTTGAGTTCTGCAAAAAGAATGACATCATTGCAGTGCATGACAACGCCTACTGCCAGATGACATACGACGGTTACGAATCTCCCTCATTCCTTGCTGCCGACGGGGCAATGGATATTGGCATGGAACTCTATTCCCATTCCAAGACCTACAACATGACAGGCTGGAGGCTCGGGTTTGCAGTCGGAAATAAAGACCTTATAAAAGGGCTCGGCAAGGTCAAATCCAACGTAGATTCAGGTGTCTTTGACGCAATTCAGATCGCGGGCATTGCAGCCCTCTGTTCTCCCCAGGACTGTGTTGAAGAAACAAATAAAATCTATCAGGAAAGGCGGGATGCTCTCATAGAAGGGCTTACAGCGATAGGCCTTAAAGTAAAGCCGCCAAAAGCTACTTTCTACATATGGGCTCCGGTACCTGAAGGTTTTACCTCAATGAGTTTTGCAAAACTCCTGCTCGAAGAAGCCGGAATCATTGCAACCCCTGGTGTCGGGTTCGGAGAAGCTGGAGAAGGTTACATCAGGTTTGCCCTTACAAAACCGGTCGATAGAATTAAAGAAGCAGTCGATAGGATGAAAAAACTGAAATTCTAACTGACTGCACTTGAAGAAGTTCTAAACTTTAGAGAGACTCTCATAACCTTTACACCTTTAGAGACGCTTTCATTACTTCTAAAGATTAGAACATTAAAAATAATCTGGCCAGACACACTGGATGCCAGGCCGGAATAAATTTCCCTTTTATATAAAATCTGTCTTTTTTGAGAGTCCTTATATGAGCCTTATTTTTACAAGTCCTTAGATGAGCCTTATTTTCACAAGTCTTGATATGAGCCTTATTTTTACAAGTCTTGATATGAGCCTTATTTTCACAAGTCTTGTTTTCTTACAAGCATTATTTTCTATCGAAAAAGATATTTTTCCCGGTTACACTCAGCGGGATTCCAAAAACGACATCTGCATCAAGCAAACCAGAAACCCTGGCAGCTGCACCAATTGAGTACATTACTCTGTTGTCGATGCAGAAATCCTTGGCCTTTGCAACGGCTGCACCTATAGCTATTCCCAGGTCCACATATTTAAGCATGCAATTCGGACCCCTGAAATCTCCTTCTATCTTTTGCCGGTTCAGCATCTCAGCACAGGTTTCAGAGCCGCAGGCTCCACAGTCCAGGCCTGCAGCCCCGCTGGTTTTAACACCAATAAGAACAGCAGCCCCTGCGTTTCGAAGATTTGCAGCATCCCTTTTCAGAAAAGCAAATCCTGCGCTTTTTTCCTCTGCCAGCCTTTCCATTGTCGAGGCAAGTACTTCGATATCAGGTTTCTCAACAAGGGCAGTCACTATATCATCTACGCCTTTGGCTTTCGGGGCAGTCCGTGCAGCCAGAAGTATACTCTTTGCAAGTGTTTCAAGCACTTCGGATTCAGGATTGAGAATCATATTCAGTTAATGGAACTTCTGGAGTTTAAGGCTTTGCAGGTGACAGCTCCCACGAGTAAATTGCAGGCATCTATGGTATTTCAACCAATGCTGTACTGTCCTGGAGCAACTATTTATTCATGTCTCGTTGCCATCGTTTCAAGTTTTACATTTGAAACTTCTTCAAAGAACCTTATACCTGGAGTTTCAGAGCAAAGTCAAGCGGCTTCTTTAGCATTTGCAGCTTCCAGAACAAAACTTGACAATAAAATATAGTATCAGTGAAAGGGCTAACATCAATTCTAAAATCAACACATGATTCATATCCCAATTCTAAAATCAATGCATGATTCATACCCATTGCAGCTATGAATATGAACATTTAATAAAATGTAAGAGTAACTGCATCTCCATCCTTTGTCAGCAGAATTCTGCGTCCTTCTTTATATAAAAAGCTAAAATAAAGTGCTTTGAGGTTCCTAAAAAGTTATTTCCCTTATGCTTCAAGATTTAAAAATTATAACAGTTGCAAAGGCTGAAAATGCTTTTTATCATTTTCTATGCATTTTAATGTAAAAGTTCATTATCTTCATTAAAAAGTAAACAACTCCCCGTTTGCAGGCGCATATGCATCAACGCCGATTTCTTCCGAAATCCACTGTGCAAAGCTTTCGGTTTTGTCCCCATGCATTACAAAGACTCTTTCCGTACCTTTCCTGCAGAAATCCTTCACAACCTTTGAGCTCACTGTCTTCACTGTGTGCATAAAAGTCGTACTGTTCTACTCTGGGTTTAAGGGCCAGGAAATCTCCGTTGGTTTCTATAATCCGGTGCTCCAGAGCCACCTGCCGTTTGTGCCTTTTGAGAACTGACTCCCTCTACCTGTCGTTTACATAAATAGCATGTTCGAAAGCCCCGTCCAGGAGTTCCGGATTTTTCAGGTACTCCGGAGACTCTTTGAGGATTTTTGTACACGTCTCTGCACATGCCGTCCACGTAAGCTTTGATTCCATGGGTATTGAGTAGCATCAGGATCTCCTGGGTTCTGCCTATTGCAAACGCAGGGAGAAGGGCAGTACCCTCTATTTCCAGAGTATCCCGAATTGATTCGATAAACATCTTTTCGGTTTTTTTGAGGGATATGGTCTTCCCCGAAATACGTGCTTTCAAGGATAAGAGTGTCTGCTTCGGTAAATTTGGCTGCCTCCGGTACAAGCCTGGTCTCTTCCAGGTTGAAATCTTCCTTATAAAAAAGACTTTTTCTGGATTTGGATTCGAGATGGATTCTCTAAGCTCCCGGAATATGGCCTGCGTTGTGGAAGCAAGCTCTGTAGCCATGGATTTTGAAAGTTTCCCCATAGTCCTTTTTCGGGTCATTAGTTCAGGTACTCATGTGAGATCATGATTTTTTTTCGGCTCAATACAATTGTAGAGGATACTCTGAAAACTAGACTAGATAACGTCGGCTTTTCATTAATATCGATTCACGTTTTCAATATTGATTTCCGTATTTATAATTCTTATTGTATTATATTAAATAAATAATAATGTTGCTATAGTTTAGACCCACTTCTTCGGCATATAATAGGAGATAGAATTTATCCAATGTTAATCTTCTAAAAGCAGACCAGGTGGTCTATTCACATACGGGGGGTAAAGAATGAAAACTGGATTGAAAATTGGATTGATAGTTTCTCTACTATTGCTATGCATAGCTATTCCTCTTAGCGCCGCGCAAGCATCAGAACCTGCAGGAACCATCGCAGTCAAAGCAGATAATGAAACTTCAATGAACACAACAACTTCGGCCCAAGGATCCGCACCGTGGCTCACGAGCCCAGGGCTGAACACGGAAGAACAGGGACTCTACCACTTTCCCAGGGACCACCAGTGGCATAGCGGACCTACCTACCACTTTAACGATTTCGATGAGTGGCACTACTTTACATTACTGGGCAAGGACCTGACGACAGGCCACAACATATCTTTGTTTGTGTGCGATTTACAGCAGGGGTGGCGAAATGACATACAAAGACCCAATACCAGGGTTCTCATGGCCTACCTCGACAAAGATGAAGCCAAGTTTTATGGTCATGGAATTGACCCGACGGGCAAGTTTGTGACCACGGGATCCAATGGAGATTTCAATTATACGGTCGGCGAGGTTGGCAAGGATCAGGGTTTTGCCACGAACTACAGCTATTCCCAGGAACGGTGGAATTTCAAAGGATGGGCGACAAACGAGAGTAATATAACCGTCGGCACTCCGTACAACTTTGACGTCACCGGGATCGTAAAGGTCCCAGGCTACATTCCAATGGCCTATTGGGGGCTGGAAAACATTGGATTCAACGATCAGTACGACCAGAACCCTTCGACTATGTACGGTCTTTCATACTACTATGTAGCCCCGGAGATGGAAATGAACGGTATGGTAACCCTGGATGACGGCGTTGCCCATGAGATTGAAGGCATAGCCTGGTTTGAACACCAGTGGGGTAACTTCCAGTCACCTGAACAGCTCCGATACTTCTGGGGGTATGCCCGTTTCCCCAACGGGGATTCATTTACCTGGAGGCAGTATTACGGCAGTCCTGCGGGAGTTGTAACTACCACCATACCTTTCAACATAACAGCCGCTATGATGGGTTGGGACTCTCCACAGATTCAACAAAATCGGTTCGCTTTTGTACCCAAAGGTCAGCCACCGCAGTACGCGTTCGGACCGTCCATCGTGTACACGCCGATCAAATGGTGGACATCGCCTATAACGAATATGTCGTACCCATGGTGGGGTGAACTAAAGACGCCTAAAGGAACGTTCTTCATATCCCCGTCTGCCACTCCCTCTCAGGAGAGCCCGGGAGCTGCGGGTCCATTTATAGAGGGAGCGTTGGAGCTCCATAGTGGCTCAATTGACGGACCAGTGGTAGCAGAAGGGTTCTGTGAACTGGCGCAGCTATCCCCACTAGGAGCGCCAAACGCCCGCGGGCTTCCCGAAGCTACTGCTCCGGGAGATATCCATTTCGACGGCGGTCTGAACCACAGCGTGCAGAAACAGAACTGAACCTCTTTTGTGGGACCTGGACAGGTAACAGCGTCGCCGATATGGAACGTCGGCGACGCTAAATCGACTGGGGCAGCTTGTCCTTCCGTGGTATGGGAGGCTTGAAGACCTGGAAATCTCCAGTGACAGGACTTGATTACCCCCGACCGAGGGCCTTATAATGACTGGGTCAAGGGCGTCCGACTCACCACCGGAAGGCAACCCTGTTGATAGCGCCCAGCGGGCATCCAACTTTCTTTAAGGAGTAGTTCTACCTCATGATAATCCATCAGTGCTCTATGAGTGTTTTTAAAATGGATGGTGATCAAGCCCTTGTTGATAATAAATATATCTGGATGATTTAAATGCCATAAATCTTGTCCAACGAGTGCAATAAAACCGCAAATAGAAAAAGATGTTTAAGAATCTTTTTTGATAACTGTTTATCCTTTCCTTTTATCTTTAAAAGGTAAAAGATTCCCCGTTTGCGGGCGCATATGCATCCACGCCGATTTCTTCCGAAATCCACTGTGCAAAGCTTTCGGTTTTGTCCCCATGCATTACAAAGACCTTTTCCGTACCTTTCCTGCAGAAATCCTTCACAACTTTTTTGAGTTCACCGTCTCCACTGTGTGCGGAAAAGTCATACTGCTCCACCCTGGGTTTGAGAGCCAGGACATCTCCGTTGGTTTCTATCATCCGGTGTTCCAGAGCCAGCCTGCCGTTTGTGCCTTCAACCTGGTAGCCTGTGAGCAGGACTTTGGAACTGGGGTCTTTGTAAAGCCGGCTCAGGTAATAAAGTATCGGCCCTCCGTTCAGCATTCCGGCTGTAGTAACAATAACCGAAGGCTCTTTAAGTATTGAATCCCGCTGATGGTCTTTTACGGGAATGGCACGCCCGAAAGCCCGGTCAAGGAGCTCGGGGTTTTTAAGGTATTCCGGATATTTTTTAAGGATCTTGTAAACGTCCCTGCCCATGCCGTCCACATAAGCCTGAATTCCGTGGGCATCAAGCAGCATAAGTATCTCCTGAGTTCTGCCTATGGCAAATGCAGGGATAAGGGCAGTGCCTCCCCTATCTATAGTGCTAAGGATCGATTCGATAAACCTCTCTTCGGTCTCTTTTCGCGGGATATGTTCTTCCCCAAAATACGTGCTCTCGAGAATAAGAGTATCGGCCTCGGGAAACTCAGCCGCACCGGGCACAAGCCTTGTTTCTTTAAGGCTGAAATCTCCGGTATAAAACAGGCTTTCTCCTGATTCGGATTCCAAAAAGATGCCTGAAGCCCCGGGGATGTGACCCGCGTTGTAAAAACAGATTCTGTACCCATGACTTTTGAAAGGTTTGTCATAATCGATTTTTTGTGTTCGATTGGCAAGCTTCTGGAGGTCATCGGGATCAAAAGGAGACATTCCTGATAGCGTTCTTTCTGCAAGCTTCAGGGTGTCTTTTCCAAGCAGGAAAGTTAGATCTGCAGTCGGAGGGGTCATGAAAACCTCAGGATTCTGGTACATGAGGTTTGGAACAGCCCCGCAGTGATCAAGATGTCCATGTGAGACGAGCACAACCTTCGGTTCCATGCCGTTGAGAGGATATTCCGGGATATCCCCAGTCTTTATGCCGTAATCAAACAGAACCTCCTCGTTTACCAGCAAACCCGAACGTCCTACTTCCCTGCACCCGCCTTTAAAGGTAAGTTCCAGAATAAAACCTCTTTAAAATTTATGAATTTATTAAATTTAATAAATTCTATCGCATTTATTCAGCTTATTAAATTATTAAGCCTAATAGTTTAATAAGCTTAGTTTTCAATAATTTTGCTTATTTTATTATTTCGAGCGGTTCTCTGGCTGTTTTCAACTGCATTCACTCTCCAAAAAGCAAAGTTCCATTGTATACTGCTGTATACTGCGGTCATATGAAACATGTCAATTTTATCTTCTTTATGTTTCTTCTCACGGTTTTCACAGTCATGCAAGACTCTGACCAGGGACAGTTTGAAAGAGTTATGCAGTTTCAAGGAGTTTAGTTTCAAGGAGTTTAGTTTTAAGGAGTTTAGTTTTAAGGAGTTTAGTTTTAAGGAGTTTAGTTTTAAGGAGTTTAGTTTTAAGGAGTTTAGTTTTAAGGAGTTTAATTTCAGGAAGTTTTACAGTTATATAGACAAAAAGTAGGCAATTTCAAAACGATTATATCTGAAAAATATTTCATTTTTAACTATTCAAGTACCGGTGAAAGATTAACCATAGGTACTAAAGTCTTGAGGAATAATAGAACAATATCCATGCCAGAATGTTAAAATGGATGAGTGATAGATTTGCAACAGAGCAAAATAAAGGTTGATTTAAGTGGCATACCGCAAACTTCCTTATTGATCCTGTATGGCCGAGCAAAGGTGAGTAAAGAGCACGGCTCATTGTTCAATGATGATAAAGCACTTGAGCTCGTTGAACGATTGGATTACGATTTTTCAACTGAAAAGGCAATTACTGATTATTTATTGTTTGCTTCCGCAGCACGAGCGATGCAATTTGACAACAAGGTAAAGGAGTATATCACAAAGCATCCTCTTGCATCTGTGGTTAATCTTGGGGCTGGGTTTGAGACGGAATTTTATCGCATTGATAACGGCAAAATTCGCTGGTATGATCTCGACCTTCCCGGACTAATTGAAATCCGAAAGCGGTTGCTTCCGGAAACGGATAGGTCAACATGCATTGCAAAATCGTTTCTCGATCCAGGCTGGTGTAAAGATGTTAACACTCAAAACGGCCTACTTATCATCGCCTGTGGACTCCTGCGTTACTTTGATGAAGCAAAGGTACTCCAGCTATTCTTTTTACTTGCAGATCATTTTCCGGGTTGCGAAGTTGTGTTTGATATAGAATCAAAATCGAGCAGTGATGCTGATGGAGGAGGCTATGGAGCAGGATGGAGTAATGATGAACCTGAAAAACGAGACGCAATGCTAGCAGAGCGTTTCAAGTCGTTTAAGAACGCCTGGAAGGCAATTCCACAAAGTTTGAAAGATAAAGTGCTAAGTACTCTGACAACAGCTACCAAACCCAGCGGAACAGAATGGGTTGATATCGAAACCTGGTGGAATGAGCTAAATGCTCAGGAAAAAAGTAAGACAATGCATGAGTTTGGAGCATCCCTTGGAATCACCTGTAAATGGGCACTGGATGATGCAAATGAAATGATAAAGTGGGACAACCGCATTAAAGTTGTAGAGCAGTTTTCCATGTTTAGAAATATTCCACGTGATCCTTCGCTGAGTACGTCAATCAGGCAATTCATGGATTACACGGATGAGAATGGAAGAATGAAGATAATTCACTTACGAATCTGAGAACTATAGATAGTCTTTTCTTAAGGCGAAGAAGCCGGAAAAGGTAAAACTAGAAACATGAAATCATAGAATGAAGAAATGGGCTCTTCATCCATTCGATATTTCAATTTTTTTGTTCATCCCTCAGGCCTTTTTAGCTCCTCAGTTTTTCAGAAATAGATGAATATTTGTTACTATTCAGGTAGCCTTGTTAAGGCTACACAATTTTTCCTCTTTTTGAGGAAAAATTGGATCTACAATGAGTTATTTTTACCTTTGATGAAACGCGAAGAGATTCTTTCCCTGTGTGCTTCAAACCCTGAAGTTATTGCTTACATCGAGAGTCTTGAATCTCAAATTAAAGAACTTACAGAAAGATTGCAAGTTTTAGAATTTCGCTTAAATCAAAACAGCCGAAACAGCA
>Ga0160425_1003182_pt1 | contig 12292 bp, 9 predicted proteins | sample BioMet8_FD_108193 | JGI IMG/M metagenome (GOLD analysis project Ga0160425, IMG submission 108193) | Microbial communities from bioreactor (seeded with sewage sludge) at Lawrence Berkeley National Lab, California, USA - Biofuel... | ecosystem: Engineered > Bioreactor > Anaerobic > Unclassified ...
GAATTTCACATGGATGCTATTGCCCTTTCCTGGGTTGCGACTGCTTACCTCCTTTCATCAGCATTGTTTCTTGTCCCTTTCGGAAAAATCGCAGACATTTATGGGAGGAAAAAGATTTTCCTCTACGGTATTACGATCTTCAGTATTTCGTCTTTAATTATGACTATGGCTTCCTCAGCGGAAATGCTGATTGGAGTGCGGGTCGTCCAGGGCATTGGAAGTGCAATGATCTTTGGGACAGGTGTCGCTATCGTTACCTCAGTCTTCCCGCCCGGTGAGCGTGGAAAAGCTCTTGGCACTTACATTACTGCAGTTTACATTGGGCTTTCCGTTGGCCCCTTACTTGGAGGCGCAATGACGCAGTATCTTGGCTGGAGGAGCATCTTCTTTGTAAATGTTCCAATAGGTATTACGGCAATTCTCCTTATCTTATGGAAGATTAAAGGTGAATGGGCTGAGTGCAGAGGGGAAAAGTTCGACCTGACTGGGTCAGTCATATATGGTATAGCGGTAGTTTCAGTAATGTACGGTTTTTCAGTTCTCCCGGACTTTAAAGGGGCTGCCCTCTTAGCTATGGGAACTCTCGGAGTAATTATTTTTGCTCTATATGAAATTAGAACACCTTTTCCTGTTCTTGATATTGGCCTACTGACAAAAAATAGAATTTTTGCCTTTTCGAACTTATCCGCACTAATCAATTATAGCGCTACTTACGCAGTGACCTTTCTTTTAAGCCTCGATCTCCAGTACACGAAAGGCTTCACTCCAGAACATGCCGGACTTATCCTGGTAGCGCAGCCTGTCATCATGGCTATGGTTTCTTCAATTGCAGGTCGGCTCTCTGACAGGATTGAACCTAGGATTGTTGCGTCCGCAGGGATGACATTTACTGCGCTTGGGCTCTCCCTTCTAATTTTCCTTACAGAATCAACTCCTCTCTGGCGCCTCATTATTACTCTGATTATTCTTGGTATAGGTTTTGGGCTTTTCTCGTCTCCAAACACAAATGCAATCATGAGTTCTGTCGATAAAAGGTTCTACGGCGTCGCATCGGGAATAAACGGGACTATGCGGCTCCTTGGTCAGATGCTGTCTATGGGTATCGCAATGATGATCTTTGCAATTGTTATCGGTCCCGTAGAGATTACGCCTGAATATTACCCCCAGTTCATTTTAAGCCTGCATTATGCTTTCACGCTGTTTACGGCTTTCTGCATTATTGGAATATTCGCCTCTCTCGTGAGAGGAAAAAGGAATCCTGTAGCTGATGCCAGTATCCCAGAAAAAGGCAAAAAATAATACGTTAATCCTGTGTAATTCATGTAATCATTGCGTAACCCATTTAGTCTAGGTGGTAATCGTGAAAATTCTTGGAATTAACGCAAGCCCGAAAGGAAATGAAAGCAAGACTCTTCAACTGGTAAAATCCGTGCTCAAAGGCGCGGAGTCAGAAGGTGCCGACGTCGAACTGATAGATCTCTACAAACTGCGTATAGAATACTGCACAGGATGCGGAGCCTGTTATGCGACTGGGGAGTGTCCTCAGATCGATGACTTTGAGGAGCTTCTTGACAGAATTCTAAACACCGATGGAATTGTTTTTGGAGCTCCGAATTATATTAACTCGGTTCCGGCCCCTATGAAAGCTTTCTTTGACCGACTTTCGGATGCTATCCATTGCCAGATGCTGACCGGAAAATTCGGGTGCTCAGTGTCCACAGCAGGAGGAGGCAAGGCGGATGTGGTTGTAGAATACATGAACAGTGTGCTCATGAATCTTGGTGTTACCGTTGTCGGCGGCCTTGGTGTTGCAGTCGGGATGTATCCTGCTGCACTCGAGCAGGCTGCGGAAAACGCCGAAGAGCTTGGTAAAAAGCTGGCAAAATCGATTCGTGGAGAAATAAAATATCCGGACCAGGATGAAATGCATCGCCAGACAACAGAATATTTCTGTCAGCTTGTAAAATCTGATAAAGAGCGGTTTGCCCACGATTATGAATGGTATGTCCGGATGGGCTTGATAAAATAAGAATTATCAGAAATTTCGGGTAGTACAATTAATTATTTGGGGATAAATTTGCGAAGCAGTAGTAAGGTAATATTTTTCCCTTTTTCTATATTTTGGATTAAGTGTCAGGGCTAAGTTGGTATCTTCATAAGTTACTTTCCAAACGTAGATCTAAGAATATAATTAGGCAATTGCCCTAGGATATTCAGTCCTCGTTGAAAAGCTCTACCCAAACGGATTAAATAGTATCTATACACTTGTTTTTCATTCCTTATAGAATAACAATATATCATGTACTCTTTAGATGGATAAATGTACCCAAATAGAATACGGGATTTGTTCCAAATTCCATTTACTGTTTTTAAGTTCCGAAAATAGTTCCTCTCAAGACATTGATTATTTTGGTTTGAATCATCTTTTATTAATCCATTATATATTTCCTCAAAACAAATGCTGGGTTTAACAGGTTCAAGGGCGATCAGGCTATTATCCGGTACAAAAGCCCCAAAGTACTTTTTTGCAATAAACAAGCTCTGAGAAATTGGCTCTTCTATCCCATAATCTTTTGAGCTTTGCACAAGATAATTCCAATTAATCATATCTTTATAATGCCGCGTAACCTCAGCAATATCACAATAATCTCTGAGAGGCTTAGCTGGTGGTGCGCTACTAATATTAATGTGCTTATCCAGGTGAAGACAAAGATGCTGCAATAGGTTTTCTGGGGAAAAAGCCAGTGTCTCGATACCGGCTATCTTAACTGGTATAGCATTATTCCAGAATTTATTAATATTGACTTTATGAGGAATATTGGGTGATTGAATATCCCAATGAATTTCAATAACAATTTTTTTATCTTGATGTATAAATGGTAGCTCTTCAGTTGATACCATTTGAGGTTGTTGTTCATACAGTTTCGTTGGAAAGACAATTGTAGCAGAATATTTCATCTCAATTAATTCTTTCTTAGCCTTTTGCAGATCTTTCTCTTTAATGAGCAGATCGATATCGCTCATTGGCCTCAAACCTATATTTATATAGATCTCCTCTGCGAGGAAAGCTCCTTTTAGGACTATATTATCAATGTCTGCTTTTCGAAAAGCCGTAAGGATTTTACTTAATTCGTCATAGAGGAGCATGTTCCGAGCAAGATTGCTGTAATACATTTTTTCCAGACTCTTCATGACTTCAGAAGGCACACCTTTACCATTGCTAATTTTTTTCAAGTTCCAATAGAATAATGGTGAAATGCCCTGTTTGATAGAACAGTCTATAATATAGTTCCAATCCAATACATTACTTAAAATTTCCTCTATTTTGCACTGAATGTCCTCACTTATGCTTAATCTTGAACAATATAAAAGGAGTTTATCTTCAGATGACAAATTTAATTGGGCCACAGTAGTTCCCTCCAGTAATTTTTCCTATTTTCTTTATTGATAATGCTGTGATTGAATCTTAAAAAGTTGTGCATATTCACTATCTAAAGCCATTAAAGCATCATGATTACCATTCTCCACAATTCGTCCTCCCTTCAGGAAATATATACAGTCAGCCGTCTTGACTGTCGAGAGCCGGTGGCTGATTATTATAGCAGTCCTGCCTGCAGCAAGCTGCCGGAATTTTTTGAAAACTTCGTCCTCAGCCCTAGGGTCAAGGGAACTTGTGGGCTCGTCCAAAACTATCAACTGAGAGTCACGTAAAAAAGCCCTGGCCAGAGCAATTTTCTGCCATTCTCCGATGCTCAATTCTGCCCCGTCTTCAAACCATTTTCCCAGAATCGTCTCATAGCCTTTATCCAGGCGGTCAATTACATGGTCTGCTCCCGAGCATTCGGCTGCCATCAAGATATTTTCTGTGTCAATAGGAGCATCTACGCTTCCGAACCATATGTTTTCCCTTGCAGTCAGGTTGTAATGTGTATAATCCTGAAAAACGACGCTAATCTCTTTCCGAAGATCAGATTTCCTGAGATTGCGTAAGTCTATTCCGTCCAATGTAATTCTCCCATCTGTCGGATCATAGAGTCTACAGAGCAGTTTTATAAGTGTAGTTTTTCCTGACCCATTTTCTCCTACGAGGGCTATTATCTGACCGGGATTTATATGCAGGTTGATGTCTTCAAGCACTCTGGCTTCCTGGTCAGGATAACAAAAACCCACATGCTCAAAGGAAATACCCGTTTTCATCTCTTCAGGTACTGGCACCGGATTTGGTGATTCCTTTACAGCAGGCTTAAGGTCAAGAAATTCGTAAAGGGTTGTCAGGAAAAGATTATCTTCATATAGTCCTGCAAAACTGCCCAAAAGACTGGAAAGGTATGATTGGCCCTGTTGTAAAGCTCCAAAGTACATAACGAGGTCACCAAGAGTTAAGCTGCCTTGAAAAGCCCTTTGAACTATGAACACAAAACCGCCAAAAATAGCCACAACAGCAACAATTTGAGCCATTAGATCTGCTGCTGATCTTCTGTATATTATGGAAAGACGTTCAGTTCGGAGCTCTTTACGGAGTTTATGATATCTCTTTATGAACAATGGCCCAAGCTCGAAAAGTCGGATTTCTTTGGCATGACTGTCACCAGTAAGCAACCAATGAAAGTACCAGGCTTTTCGCTCTTTTGCCGTACACGCAAGTTGCCAGCGATAGATTTTGTCTGAGTATATGAAGCGGACAAAAGCTGTTGGGATGGCTGTAATAGTGAGAGCTATAGCAACAACCCAGCTAAGAGAAGCAATTAACCCAAATACAGCAACCAGAGACAAACTGCTCTGGCCGATCTGGACAAGACCGTTAACTATATGTGTTGGTCTGAAAGGAGCGTCATTTTGGGCTCTATGAAGAGTATCGTAATATTTTGGATTTTCATAGTATTCCAGATCGGCTTCTATTGATTTAGCGTGGAGTAAATCAAGAATGTAGTCTGAGACAAGAGCTGCCTGGGCCTCGCTGACCACACTTGAGACTGAGCGGCTCAGGGCAGTGAGAAAAGCCACTCCGGCTGCAAGGGAGATGAGGAATAGAATATGCCCGAAGACAGCCTCCTGATTGGGCGAGTTCATGCCAGCTGTCACGGAGTCCACTATCAATTTCATAAGGTAGAGAGAAGCAAGTGGCAGAGTACCCTGCAACACTACCAAGAAAGCGCTTACCAGTGTCCATCCCGGTGCACTTTGCCAGACAAGAGAAAGTGCACGTTTAAGGCGGAGAACATTAACTGCTTTTTCTTTTAAAGATTCAGTTCCATTTGTATACATTTTTGTGAAAAAATTTACATATTTTTTAAAAGATTTTTTCAACATCATCTCTATCTGTCTGGAATCACTATCCTGAAACTAAACTAAGTTTTCTAAGATTTATCGGAAAATAATTTATATAGATCAGATCTCTGGCATTCACTAAATCAAAAATTTTAAAAGCAGATGAGTACGCGAGCAAATGAGTACTTAGCTTGTTGTCAGTTTTTCTTAATCAGGAAACACTTTACTCTGTTCATATCCGAGAGCTTTAGCTCTCTCATGCGCCACCTGGCAGAAATATTCAACCCATGAATCCATCTCACCAGTTTCCAGGTAGGCATGAGCAGGGCACCAGAGGCAAAGATTGATTATAGGGCAGGACCGGCAGGTGTTCATGAGTTCTTTCTTATCTGACCGCATGTCCCTAATTTTTGGTACGAAGTTCTGCCAGGCATCGATTAAGTTACCTTCTTTCAAGTTATAGATACAGTCTGGATGCTGTAGAGACATGCAAAGGCGAAGATTTCCATCAAAACCAATAACAAAACTTCCACTTCCTGTACCGCAATGAAAGAGTCTATTAGATGTGACATTGGCGAATTCCGGGTTTATCAATGTGTCACAACTTTTCTCCAGAGAACTGAATCTTTCAGAGTCGGCCATTTCAATGGCTACAATTTCCTTGGGAGTGAGCCTCTCCAATTTTATCTCCTCATTCCTGGCCGGGTTGAGATCCAATCTCAGATGTAAAAGAGGATCGAACCGGAAGTAGTCCTTGGTCCTTTCTCTACAGAACTGGGCGATTTGAGGTAATTCTTTGAAATTAGAACGAAGGGCCATGGCCTTCAGCCGCACCTTCAGACCGTTCTGTAATAACAGGTTAAGCCCCTGAACGAAAGCCTGATAAGAGCCAGGCCGATGAGTAACAGCCTCATAAGTTTCTTTGGTAACTCCATAGACCGTGGCCTCAATATCCCTGGGCGGATACTTTTTGAAAAGTTCAATATGTTCTTCTTTAATCAGGGTGGCATTTGTGAAGACCGAAACTATAAGCCCCTTTTTCTTAAGGCCAATGTAAATATCATTGAAATCATTCCTGAGTAGAGGCTCTCCCCCTGTAATGGTACACCAGAGAGCACCAAGCTGGACAGCTTGATCGGCTATCTTCATTATTTCCTCAAAATTTAGCTCCTTTTCTTGAGCTGCACGATCACCAGCTGGCAGGTTGATGTAACAGTGGCTGCAGTTATTATTGCAACGAGCGGTTAATTCTAACCTGAATTCTAAAATACGCTGCTTTTCCTTCATCTTATCCCATAGGGGAAAGTCTGAAAGGGAGCTGGAAGAAACTAATGGTTGATTCAAGTTTTCCTCCTCCTTATGACTGGGCCGATAAGCCTATAGGTTAGATTGAGGGTCGGACGAAGCAAATTTTTGCGACTCAAAAGTGCTATAAAGACCCTCTCTAATCCTAATCCGAGCCGGACAAATTTTCCATCCTTATCCACACCTGTCACATATCCCAGAATATTAGCTTTTGGAATCAGTCCATCAGGTGCAGGCTTATTGTCCCCTTTGATTAGATAGTAATCTCCTTTACTTTCTATGATCCTGTGGACGATCAATTTCCTTGTTCCTAGTTGGATAAAAGCCACAACGTCTCCCATCCTGGGATAACCAGAAGTAAGAGGGGATATGGTAATGTAATCGCTGTCCTTGATGAAGGGGTACATGCTGAAACCAAGTGCCTGGACACGAAAAGATTTTCCTTTTTCTGTGACAGCCTTGATGAGCTCAACAAGAGCTTCCATGGAAAGGTTGTCTTCCCCGCCGTTTCTTACATATCCTGAGGCTCTTTCAGGCTTCAACAACCATCCGCCTCTTAAGAAGCTCTCCAATCAGTCCTAAAACATCTCCTTCGATCTCTTCAGGTTCAGCTTCAAATTCAGTTGTCAGTGCCTCAACTATTTCCCTCAAATTTTTCTGGCCGTCCAGCTTTTCCCAGATAGCTCTGCCAGTATCGTTCAGGGTGTAAATCTCTTCTTCCATATCGCCGATTCCAGAAGTCAAGGGCACGATGATAAGTTCTCCCTCTATATTTCGGGCTACCACATCCTCTGAAATGGCATAAACATAATCAAAATTAAGGGCATTTGTATCCATAATTTCACCTTTTTTTCAAACGTAACCTGACAAATTTATTTCCAAATAGTAAATATCAATTATTTTAAATTGTCCATTTCACCTAAATAGAGATTTTCTACAATGCATTATAGGCCGTGTCCTTAAATTATTGATCAATTCTAAAAAGCGAATACTTTCCATGTATCCGGCATTCCATAGATGTACATAAATGTAGAATCTATTTTCCGATTTACCCACTGTTGTTCCTCAGAAGCGAGATCTGTTTTTAAGTGACTGCCATATTGAGAAAATAGATGGCACTTTTGTGGACTTGTTCTGCGGAAAGTGAGATGCATTTGAGGAATATGAAAAAATATTCTTTTCAAGATGTCTCAAAACTCAAGCCATTTCTACAATTGGACTATGGACAATATTTACTTTAAATACATAAAAGTTATTTTTCCAAACTTTATATATAAATTAACCTTATAGTCATATATATTATCTCAATTGTAGAATCAAGTTAACCTTTGAGACAGCCTGTTCAAAAAACGCACATGAAATTCTTTAAATAACATGCACAATCAATGAAAATGCTTGCAGATAGCAGCATTTTCATTAAATATTATGTCCTATTGTAAATTTACAACATGCCATTATTGACTTTTCATATAGTTCTAAATCATAAAAATCAAAAAATAATACCATTCGATTAGGTATTGCATGCAGGGCAGCCATCATCGCCTTTCTCGCAAGCACCATTGTAAATTTGCACTGCTCCTGACCCCTCTTTGCAATGTGCAAGTATTACCTCTTCTGATTTTCTTCTCAAAAGAACTATCATTTCAGGTTTTTCCCATGATCTTTTCATCCTATTTTCCTCCATAATCGGTTCTGAATTTCGATTCCATATTTATATCAATTATTCAGTTCGAAATTAGATTGATGATTATTGAGTATTTTTTTCTTTTCCATATCTGGTAGCTCCCATTTTTGAGGGCTGGAATAATAATAGTTGAACTATTTTATATGACCTGAATAATTGTAATTAGTTTTATTGAAGGTGTACTATATAAATTTTTTCCATATTATGTGGGTATTTTTATTAATGTGTTTTTAGAATATTCTGCGGAAGCTTCAAAAAATAACTTGTTGCTCACTAAAAAACAGTAAACGTATCTTTTTCATCAGCCTTTGCTAATGTTAATCATTTGCTACCAAAGTTCAGATGAAAAAATATACACATGAAAAAATTATTTAGTTTCTCTCTGCGAAGATCCTGATTCTTTCTTCATAATCTTCAATTTCCCAGGCTTTCTCTCCTTCTCGGAGGAGCCCTAGATCCAGAGCCCTAAAATGAGCCACTTGACAGAGATAATCCACAGGAGTATCCAGAGTACCGTACTCCATCCAGGACTTGCCGGGACACTGCTCACATAGCCCATGTAAGAAGCAGCGGCTGCATCGGGCAAGATAATCAGGATTCTGAGCTTTCACCTCTTTCAATCGAGGGAAAAACTCGACCAAAGCCTCTCGCAAAGAGCCTGCTCTGAGGTTGTAGACAACATCTGGATGGCGGAGGAGCATACAGGACTGGAAATTACCATAAGCATCAACGCATCCCCCGTGGCCCATACCACAGGAAAATAACTTATCCCCGGGAACTTTCATGAATTTGACACAGAACTGCTTCATTTCCTGGAGATACCTATTCCGGTCCCTGCTAAGCACCTGAACTGCTTCTTCAGGATGGACTCTTAGTTTTTTGATCAGCTGATTCTTCTGCTCCGAGTCCCTCCTAGCTCTGAGATCAAAAAAGGCCGAATAAGTAGGGGCTTGATCCATCCCGGGAATAGTGGAAGCCCAGCTCTCAAACTCATCCAGTTCGCCTTTATTTTGTGGCAGAAAAGCGGCTTTGACAACAAAAGGAATCTTCCTTTCCATAAGCAGTTTTATACCCTCCATAGCAGCCTGAAAGGACCCGGGTGTCCTTGTCACAGATTCATAAGATTTCTTTGACATGCCATAAACTGAAATTTCTATCTTTTCCAGAGGAGGTATGCGAGAACAGAGATCAGCCAGAGGAGGAGTGATAAGAGTAGCATTAGTAAAGAGCAATACTTTCAGGCCGAGTTTCCTGGCAAAAATATATATCTCCTCAAAATCTTCGCGCAATAATGGTTCACCGCCAGTAAACCTCACTCTGAGGCAACCAAGAGAAGCAGCTTCTGTTAAAATGTGTTTAATCTCCTCAGTGGTGAGCTCTTTATTTTTAGCAGAATCGTTGGCAGGCAAGTTAATGTAACAGTGAATGCAGTTGTTGTTACACCTTTCTGTGAGTTCCATATCCAGACTGCCCAGGAGTGAGTGGATCTGAAAAGGAATTTCAGTAGTTTCTCTTATGTAACTGGTCATATCATCAGCTCCTGTGGAATAAATCTTCTAATTGTTCTATGACTTCACCGGTTAGATCGAACTTAAGCCTGTAACAGGGAATTTCTTGGGCAGCCTCGCCTATGATATTCAAAGTTTTGTCCCACCATTCTGTACTTTCTACAGGCCTTATCACACAGGGAAGCAATTTCTTTGCTATCTCAAGCCTGTTTTCCAGTGGGATTATCAGATTTTCTTTGGCTTGCTCTAAAAACATTATAGCTCCCAGAGGCGCAGAAACTGCCTGAATTTCATGAAGATTCTCAGTATAAACCCAGGTGCCGTAGACTCTGTATCCATCTGGCCATTTACGTACTATATTTCTATCATTGCAGAGTGGTGTAATCTTCTCACTCAAAAGGGCCATGTTTCTTATTGTTGATTTTCCTGCACCTGAATGACCTACAAAAAGGATGCCTTTGCCTCCGATGACTACTCCACTGGAGTGTAAGAAAAAACCACCTTTATCGGCAAGAACGTGTGCAAGCGAAATTTGACTAAGGAAGAGATCATCCGTATCAAAATAGGAAATAACTTCTTCTTCCGTCTTGGTTATCTCATTACTATATATTCTGACTTTTGTATGATCCCTGTTGAACACTGCAATCTTTTCTGCCTCTTCGCTATCCTTCGAAGAGATCAAATATATCCAAGAACTTCCTTTTCTGCGTAATTCCCAGCTTTTCCTCTTATATACCAATGCCCCCAGATCTTGGTCATCCAGATGTGGCATTTCAAAGTGATGCCTGATGTTGATTATGTCATTATCCGGTTCGTCTGTCTGGAAGAGACTGAAAGTTGGGGAGAAAGTATCTTCTGTTATCGGAAGATCAGATTCAATTTTGATAGTAGTGTCGGCACACTTGAAGTAACAACAGTGATTTCTTTCCCAGTCGTCTCTGAATTTTTTGTTTTCCCTTGCCACTTCGCACAAATATTCTACCGGGGCTGAAAAACGCCTGTGTTCCAGGTAGCCATAAACCGGGCACCATCTACATTCACTTCTCAAGTCACAGGAACCACAGTTATTTCTATACTCCTGATCCCCCTTCACTTTGTCTTTTAGAGAAGGAATAAATGTCTCCCAGCACTCCTGAAAGCTGCCCTTGCGAAGGTCATAACGGAGAGATGGATCTTTTATGAAAGAGCAGAAGCTCATGTGTCCATAGGGATCAATATGAAAATCGCGTCTGTGATCTATGCAAGAGGCAAACAACCGGTCTTCTGCTGAAGGGCAGGAATAATCTTCTTGTTCACTTTCTTCATCTGATATTTGCGGCTTGTCTAACTCGACTACTTCTCTGGGATCAAGCCTCTGGAGCTTTATCTCTTCGTTTTTCCTGGGATCTCCTTTAGCAGAGAGAAATAGCCATGCTGCTCCAACTCTCCAGTGGGGACTAAGTGATTTGGCCAGATTGACCATTTCCTTATACTGCTGATAGTTATCTTTCATGGGGACAAGTTGAACAATAAAGTCGGCTTCAGCTTCCTGAAGGAGCTTAAATCCTTTCATTGTGGCCTGAAAAGATCCTGGATTTCGGGTTACATGATCATGTACCTCGGCAGTAGCACCGTAGAGGGCGACCATTTTTCTCCCTTTTCTTTTCATAAGTTCAGCAATCTCAGGAGTGATAAGCGTCCCATTAGTGTTTATGGAGTATGAGCTAGATTTTTTGGTGATGTAGTCAAAGATTTCCGGAAAATCGGGCCTAAGCATCGGCTCGCCTCCTGAGATAACCCATTCCCTACACCCCAATTTTCTGGCTTCGTCGACGATGGTCTTGATCTCGTCTGTACTGAGCTCATTCTGTTTCTCCGGGCTTCCTGGAGGAACCCTTAGCCAGCAATGTAGACAATTGTTGTTGCAGCGATATGTAATATCAAGGTTGCCTCTAAGAGGTAAACGGGGAATAATATCTATTTCTTTAAATTTCGTGTAGTTTTGCATAGAACTCCTTTCCCATTATTACAAGCATACGCTCTGACATTGTATATTTGGAAATTTTTTGCCCAAAATGAGTTTGAAATGTCAAAAAATTTCTGAAATAAATATGCAGGCTATCCCAAAACCAGTTTTATTCTCAGATTAATAGGTTTTTTAGAATTCTTTTCGTGATCCGAAGTTCTACTGATTATTCCAAATTTGAGATTCAGAGAAGCAATTTTGAGTTTTGGGATTAGCTCGTAAACAACTATGAATTCACAGTGGGATGATTTGACTGTAAAGTAAGACTAATTGTAATTTTAAGAAATTAATTAAAAGAATATTTAAAAGATATTATTAGAAATGATAATATATATAGTCATCGCATTATATAATGCGATGTTTATATATTTTGTATGGTTATATTACTTTAGTTATGATTTTAGAGATGTTTACTACTTCTGATATTGCCACAGCTATCTGTTGTTCCTGTGACAACAATGAGAAGTTAAGACTTCAAGCATTATTGTTGGTTAAAAATGGTTTGAGTCCAGCTAAAGTTGC
>Ga0160425_1003187_pt1 | contig 12282 bp, 11 predicted proteins | sample BioMet8_FD_108193 | JGI IMG/M metagenome (GOLD analysis project Ga0160425, IMG submission 108193) | Microbial communities from bioreactor (seeded with sewage sludge) at Lawrence Berkeley National Lab, California, USA - Biofuel... | ecosystem: Engineered > Bioreactor > Anaerobic > Unclassified ...
GTCAAGGGTGGCGTAAGTCACTTAAAATTGGATATATCAGAGATTTTCAAGGTTCGTCAGAGCCTTTTTCTTTGACTCTGGTTTTTCATAGCTTACTTGACACTACCATCCGGTATACGGATTACGGTGAGGCCGGAATGAGCGGTCTGTACAATCTTAACACACATTGCTGGGATCCGGATCTGCTTCGCGTATCGAAGGTGGACAAGGATAAGCTCCTTGAGCCGGTAGATTCCACACAGAAGATGGGCGGTCTTTCAAGGAAGGCCGCAGACGAAATGGGTCTCGTGGAAGGAACACCCGTTATTCTTGGATCGTGGGACAATTACGCGTGCGCGACCGGCGCGGGTGTCCGGAGCGGAAGCATGCCGGTATGTATCGGGACGGCCGGATGGATCGGAGTAAATCATACAAAGCCGATTACAGCTGCCGATTCGATGACAAATGTGGTTTATGTCGGAAATGATACGTATTTTACAAGCGTCCATACACATTCTGCCGCTGCATCGTTTGACTGGATCATCGACAATCTCTGTGAACAGTATAAGGACTGTGAGAATCCGTTCCGCGAGGCAGAGAAGAAAGCGGCGGCGGTACCGCCGGGCTCGGAGAAGCTGTTTTTTCTGCCGTCGATGTTTGCCGGCAACACATTCTACTCCAGCAGTGCTTTAAACGGCAGCCTGGTCGGATTGAAAATGCATCACACAAATGCCCACGTTGTAAGGGCGGCCATGGAAGGTGTCGGGTTCGATCTGATGATGGGAGCGGATCTGTTCCGGAGAGAGGGCGCGATGCCCGGTCAGTGCAGTCTGATCGGCGGCGGGTCGCACAGTCCGTTCTGGAGCCAGATCATTTCAGATATGTTTGAATCACGCATGATGCGCCCGAAAAACGCACAGTATATCGGAGCACTCGGCGCCGCGCTGATTGCCGGTGTCGGAACGGGACTCATCGATGGTTTCAAAATGGCTGCTGAAATAACACGTTCTGATGATATTTTCCTTCCTCAGAAAGAAGCAACCGAATCATACCGAAAACTGCTTCCTGTCTACCGGAAGTTCTATGAACAGCTGCTTCCGGCATACAAGGAATTGCAGAAAATAGAACTGTAGCATCGCAATGGAGGGTTAAAAAATGGATGGTGCAAAAAAGAAAAAATCAGCTTTCAGCAGAATATTTGGATTCCGTGAGGCAGGCGTACTGCTGGCGCTGATTATTCTCTGCCTGGCGATAGGCACAATAAATCCTGTGTTCTTTAGTTTTCGCAACATTATAAAAGTTCTTCGTCAGTTTTCCGCGATCGGAATCATATCAGTCGGAAGTGCTTTTATCATCATTACCGGAGGCATCGATCTTTCGGTCGGAAGCTTTATGGCGTTTGGTGCCGTCGGTACGGCCAAGATGATTGCAGACGGAGTTCCGCCTATTCTGGCGCTGCTTGTTATTCTTGGAATAGCAGGCTGCTGCGGAATGATTTCCGGTCTGATTGTTGTTAAGATCAAGCTGAATCCATTTATTGTAACGCTTGCCATGATGAATATTATATCCGGTGTTACGTATCTGATAACGAACGGCATCCCGGTTGCGTTCAACAATTATCTGAATTTCCTGGGAAAAGATTTTATGACGATTCCCGTTTCGATTTTTATCATGATTATCGTTATGATCATCGGCGCGATTCTGCTTTCCAAGACAGAATTCGGACGGAAAATATACGCGGTCGGCGGAAACGGCATGGCGGCCAAGCTCTCCGGCATCAATGTCGACAAAACAAAGTGTACCGCATATATCATGACGTCGGTTCTCGCGGCGCTTACCGGTATCATTACATGTGCCAACCTGAGCTCCGGCGATGTTTCAACCGGCTCCGGCTATGAACTGAATGTTATCGCCGCATGCGCGATCGGCGGCTGCAGCTTAAGCGGAGGCGAAGGCACGATTCTTGGTGTCTTCATCGGCGCGGCAATTCTCGGTGTCATTAAGAACGGATTTGTTCTGCTGATGATCCCCGCGTCCTGGCAGACGATCACGATTGGAATCGTAATTATTCTGGCATGTACACTGGATCAGCTGAAGCATAAGAAAAGTGAGGCATAAATATGACAGATGTTATTTTGTCGGTTCAGCATTTATCCAAATCCTTTCCCGGTGTCAAGGTACTGAATGATATTAATATTGATTTCAGAAAAGGAACGGTTCATGCGATTGTCGGAGAAAACGGCGCCGGAAAATCTACCTTCATGAATATTGTCTTCGGTGTATATACGGATTTTAACGGAAAAATGATCCTGGACGGGAAGGAAACAAAATTCGCCTCCCCGATGGAAGCGCAGCATTCCGGCATTGCAATGGTTCATCAGGAAAACTCCCTGATCCCGTATCTTTCCGTGATGGATAACATTTTTCTGGGCCACTATCCGAAAAAAGGTTTCTTTATCGATAAATCTACCCTGCGCAAAAAGACAGATGTACTGCTCGGTGAACTGAATATTAAAGAAATCACCCCGGACAGTATTGTCGACCGACTTTCAGTAGCGCAGAGACAGCTGGTTGAAATTGTGAAGGCACTGTCGCTTGACGCAAGGCTTCTGATGCTGGATGAACCGACCGCATCCCTGACGATTACGGAGTCACAGCATCTGATGCGTGTTATAAGCCAGCTGAGAGAAAAAGGTGTGGCGATTGTTTATGTATCTCATAAGCTGGATGAGGTTTTTGAAATAGCGGATGAAATCTCTGTACTGCGTGACGGTGAAATGATCCGGCATCTTGACAAGGCAGAATTTGACCATGACCAGGTTGTCTATTACATGATAGGCAGAAAGCTGCAGGAATACGACAGCAGTGAAAAGGGCAGCGGAGATTTTACAGCCAGGAAAGAAATAATCCGTGTAGAGCACCTCAGCCGGCGGAATGAGCTGCATGATATTTCATTTTCAGCAAAGGAGGGAGAAATACTTGGCTTCGGCGGACTTGTCGGAGCAGGACGTTCTGAATTGATGGAGGCGATTTTCGGATTTGACCGGTATTCTTCCGGAGAGATTTTTATCGGCAGCAAAAAGGTTGAAATAACAAACCCGGTTCATGCCATAGAAAACGGAATTGCCCTTGTTCCGGAGGAAAGAAAGCAGAAAGGAATTTTTGCACGGCTTTCCATCATGGAAAACATCAATGTTGTATCTTACAAGAACCTGAAAAACGGCAGACTGATCAGTTCCAGAAAGGAACGGGATTCGGCCGAAAAGTATGTGGAAGATCTCAGGATCCGTACAACTTCGATTATGAAAATGCTTGGACAGCTTTCGGGAGGAAATCAGCAGAAGGTAATTCTGGCACGCTGGCTCAGACTTTCACCGAAGATCCTGATTCTGGATGAACCGACACACGGAATTGACATCGGGGCAAAAGAAGAAATTTATAAGATCATCCGTCAGCTTGCATCCGAGGGAACGACGATTCTTCTGGTATCTTCAGAAATGGATGAATTAATCCGGCTGAGCGACCGCGTTGTTGTTATGCGTGAGGGATATCTGAAAGGAATTCTGGAAAGAGACGAATTATCACAGACGAATATCATGAAGCTTGCAATTTAAGACAGGCTATTCATTGATAGAAAAAGGAGGATTATAATGAAAAAAATGAAAAAGGCATTAGCACTGATTATTGCAGTCGGACTTGCTGCAGGTCTGCTTGGCGCTTGCGGCTCATCATCGTCATCATCGACGGCGTCATCCAGCAAAAGCAGCTCGAGCACTTCATCATCGACAGCATCATCTGCCAAGACATATACGTATGCGCAGGTAGGCGAAGCTGAGAATCCCAAGATGGTCGAGCAGGAACCGACAAAGCCATTGAAGTTCGCTTTTATCGGATTTGCGAACAACTCGTACTGGGATCTGATTTATCAAGGTGTTGATGCGGCAGTAACAAATTTTGCCCAGCACAATGTAACGGTTGACAAGATCAATCTTGGAAGCAGCATCAATGCGGATGTCATCAACAGCGCTCTTGAGTCATGTGAATCACAAGGCTATAATGGTGTTGTACTTACCTGCTTTGTTTCAGGATGCGAGAATTATATCAATTCACTTGTAGACGCAGGGTGCCCGGTAGCAATTATCGGCGGCGACGCAGGTGAGTGCAAGCGTTTCTGCTATATCGGCCAGGACAATGAGCAGGCCGGACTTACTGTTGCAAAGGAAATCGACAAGCAGTTAGGCGGAGAGTCAGGAGCGAAATTCGCGATCATCACAAGCCAGTTTTCAATGACAAACATCGAGACAAAGAGGAATACAGCCATCAATTATCTGGAGTCAAAGGGGTATCAGTGTGTTGGTTCTTATGAAGCTCATGATTCAGCGGACGAGACATATTCACTGACAGAGCAGCTGCTGACGGCAAATCCGGATCTGAAGGCAATCTACTGCACAGCAGGCGGCACATACGGCGCTCCGAAGGCTCTTGAGGCAAACAACGCGGTAGGAAGCGTTTTTGTTATCGGACATGATGAGACAAAAGAAAACCTTGAATATGTACGCAAGGGTGAGCTTACAGTAATCGGACAGGATCCTGCAGGATATGCATATGCTTCATTTGTATATCTGTACAATAAAGTTGTTGCAAATCAGGATCCGGAGCAGGAAGTTATGGCTTCCTTATCACAGATCATCAACAAAGACAATGTCGATAAGCTTTTCCCTAACAAATAAAGGTTGACAGGCAGCAGAGAATGGGGATAGCAGTGCTATTCCCATTCTTTTTAAAGGAGGAAGCCATGGAACTGAAGAAAGTCGATCATATCGGGATCAATACACTTGATATTGAACGCTCTGTGCAGTTTTACGAGGAGATGTTTGGCTTTAAAGAGATAAACAGGGCGGACATGGGTGAGGTTACATTAGTCTATATGGAAGCTTTTCCGGGCTTTTCACTGGAGTTATTCGATCTGCGCGGGAATACAGAAGCCGGGGAACGTCCGGAAAATCTGCAGGGACTGCGGCATTTCGCGTTTTACGTGGACGATATACAGGCATGGAATAAAAAGCTGAAAGAGAAAAAAGCCGATTTTGTCATGGAACTGACAAAAATGGATCAGATAAAACGGTACGGAATTCTGATTAAGGATCCGGACGGAGTGATCATTGAGCTCACTTCATCCTATTGATAAGGAGAGATTAATATGAAAGCAAGAGACGCAGCGCAGCTGATTGACATCAGTGCTGTAAGGACACAGCACGGGCTGAAGGATATTGAAGAAATCGTAGCATACGCGAAACAGTATTCATTTATCAATGTTCATGTTCTGCCGAACTGGATTTCTGTACTTGCACCAATGATTAAGGATGTACCTGACGTATATGTCGGCTCTCCGTGCGGATTTCCGTCCGGAGGCCACGCGACGGAGGTAAAGCTTGCGGAAGCAAACCAGATGATTCGTGACGGCGTGGAAGAAATGGATATTGTGATGAATGTCGGAAGATTCAAATCCGGTCAGTATGATTATGTGCTGAATGAACTGAAGCAGATTATTGCGCTGAAAAAGGATTATATGAAGACAAAGGTCCTGATTGAACTGAATTGTCTTTCGGACGAAGAGCTGCCGAAGGCGTGTGAGATCGTCATGGAATCCGGCGCTGATTTTCTGAAGACAGGTACAGGCTGGGTACCGGGAACAGCGAATATCGACAGAATCCGGAAGATCAAAAAAATCGTGGGAAATAACGTGAAAATCAAAGCGGCCGGCGGAATCCGGACAAGAGAAGAATTTGACGAGCTGCTTGATATCGGTGTCGATCGTTTCGGAATCAACACAAAATCAGCGATCGAAATCGTAAAGACGTTCGAATAAAATATAAAAGGAGAATGAATGTCTATGGACGGGAGATTTATAGAATCCAGGATCTATGAAACCCCAAAAACGTATGAGGCTGTAAAATGTCTCTGCTATGAGGCAAAGGAAATGCAGCTTGCTTCGGTACAGGTGTTTCCGTGCATGATCGGAATCTGCAAAAAAATACTGGATAACACTCCGGTAAAAATTAACGCGCTCATATCATATCCTCACGGTGGATTTTCGATTGAACAGAAGGCCGCGGAAGCAAAGGAAGCAGTCGAGGCCGGAGCGGAGGAAATTGAAGCAGTTGTCAACACACGGGAAATCAAGAGTCATAATTATGACTTCGTGCTTCGTGAGATGTCTGCTGTGAAAAAAGCGCTGCCGGAAAATATTGTTGTAAAATTTATTATTGAAATGGAATGCCTGACCGGTGAAGAAGCGGCAGAAACAGCCAGAGTCGCGGCCAAAGCGGGAATTGACTATATCAGCACGTCAACGGGGCTTTATCACGCGCTTGACAGCAGCCGGAATGATGTAACACTTTACGCGTCGGCTGAAGATGTAAAGCTTCTGAAGGACGCGTGCGGCGGCAAGGTTAAAGTCCAGTCAGTCGGATATGTTGACACGCCGGAGCTTGCACAAAGTCTGATCGACGCGGGTGCTGATCTTGTTTCCACAGAATTTGCCGCGGCAGTTATGGGCCGATAAGCCCGGCCGCAGAAGAGGTGATAATATGTATGATAAAGAGATGTATGAAAGAGCATGTCTGTCTCCATTTCTTGATTTCTGCACGAATGATGTGATCGAGCTTGAGATGCGGGACGGCTTTAAGCATAATGTGCGTTCTATCATAGTAGAGGCATATCAGGTTCCGCTGCTGAAGCAGATAAAGAAAGAGTTTCCGGATACAGCGACGCGGATCGGCATGACCGACGGATATCCGTTCGGCGGGATGACGACGAAGACGAAAGTGCGCCAGGCATTGTATGCGTGTGACGAGAAACTGGATGAAATCGATCTTGGAATCAATATCAATGCACTTATGTCGAACGACTGGGATACGGTCCGCGATGATCTGAAAGCGGTTAAGGATGCTGTCGACGGACGGCTGAATATCGCTCCGGTCAGCTGGCTTGTCAAATTATCCCTGGCACAGATCGACAGACTCTGTGAGCTGTATATCGACCTCGGAATTACAACGTTAAAGACGAGCGCCGGTCTTCATTTCGGCAGCATGAAGGTGGATCATGTCGATTATGTCCACCGCCATTACGGTGACAAGCTGGACATCGAGGTGGCCGGAAGGTGCCGTACAAGAGAGACAGCCGAAGCTATGCATAACGCAGGCGCCAGCTATTTCCACATGAGCCAGTGGCGGCGCATCTGCGGAAATGAGCATGACTATGCATTTGACTATCTGTCGAAAACCGGCGGGTATTCGGAATACAAAGACAGGGATAAATAAAATATATGTATAAAATGGTCATTTTCGATATGGATGGAACATTTGCCGATTCCAGACCATTTCACGCAAGTATTTTTCACAGCTTTTTTTGTGAAAACTGGCATGAAATCGCGTATGAACAATGCCTGCAGATGGTCGGCAAGACGGTGAAGCAGATTTTTATCGATGCTGAAATACCGGAAGAATTCCATGAGCCCTTTTATCAGAAGCTGACGGAACTGTACCGAAAAGAAAGCAGCCGGTATATCGGCCTTGTAAAAATGCCGGACGGTTTTCAGGAGCTTCTGCAGTTCCTAAGAAAGGAAAACTGTATTACAGCAGTTGTTACCAATTCGCTCAATGATGTACTGGAGCTGTTTTTAAAGCAATTCGGGATAGGTGGGCTGTTCGATGAAAAAGAAGGGGCTGACCGGAATTCCCTTGATAAATACGCAAGATGCAGGCTTCTGATGCAGAAATACCGGCTCAAACCTTCTGAAATACTGAGTGTAGGTGATGCCGAAAGTGATATCAAACTTGCAAACGCATTAAAAACGGATGCATGCTTTGCAAAGACCGTAATTTCCTGGTACAGTGATGAAGCATACATCCGTAATACATTGAAGCCGAAATATACAATTCAGGAATTTCAGGAGCTTACCGGTCTGCTGAAAGAAACCTGCTGAAACAATGCTGCTACTGTATCAGCGCCGGCCGTCCGTAAAGTCCGATATTGCTCGGCTTAAAGCTCTGGAGAACAACGCTTGGTCCGGTTGCGGCGACCTGCATGCCGCTGCCTGTATAGACGGCAACGTGGTAAATTCCGCGGTAGCGGCCGTTGCTGCTTCCGCCGTAAAAAATTAAATCGCCTGGAGCCAGCTGGCTTTCGGAAACGGCAGCGCCGTTCTGTTCGATCCAGCTGGCTTCATTTGCTGCCGAGTAGCAGATGTCATCCGGAAGATCGAGACCGGAACAGCCTGTCAAGGCGTTGATGTCAAAGCCTGTCCGGCCGGAGGTTTCGGAATACGCGCGGTACGCGAGGGACGAGCAGTCGTATGTGTCCGGTGCCCAGCGGCTGTCCTGACTGTACGCGCTGCCGACTTTTTCAAGACAGTATGATGCCGCGATATTTCCGATTTCCACGGCGGACAGTCTCGTCGATAAGGTCATAAGACCTTCATTATCGGAATGATAGAAGTTACCGTTGTAGTAAAGCGTCAGATTCCGCAGTTCATATCCCTGGCTTTCCGAGCCGTAATAAAGATTTCCGCCGATATAGAACGGACCTGTGTGGGCACCTGCGTGTCCGCCGCAGCAGTCGTCGATCCGGTAACGTTCGAGCCCGCCGTCATACAGGCCGGTGACGAGCCAGCCGTTATTTGTGAATTTTGCAAGGCTGCCTTCGTTGTCCGCCAGCAGCATGCCGTCGGTGTCATAGCGGTATTTGCCGCGCATGACGTATCCCTGCCCGGGAACGTCATAGAATTCGTCGTTTCCTACGGTGAAGAATCCGGCAGGAGCGCCGTGTGACGCGGGATCGATATAGTAGCGCTGCAGTCCGCCGTCGTATGCGGCTGTGACGAGCCAGCCCGGCTTTTCCAGATTTCCGTCATTGTCCGAAAGGTATGTGATGCCTGACGATGAGCGGTATTTGCCGCGTACAACATAGCCTTCCGGCCGGACATAAGCTTCTGAGCCGTCCGCATCTGTGATATAGACGCCTTCAGGGGCCGCTTTTCCATCCGCGAACCAGTAGCGCTGAAGCTCCTGCCCGTACGCGGCTGTAACGAGAAAACCATTCTGAAATAATTTCCCGGCATTGTCAGCATAATAAAAATCTCCGTTTACGGATGCTGCGCCGCGAAGCTCGTATCCGTTCTCCGGTGCCGCGTAATACGAGGCACCGTCTACTGTGAATTTCCCGGTCATTACTTTATATGAAGAATCAATATAGTATCGCTGAAGTCCTCCGTCAAAGGCGGCAGTTACATGCCATCCCGGCAGCAGCAGGCGGCCGTCGTTGCCGGCGAGGTACATGGAGCCGTCTGATGCGATGCATTTGCCGCGTGCAATCGTGCCGTCGCTGCAGGCGTAAGCGGAATATTCTGCTTCGCCGGTCGGGACGAGGCGCGCGACTGCAAGAATTCCGCTGCTGCCGAGCCAGTAGCGCTGCAGGCCGGTATCCGCTCCGTCGGGGCTGATGGCGGTAACGAGCCACCCTGTGCGGGCGGTGCCGCTTTCATAATAATATGTATTTCCGGCATCCGTGACCCATCCAGATGCGGCTGACATCGCATCTGTGATGCCTGTGCCGCCGAAAGCAAGGCATGTGTCGTGCCGGAAAGCCAGAATGAATACGCAGGATACGATTATAATGAGTTTTGCATATCGTTTTCTGATGACTGTCCCGTTCATAAAAAGCCTCCTTTTATCTGGTTTTATCAGACATTATGGTATAATGCAGCAGACTGGTAGTAATGGAGGCTTTTTATGAAGCAAATACCGGGAAAGTGTTTTGCCTGGGTTTTTGCGGCTGTCTGCTGCATCTGATATTTTTTTCGGGAGCTTCTGCAGGAATACGCGTTTAAGGAAACCGGCACGCAGGATGTCGTGAATCTTCCGGTACGGTATTATGGATCGGATGAACCGGTTCTGAAAGCGTATATCGGTGCGGAATACATTTTATCGTTTTAATAAAATTTTTCTGTTTATTAATGGTTTTTATGATAGAATAAAAATAATTGTACGAAAAGGGGAGCTATTTAAGGAGGTATTCGTGATATGAAGGACAACGCTGGCGAAGAGAAGATACTGACGGCGGCTATGAATGTTATTTCCGACAAGACCATCAGTGGTACGAGAATGCGCCTGATCGCGAAGGAGGCCGGGTTTGCCCAGTCCAATATCAATTATTACTTCAAGGACAAGAATGAAGTTCTGACAAAGCTTTCAAAGCATGTCTCCCAGTACTGCTTTGACTTTCGTGATCAGATCCGTGACGGCTATGACAGGGACAATCTGGAGGATCAGATTGAACTCTTTATTCAGCAGAAGCTGGATTTTATACTGGATGAGAAGAGCTATGATTTTGTCGAAATGGACTTCTGGCTGCAGACACGCGTAAATCCGGAGATCAAGCAGTCAGTCAGCGAAGGGTATCAGTACTGGAGAGATGAGATTGACCGTGAGATTATTTCCAGATTCGGCGGTTCGATGTCAGAGCGTGAGAAGAAATTTCTGCCGTATGTGATCATTTCGCTGCTTCAGGGAGCTACGATTCAGTACCATCTGGAGGAGTTTGACGTCCGTGCGTATTTTGACTACTGCAAGAAGATTATCAAAGCTGCCATTAAAGGACTGTGATTTTTTTATCTTAAAAAATTTACAAAAAAACCAAAGAAATGTTGTGCAAAACAGAAAATCGGTCAACTGATCAAAAAACTGATTGTAATTCGTCGGTTTCTATGATACGATGACCTTAGAAATTTGATTGACTCATCAAATTTTTGCGATTTACAAATAATCACAATATATGGTGACAGCATTGCTGTTGAAAAGGGAATCCGGTGTGAGTCCGGGACATCCCCCGATACTGTATGAGCGACGAACATCCATTAAGCCATTATGATTTCGTAAGAAGGCGTGATGCCAGGATGACCTCAAGTCAGGAAACCTGCCATATATGAACGATTGTGTTTTCTCGGCGGGAGAAAAGGACAATGCAGGCAGAACAATGCCTGCGCAGTGCCTTTTCTTTTTTTTACAGCAGTATTTTTTACAGTGGCAGTTAGACAGGGCAGAGACTCAAGAATTTTCTTCCTGAAGCAAAAGAACCAGGACGTCCGCGCTTCAGCAGGCAAATTTCCAGAGCTGATACTGTCAGGAATGCAAAGATAAGAATCATGCAGTTTTTATTCTGACAAGGAGGAAAAAATGGAAGACATTCTTAAGAAAATCGGAGACCTCGTTGCTGAGGGCGAAGAAGACGAAGCAGTCGAAGCAGTTCGCGAAGCTCTGAAGCAGGGCATCGAGCCGCTTAAAGTCCTTACGGACGGCGCTGGAAAGGGTATGGATGCTGTCAGCGAGCAGTACAATGCCGGAGAAGCGTTTCTGCCGGAGCTGGTGCTTGCAGGCGATGCAATGACAGCAATCATGAAGATCGTTTTTGAGAGCATGGATGAAAAGACAGCGGCTGAAACAAAGGAAGGTGTCGTTGTAATCGGACAGGCCAAGGGCGATGTCCATGATATCGGTAAGAATATCTGTTCTGCTCTGCTTGCGGTTAACGGGTTTGAAGTACACGATCTTGGCATCGATGTACCGGTTAAGAAATTTATTGAAGAAGCAGAATCCACACACGCGGATTTCATCCTGATGTCAACGCTTCTTACAACATCACTGCCTTACTTAAGTGATACGCTTCAGTATATCAAGGATACAGGCCACAGGGATCAGTATTATTTCTGCGTCGGCGGCGGCCCTGTTACTCCGGAATTTGCTGAGAAGATCGGTTCCAACGGATGGTCCAGAACAGCTTTTGACTGCGTTGATATGTGCAAGCAGCTTGTTAAGAGCCATAAAGCAGCAGACGGTCAGTTCGTAATGGTTGATTCCGAAGCGTAATCGAAAGGAGAAGCGAGAATGAATAACTATAAAGTTCAGCTTATTTTACATTATCTTGACAAAGCCTTTGAAGGCCCTGTCATTCCCATGAAGGAATGGGATACCAAAATTATCCCGAAAACAGTCAAGGGAATCCTGAAGAAGTACAATCTGCAGGGCACACTGGACATGGAAAACCCGATCAACCAGGATCCCGAGCTTGCTGATCGTTTCTTCCAGGCCGGCTGGGAGCTGGCACTGGAGCTTGGCCTTTACTGCGAGGATACAGAACGTGTCATCAAGGTAACGGAGGAAGAGCTTCTGGAGTGCATGCGGAATTATCAGTCCTGCAATATCCTCGGTGAGGGTCAGGATCAGGTTATCATGTATCCTAGAAAAC
>Ga0160425_1003204_pt1 | contig 12229 bp, 10 predicted proteins | sample BioMet8_FD_108193 | JGI IMG/M metagenome (GOLD analysis project Ga0160425, IMG submission 108193) | Microbial communities from bioreactor (seeded with sewage sludge) at Lawrence Berkeley National Lab, California, USA - Biofuel... | ecosystem: Engineered > Bioreactor > Anaerobic > Unclassified ...
ACAGGTAGCCGATCTCACGGCCGCCCACGCCCATGTCGCCGGCGGGAACGTCGATGTCGGGCCCGATGTAACGATACAGAGCCGTCATGAAGCTCTGGCAGAAACGCATGATCTCCGCGTCAGACTTGCCGGTGGGATCAAAGTCGGCACCGCCCTTGCCGCCGCCGATGGGCAGACCGGTCAGGGAGTTTTTGAACACCTGCTCAAAGCCCAGGAACTTGATGATGCCGGGATATACGTTCTTCTGGAAGCGCAGACCGCCCTTGTAGGGCCCGATCGCACCGTTGAACTGGCAGCGATAACCGATATTCGTGTGCCACTTGCCGGCATCGTCACACCAGACAACACGGAAAGTGAACATACGCTCCGGCTCGACCATTCGATTGAGCAGATCCACTTTTTCATATTCGGGATGAGCCTCAATCACAGGCTCCAAAGAGCTGAGGACTTCTTCAACGGTCTGAACAAACTCCGGCTCATTGCCATGCTTGGTCTTCACGTTTTCAATTACGCTGGCCAGATAAGCATTCATAAAATTTTGCCTCCTCAAAATTTGTCCCGTTGGGACATGTCTGACGGATTTGGAATTGCATCTTTTTCCATCAATTTTGATGATAACACCAATTTTTCCTTTTCTCAAGGGTTTTGAGGACAATTCACCCCTCTGCCTCCGTACAAATTTTCCCTCTGTTTTTGTGCATTTTGTGCATAGCGTTTTTTTGACTTTATATGATTCATATTTAACAATTTGTTCATTTTATGGTTTTCTGCACCACTTTTTTACTTTAAAGCAAATCACAATCCCCCACCCGTTTGTAAATTTTCGACGACGCTCCTGCTTCCTCTTATTGACATTTTCTAAATTACACTTATAATATTTAGGGAGTAATTTTTAGGAGGCTTTTTATGCACTATTATCCGATTACTGTTGCCGGTCTGAAACGCGAACTGCCCATCTGCAAGGTGTCAGATTCTCTTTATATTGGTGCTTTTATCCTCTTTGGCGATGCCGAGCTGACCGTTAAGTGCGCCAAGGAAATGCTGAAACTGGCTGATCCCGACAGCTACGACTATATGCTCACTGCCGAAGCCAAGAGCATTCCCCTGATCCACGAAATGGCCCGCCAGAGCGGCGCGGAAACCTATTTCATCGCCCGTAAGGGAATGAAGGTCTATCTCACCGACGCCATCCACGTTTCCGTGCATTCCATCACCACCCAGCACGAGCAGGAGCTCTATCTCAGCGGCGCCGACGCCGAGAGGATCCGCGGCAAACGCATCCTGATCGTGGACGACGTCATCTCCACCGGCGAATCCCTGCAGGCCATGGAAGCCCTTGTGGCACAGGCCGGCGGCATCGTCACCGGACGCATGGCCGTTCTCGCCGAGGGCGCGGCACAGACCCGCTCCGATATCAAATTCCTGGCGCCTCTGCCCGTCTTTAACGCCGACGGCACCGTCAAAGCATAATACCGCCCCTTCGGGAGGTCACATGACACCATGTGGCCTCCCTTTTCTTTAGAAATCCATCAACTTTTCATGGACATTCATCATTAGCTGTGTTAATATGAGAAATTAATCAATCAAATAGATTTTGGACGATGCCATTGAACAAGGAGGATTTTGCTTATGTCTGTGAATGAAAGCTATGCGGGAAAGATCAACCGGAAGCTCATCAAAAAACTGCGCATCATCGACGTGGCCTCAGGGCGTGAAAAAGCCGATCTGGTGCTGAAAAACGCTACCTACGTCAATGTGTTTTCCAACGAGCTCTGTCAGGGCGACATCGCTGTGGCCGAAGGCCTGATCGTCGGCATGGGGCAGTACAGCGGCAAGGTGGAGGTGGACGTGTCCGGCAAGATCGTCTGCCCCGGCTTCGTGGACGCCCACATCCATCTGGAAAGCTCCCTTGTCACGCCCAAGGAGTTCGCCAAGGCCGTGCTGCCCCACGGCACCACCACTGTTATCACCGATCCCCATGAGATCACCAACGTCATGGGCACCGACGGCATCGACTATATGCTTCAGGCCACGGAAAACCTGCCGGTGGATGTGCGGTTCATGCTGCCCTCCTGCGTTCCCGCCACCCCCATGGACGAGGCCGGCGCCAATCTGGACTACCGCGCCATCGATTCCTTCTACGAGCATCCCAGAGTGCAGGGCCTGGCCGAAATGATGAACGCCTACGGCGTCATTCACAACGACTCCGAGGTGGTGGCCAAGATCGTGGCTTCCCAGGCCCACCACAAGAAGATCGACGGACACGCCCCCGGCCTTCTGGGCAACGATCTCAATGCCTACGTCGCCGCCGGCGTCTACTCCGACCACGAATGCTCCGAGCTGGACGACGCCATTGCCAAGCTGCAGCGCGGCCAGTTCATCATGATCCGCGAGGGGACCGCCGCCCGCAATCTGGAGGCGCTGGTGCCGCTGCTGTGCGACAAATACATCGAACGCTGCATGTTCTGCACCGACGACAAGCACCCCAACGACCTGCTGGAAAAAGGCCACATCGACTACATCGTCAAAGAAGCCATCCGCTTCGGCGTGGACCCCATCATTGCCATCCGCGCGGCCTGCCACAACGCCGCCCGCTACTTCCTGCTGAACAACCGCGGCGCCATCGCTCCCGGTTATCTGGGCGACTTTGTCATCATCGACAACTTCCAGGATTTCAACATTGAGATGGTCTACAAGCGCGGCAAGCTGATGTACGACGGGGAGGTCAAGGACTTCGACGCCCCGGAGATCGATCCCTATCTGGTGGAGCGGGCCCACAACACCTTCCATGTGGGGCATTTGTCTGCCAGCGACTTCGACGACAACCGCCCCAGAGGCGTCATCGGCCTGATCCCCGGCGAGATCGTTTCCGAGGACGCGGGCTACGCCGACAGGATCGACGTGGAAAAAGACATTCTCAAGATCGCCGTCATCGAGCGGCACAAGAACACCCACCACATCGGCATCGGCTATATCAAAGGCTACGGCCTCAAGCACGGCGCTGTGGCCACCAGTATTTCCCACGATTCCCACAACATCATCGTGGTGGGTACCAGCGAATCTGAAATGGCCGCCGCCGCCAACCGCATCGTGGAGAACAAGGGCGGCATTACCGTCATGGCCGACGGCGAGGTGCTGGGCGAGGTGGCGCTGCCCATCGCGGGCCTTATGAGCGAGGACAGCCTCATCATGGTCAACAGCTCCCTGGAATTCGCCAAGGATCAGGCCTTTGCCCTGGGCGTGTCCCGCGGCATCGACCCCTTCATGACGCTGAGCTTTATGAGCCTGCCCGTGATTCCCACGCTGCGTCTGACCACGCGGGGCGTCTTTGACGTGCTGACCCAGAAATACGTCTGACCGTTTTTTCCAAATTGCAATTTCATCAAGGCAGGGCTGCATTCTTCCGGGATACAGCCTTGCCTTTTTGTCCGGAGTAGACTATAATATTTTTTATTATCATATGTGAGGGGACTACACCTGTGATCTACGTGCTTTTCCCGTTCTCCGCGCTGTTTGTCCTCTATCTGCGGCAGGAAAACCGCTATCGCTTCCGACCGGCCACTATTCTGAAGGTGGGGCTCACCGCCCTCCTGGCCCTGTGCCTGCTCGCCGGACTCATCGGCGGCTTTACTTTGCCGGGACTCCTGTTTTTCTGCGGCATGTGCTGCGCTGTGCCGGGGGACTACTTTTTGCAATTCATCCGGCGGGACAACAGCAAATTCATCCGGGGCATCTGCGCCTTCGGCGTGACCCAGCTCTTTTACCTGACGGCGCTGCACCTGCTCGTTCCCGTTACCCGGGCAGAGCTTTTCTGCCTTCTGGGCTTTGCCGCCGCCACCGCCTTTGTGAAACTCCATTTCCGGTGGGACACCTCCGCCGCGGACCCCTGGCTCACCCTTTATACCGCTCTTGTGACGCTGACCGGCGCCAAGGCAGCGTCCCTTCTTTTCGCGGTGCCCGCCTCCCCGGAGCTTTTGCTGCTGGGAATGGGCGGCATTCTCTTTTATCTCTCCGATATGGTGCTGGGCCTTTGGAACTACCAGAAAACGCACATTCTGCTGGCTGACCTCAACTGGCTCCTGTATTTTTACGGTCAGTTTCTCCTGGCCGCCGGCATCCTCTTTGACCGGCTTTAACGAATGCAGCGGGCGCTGCCGCCCGTTTATCAGAAAGGAATGGAAACATCATGGAACTCATTGACCAGGGCATGTATCTGGCGGACGGCGTCCCCTGCGGCACAGCCGCCGTATCCCCCGAAGAAGCCCGAAAGGAAACCATGGCCTACCGCATTCTTCAGGCGCACAACTGCTCCGGCGACCCCGGACAACTGCAGATCCGCTTCGACGCCATGGTTTCTCACGACATCACCTATGTGGGCATCATTCAGCAGGCCCGCGCTTCCGGCATGAAGGAGTTCCCTCTGCCCTACGCGCTGACCAACTGTCACAACAGTCTTTGCGCGGTGGGCGGCACCATCAACGAGGACGACCACGTGTTCGGGCTTTCCGCCGCCAAAAAATACGGCGGCATCTATGTGCCCGCCAACCAGAGCGTTATCCATTCCTACGCCCGGGAGGCACTCTCCCGCTGCGGCGCCATGATCCTCGGCTCCGACTCCCACACCCGTTACGGCGCCCTGGGCACCATGGCTGTGGGCGAGGGCGGCCCGGAGCTTTGCAAGCAGCTGCTGAAAAACACCTGGGACGCTCCCATGCCCGAGATCGTGCTGGTCTATGTCACCGGCAAGCCCCGTCAGGGCGTCGGCCCCCACGACGTGGCGCTGGCCCTGGTGAAGGCCACCTTTGCCGGCGGCTTTGTCAACAACCGGGTACTGGAGTTCGTCGGCCCCGGCATCCGCGACCTGCCCATCGACTTCCGCAACGGCATCGACGTGATGACCACCGAAACCACCTGCCTCTCCTCCATCTGGGAAACCGACGAGGTGACGCGGGGCTTCTATGAAACCCACGGCCGGCCGCAGGACTATCAGCCCCTGCACCCGGGCAAGACAGCCTACTACGACCGGATGATCCGTCTGGAACTGGACAAGGTGGAATCCATGATCGCCCTGCCCTTCCATCCCTCCAACGCCTACACCGTTCACGAATTTCTTGCCAACGCCGAAACGCTGCTGCGCGGCGTGGAGGAGGAGGCGGCCCGCCGGTTCCCCAAGACGCACCCGCATCTCACGGACAAGATCCGTGACGGCGGCGTCTGGGCCGATCAGGGCGTCATCGCGGGCTGTGCCGGCGGACTCTTTGACAACATCACCGAGGCAGCCGACATCCTGCGCGGCGGCAGCACCGGCAACGATCGCTTTACGCTGGACGTCTATCCCACCTCTGTTCCGGTGTCGCTGGAGCTGACCAAGATCGGCGCCACCGCCGATCTGCTGGCCACCGGCGCCGTCATCAAGCCCAGCTTCTGCGGCCCCTGCTTCGGCGCCGGGGACGTGCCTGCCAACAACGGTCTGTCCCTGCGCCACACCACCCGCAACTTTCCCAACCGCGAGGGCTCCAAACCCGGCGAGGGTCAGTTTGCCGGCGTCTTTCTGATGGACGCCCGCTCCATCGCCGCCACCGCCCGCGCCGGCGGACGCATCACCGCCGCCACCGACGTGGACTACACGCCTGTCCATCACGCCTATCATTTCGACGGGCAGGTCTACGCCAACCGCGTCTACAACGGCTTCGGCAAGGCCGACCCCTCCGTGGAGCTGGTCATGGGTCCCAACATCACCGACTGGCCCGCCATGTACGCCCTGTCCGAAAACCTGCTGCTGGAGCTCGCCGCCGTGATTCACGACCCCGTCACCACCACCGACGAGCTGATCCCCTCGGGCGAAACCTCCTCCTACCGCAGCAATCCGCTGCGGCTGGCAGAGTTCACCCTCTCCCGCCGGGTGCCGGACTATGTGCCCCGCGCCAAGGCCGCGGCCGCCCTTGAGGCCCAGCGCCGCGCGGGTGCCGCGCCGGATGCGCTGAGGCAGCTCCTGGGCCGCGTGGGCGACGCCGACGCGCTTTTGACAGACACCCAGTTCGGCTCCTGCGTCTTTGCCACCAAGCCCGGCGACGGCTCCGCCCGGGAGCAGGCCGCCTCCTGCCAGAAGGTGCTGGGCGGCTTCGGCAACATCTGCTATGAGTTCGCCACCAAGCGCTATCGCAGCAACTGCATCAACTGGGGCATCCTGCCCTTCACCCTGGACCCCGGCACGCTCTTCGACTATGCCCCCGGCGACTGCGTCTTTGTGCCTCACATCCGCCAGGCGGTGGCTGCCGGGCAGGAGAACATCCCCGCCAGGGTGCTGACCAAAGACGGCGCCGTCCACGATCTGACGCTGCACATCCGGGGCCTTACCGCCGACGAAAAGGAGATCATCCTCGACGGGTGTCTGATGAATTACTATGCGGCCCGGCTGTAAAGCCGGCAGAATAAGGAGAAAAAATGAACAAAATTCAAATGAAAACGCCGCTGGTGGAGATGGACGGCGACGAAATGACCCGCATCCTCTGGCAAATGATCAAGGAGCAGCTGCTGCTGCCCTTTGTGGACCTGAAAACCGAGTACTACGATCTGGGCCTGCTGCACCGCAACGAAACCCATGACCAGGTCACCGTTGACGCCGCCAACGCCACCCGCCGTCTGGGAGTGGGTGTCAAGTGCGCCACCATTACACCTAACCGCCAGCGGATGGAGGAATATCCCCAACTGACTGAGATGTGGCGGAGCCCCAACGGCACCATCCGCGCCATTCTGGACGGCACCGCCTTCCGCGCGCCCATCGTGCTGCCCTTTATCAAGCCCGTGGTCAAGACCTGGGAGGCGCCCATCACGGTAGCCCGTCACGCCTACGGCGACATGTACAAGGCCGTGGATATGCAGACGGAGGAGCCCGGAGAGGCCACCCTCACCTTCCGCGGCGTCAGCGGCGCCGAAAAGACGCTGAGCGTGCAGAAGGTGGACGGCCCCGCCATCTGGCAGGCACAGCACAACAAAGAAAGCAGCATCCGGGCCTTCGCCCGCTCCTGCTTCCAGTATGCGGCGGACACCCGTCAGGATCTGTGGTTTTCCACCAAAGACACCATCTCCAAGGTCTACGACGGCGACTTCAAGCGCCTCTTTGAGGAGGAATACAAGGGCTACGAGGCCCGTTTCAAGGAACTGGGCATCACCTATTTCTACACCCTCATTGACGACGCCGTGGCCCGCGCGATCCGCTCCAAGGGGGGCTTCATCTGGGCGCTGAAGAACTACGACGGCGACGTGATGAGCGATATGATCGCCTCCGCCTCCGGGAGTCTGGCCATGATGACCTCGGTGCTGGTGTCCCCCGACGGCACCACCGAATACGAAGCCGCCCACGGCACCGTCACGCGGCACTATTACAAGCATCTCAAGGGTGAACCCACTTCCACCAACCCCATGGCCACCATTTACGCCTGGACCGGCGCTCTGCGCCGCAGGGGCCAGCTGGACGGTCTTGCGGAACTCTCCGCTTTCGCCGACAAGCTGGAACAGGCCTGTGTGGAAACCATCTCCGCCGGCATCATGACCAAGGATCTGGCAAATCTGGTGGAAGCGGGCACCATCACTCCCACCGCCGTCACCAGCGAGGAATTCATCGCCGCCATCCGGCAGCGGCTGGCGCAGAAGCTGGGCTGAAACAGGTAATAAAAAATGCGGATGGAAAAATTCCATCCGCATTTCTTTATTTCTTTTTTCCGAGCCGTCCAAACCAGGCGAAGGTCATAGGCCAGATGGCGCTGGCAAAGAACACCACGATCACATAGCGCACCAGATGACCCCAGCCGCTGCCCGCGAAAAGCAGGTTCAGCGGTACCTTCAGGCCCTCCTTGATCCCGATGAGCAGCGCCAGACCTACGATCAGCTTGAGGGCCTGCGCCCACCACACAGCCTTGGTATCGAAACCGATATACTGCCGGTCCACCCAGCATCCCGCCAGCAGGCCCAGCGTAGAACCCACCAGCTTGTAGGCGTTTTCAACGCCGGACGACAAATTGTCGGCGTCGATATCTGCCGGGAATTGCGCCAGAAGCACATAGAGCAAATAGGCCACGCTGCACAGCAGCATGCACAAAATGACCTTCACAATGATCCCCGGCGCCCTGTCGGAGCGCTTCATCAGCGGATAAACTGCCAGCACCAGCACGCCCGCCGTGGCAAATGCCACGCCCACGTCCAGCGGCGTGTGAACGCCCAGGTACATCCGGGAAAAGGGAACCGCCAGCAGCAATACGATGCACACGGCCCGCAGCCATTTCTTTCGCGTGCAGCGGGCGATGCCGCCGAAGGTGCCCACTGCCGACTGGGTATGCCCGCTGGGGAACGAATAGCCCGTGGCCTGCGCCCGGGCGCTCTCCACAATGGTGAAGTTGGGGTCCAGTACCCAGGGACGGGGGATCCGGAACGTCAGCTTCAAAAACTGGCTGACAACCGTGCCCAGAAAGCCCACCGTCAAAAGAAAATAGCCGTCCCGCTTGCTGACACACCAGAAAATAAAGATCGTCACGGCCATGAACACGGTTTCCTCACCCAGATGGGTCAGGGCGGACATCACCGTGTCCCAAAAAGGGGTGCGCAGCCCCTCCAGAAAATATAAAAATGACATATCACTGGCTCCCTTTCGGTTTTTATCACTATACAATATTTTCCGGCCCTTCGCAAGTATCCTGCTTGCTACTTTTGCGGTTTCATGCTATCCTGTCAGGGAAAGTGAGGGATTCATCTTGGATACTGCCGCATTGTTGTCCGTCCTGCACACGGCGGAAAAACTGAAGGATACCACGCGCCACTGCTATACCTCCGGCGGACGCCGCGAAAGCGTGGCCGAACACAGCTGGCGGCTGTGCCTGTTCGCCTGGTTCCTGCGGGATGAGTTCCCGGAACTGGATATGGACAAGGTACTGCACATGTGCCTGCTGCACGACATGGGCGAGGCCTTTACAGGGGACATTCCCACGTTCTGGAAGGACGAAACCCACGAAAACCAGGAATCCCGCCTGCTGCAAAACTGGGTAGACACGCTGCCCCAGCCCTACCGTCAGGAACTCACGGAGCTGTATGCGGAGATGGACGCGCTGGAAACCGGCGAGGCCAGGCTCTACAAGGCGCTGGACAAGCTGGAGGCCGTGGATCAGCACAATCTCTCCGATCTTTCCACCTGGATCCCTTTGGAGTACGAGCTCAATCTGACCTATGGGAATGAGCAGGCGGCTTATTTTCCCTATCTCAAACGTCTGCGCGCCGCCATTCTGGAAGAAACGGTGCAAAAAGTAAAGGACAAACAATAAGAAAAGCCTGCGGATAAACATCCGCAGGCTTTTTTTCGTCAGAGAATGACCACCGGTTTGATCAGATCCTTCGGCTTGTCCTTCATCAGCTGCAGCGCCTCTTCCATATGGGAAAAACCGTTGAAGCGATGGGTCAGCATCTTGCCGGGATCCACGCGGCCGGTTTCCAGCAAAGAAGCCAGCTTTTCCATGCGCAGACGGCCGCCGGGCATCAGGCCGCCGGCGATGGTCTTGTGTCCCATACCGCAGCCCCACTCCACCCGGGGAATACGAATAAACTCGCCGGAGCCCAGATAATTGACGTTGCCGATCCGCCCGCCGGGTTTGACCATGGTCACCGCGTCGATAAACGTATCGTTGTCGCCGCCGGCGATGATCACCTTGTCCACGCCTTTGCCATGGGTCTTTTCCATGATCTGCTCCACGATACTGCCTTGATGGTAGTCGATCACGTCTGTGGCGCCGTATTCCCGCGCCAGTGCCACGCAGTTGGGACGGGAGCCCACCGCATACAGGTGGGAAGCGCCCCGCAGCGCGGCAGCCGCTACGCCCATCAGGCCCACAGGGCCGATGCCGATCACGCAGACCGTGTCGCCGTACTGAATGTCCGCCAGTTCAGCGCCGTGGAAGCCTGTGGGCACCATGTCACTGAGCATCACCGCCGACACCGGGTCCACGCCCTCCGGCAGCAGCGCCAGATTACCGTCCGCCTCGTTGACATGAAAATACTCCGCAAAAACACCGTCCTTGAAATTGGAAAACTTCCAGCCTGCCAGCATGCCGCCGGAGTGCATGGCATAGCCTGCCTGCGCCTCCACCGTGGACCAATCCGGCGTAATGGCCGGGACAATGACCCGGTCGCCGGGCTTGAAATCCTTTACAAGAGAACCTACCTCCACCACTTCTCCGACTGCTTCATGACCCAGGATCATGTTGTGCCGGTCACCAATGGCTCCTTCATACACCGTATGGATATCCGAGGTACAGGGGGACACTGCAATGGGTCTTACAATGGCATCCAGGGGGCCGCAGGCCGGCATCTCTTTCTCGATCCAGCCCACCTGCCCGATCTTCAGCATGGCAAATCCTTTCATACTATGTTCTCCTTTCTGATGTGGGATGCCTTATTATGTCACAGCAAAATGAGTTTGTCAATAATTTAACGTTATAATTTTATCATTGTTTACATTTACCGCTATGCCGCATCCCTGCTCAGAACCTATTATCTCCTTTACACGCCGGTGTATACGCTCTGTTCGTACGCCTGCACCCATTGGCGCACATGCTCCAGAAAACGTCTGGTGGAAACAGACGCCATCGGGAGGCTTTTCAGCGCAATGCCGATATTGCGCTGAAAAGTGCGCTCCAGGCGACGGCGCACCAGCGGATACGGCGAATGATGGAGCATCAGACCCGGCATCATGCTGATGCCCAGGCCGTTCGAAACCATCGCCAGGATCGTCTGGTCCTCCTTGGCGGTGTACTGCACCCGCGGACGTATTTGCAGCGCATCAAACACTGCCTCGATCTCGTAATCGGTTCCCTCGTCCATTTGAATAAAAGGACACTCCGTCAGCGCCTGCGTGGGAAATGGGTCCAATCCGGCCATCGGATGTCCCGGAGGCAGAATGACCATCCACTCATCCTGATAGAGGGAAAAAACATCCAGCGGACGCTTGGCGGGCAGCCGCAAAAAGCCGCAATCCACACGCCCCGAGGCGATCCACCCTTCAATTTCGTCGTAGTCACCGTGCAGGATCTCAAATTCGATGTTGGGATAGAGCTCTCCGAAGCTTTTCAGCAGGAATGGGATCCACTGCACAGAAACGCTGGTAAACGTACCGATCCTCACAAGACCGGTATCCAGTCCTTTGAGATCCTTGACGGTTTCTTCCATCTGATGCTGCAAACTGCACATTTCGGAAAAATAAGGCAGCAGCTTCTGTCCCTCCGCTGTCAGCTGTACGCCGCCTCTGTCCCGTGTCAGCAGAAGAACGCCGATCTCGTCCTCCAGCGCGTTGATCATATGGCTGACGCCCGACTGCGTATACCCCAGCTGCAGGGCTGCCTTGGTAAAACTGCCGCACTCCACCGTCCGCACAAAGGCCTGATACCTCACTATACTCATCCCGTGTCCCTCCAGTCAGTATATTTTCTCATCTAAAAGATGAATAGCATTCTCTTTACTTATCATTATAGACCAATTATAATAAAAACATCAAGAGAAATCAAGGAGGCACACAATAATGGCTCTGTACATGACAACTCACCGCTGCGCTGTATGCGGCAGCAAAGAGATAGATATCATCAAAGACCGGGATCAGGCCTACATCTACCACTGCCACAGCTGCGGCGCGGATCTGACGCGCCCCATGGCTGCAGCCGAACAAAACCGGATCGACAACGCCATGTTTACGGGAAACTATACCCACAAACAGGCAGCTGACTGGCACCGGCGGTATGAGAATCTGGGCATTCAGGCGCGCGCACTTATTTCCGGCGCCTTGAACCGCTGATTTCTGCGGTTTCGTCTGAAAGCAGGCGGCCACACCATTTTTGCAGTTTTTCGTGTTTTGGTTTTCTCAACAGGTGTAAGGAAGGGGAGCTGTGGTCAGACAGCTCCCCTTCCTTACGTTTTTCCGCTTCCGGGCAGGAGTATAAAAGAAGAAGCATCCTCTCGGATGCTTCTTCTTTGTGTTGGCGCTGCCTGTCTTCCCGGGCCGTTACCAGCCAGGTATTGTGGGCAGAAGCGAGCTTAACTGACCTGTCACGGGACGGTTTCCCATCCCGTTTCCCTTCTATCTTCGCTTCTTCCCTTCTATCTTCGCTTCCGGACAGGAGTATAAAAGAAGAAGCATCCTCTCGGATGCTTCTTCTTTGTGTTGGCGCTGCCTATCTTCCCGGGCCGTTACCAGCCA
>Ga0160425_1003209_pt1 | contig 12209 bp, 10 predicted proteins | sample BioMet8_FD_108193 | JGI IMG/M metagenome (GOLD analysis project Ga0160425, IMG submission 108193) | Microbial communities from bioreactor (seeded with sewage sludge) at Lawrence Berkeley National Lab, California, USA - Biofuel... | ecosystem: Engineered > Bioreactor > Anaerobic > Unclassified ...
AAAAGACCTATTTTACCCTTGGATTTATATTTCTTGGACATCGGTTAATGATTATCATTTTTTAATAGCCAAATATAACTTTATTTATTTGATATACTGCTATTTAAATTTTAGAACCTCCCTAAAATTAGACACATTTCTTATGTTTTTAAATGCCATATATATTTTTTTATATAATTTATACATATTTACATAAATATTAAAAGATATAAAAGGCAAAATAAATTTAAAATATAATAAAAAATCAATTTTAGTAAGTATTGAATATTTTATAAATATCTTTCTATATAAATCAATAGTGTTCATTTTTTCAACAACACTCATTTCAATATAGGCAACATTACTTAGATAATAGGATAATAATTTTTGCGTCTCTTTATAAATGAATTTCTTATCTATGTATTTTGAACTATTTATTAAAAAAGATTCAACGATTATAAGATTATGATTAAACGTATCAATAGAAATTTTAGAATGACTAGCAGAACCAACTCGATTAAAATAGCAATAAATTTTTTGATTTAGTAAATATACAAAACGTATATGATTTAGATACCTTATAATAAAGTCCCAATCTTCTGCTAATTTTACTTCTGTATTAAAAAATAAATTGTTACTGACAATAATTTCTCTTTTAAAGAAATATACCCAAAGAACATGTTCAAAAACATTCATTGAAAGATACTCTTTGATTGAAAAACCTCTTTCCATATCAGGCACCGATTCTTTAATTACAGATTTATTAGTACCAATTATCGAATATCCAAAATGAATTAAATCATAATATTCTAATTTATGGTTCTTTAATATTGATAAAGAGTCTTTCTCTATCCAGTCATCAGCATCTACAAAAAAAACATAATCACCTTTAGCTTCAATTAACCCCAAATTTCTAGCAGAGCTAACACCACTATTTTTTTTATGAAAAACTTTAATTCTTAAATCCTTTTTTGATAACTCATCGCAAATTTTTCCGGAGCTATCAAAACTTCCATCATCAACTAATAACAACTCAAAATCACCGTAATTCTGATTTAAAATACTATCTACACAATTACAAATATATTTCTCGACTTGGTAAATCGGCACTATAATGGACAATTTCGGATTACTAATCATATTGCAGAATAAGCTGATTTCTTAATTTCACAAATTTTTTATTAAATTTTAATTTTAGAGTAAGAATCTCATCAGATTTATATATGAGAAGCATTAGGCAAATTAAATAAGAAATATCAATACCTATAGCTAAAGACATAGAAGTTAAAACTACCCAAGCTAAAGTAATAATAATGCTAAAAGAAAGATGTTTTTTACCTAATAAAAAAATTAATTTTTTTATCATAAATAAATAAGCAATTATACCAACTAAACCTCTCTCAATTAGGAGTATAAACCAATACGACTCTGCTCCAGATAGTTCTCTATAATTTTCATCTTGAATATAAGTAAGATAATTTATTCCATTACCAAAGATCGGAGACATCATGAAATATTTTAAACTTTCAGTTAGTTGAGAAATTCTTAGATTAGTTGAACTACCTCCAATCTCGTCAGTTTTATCAATAAAAATAGATTCAATTACCATAAAGATATAATCATACATAAAAGCTCCAATACATAAAACTATAGTTATTATTAATAATCCTTTTCTATTCTTTAACAAAGAAAAATTTACAGAATGCATTAAACCTATTAAAAAACAAACTATTGTGGCTCTTGAATTTGAAAGTACTACCCCAATAAATAATAATATCAATAATAGGTAAAAGTTCATTTTATTTATGTATAATATTATATTATTATATTTTTTGTAATAATATAAAATAAAGGAAAAAAATATTGCACATACAAACCCAAACGAAACAGGATAAAACATAAATGAACTGTATCTTCCAAAACCAAACCTAATATCATTAATGTGATCCACAAAAACACGAGAGGTTGTATTTAAAGCTAACCATTCTAAAATTGGATTATGCCCCAATAAAAACTCAATTATACCATAGATACAAATTATATAAAAGACAAAAATATAAGATCTAATAACAATTTTAATATCTTTTTGTGTTTTTAAAAAATACCAAAAAATTAAAGGATAAACAACATCCGAAATAATAAGCTTATATGTCATTAAAATAGATGATGCATATAAAGAAAATAGTGATACTAATAACAAAGAAGTTAAATATAATAACAAAGATATAGTCAAAGGATTATATGGCTTATTAAAATTTATCTTAAAGGGAAAAAATATAATAATTGACAAACAGGCTAAATCATTAAATGTTAAAATTACAGGTCCAAAATTTAAAGCAACAAATGTTATATTAAATAACAATTTAAAAGCAGTATAAATGAGAACAGTACTTTTATAACTATAAAATAAAAATATAATAAATATAATAAATAATATTTGCGATATTATCATATAATTAGCATGTTAGCTTATATTAAATAACCAAATTCTAAATCAAATTGGAGTATTAATATTAATTTTTGTATTTTTATATCTCATCTACACCATAGAATCCTAAATTAAACAATTTCCAATATTCAAATTCCATGTTATTCATATACAAAGCAGCACAGCTCCCTCCACAATTGCCAGCAATTAAAGCGCTGCATTTAGACAACAAATATATTGATGATAAATATTCTAATCCCTTAAAATAATTGTCTTTTTCTCTATTAAAATTAATTTGATCTAATATTTTTAAATTATTTTTATAATAGATTTCATCATAATAGCTCCTTTCATTAATTAAAATTTTACCTGGGAATTTCTTCTCAAATATATCAACTATCTTTTTTTCTTCAGTGGCCAAATAAATGTACTCCAAATTTAATTCTTTCATCTTTATCCGAGATAATTTAATTAAATCTTCTATATTAGGCTGAATAGGATGATACTTCGGCTTTAATTTTACATAATCTGTTCCTCTAGATAAAACACCCAAAACTCTTTTATGTGGGTAAAGTAATTTTTTATACTCAGATTCAATATAAGCTTTTGTTTTGGGATTAAAAACAACAAAATCTTTATAAAGTTTACACCAGACCTTAAGTTCAACCTCATTATAGGGAGTTGTAAATAAAAACTTTAGATTGCCTGTCTTTACATTACAAACCGGTAAATTTTCGACATTCAATTTGCAATTAAAGGGTTGTTCAAAAAATGTATCCCAATCAGTCCAATTTTCTTGCCTTTCTTTCAATTTTATAATAGGGTAATAACCCTCTGATAAAACATATAAAATAGATGACAACATATTGTTGAGAAAGAAGAAATTGAAATATTTATATTCGTAAAGTCCTTCATTTATAAGAGTAAATTTTGAATTTTCAATTCCAGATTTTAAGACTAAATCTGATTTTTTATAATTTAAACTAAAAATCAAAGATTTATAATGCAAGTATTTTTCATTTTTTCTGATTATCAAAAATAACTTCCCAAATAAATCCAAAATGAAGATTCCTATTTTATTTTTTAGGAATATTTTTATTACAATATTTTTAATCATTATCAGCCACAAATTTTTTTTGAACTAAAAAATAATTATAAAGGTATCCAGGTTTCAGGAAAGATATCAGGAGTATGAGTATTATACCATATCTTTGGATATATAACAATTTGGCTAGAGTCATTTAAATATGCAGCCCAGAAACTAAAAGTACTATTAGCTATAATATTAACTTTACATTTTGACATTAAAAACATATCATAAATACTATCATTACCAGTATTCCAATCTATAAAAATCATATTTTCAAGTTTTATGTTTTCTTTAGCCCAACTAATATCATCCGAAAAAATAAAATAACAAATGTTATCAATCCTTTCTTTAACAATTTCTATGGCTTTCTCATAATATTGAGGTGTACATATATTACCAAATATATTATAAAATTGTGGTAACAAATAGTCTCCTCTACGAATATGAATACTTACACTATTTTTCGCTTTAATTAAATTAAACACATTTAAGTTCCTCGGCATTAATGTAAATTTTTTAAATTCGATTATTTCATTTGAAAGAAATTTTTTATTTAACCAATAACCGTAACTATAAAGACTCACAGAATCACTATTTTCATCGCTCCATAAAAATTTTATATTATGCATATAACATTTTTTTATCAACCGAAATAACTTTTCAAAAACCAAGTGTGCTCTATTAAAATTTTGTACCTCAAAGTATTTAGTTAATTCAAAACCATTATGGCTATTCCCTACATATATATATGTTATTTTTTTATATTTTCTATATAAATATGAATAGTATGCATATTGAAATAACTGATTCCCTAAACCACCCTGAAAGACAACTACTTTCATTTATTAATTTTTAATAATTTTCTTTTTAAACTTAAATAATTCTGATTCATTAACTATATAAACATTTTTAATTTTTGATATTATGAATTTTCTTTCATATAGTTCTAAGCCAATAAAATATATTACTAAGACACTGTTTAAAACTGTAATAAACACAGATATTAAAAAACCTTTTAAATCTGAATTTATGAAATTGCATAAAATACATGGCATTGGGAGTGAAAAAATTAAAACAAAAAAAATCTTGAGAATAACTTTCCTAATGAAAAGTTGAATAGGCAATTTAGTCATTCTATTTATAATTATGAGTTTCACCCAAAAATTAATAATTTCTATAATAATTAACACAAAATATATATAATATGGTTTAAATCCTTTTTGAAATAGAAAATATGATATTGGCAAGACCATTAGAGATATGGTTCCTACAATCGAATTAAATTGTTTCATACGGCCAGTCGCTTCAGCTGAAACACTTAAAGGACTTGCCAGTGCACCAATTATCGTACTTAATAAAACCAATTTAATAAATACGGAAGTGTAATTAGGTATTTCTTTCCCTAACCACAAATATAAAATGTAATCTGTATTTAAAATTACAGGATATGATATGGTGAATAACAGAAAAAATGAGTACCTAGAACTTGAACAAATTAAAATATACATTTGATTAAGGTTATTTGCTGCATAATTTTTTATAATTTGCGGGTTTAAAGCTATTTGAAAATTTATTGCAAATTGTGCAATCGCTGTTTGTACTTGAACAGCAATTCCACGTGCAGCATTAACAATTGAACCAAAGAAAATATTTAATAGAATATTTATGCCTTGAGTGCAACCTGTTGCAGCCAAATTTCCATATAATGTCCAAGCAGTAAAATCAATCATCTTTTTAATTAAACGAGAGTCATATATAAATTTCAGTTTACTTTCATAAAAAGCTTTTTTACAATAATAAATATAAATAATTCGAATAAAAATTTGCATTAACAAAACTAATCCTGCATAAATTATTAACCGATCAAATTTTATAAACGGCAGTAAATAAACTATACCTAATTTTGTACATACATCAAAAATCGACAAATATGCAAAGGCTTTCATTCTTTCAAATGCAATTATCATTGCATTATACGGAATAGTAATTATAGATAATAATAAATTTATAACAGAAAAATGATAGACCCACCGCACAGCAATCATACGCCCAGGTTCAAAATTCATCTTATTAAGTAAAAACCATAAACCAAATGTTTCAGCTAACAAGAGAATTAATAATCCCATTAATAGATGAATTAACATTGAAGCATTAAAGACTTTATTTACCTGAATTGGATTATTTGTTCCAATTTCATAAGAAATAAATCGTGACGTCGAAACCGCCATTGAAGTATTAATAAATCCAAAGAATATTACAAAACCTGCAACAACGTTGTAAATTCCAAAATCATTTATTCCTAAATATTTTAAAATAATTCGAGAAGTATAAAGACTTACAAACATTGAAAACATCATCCGAAAATATAAGAATAATGTATTCTTGGCTATACGATTATTATTCTCCGAATTGGAATATTTCTTAATTAACATATAAATACATTCCAGATATGCAATAATTATGCTTTATTTTTGAATTTTTACTTTACAAATATTTAATATACAGAAATATACAAATGATTATTCCTGTGCGTTGCAATAAACAGGTAATTAATAGTTAATGGTTAATTTCCACCTAGCTGGCGCGGATTTTTTATCAGTAGTGGTCGAAAGATGAACTTTATCATGAGTTTTCATTGAAGTGATTTTACTTTTTTCAAAAAATATTATATTTATCCCCCTGCTGCCGCACGATTGTATCGTGTGGCATTATTTTACAACCCCGCTGCCGTGCGGGGTCCAAAGTCCCTCAAAAAATTCAATATAATATAATTATGAGAAAGCGAAGGGATCAATGTCACTACTGAATAACACTGCCACACGATGGGAGAGAATTAAAGAATGAAAGAATTGTCCATTATCAATTGTCCATTAATTTTCTTCTTAATCCCCCCGTGGCCACACGATGGAATTGTAACGCAACGAGGCCAGCGAGGGATTGTCCTGTTTGTGTCTATTATTTAAAATTGGTGTGTATTGGTGGATCATATTTCTTTTTTATCCACAAATCGACACAAATGCAACACAAATGAACACAAATAATATCTTCTTACTACCTACATCGTCTTGGCTGGCGCGGATTTTTCAATCCGTGCCCTTATTCGGCAAAGCACTGATTACAGATCAGCTTAAACAAGGGTTGTCTGCACGCTGAAAAAAACAGGAAAGAGACGGTTTACACGTTACATCCGGCATCGCTGTATTTATCTGTGACACATTTGATTGAACACTTTTTCGATGTAAATTCCGAAGAATTGAATTGTCATGCAGAGATTACAATCGTAATTGGCCGCCTTTACATCACGATCCCTGTAAGTCTTTAAAATATAATCTTATGCAATTTTTTCGATGTAACGTGTAAAGTGTCCCCGCTACCGCACGGGGTCCAAAGTCCCTCAAAAAATCAATATACTATTTGTGTCTATTGTTTAAAATTTGTGTGTATTGGTGGATCATATTTCTTTTTTATCCACAAATCGACACAAATGCTGCTCGAATGGACACAAATAGAAAATTAAGGAATGAAGAAATTAATTCGCAGTTTCGCAGTTTCGTAATTTCGTAGTTATTTAGTTATACAGAGCTGCACAGAGGGAGCACAGAGTTTCGTTCAGTAATGAGAATAACAGGAAATAATCACAATTGAGGTTTCCGTCACTTTATAAATTAAACGATGCTCCAGATCAATTCTTCGACTCCAGTAACCTTTTAATTCATACTTTAAACTTTCAGGCTTACCGATCCCTTCGAAAGGATTTCTTAGTATGTCTTTGATAAGATCCCCTATTCTTAAAGCAGTCCTTCGATCGGTTTCTATCCAATTCTGGTATTCCTTAAAAGCAGGTGGGACAAATTCGATATTTCTCATAAAATATCATCAGCTTTCAATGAAATAACTTCTTTTTTCGTTTCGTACCGTTCTATTCTTTCTTTCAATTCGTGGGCAAAAGCAGGATTGCTTAAGATATAGTCAGTCGCATCGGATGGCTGAATAGTAATCTCAACAGTTTTATGCGGGAAAAGATTCTTTATGCCGTCTATAAATTCGGGTGTAATTGAATCGGTATTTATCCTGATTGTTGTTTCCATTATTCGCTTTTTTACCAAAGTTAAGAAAAAGAATGAAGGATGCAAAGTTCTTCGCAAGCATTCTCCCGCTGCCGCACGATTGTATCGTGTGGCATTATTTTACAACCCCGCTGCCGCGCGGGGTCCAAAGTCCCTGAAAAAAAGGGGCTTTAGCCACATTTTAAAAAAATCAATGTGGCTAAAGCCATTAATGATTCAAACTTTCTCCGTCAGCTAAAGCAGACGGCAATGAAGCTAAAGCAGACGGCAACGGAGTTAAAGCTGACGTTATGAGTTATGAGTTATAAGATATGAAATATGAGATACTAAGTAATTCGTAATTCGTAATTCGTAATTCGTAATTCGTAATTCGTAATTCGTAATTCGTAATTCGTAATTCCTCTGATTCCTAATTTTTTAAGCCTTCGTTTGACCCAATGACGGAGTTTGCTGACGGGTTTGCTCTTTTCCTCGTAGTAGCCGCCGTAGTCGTAATAACGGTAGTTGTAATAGTAATATTTCTTACCGTAACCGAAGCTGCGGCCCTGGATGTCGTTGATGATAAGGGCGATATTATCCATCAGCTTGTTTTCGGAGAGTTGGTTGATGTAGGCCACCTGGTCTTTCTTGGATACTCCCTGGCGAAGGATAAAGATATTCAGATCGGCGTGTCGGCTGCAGAGCTGGCCGTCGGTGACCAGCGAGACCGGCGCATTGTCCATGATCACATAATCGTATTGTTTCCTCAGGCCGTCAAGCAGGTTTTTCATTTCCGGCTTGTCGAGCAATTCCGAGGGATTCGGCGGAATGGGTCCTGCCGGGATGAGGCTGAGATTTTCGATGGAGGTTCCGATGATCACTTCCTCCAGCTGATCCTGGCGGCTCAGGTAAGTGCTCAGGCCATGGTCGTTGGAAATATTGAAAATCTTATGGATCCTGGGCTTGCGCATATCAGTCCCCACGAGCACCACCTTTTTGTTGTTCATAGCCAGGATGGTGGAAAGGTTCACCGAGGTAAAGGATTTTCCCTCTCCCGGACTGGTAGAGTGGATGGCTACCACCTTGCGGTTGCCGTCGGTGAGCATAAACTGCAGGTTGGTCCGGATACCGCGGTAGGATTCGGCAATTCCCGAACGGGGATTGTCGTAAACGGCCAGATCCGAATTGGTAGCACTGTGAATCACGTTGCCAAGGATGGGCAGACGGTTCTCTTTTTCAATGTCTTCCTGGATCTCGATGGTGTCGGACACCATGCTGCGGACGATCAGGAGGATGGAAGGGATGGAGAGGCCAAGCGCCAGGCCGATCAGGATCTTCAGCATCTTTGACAATCCCACCGGATCGGTGGTCTCCATCCGTGACGCATCGATGATCTGTACCTCCGGGGTGGCGCCGGCCAGCGCGATGTCCATCTCGGCCCTCTTCTGGAGCAAAAAGGTATAGATCTCGTTATTCAGCTCGTAACGGCGCTGAAAATGGATCATATCCTGCTCCTTCCCGGGAAGCAGGCTTAAACGGGAATTGATCTGCTTTTCCTGTTCGGCGTATGCATTTTTTGCCGTTTCTGCATTTTTGATCAGGTTGCGCAGGTTTTCCTTCAGCTGGACGGTGATCTGTCCGATTTGTTTGTTGATCATCACCAGGGTCGGATTGTCCTCTTTGGCGCTGAAAGAAAGAACCTGCCGCTTGTTGTAAAGATCGATCAGACCGGCGATCATGGTATTCAGGGAGACATCCATGATACCCACCACCGAGGGAGCAATCAGTTGTTTGCTGGCATCGGATTTGCCGAGGTATTCGGAAAGGTTGCGGAAATAATCCAGTTGCATCTGGTTTTTGACCGCGTCACTCTCCACCTCTTTCAGCGTTTCCATCACCTGCTTGCCCTGTTCATCGACGTTGATGATCTGGTTCTGCGATTTGAAGCGGGTAAAGTTGTTGCTGGCCGAATTCAGGGAATCGGTGATGCCCACCAGCTGTGTGTCGATAAACTGGAGCGATTTCTTCTGCGTCTCGGTCTGGAAATTCACCTTGTTCTGCATGTACACCCCGATCAGCTGGTTCAGGTAATCGATGTCGCGCCGGGGTTCGGTGCTCTGCAGCTGGAGACGGATGATCTCGGAATTCTTGTCGTTGAGCTTGACGACCAGGTTTTTCAGGTAACCGCGGGCCGTCTGGGCAGGATCGTTGAAAACGAAGGAATAGGAGCCCTGGGTTTCAGGATGACCCTTGTCTTTTTGCTGAAGGGTGAAATGAAAATAAGGATTCTGAAACGGCTTCCCGAATTCACCGGCGGCGCTGAAGGAGATGTTTTTTTTGGAGCCGTCGGTCGTCAGCGCCTCACCATCGGCAGATATGCGGTATTTCAGGGAAGATACCGGGTGTATTTCAAGTTTTAGACCGGTCTGATTGGAATCGCCGGGATTTTCCTCCACCACGAAGGGTTCTTCCTTGTAACAGGTGTTCCACAGCAATCCCTCTTTTTTAAACCAGGAAGTGCGCCATTTCAGGTTCTGGATGACCTGGTAGTTGATGTTGAACGACTTGATGATCTCAATCTGGTTGTAAACTTCGGTTTTGTCGTTGGTGAGCTGCATCTTGAAGAGATCTTCCAATCCCGCGCCGACACCCTGGGTTTTCTGGGGAGCATAGATCGCCGCGTTGGACTGGTAGGCGGAGGGAGTCATTTTTATATAAAGATAACCTCCGGCAAGTCCCAGCAAACCAAAGATCAGGAAGAGGTGCCAGTTTTTTAAAATGACAACCAATACCTTACGAAAGTTTACCTTTTCCTCCCGGGGAAAAAAGTCCTCGAAATTATCTATATCAATGGGTGAGTTGTTCTTCATTGTTCTACGAATTACAGGGATTTTTTATCCACAAATTACACAAATGAACACAAATATTTTGGATGCTTAATTTGTGTCAATTTGTGACTCATTTGTGTAATTTGTGGACGATATTTTATTTTAATGCAAAGGCCAGTATTGCCAGCATCATGGAGACCGATGAGATTCCCATTGTCCAGGCCTGGCTGTTGAGCGAAAAGTTCTTGTATTTATCCGGCTCCACAAAGACATAATCGTTGGGATGCAGGTAAAAGGCATCCGACTGGTAGATGTTCTTTGAAGAGAGATCGAGCAGGTAGGTGGTATTCTCTTTTTCGCCCGGGCGGACCACCTTAACGTGTTTGATGCTTGCATAGTCAGTGTTCCCGTTGGCCTGCGCAATGGCGTCCAATACCGTAAAGGTGTTGTTATAATTATATTGTACCCCGGGAGTTCGAACCTCTCCCAGTACCGTCACCTTGAAATTGAGAAGCTTCACTTTCACGATGGCATCCTTGATCAGGCTGTCGGCCTTCTGCTGGACCAGTTCCTCGATCTTTTGCTGCGACAATCCCTCCACCTGGAAATGCCCTAACATCGGGAGTCTCAGCTCTCCGCCGGGGTTCACCTCAAAACCGTAAAGATAGGCGCCGGCCGGAGTGGTGTATTTTTGAAAAGAATTGTAAGATTGACTGGTAACAGAGCCCAGGTCTTCGGGATTGAAGACGGCATTAATTTCCGGGTTGATCGACTTGATGCTGACGTAAAGCACATCGCCGGGTTTGATGAAGTGTTTGGTTTCTTCCCCGGTGAGCCTGGGGCTTTTTCCCTCCGGCAGGTCGCGGAGATAGATCAGTTCCTGGCTGCTGCGACAGGAGGAAAGCACAAGTATTGTCAACAAAAAAATGTTCAACAGGCGGATGTGATTGGCTGGCATCTCTCTAAGAATCAAAAATTTCACGAAATTATAATTATTACAGGAAATAGCAAGTTCTTTATCCACAAATTACACCAATGAAACACAAATAGACACAAAAATAAATAGGAGTATCCGGTATGTGTGCAAGTGACCGGGTGACTTCTTTTAGTTTGATTTTCACTCATCTGACAAAGTCACCCGGTCACTTTCGCACTTAATGACCATTAATTTGTGTCTATTTGTGGATACGAATTTGTGGAAATCTACCTCCACCAGGAAGATTTTTTCACGGTCGTTTTATCTTCTTCGGGACAGATCATGCGATAGATCTCTCCCCAGGAGGGAATACCGCCCAGGTTGCGGTCGTCGATGTAAATGTCGGCGGAAATTTTGCGGCTCTCTTCGGTATCCCATTTCTCTTCCGGGAAATTTTTATTGACCGCGTAAAATTCCAGTCCGTTCTTGCGGCAGTAATCCACCGCCTCTTTCAGCAAATCGCCGCTCCGGTGAGTCCACAGGATGATCCGGAAACCCTTTTTCTGCAAGGCTTTCAAGGTATCAAACGCGAAAGGCCGCTCCCGTCCGATTTCCGGGAAACGATGCTCGACAATGGTGCCGTCAAAATCTACTGCAATGATCATAAAAGAATTACGAATTAGAAATTACGAATTAATGTCGTTTAACCTCTGTAATTGGGCTTAAAATATTATACGATAACTTTGTTATATGTGAGTTAAGGGAAAAATCCATTGCCGTCAGCTTCAGCTGATCCCGCAAATGCGGGAAATATGTTGATTAAAGGGGCTTTAGCCACATTTTTAAAAAATCAATGTGGCTAAAGCCATTAATGATTCAAACTTTCTCCGTCAGCTGAAGCTGACGGCAATGGATGAGAAGG
>Ga0160425_1003214_pt1 | contig 12195 bp, 10 predicted proteins | sample BioMet8_FD_108193 | JGI IMG/M metagenome (GOLD analysis project Ga0160425, IMG submission 108193) | Microbial communities from bioreactor (seeded with sewage sludge) at Lawrence Berkeley National Lab, California, USA - Biofuel... | ecosystem: Engineered > Bioreactor > Anaerobic > Unclassified ...
GATATTGGCATAATCTGTCACATAGGAAGCATCCCATCCGGAAAGCGACGCGTATTTGCTCTGATTTTCCGAAAGAAGCCCTGCAAGATAGGAATCGAAATGTTCCGGAGTATTCGAGGCATCGCCGAATACATTATTCTCTGCCGTGGAAAGATCCAGACTGTCAAAGGCGCACACGCCCTTTGTCGGTGTCTTGCAGTTCTGCACGAAAGCTTCCATGCTGCTGATCGTGGCTGTATTCGACGCTGCATCATAGGTAATCCACGGTGACGATCCGTTCAGGGAATCAATATATTCCTGGGCTGTATTGTACGTCGCCGATGAGGCTGATGCTGTGCTTCCCGATGCCGTTCCGCTCATTGCAGTACCTGATGCCCCGCTGGGCATTCCGCTGGCCCCGCTCATATCCGGCAGGCCGCTCATGTCACTCGGTGCTCCGCTCATCGTCGGACGGCCTCCGCCGCCCATCACGCCCATGCCTCCCTTCACGCTGCTCTGGCTTGAAGGCGTATACGGGAAGGTCGTGTCCGAAAGGAAGTTGTTGAGCGATGTCTCGATCGTCGACTTGATATAATCGTAATAGGTTCCGGCAAGATCGACGCCGCTTGCGGAAGAAGACAGCGTAAGTGCATTTCCCTGGCTGTCCGTCAGTCCCAGTTTATTGATATAGTCCGCGAATACGGCTGCCATATCCTTGGAAAGAGCCGCGGTAAATGTACCGTCCGCACGGGTATCCGTCGTAACGCACTGCCCCATCATCCATTCATAAGCTTCATCGGCAATATCGAGGCTTGTGACCGGGCACCAGCACATCGCGCCGCAGATGGCATCACTGATGGCCGCACCGGAATCATCCGTCATGGCCGCGCCGATTTTGTTAAGATACGGGGTGTAAAGCGGGCTGTCGCCGGTCGTCCCGAGAAGGGATGTCTGCGCACCGCCGCCGCTCATGCCGTAGCAGAAGATCTTTGAGCTGTCGCCGGGAACAGAAGACGAATTGTAGCGGACATAGCGGATGGCTGCCTTGATGTCCGTGACGCCCCAGGGGGCACCGCTCTGCGCAGCCGCTGCAGTCGATGACGTCGAAGAAGCAGCAGACGCTGCCGTTCCGGAAGCCGTTCCCGATGCTGACTGGGTGGACATACCGGCATGTCCCATCGAACCGGAATTGCCGCGGCAGCCCGGATTCAGGAAGACATAGCCTGCTTCCAGATAAGACGAAACGCTGTCATAGCTGAACTGCGTCGGTGCCGGAATTGCCGCATAGCCCGGTGTTTCCACCGGCAGGACCATGGGTGCATCTTCCCCGGTAAAGAAGCCGACGGTTCCGCTCTTGTTGACGGTGCAGGTATAGGTTCCGTCCCCGTTGTCTTTAGCCGTCATATAAGCTGCCGGAACGTAGATGCCCATGCTCTCGTAATTCGTATCTTCCGGCGACGTGCAGTACGCCAGGCCGATCTGCCAGTACGCATTGTTGGCGGAATCGAAATTCCATTTCGTGTCATCCAGTTTGAGCGAGGAAGAATCTGCCGCAGATGCGGTCGAACCGGAGGAAGCAGAAGAAGCTTCCGAAGAAGCAGTGGATGAGGTGCCTGAAGAAGCAGCGGAACCGGTCTGTGAAGATGTGGAAACCGCCGATGCCCCGCAGCCTGAGACAGCCATCGCCGCAGCGACAGCAGCCGCAAGAATTTTTGCAGATAATTTCATGTCTGTTCTCCTTTTCTTTTGAAATACTCGGAAAATACAGACCTATCATAGACAGGAATTGCGGCAGAAATGTGTCACAGCTGTGGCGGAAAACAGGCTTTTTCTTCAGGCACGCTTCACGGTAAATGAAAACTCGCTTCCTTTTCCCGGTTCGCTTTTTACCTCGATCTTCTCACCCATTCCGCGGAGCAGTTCCCTGGCAATGGACAGGCCGAGTCCGCTGCCGGATGAATTGCGCGCCTTATCCTCTTTATAGAAACGATCGAATACATAAGGAAGCACGTCTTTCGCAATCCCGGCTCCGTTGTCGCATACTGAAATCAGGACATGCGTCCTGAAAATGCGTGCATCGAGCGTTACTTTTCCGTTCTCCCCCATGAACTTGAAGGCATTGTCGAGCAGAATATGCAGAATCTGCTGGATCCGGTCCTCATTTGTAAAAAGAGACGGCAGGCCGAGCGCCGTTTCGGTAACGGTAAATTCAATCCCGAGATCATCCGCACGCACGGTATATTCATCCCGGACTGTCTGCATCATTTTCCCCGCATCCGTCTTCTGTTTCGTGATGACAGCCCTGCCGCTCTGCAGACGCGACAGTTCAAGGATCTCCGATATCAGTTTCTGAAGCCGGTTGCTTTCATTTAAAATGATGCCGTAGTAACGCTGCCGTGTTCCATCATCCGAAGCAAGTCCGTCCGAAAGCGTTTCGGTCAGGGCTTTGATTGATGAAATCGGCGACTTCAGTTCATGGCTGACGTTGGCGACATATTCCCGCCGGACTCTCTCGAGACGCTTCGAATCATCCAGATACATTTTCAGAAGGATGCTGAAAAGCAGGACGCCGGCCAGCATGGTCACGGAAAAAACGATGGTAAATCCATTCAGCACGGCCCGGTAATCGCTCGTCGGCTTCATAAGAAAGACAGCTCCTACCACAGTCGTGCCGCTGAGTGCGGGTTCCCCGATGATCAGTGACTGCTCCTCCAGACCGGGAATATCTTCAAATCCCGAAATCTCTTTTCCCCCGATTACCGATGGCAGTTCTTTCTTCAGGGCACTGAGGATGATCCGGTCAAACTCTGCTTCTTTGTCCGTTGGTTCCTCTTCGTCCCCGTCTGCCAGGACTGCCTGATTGCCGAAGACATCCAGGATCTTCACGATGTAGGGTTCCTGCCTGCTCACCCGGGCATTTCCCGCGGCATACTGCGCCGCGATGACTTTGGCCTGCGGTTTTAAATCATTGATGACCTGCTGCATAAACATCTGCCGGATGGCAAATGAACCGGCTGCCTGGGCAGCCAGATAAAAGACGACGATAGCTGATATCAGCAGGACCCTGCGCCGGACGGTTTTATTCATGGCTTTTCCTCAAGCTTATAGCCGATTCCGTAGATGGATTCAATTTCTAACCCGGCGTTCTCCGGCGGCAGCTTCTGACGGATACGCTTGATCTGCGTATCGACCACTCTCGTGTCACCGTAATAATCATATCCCCATACTTTATTCAGGAGCTGCTCCCGGCTTAAGACTCTGCCTGCATTTTCAGCAAGACATTTCAGAAGTTCTACCTGCTTCGGCGTCAGATCTGCTTTTTTCCCGCAGACGGTTACCGTGAAAGCATTGGAATCGATAACCATTCCGCGGAGCACGATTTTTTCAGCTTCATTCCTTGGTCTCGTCCTCTTCAGAATTGTACGGATCCGCGCGACAATCTCACGCGGCGAAAATGGCTTTGTCACATAATCGTCGGCCCCGATTTCCAGCCCGAGAACACGGTCGACCTCTTCGCTCCTTGCGCTCAGCATCAGAATCGGAACATCGCTTTTTTTCCGGATCTCCCTGCATACATCCGTCCCCATGATTTTCGGAAGCATGACATCAAGAATGATCAGGTCATAGCAGCCGGAAGACACCTTCTTCAATGCCTCCTCGCCGTCATAAGCCGAATCATATTCCATATTTTCCGCCGTCAGATAGGCGGAAATGCTTTCATGCACAGCAGCGCTGTCATCACAAATTAAGATCTGGGGAAGATTATTCATTCTTTCACCGGTCCGATGCCGTAAAACGGCTCTGTTTTATCTCTTGAAATAAGGCGTGCTGCAGGGAGCATTCCACAAGGTCAGAAGTTCATCATCCATGCGTGCAATGAACATCTGGAACCCGGCTGCTTCCTGGACAGTAAGCAGATTGCCTATGTAATTGGCTGCGATTTCAATGTTCTTTTCCCTGAGATAAGATGCGCAGCGGCGATAGACGATGAAAAGTTCCATCATCGTTGTCGCGCCCATCCCGTCCAAAACGAGCATGATTCTTTCACCGCTTCGGATTCCCAGATCCCGCAGCAGGGCTTCCAGCATGATTTCAGCGGTTTCATCAGCTGTCTTCAGTTTTGTCCGGCCGCCGCCCTCCTCGCCATGCTGACCCATTCCGATCTCCATGTCGTCTTCTCCGAATTCAGCCAGCAGTTTCCCGGTGACCGGGTGCGTCGCTCCGCGCACGCCGACGGTCAGCGTCGCCATCTGGTCCGCGAAGCGCTGCCCGACAGCCGCCGTTTCATCGACGCTCTTTCCCATGGCCGCTGCCGCACCGACAATCTTATATAAAGGGATACAGCCTACAAGTCCCCGGCGATCCCGCCCGTGGCTGCGGGGTGCACTGGAAATATCTTCCTGGGTAATGATTTCGCGCACTTCAATTCCGCGGGCGCGGCACGCTGCCGTGGTGCGTTCGCCGGTCAGCAGGTCGCCTTCATGGTTCAGTACGACAAAAACGACGCCTTTTCCCTTATCAGCCAGCTCCAGGGCTTTTATGGCAATATCCTCCTCCGGAGCAACGAAAATATTCCCGGATATTGCCACATCCAGCATCCCCTCTCCCACAAACCCGATCGGTGCCGGCTCATGCCCGGAGCCGCCCATTCCAACGACAGTCACACGGTCAGCTGCTGCCAGTGCATTGCTGACGGTCAGCCGACGTTCTATCAGAGTAACAAGATCCTTGTTGGCATCAGCAAAGCCCTCCAGGAGTTCATCCGTAACGTTCTGCGGATCGTTGATAAACTTTTTCATTTCAGGCCCTCCGTTTTCTCTATGGTATAAATCGTCTCAATGTTGCATAAAGCTGCTTTACATCAATCGGTTTAATTGTATAGGCATTCATGCCGCTGTTGATTGCTTCACGCACATCTTCTTCAAAAGCATTGGCGCTCATGGCAATAATCGGGATATTGCAGTCTGCGCGTTTCATGGTACGGATCTCCCGCGTTGCCGTAAGACCGTCCATGACCGGCATGCGTATATCCATGAGGATTGCCTGATAAGTCCCTTCCTTAGAATCCGCGAACAGCCTGCAGGCTTCCTCTCCGTTGGATGCGATATCCATGCATAGACCGGCCTTTTCCAGCACATGTTTCGCAATTTCGACATTCATAGAATTGTCCTCCGCAAGCAGGACCCGGCTGCCGTGGAAATCCTGCAATTCTTCTGACGGATGCTGCGGCTGCACGGCTGTTTCAGCAGATGCAGCATCAGATGTTTTCAGGGGAAGCGTAACCGTAAAAGCAGAACCGGCACCGGGTTTCGATTCGACGGAAATGCTGCCGCCCATCATTTCCACCAGACTCCTGCAGATGGCAAGTCCGAGTCCGGTCCCCTTGATTTCACTGTCAAGCGCACGTTTCTCCTGAGCAAAGGGGTCAAACAGGTAAGGCAGGAATTCAGGTGAAATCCCGCATCCGGTATCCCTGACGCAGAAACACAGGCGATCGGAGTGTTCTGCGGAAAGCTCCCGGGCACAGAGGGAAATTTTTCCATTTTTCGGAGTAAACTTGACTGAATTTCCTACAATGTTCAGCAATACCTGCTGGAGTTTCAGCACATCACCGATATAAACCGGATGCAGGCTTCCCTCCAGCTGACACTCAAACTCAATATGTTTTTCAGAACATTGCGAAGAAACAACAGCGGATATGCCTTTCATGAATTCCTCAAGATTAAAAGCCGATTCTTTCAGAGCCAGCTTTCCGCTCTCAATACGGGACATATTGAGAATGTCATTGATCAGCGCAAGCAGGAACCTGGAAGAAGCCTCCGCTTTTGAAAGATAATCGCGTGCTTCGGGGCAGATGTCCTGCTCTGCACTCATTTCGATATAGCCGATGATTGCATTGAGAGGTGTGCGTATATCATGGCTCATTCGTGACAGGAATTCGCTCTTGGCGGCATTGGCCTGCTCTGCTGCGCGCATGGCGGTAAGCAGGGCTTCACGTTTTTCTTCGGAACGGTTATGTTCCTCTGTCACGTCGCTGCTGACCAGGGCAATCGTCTTTGAGTGCTTATCAAGCCAGCTGAGCCAGAGTTTCTTATACTGCCGTTTCTGATCAGATGTTCCCACCGTACAGAAATATTCCAGATCCTCTTTCTTTTCAAGCTCCTCCAAGATAGTACTGACGCGCAGCCGCGCAAGCATCTGCTCCTGCTCTTCCGGCAGAACGCACTTCCTGATCAGTTCACCCATATCCTTTTCAAAATTATCTCCGTGATCTGCAAGAAATGGCCCGTTCGCATAACTTGCCGTAAGCACCCGGTAATCGCCGCATTTGCCTGCAATCAGACAGATATTCTCATACTGACTCCTTACGAATAAATCCAATACCTGTTTTTGTATGTATGCGTCTTCCGCATCCGCCGAAATATCCAGAATTGCCATATACAGCATTCGCTGGTTTTCCTGGGTATCCACGGTGGCCGTGGCGGAAACCCGGACATATTCTCCCGTAATTGTACGAAGCCTCATACTGATTTTGAAGCCGGAAAGGTTGCGCAGAGAATCCTCAACGATATGTACGATCCTGCTTCTGTCATCGGGATGAATACTGTCATATGGATTGCTCTTATAGGCAGCAGAAAGCTGCTCCTCCGTTCCCCGAAGAAGCCTGCCCAGCCCCTGACTGACAAAAACCGGAATCAGTTTGCGGTTATTGATGGTATCAAAAGCCGCGATTCCGCCGGGAGTATTGTTCATGACGCCGAGCAGCTGTGAATAAACATGATCCAGCTTCTGCTGGCGTTCCATGCGTGTATTGACATCGCTGAACAGGATGCACAGCATATTCTGACCGCCTCTGCGCAGTTCAACATTCAGATGAATCTCCATCCAGCGATAGACACCGGATGCAGTACGTACCCTGGCCACTGTCTGGTAAATTCCCCCGCTGACGCATGCCTTGTAAAAAAGCAAAGAAAAGTTTTCTGCATCCTCGGGATGCAGAAAAGCCGGCACAGAAGAAGCAAGTTCCCTGGCAAAATCGTTTTCCGTCTCTCCCAGCATCTCGCAAAGCGACTGATGAATGAAAACAGGCTGCCAGCCTTCTTTCTCAAATCTGAACAATCCCGCCTGGGTAGGAATCAGCCGGAGATATTCTGTACTATTTTCCAAAGGACTGATGGGATTTTCCATGACGATCCTCCTCGGGAGCAATCGGTATTATACGGATGCCGCAGTGCTGGTATCTCTGAAATTCATGCACTGCCAAAGATCATTAAAACTTAAAGCCGGATTTCTTGCCGCTGCGCTGATCAGCTGAATCAGAAGATAAGCAGCCGCATCGATTTTCGCCGAAAGCTCCAATTCATTTCTGTCTATCTCCGCAGATAAAAAATCCGAAACTTTATCCTGAAGATCTTTCATGCACTTCTCTTTGAACTTACGGTTTTCTGCTGTCTGACTAAGCTGGTTCAGCGCGGAATAGCGGTAAGCCTGTTCAAAACCGCATATCTGATTATAGATAAGCTTCAATTTCTCATAAAGGGAACCATCGCTCTCAGTAATGGAATCAACATTTTTCATAATTTCCAGCCAGTCTTCCTGCATGATCTGGCGTACTAAATCGTCCTTGCTGTCAAAATAGTGATAGAAAGTTCCGAGTGCCATCCCGCATTGGGCAGTCAAATCCCGGACATTGAATTTTCCTGCTCTCCCATCCCGATTCTGCAGCAGGAAATCCTTTCCGCACTTCATCAGAGATTCTCTGGCATTTTCGAGTTTGATTGCCATAGGATTCCCCCCTCACATGAACAACGTTCACATATATTATATTCTCTGCCGTCAGACATGTCAAATATCCCTTCCCGGCTGCCTGAGAATCCGCATTCCATGCATCCGGAGAACGGCCTGTATATTTTCAAACCCCGGAAGACAAAGTCGATCATTTCGTTTATAATTATCAGCAGAAATACGTCGAGAACCGTAACTTTTAAGTTCTCGTGATGTATGTCATGAACCTCCTCATGAAAGCGCAGTAATGCGGATGGGAGTTCAATAATTCAGACGGACAAGACTGACTGCCGGGCAGGCATTCAGCGGCGCCCGCATGATGATTTATTAAGGAGTCAGTATGGGTAAAAAAGCAATTGCTGCAGGTCATATCTGTGTCGATATCACGCCGGTCTTTTCACAGAACAGCGGCGTCAGTATCCGGGAACTCTTAAAACCCGGGAAACTGATCCATGTTGGTGAAGCAGATGTCCATACCGGCGGTGCCGTGGCCAACACAGGGCTTGCCATGAAGTTTCTGGGTGCCGACGTATCCCTCATGGGTAAAATCGGGGATGATGCCTTTGGCCGGATGATCCTGAATATCCTGGAGGAACATCATGCCGAAAACCGCATGATCAAATCCCCCGGTCTTTCCACTTCCTATTCCATCGTGATCGCCGTCCCCGGCGTCGACAGGATCTTTCTGCACAATCCCGGAGCAAATGACAGCTTCTGCTCCGATGACATTCCGCAGGATGCGCTGGAGGAAGCCGCCCTGTTCCACTTCGGCTATCCGCCGATCATGCGGTCCATGTTTGTAGATGACGGCGAAGAACTTCTGAAGATCATGAAGCGGGCAAAAGAATCCGGCACTGCCACCTCTCTCGATATGGCTGCGATCGACCCGGATTCGGATGCCGGGCATGCCGACTGGAAAAGAATCCTTGCGAGGGTCCTTCCGTATGTCGATTTCTTTGTCCCCAGTGCTGAAGAACTCTGCTTCATGCTGGACAGGAAACGGTATTCCGACTGGCAGGCCAGGGCGGAAGGCAGGGATATCATGGAAGTCCTCAGCATTGAGAAGGACATTCAGCCTCTTGCAGACCGCTGCATGGAGCTTGGCTCCAAGATTGTCGTCATCAAATGCGGAAGACCGGGAATGTATTACCGGACGGCAGGCAAAGATCTTCTCAGGACAGTCGGCTCGAAAGCGGACCTCAATGCAGACGCATGGTCTGACCGGGAAGGCTTTGAAAAAAGTTACGTGCCTGAAAAGGTACTTTCAGGGACCGGAGCCGGCGACACCAGTATCGCGGCATTCCTTACGGCTATGCTGGAAGGATGTCCTCCTGAAGAATGCATGCAGCTTTCAGCTGCGACCGGGGCCTGCTGCGTTTCATCCTATGATGCTTTAAGCGGCTTAAAGAGTTTTGAATTCCTGAGAGAAAAAATCCGGAGCGGATGGAAAAAGAACGAATAGAAAATTTCAGAATGGCCGTGCATTTCTGCACGGCCATGGATTATCCCTTGATTGTATGAATCAGCCTGAATACCTGCTCGCCGGCCAGAACCATATTGTGATAGTCATTTTCTTTTTCCATCGCCTCTTCCTCCTTCAGCAGCGTAATCCCGGCTGCCGAAGCGATTTCAATCAGTGCCGTTTTCGTTTTCTCAATCATTCCGTAACGGCAGAGGACAGGTCTTCCCCGCCGTCTGCAAGAGGACGGATGAGGACCTGATCATCCGGATAATTTTTCTTGATTCCTTCCCGGACCGCTTCGCCGGCTTCAGTGAAGTCAGGCTTCCTTTCAGCGAATCGATGGCAATCAGAATTTTCATATTTTTCTCCCGTCAGGAATCAATAGCCGAGTTTATGCAGAAGTTTCTCCACTTCGGAAGTACTCATGACTTTTCCCATTGCGACTACCCGTTCATTGACGACGAGCGCCGGCGTTGACATGACGCCGTAAGAAGCGATTTTTGCCATGTCGGTCACATATTCTGCTTCAAATGGAACCGACATTTCTTTCAGGGCTTCGTTTGTGGCTGCCAGCAGAGATTCGCAGCTCTTGCAGCCGCTTCCGAGGACCTTCACGCCGGTGAGTCCCGTGCTGCCCTCCGGTACTGCTTTCTCTGCTTCATACTGCTTTGCTGCACCGCTGCAGGCGCACGCCGGAGCTTCTTCCTTTTTCTTTCCGAATCCGAAAATACCCATTCTATTTTTCCTCCCCGCTGCACCCGCAGCCGCAGCAGCAGGATGAATCTCCTGCCTGCTTCTGATCATCGCCGACATAGGAAATGGCTCCTGTCGGGCACTGGCTCTCACAGCCATGACAGTGATCGATGCACCCATGCGGATTTACGACCACGGGAGTCGGTGCTTTTGAAACATCGTATACGCCGTGCGGACAGAAAGAAACACAGGTGCCGCATTCCGCACACAGAGAATAATCAATTACAGGATACCATTTGTCAGCCATTTCATTTCTCCTTTGTTTTTTTTCCGTTCAGACGAGGAACTGCTGAAGTACATTGAACAGATAGCCCACGATGATGATACCGATCGTACAGATGCCGATGAACAGCCCCAGAAGTTTCGGCTTCACGGCCTTCCGGAGCATGATCAGCGACGGAAGCGACAGGGTGGTTACCGCCATCATGAAAGCCAGCACCGTGCCGAGACGGGCACCTTTGTAGAGCAGGGCTTCCGCAATCGGGATGGTTCCGAAAATATCCGCATACATCGGCACACCGATTACTGTCGCCAGGACGACGCCGAACGGATTGTTCCCGCCGAGAACAGCCTCGACGACATTCTCCGGAATCCAGTTATGAATAACCGCCCCGATTGCCACCCCGATCAGGATGTACGGGAAAACCTTTTTAAACGTATTGACAACCTGATCCTTTGCATAGACCAGGCGGTCCTTCTGCGTCAATTCCGGTGAATCAATATCCACGCCGCCGGAATTCCTGATAAAATCTTCAACATAGCGCTCCATGTGTAACTTCTCGATAATCGTACCTCCGATGACTGCCACGATCAGTCCGAAAATCACATAGACGACCGCGACTTTCGCACCGAAAATGCTCATCAGAAGCACAAGGCTTCCCAGGTCTACCATCGGCGAAGAAATCAGGAAGGAAAACGTCACTCCGACCGGAAGTCCCGCACCGGTGAAACCGATGAACAGCGGAATAGAGGAGCAGGAACAGAAAGGCGTCACAGTCCCCAGGAGCGCTGCAATCGTGTTCGCCCAGATTCCGTGAAAACGGCCCAGAATCTTCTTGCTTCTCTCCGGCGGAAAGTAGCTCTGAATATAGCTGATGATAAAAATCAGCAGGCACAGGAGAAATGTGATTTTTATCACGTCGTAGAAAAAGAACTGAATGCTCCCGCCAAGCCTTGCTCCCGTATCAAGACCTAAAGCGGTCAGCAGCGATCCGATCAGGCCTTCCATCCATTTCATTCCCAGGACCTGATTCTGAATAAATTCCCAGACTCCCATAAAAATCTCTTCTCCCGACAGTCAAATCAAATATTTTTGATTTTAAATCCGAATTAAAAACCATTCTGCAATGGCTTTACGGACAGCAGCTACATTTCTCTTCCGGAGCTGACTCGGTCAGCTTCCGCAGGAGATCCGCTGCCTTTCTGCAGCCTGATTCCGACAGACGATAATGCGTCCACTTGCCTTCCTGCCTGCTTTCCACAATGCCGGATTCACACAGAATCTTCATGTGATAAGAAAGCCCGGACTGGCCGATATCCATTTTATCCTGCAGGACGCAGGCACATTTCTCGCCGCTTCGCAGCTGCTTCAGAATTTCCAGACGCCTTGGATCGCAGAATGCCTTGAAAACCTTTGCGTCCGTTTCAAATGAAGATTCCATTCCTGCACCTCAGATCAATTTCTGTTGATGTACTGTATCATAATCCTCAGATCAATTTCTGTCAATATGAAGTCTCGAAAAAAACGTCTGCGAAAAATTTCTCCGTCCACTCTTTCCCTTTCGATTTCCGGAACACATCGGTAGACATGCCGCCTTCACTGATGAGCCTGTCATAATATCCTTTAACAGCCTCTTTTCTTCTGCCGGTCTGGTCAGGCTTCAGTTCAGGCACAGATGCACTCATCTTCAGAAGGACCCCGACCGCTGCCTTCTGCATTTCAAATAATGCGCCGTCATCAGCTGCCGTTCCTGTTTTTAAGAGTGTGCCGGCCAGGACACTGTCCTGCCAGGAATGCCGGTACTCCAGATCCTTCAGATTCTTAAATTGCGAAGCAAGATCTGCCAGCCATTCCTTCTGAGAAGGGACCGTGTTCTTTTCATCATGGTTCAGATCAATGAATTCAATATAGGCTTTTCTTCTGCCGAAGATATAGATATAATCCAGCGACATCATCGGGATGTCCCGAAGAAGCGGCGTCAGCATGACCGATACCA
>Ga0160425_1003217_pt1 | contig 12185 bp, 10 predicted proteins | sample BioMet8_FD_108193 | JGI IMG/M metagenome (GOLD analysis project Ga0160425, IMG submission 108193) | Microbial communities from bioreactor (seeded with sewage sludge) at Lawrence Berkeley National Lab, California, USA - Biofuel... | ecosystem: Engineered > Bioreactor > Anaerobic > Unclassified ...
CCGTCAAGCGCTTTGCAACCTCTGAGCCCGGCTATTTCAGCCTCATCCTCATGGATATCCAGATGCCCGTCCTCAACGGCTACGAAGCCACCGACGCCATCCGCGCCCTCAGCCGTTCCGATTCAGGCTCTGTCCCCATCATCGCGATGACAGCCGACGCCTTCGACGCCGACGTCGAAAAGAGCCTCTCTTCCGGCATGACTGCCCATGTCGCCAAGCCCATCGACCGCTCCGCCCTCTATGCTGCCCTCGCGGCCGCCCTCAGGTCTTCTGCCCTCCGCTGATTTTCCTGTCCTGCCGCATCAAGGCTGAAAGCCGCCTCCTTCCCTGCCGCCGCCCTCCCGCGCACAGCCGCCCCGCCCGGCCTTCTTTCCCAGGCGGGCAGCGCAGACAGGGCTGCCGCCTCAGGGCTCCGCGTCCCAAAAGGACGCGGAGCTTCGCTGCCCCCGCGGCAGGCAGCGCTCCCCCTTTGAGCGCCACGAAGACGCCGCTCCCGCGGCGGCTGCAAAGTGGCAAAGGGGGAGCTGATAAAGAGAATAAGCATTTGCAATGGCAGGTTTTAGGAAATTTTTCCTTTTTCTGCTATACCACATCAAAATTTCCAGGTACTATGATGACATGCCCATGGATGAATTCGAAGATGGCAAAATCAGAATCGCTCTATTCCAGTGGCTCAACGAACACTCCGCTCTCAACGATGGCATATTCACCCGGGATGAACTTGCTCATGGGTTCTATTATAATGGCCGCAATATAACCCTTGTTGGCCCCACCGGAATTTGGCGTCCCATGGGCTTTACCATTCCCATCTCTATCGCGACAACCAGCTCTGGTCCCTACGATGATGGTTTTACCAGCGAAGGCTTTCTCACCTATAAATACCGCGGTACTGATCCCAATCACCCAGATAATAAGGGCCTTCGCGAAGCATGCCGGAGACGTACGCCCCTAGTTTATTTTCATAGCATAAAACCAGGCAAATATGTCGCCGTCTATCCGATTTTTATTATGGGTGATGATCCCGCCAATCTTGAGGTAAAGGCGGCCATAGATCCGAGCTATGACACCATACCAGCAGCCGATTTCGCCCGGCAGCCTATCGATGGCGAATCCGCCATGGGAATTCGAAGATACGCCATGCGTCTTACAAAAATGCGCCTTCACCAATCCGCTTTTCGTGAATTTGTCCTCGATGCTTATTCCGGCCAGTGTGCGATTTGTCGGCTGCAACACCGTGAACTGCTCGATGCGGCCCATATCATTCCCGACAACGAAGAGGAAGGTGATCCGATAATTGCCAATGGCCTTTCCCTCTGCAAAATCCACCACGCAGCCTTCGACAGCAACTTTATTGGCATCACCCCCGACTATACCATCAAGGTGCGCAAAGACCTTCTCGATGAGATCGATGGCCCTATGCTCGAGTTCGGCCTTAAAAGGCTTGAGGATACGAAAATTATTCTGCCAGTTAGTAAAAAAGATTATCCCGATCCCGAAAGGCTCGAAAGGCGCTTTGCACAATTCGCGGGGTAGCGGCGCCTGACCGCCCCATCGGTCCTATTTCCCGCAGCCGAGCACTTTGTATAGAAGCGCATAGAGCTGTTTGGATTCTTTCAGATCCAGATTCATGCAGCAGGCAAGCTCGCGGGGCACCGAGAGCGCATCATCCTTCATCCTCTCGCCGGCGGCGGTGGTCTTTACAATGAGCACGCGCTCGTCTTCTTTCGATCTGCTGCGCTTTACAAGGCCCTTCTTTTCGAGGGTTTTGAGCACCGGAGTAAGCGTGCCCGAATCGAGATAGAGGCGTTCGCCGAGTTCCTTAACGGAGAGCTCTCCCTCCTCCCACATAACGAGCATCGCGATATACTGCGTGTAAGTAAGGCCTAGTTTTTCGAGCACAGGCGCGTATTTGCGCACAATCTCTTTGGAGGCCGCATACAATGGGAAGCAGAGCTGATTTTTCAGTTTAAGCGTCTCATACTTGTCCATTGTCTGCCTCGCTTTATTGATACAACTAACACTTATCATCTGGCTGCGCGGTGCCGCTCACGCGCCAGAGAACACATTGTGCGCGATCAATGTAGCATTGACCGCGCGCGCTGTAAAGCCATCAGCCTAAATTCTTATTCACAAAAGAGCTGATGCCGCCCTTTGGTGCAAAGCCAACGTGCATATCGGCGAGCTTTCCGTCCTTTATAAAGGCGACAGCCGGTATGCTCTGAATGCCATACTGCTCGGCAAGCGATGGGTTCTGGTCGATATCGATATTATAGAACGAAACCTTCCCGTCGAATTCCTCCGAGACCTTCTCCATTACAGGGGCGAGCATTCTGCAGGGCATGCACCAGGTCGCAGAAAAATCCACAACGATATTGCCAGCCTTGTCCAAGCTGCCGAATTCCTGCTCATCAATTTTCTTCACCATACATATCCTTCCTTTTTGGCCGTGGCCACTGTTTATTTTTCTGTCCTCTCGGACAGGTAAGCTACTGCTGAGAGAGCCGCGACGTTTCCTTCTCCCGCGGCTTTTATATACTGATATGGCGTGCCTGTAATGTCGCCGCATGCAAAGATTCCGGGAATATTTGTTCTGAGGTTCCGGTCTACCGCGACTCTTCCTTCGACAACAGCGAGCCCTGGCACAAGCTGTGACGCCGGAACACTGTCGCGCAGAATAAAGAGGCCGTCTGCCTCAACATCGCCTTCAGCTGTGTGCAGAACCGTGTGCCCGCAATCTACCGCGACCGATTCAGGTCTGCGCCCGGAGAGCACTTCAATCTTCCCGGTATTGAATTTTACTCCGCCTGCCTTTTCTGTCCCGCTGCCATACACCGGGAGGTAATAGACCCTGTCGGCAAATTCAGAAAGAAACAATGCTTCCTTTTCTTCTTTTGCGGAGTATGCCAGTACAACAGCGCGCTTCCCTTTATAGAGAGCGGCGTCGCAGGTCGCGCAGTAGCTTACGCCTCTGCCAAGATGCTCAATTTCGCCAGGCAGCGGTTTTGCTGCAGCAACGCCTGTCGCGAGAATAACGCTGTCCGCCTCCCACTCGCCGCTGTTTCCCTGCAGCGTAAAATAACCATCCATCGCATACACAGCGTTTATCCTGTCTTCTGTAATGGCAATATCCGCCGCCGCAAGCTGGGAGAGAAAGGCCTCCTGCATCTGCGCGCCGCTCAGGTTTGCAAGTCCGAGATAATTCCGTATCTCATGGGCATTCCGCACCTTCGCGCTGAGTGCCATGTCGCCCAAAAGCAGAATATTCTTGTTCCGCGCCTTTGCCGTAAGGGCCGCCGAAAGCCCTGCGGGCCCGGTGCCTATTACTGCTATATCAAAACGTCCCATACCGCCCTCCGCCGCAGCGCTTTCATTTCGATTGCATTCTATTTGTTTGTGTTCCATTTGATTGTATTCAATCGTTATTGAAAACATACTCAGGCTGTAACAAAATGTCAAGCGGATTGCTGGCAGAATGGATTTTGCAGCTGTGCCCCGAGAGGAGTGCGCAGGGCAAAACGCAGCGGCATATGGATGCATACAGCGTACTAAGGCGCCCCATACTGCTGCCCGGGGCCGCCCGGAGGTACCTGCTAAATGCATGAAGCCCGGAAAGTGACGCAATTCAGGGCCCTCCCCTCCTCTGTCGGCGCAGATCCTTATTTAAATGAACCAACTGTCTGCTTCTGGCTGTCTCCCCACATTTGCAGGCCAAATGTCGGAATTTTCGCAGTTATGCGCACTTTTGCACGCAGCTGTGCTATTTTCTGTGTAATTTTGTTTCAATAACGGCTTGACAATTTGGAGATCTCGAAGTATTTGTATATACATCTCATTTTTTTGTTACAATATACATTTTTAATGTCTTCTGTATCATTTTTGCAGGGGCCTACAAATATGTTTGTACAGGAAAAGGCAGGTGCAATGGAAGATACCACATTCAGAAAGAAGCGGAATATTGTCACTTCTTCTGTGCTTATAATCGGCCTTTTGGTCTGCGTTCTCAACAGCGCTCAGATTATCTTTATTATGAATATTATCGCAAAAGCCAATGTCGCCGAATACCAGAAGAGCTGTGAGCAGATCCGCGCGGCCTACTCATCGTTGCTCGAAAAACAGATAGACAGCTACCAGAAACAGCTTATTGCATATACTGAATCCGATGTCGCAGGAAACGGCACCTCCTTCGATATATATAACTGGATTATTGGCCATAGAAGCCTGCACAGCGAGGATTTCGATTATATCGGCTATGGCGATATCAACGGAAAACTGTATACCGACAAGGCCAATGTCCTCTCCGTAGCCGACCGCTCATACTTTCAGAATATAATGCTCGCGGACATGGAGCAGGATGTAGACAACCCTGTAATATCCAGAATCACGGGCAAGCCTGTTGTTCATATAAGCCACGCAGTCGTGCGCGACGACAGCAATACCGGATATTTCTGCGGGATTGTCAGTATTGCCTCGCTTCAGGAAATAATCGATTCGGTCACAATTGGCGACTCCAATTATGTTGGCCAGGCCGGCCATGCCTTCCTGGTTTCAGGCGATGGCACGCTTATCACCCACCAGGAGAAAAATTACCAGCTGGATACCAAGCTTGAGAGCATAGTCGCAAAGGACAAGGCCTCGCAGGAAGTGCTCTCCTTAATGCTCAGAGGCGAATCTGACGGTGGATGGCTGAACACTGTCGAAACCACGCCCGCCGGCAAACAGAAAACGACTGCGCAGTATATTGCCTTTGGTCCCGTGAAGGGAACGCCCTGGATGCTTGCCTTTATTATCAGCCGCAGCCAGATGTATTCGCAGGCCAATAAGATGGCTGCGTTTATGATAGTTATAGCCTTTTTTATTAACCTTATTGTAATGCTCGGCTGCGGCATTATAATTTCAAGAATTCTCAAGCCGCTTAAAAATCTCAATACATCCATCAACAATATAGCTTCCGGCAATGCTGACCTTACACAGCGCATTCAGATCCATTCCGCTGACGAAATTGGCTCGGTTGTCTTTGGATTCAACAAATTCAGCCAAAAACTGCAGCAGATAATTTCGGGCCTAAAGCAGGACAAGGAGACACTTGTCACAACAGGCGACAAGCTGGATTCATCTACCGAAGAGACCGCCGCGTCGATTGTGCAGATTCTGGCAAATATCAAGGGCATCGAAGGACAGATAAAGCACCAGTCGGGAAGTGTTGAAGAAACAGCCAGTGCGGTAAATGAAATCGCCTCCAATATCAGCTCCCTCGAGAAAATGATTCAGACTGAGGCCACTGGAGTTACCCAGGCATCAGCCGCTATCGAGGAGATGGTAGGCAGCATTTCGTCGGTAAATGAATCGATCAAGAAAATGGCTGCTTCTTTCGATGCCCTCGAGAATGACGCGCAGAATGGAATCGAAAAACAGGGCGGCATCAATAAGCGCATTCTGCTTATCTCCGACCAGTCCAAAATGCTCAAGGAAGCCAACCAGGTTATAGAAAACATCGCCAGCCAGACCAATCTGCTTGCGATGAACGCGGCAATCGAAGCCGCCCACGCGGGCGAGGCTGGCCGCGGTTTCAGCGTTGTCGCCGACGAAATCCGCAAGCTGTCCGAGACCTCTACAATCCAGTCCAAGACAATTGGAAGCGAGCTCCACGAAATTGAGAATTCCATTGGCCAGGTTGTAAACGACGCGGAGGAGACAAAACAAGTATTTACAGGAGTTTCAGCGAGGATAAAGGATACAGGCATGCTTGTTGATCAGATAAAAGATGCAATGTCAGAGCAGCACGAAGGCTCAAAACAGATTACCGATGCGCTCCGCGATATGAACAACGGAACAGCGCAGGTGAGAGGAGCATCAGCGGAAATGGCAGCCGGCAACAAAGCAATCCTTGATGAAGTAAAGCATCTGCAGGACTCAACGGCCACTATTAAAGAAAACATGGCCGAGATGCTGAGCGGGGCGAAAAAAATCAAAGACAACAGCGCCCTGCTCCACGAGATCGCAGAAAATATGCAGATAATTATAAAAGATATAGGCGAAGGCGTAGATATGTTTAAGGTATAAAAATATTTTGCGCACAGCGGGAAGGGTCCCGGGGCACACAGCATGCTTCGGGGCCCTTCTTTTTTACTGCGCGTTTAAAATTCAGTGAGCCTTTTTATCACCGAATAGGTTTTGTCATTCAGCTCAAGGCTGAAGAAATTATTGAGCAGAAGGGCAATATATTTCTGCAGATTCATTTTTCCGTCTATATTGCACCAGGTAAATACGGCAGATGCAATAGTCAGATCCAGATACCTGAATATTACCTCGCTCCTGTAGCTGCTATCGATCTCCTTAAGACATACGGCCTCATGATAGGTAGCCAGATGCTCCATTTCAATCTGCACAATAATCGGACTATCCAGCCTGTAATATGCCCTCATCGCATTGGTCTTGCTGTACTGCGTCTGAAAAAAACGCGCGTATTCAATCCCCCTTGATTCCGAATACCGCGCCGCTATCTGATAATCATAGATTATTCTTTCCACACCCTGAACCGATTTAGGCGCAGTGTGCGCGGCCGCGTATTGGAACAGATCTTCAACGAGGTAGTCACAGAGAAAATTCTCAAGTGCCCCATACATGTTATAAAACGAGCTCGGAGTTATATGCGCCTGCTTGCAGAGGTTCCGAATTGTTATCGCGGAAAAATCGCCCACACCCAGATACCTGACAAGCAGGGTCTTCATCTGTTTTCTGAGCTCCAAATTCCGTTCCGCCCGTTTCCCGATCACAACTTTTTTATCAGTACTCATGCTGGAATTATAATGGAAAATAGAAGATTTTCAATATTAAAATTGATGCAGACAGGCATGCAGAGAAAACCCTTCTCTCAAGCCCAATAATATGAAACCGGTTCCAGAAAAATCAGGCGCCGTCCAGATTCTCCGGGCAGCGCTAAAACTCATATACCCTTGTTTCGTAGGGCTTCGCTGTAAAAGATGAAGCACCTTCTCCTGACACTTCATAATTGTTAAATATGAGTTTTGCACGCGCGCTGTCAAAGCCTTTTGGAAAATGGAACCGTACCGGCTTCTCCGAGAATGAGCAGATTGCAAGGAGCTTCTTATTTCCATACTCGCGCGAATAGACATAGAGTCTCGAACTCAGGCGTCTGTATTCCCGGTAGCTTCCATTCCGCACTGCTTCGCTGCTGTTTCTGTAATGTATAAGCTTCCGGTAAAAATTGAGAAGCGAGGCCGGATCTTTTTCCTCAGCTTCGACATTTATCTCATGATAATTTGGATTCACCTCAAACCAAGGTTTTGCACTGGAAAAGCCTGCATTGGCCGCCCCGCTCCACTGCACAGGCGTGCGCGCCGAATCGCGGCTCGCACGGTTTATCAGAGCCATAAGCTTCTTCTCATCCTTTTTGCCCTTATTATCATTATACTTATTAACAGCCACGCAGTCCTTGTACTCATCTATTGAATCAAGACTTATATTGGTCATGCCTATCTCCTGTCCCTGATAGACAAAAGGCGTGCCCTGCTGCAGCAGATAGGACACGGCGAGCATCTTGCCGCTCTCCACGCGGTATTTTTCGCTGCCATAGCGGCTGATTATGCGCGGGTGGTCATGATTCTCGATATAAAGGGCGTTCCAGCCCTTCTGCCAGAGCTCCTTCTGCCAGCGGCTGAATGCCCTCTTTAATTTTCTCAGACTGAAGGGCAGGGGCATGTACTCTGTCATAAAACAGTCCGCCTCCATATGCTGGAAGTGGAACATCATGTCGAGATCCCGGCCCGGGCCTGAAATAAACTCAAGCGCTTTCCGGGGTGTCATCATCGGGGCCTCGCCTACGGTAAAGCAGTTATAGTTATCAGTTACTTCACGGAATTCCTTCAGGTACTCATGAAGGCGCGGGCCGCAGCTGTAGTACTTCATACCTTTTACGATAGGAGAACTGTCGTCGGGCAGGCCCGGCGTTTTTGATATGTAGGTGATCACATCCTCGCGGAAACCGTCGATGCCCATATCGAGCCAGTAGCGCATTATGTCCTTTATTTCCGCGCGGACCTTCGGATTGTCCATGTTGAGGTCGGGCTGCTTGCTCGAAAAGAGATGCAGGTAATACTCACCGGATTTCTCATCATACTTCCAGCATTCTTTTTCGAAGAGCCCGCCCCAGTTGTTCGGCGCGCGGCCGCTGCTCCGCCCCGGCCGCCAGAAATAATAATCACGGTATGGGCTGTTTTTATCGCGGCTTTTCTGGAACCATTCATGTTCATCGGAAGTATGATTGATCACAAGGTCCATTATCACTTTTAGGCCGATGCTGTGCGCTTTATCGAGTACTTTGCGGAATATATCGAGGTCGCCGTATTCGGGCGCTATGCGCCTGTAGTCTGCGATGTCGTAGCCGTAATCGGCGTTCGGCGAAGCATAGAGGGGCGAAAACCAGATGCCGCCCGCACCGAGCGAGGCAATATATTCAAGCTTGTCGTAGACCCCGTAGAGGTCGCCTATTCCGTCGCCATTGCCATCCTTGAAACTGCGCGGCCATATCTGATAGAAAACAATATCTTTGTACCATTCGCTCTTCATAACGCTCCGCCTCACTCTTTTAATATCTGCGCGAAAGGGCAGCGTCGCATTCCCCGCGGCTTATCTCCCCGTTATTATAGCGCGCCATAAGTTCAACGTCGCCCGTTTTCAGCTTATAGCGCGACCAGACCAGAAGAGCCAGCGCACAGCCAACTGCCGGTACCAGCGAATAGACAGCCCAGAGGGCATTGAGCGCGGTCTGGCTCTGCTCCACTCCCAGCTTGGCAAGCTCGGCAAAGCTCGAGGCGTTTACCGAGGTCCAGCCCGCGAGGCCCAGTATCACAAGGCCAAGCGAGGACGCAACTGCGCTTATCAGCTTCATGGTAAAAGTCTGTGTTGCGAAGGTAATGCCCTTTGCTTCAATGCCAGTCTTGTACTGCCCGTATTCGGCGCAGTCGGGAGTAAACATAAACTCAAGCACGCTTATGCCGCCCAGGGCAAAGCCGCGGAGTACCGACAGCACAATCTGCGGCACGAGCTTCGGGCCGACGAGCCATACGACTACTGATATAACGGTGTAGAAAACTGCACAGAGGTAGAACAGTCTGAATTTATCAACTTTTCTGAGTACCGCGGGCATGGCAAAGGCGACAATAACAGCCGGTACAAATGACATCGCGGCTATCACTGTCGCTATCATCGCATTATGGAAAAGATAGAAGCAGGTAAACTGAAGCACTGCCGTAGCTGTATTCAGGCCAAGGAAAAGAAATAACCCGAGATAATAGAGCAGCAGATAGCGGTTGTGTCCAAGATAGCGGAACATCTCACGGACGCCGTAGGATTTTTCAGCGGTGCTGTCCGCTGAGACATGCTCCTTTCCCTTCAGGCATATCCATATCATGCAGGCAAGAGCAAAGGCTACCACAATCGCTGATGTGGCGGTAAACGAAAGCCCGACCTTTTCGGTGGGCAGCACATAGCCAAGCATCATGGCCACAAGCACGCCTATATTGGCCCAGATGCGGCCCGAAGTCATAAGGTTCGTCCGCTCAGCCTGTATATCACTCATAGTTGTTACAAGTCCGAAGATAGGCACATCGCAGATTGTATAGGCAGTATCCCAAAGCAGATAGGCGACAGTAAACCAGACAAGCCGCGCCTGCATACCCAGTTTCTGCGGGATACCAAACATCATAACTGTTGTAACCATTATAAATGGAAGCGATATTCTGAGCCAGGGCAGGAACTTTCCGCCCTTCCGGAAGTGGACCTTGTCTACAATGCCCCCAAACAGGCAGTCGTTTACTGCGTCCCATATTTTAAGGCCCACAAGAACGCCTGCGAGTGCCACCGCGTCCAGCCCGCAGAGCAGCAGATACGTGGTGAGAAACATATACTCAAAGGTATAGACCGCGTTCTGTCCCATAAAATAAAGGCCATAGCTCCGCCTTTCCGTATTTGTGGTCAGCCAGCCTTTTCTGTCTTCCTTCATTTTATTCCTCTCCCCGGGTATTCTCCGTCCCTGATTCTGTCAGTCTATTCCATCCCGCTGCGAATACCACATGGATATTGATATTTATGGATTTAAATTGACATTTTCAGCGCTGGCATTTACCATGGCACCATGAAGAAAACAATAAGGCTTGGAGCACTCGCCGAAAGCGATCGGAAGCAGATTGCGGCCTATGTGGCATGCGCCTACAGGCAGAGAGTACTCCAGGAAAATGAGCAGCCTGTTACAGGAAGCTGGTACCAAGAAGAAGATGCACTCCTCGAACATGTTATTGACTGGAAAAAGCACAGAGTGCGTACAAACTATATGCCAGGTGTAAATCCATGCATCGGCTTTAATATAAAAGATCCAATTCTCCAGGCGCGCTATCTCGTGGTTATTACTGCCACCGTCGTATCCCGTATGGCTATCCGGCATGGCATGCCCGAGAGTACCGCCTTTGGTCTCAGCGATGTATATATACAGAAAAGTGCCGAGACCAATGACCTGGGCGAACTTGAAAAACTGGCTGCGGCTATTGGATACGATTTTGCCGACCGCATACTCAGAGAAAACAGCGAAAAGAAATACTCTGGCTATGTCTCCCTCTGCTGTGACTATATCACCGAGAATATCCAGAGCAGGATAAGTCTTAAAACTCTCGCGCTCAGGGTCGGTATTTCACACGAATATCTCTGCCGCCTCTTCAGAACCGAGACAGGCATGACCATTGGCAGCTATGTTCTTGCCCGCAAGCTTGAATGCGCCGAATTTCTGCTCCGCTCAACACAGTACAGCATTCAGAATATCGCCCTCTATTTTTCCTTTCCCTCATCCAGCCGCTTCTCGGCGGCCTTCAAAAAGCACTATGGCCTATCGCCTCGTGCCTACCGCCGTGGGCTTCCTGTCTACCCATCCTAAAGTTCTGGGCATCCCAGCCCCCTGATATCTCAGAGGCTGAAATGCAGGAAAGCATTATCCCGGCATATTTTCTCATGGCAGATAATTCCCATACTATTGTCAATTATATCATCGCGCGCAATATTTGCAGGCTCTAACATAACCACATTCCAGCAGATCAGTATTCCGATCTTATAATTAGTGCCTATTTATGCCTTGCCGCTGTTTTTTCCATTCCACCCCGGTATTTTTTCTGGTTTGCTGATATATTCCAGTTATCACAAGATTTCAGCATAAGGAGCAATAAAAATGACAGATGAACGGATCAAGAAGGGCATTCCCGCCCTGCTGCTTGCCCTGCCCCTGCTTCTCGCAGCCGCATGCGACCAGCCAACAGCGGAATCGGATGCCTCCGGGACCGGCACAACAGAGACCACCACAACGACTACCATCACAACAACGGTATATGCTGCGGGAACTATGAAGAACTCCTCGGGCAATTATCCTGCCTGTATGTGGAAAGATGGAACGCAAACGGCTCTCGGCACAGACAGCGACAATCCCAACTCGGTCAGACTGGCAGTCTCAGGATCGGATGTATACATAGCTTCGGCCTACAGCTCAAGATGGGCAGTCTGGAAGAATGGCGAGCAGATCTACTATGCCAGCAGCAATGATGACAAAGGCAGTATTATGACTGGGATAGCGGTATCCGGTTCGGATGTGTACATTTCGGGAGCCCGCTATGCAGGCAGCACATATGTGGCAGGAATCTGGAAAAATGGCACATGGACAGCCTATGGCGGAGGAGAAGGCAATGCCTTCGTTAATGACATTGCCTATTCCGATGGTATCTGCTATGCATGCGGCCATATTTGCGACAGCAATGATAATCCTATCTATGGCGTCTGGAAAGATGGCGTCTGGACAGCCTACAGCGATGCCTCCGATCTCGAATGCATCGCTGTTGACAGTGGTTCTGTATATGTGGGGGGCACAGTCAATCCAAATGGTACTGCGATTCCCGCGGTCTGGAAGGATGGGACCTACACGGTCTATGGAGATGGCACAACCGGTGGATATATATTTAGAATTCTTGTCGCCAATTCTGCAGTCTACGCCGCCGGCTACATGATGAGCAGCAACGATACCGCACAGGCCTGCTATTGGAAGGATGGCGTCGAGACAGAGCTCTCCGATGGCACCGCAGAAAGTCAGGGGACGTGCATCTATGTCGATGACTCTGATGTTTATGTTGGAGGAC
>Ga0160425_1003220_pt1 | contig 12171 bp, 10 predicted proteins | sample BioMet8_FD_108193 | JGI IMG/M metagenome (GOLD analysis project Ga0160425, IMG submission 108193) | Microbial communities from bioreactor (seeded with sewage sludge) at Lawrence Berkeley National Lab, California, USA - Biofuel... | ecosystem: Engineered > Bioreactor > Anaerobic > Unclassified ...
CAGGGCTATATCGGATATGATCTTCAGAACGCTCTCCGTGAAGAGCTTGTAAGACGTGGAATCAATGACCGTCCGGTTGCAACGATTATTACACAGTGCCGTGTCGACGGCGATGATCCTGCTTTTCTTGAGCCGACAAAGCCGATCGGTAAATTCCTTTCCAAGGAAGAAGCCGATGAGCTTGCTGCCAAGTACGGCTATATCATGAAGGAAGATGCCGGACGCGGTTACCGCCGTGTTGTGGCGTCCCCCGCTCCCAAGGAAATCGTCGAAAGCGGAGCGATCAGTACACTTGTCAGTGCCGGGCATATTGTTGTCTGCTGCGGCGGCGGCGGAATACCCGTTATTCTCGAAGACGGCCATCTGCATGGCGCAAGCGCTGTAATTGACAAGGATCTCGGCAGCTGCCTTCTGGCGAAGGACCTGGATGCAGATTTCCTGATCATCCTGACCGCAGTCGAGAAGGTTGCCATCAACTGGGGCAAGCCAGATCAGCAGTCTCTTGACGACCTGACCGTTTCACAGGCCAAGAAATATATTAAGGAGAATCAGTTCGCACCTGGTTCCATGCTTCCCAAGGTTCTGGCATCGATCGATTTTGCGGAATCCAAGATGGGAAGACAGGCTCTCATTACACTTCTTGAGAAAGCCAAGGATGGCATTGCCGGCAAGACCGGAACACGAATCCATCTGTAATAAAATCTAACAGTTTTAACATATACAGGAAGTTCCCTGCTCACGTGCTGCAGGGAACTTCTTTTTCAGCTTTTTCAAGTGTCTATTCATTCAGTTCGTCTATAAGTCTCCTCAGTACCGCGGCAACAGCTGCTTTGTCCTTTCTTGCAGGCGGTACCCTTCTCCAGCCTTGCTCCAGCGTGATGTATGCAGCTCCCGACAGTGTCTGCTCCTGACAGAGCCGGAACCCGTCACTGTCCATCTGAATCATCCACGCTGATCCATAGCACCAGCAGTTCATCGCCGGAAGCCGGATATCATCTGCCGGCGATGCCAGCAGCAGCTTGTATGAGCCGTACTGCTCGATGCGTTCCAGCAGTTCCAAAAGGCCGCGGGCATACTGATCTCTTGAAATCATTACCTGATGACCGCTCAGCAGGGACAGGCTCGTACTGTAGAAGCCGCTGGATATCCGCTCTTCCATCTCATCCAGCTGAAGGATCTGAATCAGCTCTCCCTTATTCTCCATGAGCTGCTGCTCTGCCATGTTTCTTACCAGCATATTCGCTTCTCTGCAAAGCGCAGCAGCTTCACCGGTAATGCCGTTCGACTTTATAATATCATTAAACAAGTCATCCTTGACCGTAATAAAAGCAGGTGCCGGCAGAAACGAGAACAAATTGTCATATGTGTTGCCCTTGCCGTAAATCCGCTGAATCATCTCAACCGCCCGGCCAGGCGCGAAGGATGAGAACATCGGCCTGCAGTCCGCCAGTACACGTTCCGCGAAATTCTTATGCTGAATGATGCTGTATGTATCCGTAAATACAGTCGTTGTACCCTGCCCGCCCTCAAGCGGCACTCCCATGATGCTCATAGCATGTTCCAGTATAAAAAATGAAAACCAGTATGTATTATCATCATAATACTGATGATGAAACCACTGCGCGTTACGATGGAAAATCAAAGGATTGCAGAGCTGGAAGAAAGCGACAAACTTCTCGACTGTCATTGAAAAATGCAGTGCGATGCGGATATGAAATCCCCGGTTCAGCAGACGCAGCATTCTCGCGACCCACACACGGCCGTATTCCGCGTTCTCCAGCAGCCAGCCGCTCTGTTCCGAGTCAATATACAGCATTTCAGACGGTGTTTCCATATTCTCGGCAATATCCAGCAGGTCAAAAACAGCCTGCCGTCTGCCCTCGCCCTTAACATAAAGTGCAATTTCCGCCGTACACAAGGCCTTTACTTTACGACTGAAGGCTTTTGGCACCGTAAAGTGCCGTTCTGTCAGAACATTGTGTAAAATCGGAGCAAGTCCCTTTGCGCCGGCATATTCTGCCAGCGGATCCAGGGTGCGGAGTGCCGCTGTCAGATCCTCCTGATTTTCCTCCAGCAGGATGCTGCAGACTTCCTCAAAATAAATCGACTGAACGCCCAGACGGCGGCTTCCGCTGCGCCATTTGCTCACCAGGCTTGGATCTACATGAAGCTTATGGGCCATGCTTACAGTAGATATCCGCAGATAATCCATCAGATACCCTAATGTCGTAGATTCGTGCTCTGCCATATTCTGGAATTCCCCCTGTCAAGAAAACGCCGTGACATGAAATCGTCATTGTACAACGTCTGACAAAAGCTTTGTACCGCTTTAAAAACAATAATTCGTGTGCTACGATGAACATGCAGTTACGAATAACCATTCGCATATTGCAGCACACTGTCTGATCCGGAGCAGGCAATGCTATATTCTGACAATATCAGTATAACAAAAACCAGTATCCAGTGAAAGGAGAATTTCCATGGCAGAAAATAAAGATTATAAATTTGTAGATCAGTATTCCTTTGATGAAGCACTTCTTAAGCAGGCTTTTGCGGAAGCCCGCAAAATTTATAAAGAACGCGGTTTCATGCGCCGTATGGGGTTTGGTTCCGCTCCTGCCATAACAACCGTTGACATGGCAAAAGCCTGGATGAGCGAGGGCCATCCGTTCACCTGTGATCATGCGGTTGAGGTGTGCGCAAACGCACTGAAAGTACTTGACGCCGGCAGAAAAGCCGGTGTGCCGATTTTCCATACAACAACAGGATATACCGGTGAAAAACAGTGGGATCTACCAAGATGGGATGAGAAGATTCCGATGAGCGCACTTGATATTGATTCGGACTGGATGGAGATCGACCCAAAGCTCAAGCCGCGTCCGGAAGAGCCTGTAATCCATAAGAAATATGCATCCAACTTTTTTGGCACACATCTGGCTGCTACATTGAATTTCCTCGGTGTTGATACCGTTATCGTAATGGGTGCCACATCCTGTGCATGCGTCCGTCATACTGTTATGGATTCCACCGGCTATGGTTTCAAAACCATCATTCCGGAAGGTACGGTAGGCGACCGCGTACCGGGCGTCATTGAATGGAATCTCTTTGATATGGAAGCAAAATTCGCCGATGTCGTGCCGGTCGATGAAGTTGTCCGGTATCTGGAAGGCATCGATGCCAGCGTTTACCGCAAGCATGAGCGTTCTTTGGATTGAGGCAGTTCTGGTTTCGTCAGTGCTCCTCTTAAGGAGCACTGACTGACACGAAAAAGCTGCTTCATCATCTGGAAATGGGGGATACACATGAAAGAATATCTTGAAATAGCTAACTCACCGGCGATGTGGCTCGCCTGCATTCCGGCAATCTGTGTTGTTATTTTTCAGGCCTTCATTTACACGAAAAAAGCGTTCGGAGCTTCGAAAACGACAACGCTTAAAACAGAACAGTGCAAGACAGCTTTCCGGGTAGGCGCAACCTCAGCTGTAGGCCCGGCTCTTGCTATTTTTGTCATTATGGTTGCCATGATGGCCATCGTAGGCGGTCCTATGAGCTGGCTCCGTCTGAACTTCATCGGTTCCGCCACGACAGAGCTTACCGCGACTACGGTCGGCGCAAAAGCTTTAGGCGTTGAGGTCGGCAGTGCAGCATATGATCTGACCGCCTTTGCGTCCTCTGTCTGGACCATGACATTGAACGGATGCGGATGGCTGCTTTTCTGCGGTCTTTTTACTGATAAAATGGACAAAATAATGACCCGATTCACCGGTGGAAATCTCGCGCTGATGAGTACCATCTGCGGCGCGGCGGTTCTCGGTACTGCCGGCTATCTCGCAACAGATCAGGCACGGCGCTCCCTTCCGCATCTGGGGGCTGTTATCGCAGCCGTCATTTCAATGGTCATTTTATTAAAAATATCAAAAAATCGTCCGAAACTTAAAGAGTACAATCTGGGAATTGCCATGGTCATCGGCATGACTGTCGCAGTCATTATTCTCAAGTTTGTATCATAAGGAGGCGGTCCCATGGATCAAAACTTTGAAAAGGTTTTTACACGGCCGATTATAAAATATGGCCGGCTGACCCTTCTTCTGTCGATTCCCCTTTGTTTTATTCCCGCCATTTATCTGGCCGTAAGATATAACGCGCTCCCATCGATCGCCACCATATTAACGGCCTGGTTTATGATCGCCTCGATCTACGGTGTCGAATACTTCATGACACCGATCTCCTACTTTCCGATTCTCGGCATATCCGGTACGTATATGGCGTTCCTGTCGGGCAATATCGCCAATATGCGTGTACCGTGCGCCATCGTGGCGCAGGAGGTTGTCGGCGTAGAGCCCGCCACAAAGGAGGGAGAAATCGTAGCCACCCTGGGAATGGCCGGTTCTATCATTACAAATTTCGTAGTCGTTACCATTACCGCCATGGCCGGCAATTTTCTCATTTCCATTCTGCCGGAAATTATTGTCACGGCTCTGAATTATGTACTTCCGTCCGTCTTTTGCGGCCTCTTCGCGATATTTGCGGTACGGTATCCAAAATTTGCGGTATGGAGCATCAGTGTTGCCCTGATTCTCCTCGGCATCATCAAAGTACTGCCCACATGGTCTGTCGTTGTTCTTTGTTCCTTTACAACAATCGGCTTTGCGATCTTCACAAGCCGGAAAGACAGTGGAAAATCCGCCTCTGAATCAGATTCTGAATAATATCCGGTATTCTCAGGCTTTCATGCTTTTGCAGTCCCTTGTGTTTCAAAAAAGCTTCTGCAGAAAAGGCAGGATCAATCAGCCTTTCTCTGCAGAAGCTTTTTATTCAGCATATGTAAAAATTACTGCTGCCACCGTGATTTATTTTCCACGCCCGCCTGGCTTAAGACTCTTCGGATCGATGCGTTCGCTTCATCCAGAATATCCTGTTCCGCCATCGTAAGCACGTTTCTGTTGCGGACAACCCATTTCCCGTCGATCATCACATTGTCCACATCGCTTGCTTTCGCGGAATAGACGACAGCCGACACCGGATTGATATTTGGCACGATGCGCGGATGATTGCAGTCGATTGTAATCAGGTCTGCTTTCTTTCCGGCTTCCAGCGATCCGATTTCATTGTCCATCTTCACAGCCTTCGCACCATTGATCGTAGCCATCTCGATGACACTTTCCGCCGGCACGACAAGTGGATCCAGGTTGACTGCCTTCGGCAGAATTGCCGCCAGACGCATCGCGTCAAACATATCGTACGCGTTGTCACAGGTGCCTGCATCCGTTCCAAGTGCAACATTTACGCCCTCTTCAAGCATCTGGGCCACCGGTGCGATGCCGGAAGCCAGCTTTGCGTTGCTGGCCGGACAGTGAACAACCGTACTGCCGTGCTTCTTCATGTATTTCATATCCTCACGCGTAATCCAGACGCAATGCGCCATCAGCGTGCGGTCTGTAAGTATGCCGGCATCCTCCATGAATTTTCCGGGAATCGACTGGTATTTGTTCTTCATCAGCTCGACATCCTCTTTGACTTCACAGAAGTGGATCGCGATGCCCATATCATGCTCGGCAGCCGTTTGGGATACCTTTTCCAGCATTTCCTTTGTCGAGGAGCCGACCGGCCTCGGGCCAAGCCAGATATGAATCCGTCCGTTTCCGGCGCCCTCGCTCTTTTCCTTCCATTCCACTGCCTGTTTCAGACATAAATCGCCGTCTTCTACCATTCCGGGATCCATGATGCTTCCGCGGTCCGCATATGTCGATTTGTCCATCACGGATTTTGCCAGGAATGCCCGCATTCCGGAGTCTGCAACCGTATCTGTAATTCCGTCCAGTCCGTAATGATGGCAGAGAAGCGTTTCCACAAATGTCGTCGTTCCGCCCTTTATCATTTCCAGAACACAGAGCTTCGCGCTCAGCCCGGCGTCTTCTGCCGAGTAATGTCCCATCAGTCTCCATACGCCGTTTTTAAGGAAATCCACCAGACTTACATCGTCCGCACAGCCTTTTATCAGTGACTGCGTCAGGTGTACATGTGCGTTGACAAGGCCCGGCATGATAATATGACGCTTCATGTCGGTAAACTCCCAGTCCGAAAATTTGCGTTTGATTTCCTCTGTCGTACCGACAGCCTCGATCATGCCGTCCTGAACCGCAACCGCGCCGTCATCAAACAGTCTTCTGTCTTTGTCAACGGTTATGATGGACGCATTGCCCAATACAATCTTCATGTAATCAATCTCCTTCCGCTTTGGGGAATACCAGGCAGTTCATAAAAAGATCCGTATATCCCTTCTTGCTTCCCAGCTCCAGATAATGTACTTTTCCGGCAAGATTCTCATAATCAGCCTCAAGACGCTTGTCCAGAAGTACATCTGCTGCGCCTTCCAGCGAAGAGTTTCCGATATACCGTACTTTTCCCTTCATTTCCCGCGGCAAGATTCCAATGTCAAGTATTGTGTTTTCATTAATATATGATCCAAACTGACCTGCAATAATTACCTCGTCAAGATCCAGCAGCGAGATTCCTGCTTCTTCAACCAGCGACTGGAAACCGGACAAAATTGCTCCCTTTGCAAGCTGAATCTGACGGACATCTGCCTGTGTAAAGCGTATCTTTGTATTTCCGTCGTAAATCAGATAGCCGCGGACTTTGCCTTCATGAAAATAATACGGGGCAATTTCCTTTGATTCCACAACGCGGCCGGCTGTATTGATTCCGCCGCTTTTCAGAAGTGCCGCGACTGTTTCCAGCACACCGCTTCCGCATAAACCCTGGGGTGCTCCGCCGCCGATTGTACGAAACGCGAACTTGCCGTCTTTTACCGAAATATTCTCTATGGCACCATCTGCCGCGCGCATGCCGCTGGATATATTCATGCCTTCCATGGCAGGACCGGCTGCGCAGGAGCAGGCCCAAAGCTCGCCCTTCTTGGAAAAGACAATTTCACCGTTCGTTCCGATATCGATAAACATAACATTCCGCTTCGCGTGAATCAAATCCGTTACATGAATTCCCGCTACAATATCTGCGCCGATATACGCTGATACCGATGGAATGCAGTATAGCCCGGCATTCTCGCTGCAGTTTGTCAGTCCCATCTCATGTGCTTTCCGGTTCTGTCCGCTCGTAAAAACAGGTGTAAAAGGCACACATGCGAGCGACTGCGGATCAGCTCCGAGCAGCAGATGCAGCATTGTGCAGTTGGCCGCTACCGTATAGCCTGCTATTTCTTCCTTGCGGATACCGGTGTTTTGTATCATCTCTTCTGTCAGGTCATTCAGGCAGCCGATAATCATGCTCTGCAGCTTCTTAAGACCGCCGCTGTTCGTCATCGTATAGGCAATTCTGGAAAGGACATCGGATCCGATCGCTGTCTGCGGATTGATCGAAGACGCCTTTGCGGCAACATCTCCGCTTCTGAGATCCAGCATGGTGCATACTACGGTTGTTGTACCGATATCCACGGCAATTCCGTACCTGCTGTCACCGACAGCCGGATACAGCGGATCAGCGGCTTTTTTCCCGGATTTCAGATCGCCCAGTACGATATCATTGCCAGCCTTCTTTGGAATTGACACGGTAATAACGTCGTTTTCCTTCTGACATACCGCGTAGCACGCAAGACGATATCCTAAAGAGAGCTGCTCCTTTCCGAGCAGCTTCTCTTCTCCCTCTGCAGGTTCATTAACGGAACCGCCAAGGACCTTCACACGGCATTTCCCGCAGGAGCCGTTCCCGTTGCAAGGGGTTTCAAAATGAAGGTCCGGCATTTTCCGTATTCCATCCAAAATGGTTTCACCTGTTTCCTGCACACACTCCAGATGGTCCGGTTCAATAATCAGTTTACAGCTCATCTTATGCGATACCCATTTCCTTCAGCAGTTTATCGATTTCTGCATAGAATTCCTCATGACTCGGAATAATCGATACATACATTGCTTTTCCGTTCATATAAAGGGTCGGCAGATTCGGAACTCCAACCTTCTTGCAGCGCGCGATGTTTTCTCTAGTATTGTATTTAAACTCTACAATATCGATCTTGTCGCCGTATTTCTGCTTTGCATCATTGACCGTTGCCCACATATACTGGCATGCGGCACACTGCGCGGAATCAAGCGTGAACGCTTCAATCAGCGGGCGCTCCAGATGCTCGTAGTCCGGAAGCTCAATCTCAATATCATCATCTGCTGCTTCGTAATTCTTGACCATTTCACGCGCCGCGTCGATATCCTTGGCTGCGCGGGCTACTGCTATGCCGTTCTCAACCGGAATCGCGTAAGGCATGTCACAGCCCGGAGCTATGATCAGATTCTTGATGGTGACCTTGTCAACCATATCCACGACAAACTTCATATTATCCATCTGGTTTCCAAACAGCATCGTCGTCGTAAGCGGAATATTGCCGCCGATCACGACATTGTACTGATCCGTGATCGCTTTTGCCGTTTCCATCGGAATGTTCTCATCGATTGAAATGGAATCCGGATTCGTCTTGCACATAAGCTCAAGATTCCGGATTGCGTTGCCGCATACAAAGAAGGATGAGAAAATACCCTTGCTTCTGATATAGTCCAGAAGCCTTGTATACGGTCCGGACATGAATTCTTCGAAATACTTCGGTGAAATCTGTGAAATCAGCGGATCTACCGGAGCAATGACATCCATGCCGCTCTCCGCGTAATAATCTACCATGCGGCAGCCCTGATCCGTTACAAAATCAGCCATTTCCTTCACGAAATCAGGATTCTTCTTCATATCCATGAAAAGCGCGGTTCCTCTTAAATGTGACATCAGTGTAAATGGCCCGCAGAACAGACCGTACAGAGCCGTTTCGTCACCGACGGATTCCTTCATGCGCTTTGCCACATCCATAACCATGCCGATCCGTCCGTCTGTTTTCTCGATACTCTTAGAATAGTCAGCGCCGTTTTCCCACGGATGAGAACGTACACTTGGCGGATTATCATCTGCCCACATCAGATCGCAGCCAAGCACTTCTGCTTCCATCTGAAGGTCAAAAACGATCGGCTGTCCGTCCGGCATATACAGACGGTTTACTTCCATAAGGGATTCATAAAGCTTTTCCGGATCCTTCAGCATTTCTTCGGCTGTGTAACCTTTCAGTCTTCCGGCATGTACACCGGCAAAGGGAACCCATGGTGCCCTTTCTACATCTTCATGTCTGAGGGTTGCAAAAATTCGGTCTTTTCCTGTCATAATTCTTCTCCTTTGAATAGTAGTTAACTGCGTAATAATCTATCCAAGAATCACTGACCTTGTTCCCACACAGTTTTCCTGGTCTTTGGCGCACGCGTTTTGCCGCGGACGCTTAAGTTCATAATTATTCTGTCGGCAGATCCGTATATACACGGGCTACCACTTCAGAAGCCTCTTTCCGAAGCTTTTCTTCATCGATTCCGATCAGACGGCCGTCACGATATACGACTTTTCCGTTTATCATTGTCATCCATACCGGTCTGCTGTATCCGATTGTACCCAAAAATGCCGCCGGATCCAGCAATCCACCTACATAGTCAAGCTGATCCGTATCAATCATGAACAGATCCGCTGCTTTTCCTTCTGTAAGGGAGCCGATATCAGAACGGCCAAGCAGCTTTGCGCTTCCCGTCGTCGCAAGCTTCAGACAGTCATACCCCGAAGGTGCTTCATGACTGGAATTAAGCCGGTGCAGCAGGAAGCAGACACGGATATCCGCCAGAAGGTTTGAATCATCGTTGCTTCCGTTTCCGTCCACAGCCAGACCTACCGGTACGCCGAGCTTCAGCATCAGCGGCACCTTGCAGATGCCGGATGCAAGTTTCATATTGGAAACCGGGCAGTGCGCGACACCCGTCTGTGTATCCGCCAGCCGTTTGACTTCCTCATCCGTAAAATGAATCCCATGAGCGTACCAGACGTCGCTGCCGAGCCAGCCGCATTTCTCTGCCCAGTCAAGCGGACGGTCATGGTATACTTCCAGACAGTAACGCTCTTCATCCATCGTTTCGCAAAGATGTGTATGAAGACGTACCCCTTTGTCACGTGCCAGCTTTGCTGATTCCACCATTACCTTTGTATCGACGGAAAACGGTGAACAAGGCGCAACGACAACCTGACGCATCGAGAATTCCGAAGGATCATGATATTTTTCGATCAGCCTTGTGCAGTCTGCAAGTGTTTCATCACACGTTTCCACAAGTTCTTCCGGCGGAAGTCCACCGTTCTCCTTGCCGCGTGTAAAGCAGCTGCGTCCGGCATGAAAACGCACACCTAATTCATCGGCTGCCCGGAATTCGCTGTCAATAATCTCTTTGTCGGCACTTCTCGGAAATGCGAAATGCTGGTCAAACATTGTCGTACCGCCGAATTTTACGAATTCGCCCATCGCAACCATCGAACTGTAATACATAAATTCCGGTGTGACACGCTCCCATACCTTGTACAGATACATCAGCCAGTCGAAAAGCTCTGAGTTCTGAATGACCGGTATGTTCCTTGTGAATGCCTGCATCAAATGGTGATGCGTATTTACAAGACCGGGATATACGAACTTTCCGGATGCATCGATAACCTCTGCTCCATCCGCGTGAATGTTCGCTCCGATTTTCTTGATTTTATTATTCTCAACCAGAATATCACAGTTCTTCAGGACACGATCCTGAGCGTCGCACGTAATAACAGCGTCCGCATGTTTAATCAGTATTTCACCCATTACAATTCCTCCTGTCTGTTTACATCTGTTCCGGACTGTTTTTCCATAAGGTCGCCCGCCGCCTGTATTGCTTCGATAATCTGCCCGTACGCCGCACACCTGCACATATTTCCTGCAAGAGCACGACGGATTTCATCCGCTGTAGGATGGAGATTTTTCTGCAGCAGTGCGTAGGATGTCATAATATAGCCCGGTGTACAGAATCCGCACTGAATTGCTCCCATTTCCACAAAGGTTTTCTGGATTGCAGCCAGTTCGTTATTCTGTTCGATGCCTTCAATGGTCAGAACATGCTTCCCGTCCGCAAGCGCTGCCAGATAAAGACAGGAATCTGTCGGAACACCATCGATCAAAACCGTACACGCGCCGCACTCTCCAACCTCGCAGCCGCGTTTCGTGCCTGTCATATCAAGACGCTCCCGGAGCATTTCCAGAAGTGTTTCCCCCTCTTCAACCTGTATGGTAAGAGGTTTCTCATTTAATGTCAACTGAATCTGTATCATAAATTCTGCCTCCTGCCCTGCGATATGCTTCTTCCAGTGCCCGGCCCGTAAGCTCCTGTATCAGACCGGTGCGGTAACGCTTTGATGCACGCCAGGAATCCCGCGGACTGGCCTCAAGGACAGCCAGGCGGCCTGCTTCTTCGAGCATGTCACGGTCCAAAAGCTTCCCTGTCAGAAATGCTTCGGCCTTTGGACAGCGGATCGGTGTCGGCGCAGCTACGCCAAGCGCGATCGTCACTTTGCAGATTTTCTGCTTTTCATCGATCGTACACGTCGCTGCCGTGCCAAGGATCGCCAGATCCATAGCCTTACGCGTGGAAAACTTGATATACGTGCCGCCGAAGAATGATTCATGCGGCGGTATCAGAATACGCGTCATGAGTTCATTTTTTTCCTTTGCGACCTTGCCCGGCCCCAGATAAAAATCTTCAATTGCAACGATTCTTTCCGATGACACGGACTGCAGCACGATTCTGGCATCGAGTGCAAAAAGTGACGGCGCGCTGTCAGCCGATACGGCTCCGTTGCATACATTCCCGCCGATTGTAGCAACATTCTGAATCTGCGGTCCGCCCATAGAAAGCGCAGCCGTAGCCAGCATAGGGTATTTCTGCTGAATAATCGGATCGCCTGCAATACCTGTAAACGACGTCATCGGCCCGATCGATACGGTGCCGTCCGCCATTTTGAAAACGCCCTTCAGCTGTTCAATTCCCGCAAGACTTAACAGTTTTACATTCTTCGGCCGTTTCTTTCGCATTGTTACAATGACATCCGTGCCGCCTGCCAGCGGAAGCGTGCCCGGATCCTTATCCAGTATGTCAAGTGCCTCTTCAACGGATGAAGGGCGATACAGTTTTTCTACACTATACATCGGCATCCTCCTTCTCCAACGGATGCAGGAATTCCCATACGCGCTCCGGTGTCAGCGGAATTCTGTTCATGGTCACGCCTGTAGCGTTCACG
>Ga0160425_1003225_pt1 | contig 12163 bp, 16 predicted proteins | sample BioMet8_FD_108193 | JGI IMG/M metagenome (GOLD analysis project Ga0160425, IMG submission 108193) | Microbial communities from bioreactor (seeded with sewage sludge) at Lawrence Berkeley National Lab, California, USA - Biofuel... | ecosystem: Engineered > Bioreactor > Anaerobic > Unclassified ...
CTGCCCGACCGAGACGAACGAGGAGATCCGGCTTCGGTAGATGCTCATGGTTTTGGCCAGAATGATAATGTAGGTGATCTTGCAGAGCTCCGCGGGCTGGATGTTGAAGGGCAGCCATGAGAAGGCCAGCCAGCTCCGGTTGCCGGTCGTGCCCTCGACGCCCCAGAGGAACAGCGTGGAGATGAAGAGAATGTTGAACGCCATCAGGATCTCCCGCCGCTCGGCGATGATGTCGATGTCGAACAGCGTGAGGATCACGTAGAGCACGATGCCGATGACCAGCGCGGCGGACTGCACGAGGATGTAGTGGTGCGAGCCGAGGTAGCGCGTGGTGCTGGACACGACGACGATGCCGAACACGGAAGCCAGCGTGCAGAGCGCGAGCAGGAGCATGTCGGCCCCGCGGAAAAACCCGGATACGGCGGATGATAGCTTGTGCATGGACCGGCCTCCTTTCGACCGTGTTCTGTTATTTTACCATCGGGCGGGTGGGAAGTAAACAGGAAAGTTATTTTTGCAAACAGCGCGCGGATGTGGTAGAATAACATGAATTATTCTGGACATTTGCACGGGTGCAAAAGAGGAAGCATATGAAGTTTGTCACGTTTTCCCCGGAGGAGACCGAGCGCGTCGGCGCGGCGCTGGCGGAACGCCTGCGGCCCGGCGACGTGGTCGCCTATTACGGGGAGCTCGGCGCCGGAAAGACCGCGTTCACGCGCGGCGTAGCCGCCGGCCTCGGCGTGCGGGAGCGGGTCACGAGCCCCACCTACACGATCGTCAACGAATATCTTTCGGGACGGCTGCCGCTGTTCCATTTCGATATGTACCGCCTCGGCTCGTCGGACGAGCTGTTCGACATCGGCTGGGAGGACTATCTCGCGCGCGGCGGCGTCTGCTGCGTCGAATGGAGCGAGAATGTGGACGACGCCCTCGCGGGCGCGATCCGCGTGGAGCTCGCGAAGGACGATTCCAACCCCGATCGGCGGGACATCACCATCACAGGAGGCGGGGAGCTTGCGGATTTTAGCGTTTGAGAGCTCGGCCAAGGCGGCGTCCGTCGCCGTGCTGGACGGGGAGAAGCTGCTGGGGGAGTACTACCAGAACAGCGGCCAGACCCACAGCCGCACGCTCATGCAGATGGCGTCCGACCTCCTGCGCAACTGCGATCTGACGCCGGCGGACATCGACGCGTGCGCCGTGGCCGCGGGCCCCGGCAGCTTCACCGGCGTGCGTATCGGCGTCGCGGCGGCGAAGGGCTTTTGCTGGGGGCGGGAGGTGCCGCTCTTCGGCGTCTCCACGCTGCTCGCCATGGCGCGCGGCGCCGCGCCGTTCGACGGCCTGATCGTGCCGGTCATGGACGCGCGGCGGAGCCAGGTCTACTGCGCCGTTTTCTCGTCGGAGAACGGGAAGCTGACCCGCCTCGCGGACGACGCCGCGCTTTCGCTCGGCGAGCTGGCGGGCAGGCTGGAAAACAGCGAAAAAAACAAATTACTGGTTGGAGACGGAGCCGAGTTGTGCTATAATACGCTCTATGGGCGCGTCCCCGGCCTGATCCTTGCGCCGGAGCATCTGCGCCATCAGCGCGCGTCCGGCGCGGCGCTCTGCGCCGCCGAGCGGGCCGCGTCCGGCGAACGGCCGGAGGCCGGCGCGCTGCGCCCGAGCTACCTGCGCGTGCCGCAGGCTGAGCGCGAAAGAAACGAGAGATTAAAAACCGAGAGGAGTTCAGAATAAATATGGGAAGTCTTCATGTACTCGACCACCCGCTGATCCAGCACAAGCTGTCCATTCTGCGCGACAAAAACACCGGCGTCAAGGAATTCCGCGAGATCGTCGGCGAAATCGCGGCCCTGATGTGCTACGAGGCCACCAGGAATCTGCCCACCGAGGAGGTCCAGATCGAAACGCCGATCGCCCCGACGACCGCGCGCGTGCTCTCCGGCAAGAAGCTGGCCATCGTCCCGATCCTCCGCGCCGGCCTCGGCATGGTTGATCCGATGATCGACCTGATCCCCTCCGCGAAGGTCGGCCACATCGGCCTCTACCGCGACCCCAAGACCCATGAGCCGGTCAAGTACTACTGCAAGATGCCCCCCGATATCTCCGAGCGCCAGGTGTTCGTCGTCGATCCGATGCTCGCCACCGGCGGCTCCGCCTCCGCGGCCATCACCTTCATCAAGGAGTACGGCTGCAAGTCCATCACCCTCATGAACATCATCGCCGCGCCCGAGGGCATCGCGGTTGTCCGCCGCGACCATCCGGACGTCGACATCTTCGTTGCCGCCGTGGATGAAAAGCTCAACGACAACGCCTATATCATCCCCGGCCTCGGCGACGCGGGCGACCGCATCTTCGGCACGAAATAGGAACGTTTCCATTCCAAATTCCGGAAAAATTCCGAAATTTCGGTGAACTACCCAACAAAACACGGACTCCGCCTTGACAGCCGCAGGGGCGCTCTGTATAATGAGTTCAGATTTGCGGCAGACGGCGGGCGGACGCCGGCGCGTCCTCTCCGTCCGGTTTGATCATCACTGAAAGGAAGATTACCATGATCTACTCAACAGAAGTGCAGAACATGTGCCCCGTGGCCAAGGGCGCGTACCATGGTCCGGCTCCCATCCCCGAGGAGGGCAAATGGGTCCAGGCCAAGGAAATCAAAGACATCTCCGGCCTGACGCACGGCATCGGCTGGTGCGCGCCGCAGCAGGGCACCTGCAAGCTGACGCTCAACATCAAGGACGGCGTCATCGAGGAAGCGCTGGTGGAGACCATCGGCTGCTCCGGCATGACCCATTCCGCCGCCATGGCCGCCGAAATCCTGATCGGCAAGACCATTCTGGAGGCGCTGAACACCGACCTCGTGTGCGACGCCATCAACACCGCCATGCGCGAGCTGTTCCTCCAGATCGTCTACGGCCGCAGCCAGACCGCGTTCTCCGAGGGCGGACTGCCCATCGGCGGCGGCCTCGAGGACCTGGGCAAGGGCCTTCGCAGCCAGATCGGCACCATGTACGCCACAAAGCTCAAGGGCCCGCGCTATCTTGAAATGGCCGAGGGCTACGTCACCCGCGTCGCGCTCAACAAGGACCGCGAGATCGTCGGCTACGAGTTCGTCAACCTCGGCAAGATGATGGAGTCCATCAAAAAGGGCGTCGACGCCAACGAGGCGCTGAACAAGGCTAAGGGCCACTACGGCCAGTTCGACAACGCGGCCGAGTATATCGATCCCCGTACGAAATAAGAGAAGGAGGAATTGAAAATGGCTCTGTTTGAAAGCTACGAAAGAAGAATCGACAAGATCAATTCCGTCCTCAGTCAGTACGGAATCGGCAGCGTCGAGGAGTGCCGCGACATCTGCAAGGCCGCGGGCTTCGATCCCTATGATATCGTCAAGGGCATTCAGCCCATCTGCTTCGAGAACGCCTGCTGGGCCTACTGCGTGGGCGCAGCCATCGCGCTGAAGAAGAACGTCAAAAACGCCGCCGAGGCCGCCGAGGCCATCGGCATCGGCCTGCAGGCCTTCTGCATCCCCGGTTCCGTCGCCGACGACCGCAAGGTCGGCCTGGGCCACGGCAATCTGGGCGCGATGCTCCTGCGCGACGAGACCAAGTGCTTCTGCTTCCTCGCCGGCCACGAGTCCTTCGCCGCCGCCGAGGGCGCCATCGGCATCGTCCGCAACGCCAACAAGGCCCGCAAGACGCCGCTGCACGTCATCCTCAACGGTCTGGGCAAGGACGCCGCGCAGATCATCTCCCGCATCAACGGCTTCACCTACGTCCAGACCCAGTTCGACTATTACACCAGCGAGCTGAAGATCGTGCGCGAGATCCGCTACTCCGAGGGCGAGCGCGCCGAGGTCCGCTGCTACGGCGCGGACGACGTCCGCGAGGGCGTGGCCATCATGCACCATGAGGGCGTCGACGTCTCCATCACCGGCAACTCCACCAACCCGACCCGCTTCCAGCACCCCGTCGCCGGCACCTATAAGAAAGAGTGCATCGAGCAGGGCAAGAAGTACTTCTCCGTCGCCTCCGGCGGCGGCACGGGCCGCACGCTGCATCCCGACAACATGGCCGCCGGCCCCGCCTCCTACGGCATGACCGACACCATGGGCCGCATGCACTCCGACGCGCAGTTCGCGGGCAGCTCCTCCGTCCCGGCGCACGTCGAGATGATGGGCTTCCTGGGCATGGGCAACAACCCGATGGTCGGCGCGACCGTCGCCGTTGCCGTCGCGGTCGAGGAAGCTTCCAAAAAGTAAAGAAACGTGAGAAACCCCGCCGGCGATCCGTTCGCCGGCGGGGTTTGTTTATTCGGCGCCCTCCGGGACGACCACGGCCTTGACGACCCGCGGGTCCTCCGCGAAGATCCGGCGGAAGCGCTCCGTGTCGCGCAGCGGGATGCGGTGCGTGAGAAGTCGATCCGTGGGAATGGAGCCGCTCCGCAGCAGCTTCACGCTGAGCGGAAAATGCACCTCCGGCTCGGAGAGCATCGGAACGATGGATTTTTTGTTCAGAATGAGCTGATCCACGTCGAGCGGCACGACGGCATGGCCGCCGAGGTCAATGCCGATCGGGACGATCCGCGTGCCGTAATCCGCCGAGGCCACCGCCTGCGGAAGAGTGACGGGCGGGGAGGTCACGAGAACGGAGTCGGCCCGGCCGTGCTTCGCGGCGTTCAGACGGACGGAAAAGTCCGCGTCGGAGGAAAAGAGAACCTCGTCGGCGCCCATCTCCAGGGCGAGCGCCTCGCGGAAGCGGCTCCGCTCCGTGCCGCGCTTCGAGGCGACCGCCAGCACGCGGCCGGCTCCGAAAAGCTTCGCCACGCGAATGCTCATCAGGCCGAGAGGACCAAGACCCCAGACGACCAGCGTACCGCGCGGCGGAACCTGCGCGGCCATCACCGCGTTCACGCAGACGGTCAGCGGTTCCACAAAGCAGGCGTCCAGCGGATCAAGGCCGTCGCAGGGTACGATCAGCCGCTCCGGGACGCAGAGAAAGTCGCCCATGCCCGCCTGACCGTTCAGCGTGATCATGGAAGTACAGCGGCCGATATCTCCGTTTTGGCAGGCCTCGCAGCGCCCGCCGGCCGCCACGTCCTCGACCGTCACCTGCGCGCCGGGGAGAATCCCGCGCACGCGGGAGCCGCATGCCTCGACCCTTCCGGAGATCTCGTGCCCGAGCGGCGTCCAGTCCTCGCTGCCCCGCAGAAAATGAAGGTCCGTGCCGCATACGCCGCAGCCGAGCACACGGACGAGGACCTCGTCCTCCGCCGGCTCGGGGGTCTCGCGGCGCTCGACCTTGAGTTCAAAATTCTTTCTTCCGACCAAATACTCCATATTTTCTTCCCTCCGCGTTTTCTTCAGTCTATCATAGACGCCCCCGCGCGTCCACCCCAAACTTTTGAAGAATCCGCGAAAGCAGTCGCCTTCCCGCGAAGTGCTTCATACATTGGAATTGGAAGCGAATTTTGCCGGAAGGGGCCTGATAGAATGACGGAGATCAGCTCACTCGACAGCCTGCCGGTCGGCAGGCCGGGGATTGTGACGGAGATACGCGCGGCCGGCGCGATGGGGCGGCGGCTGACCGACCTGGGAATGATCGTGGGAACGGAGGTCTGCCGCGTGCACCGAAGTCCATTCGGCGATCCGTCGGCGTACCGCATCCGCGGCGCCGTGATCGCGCTTCGGCGGAGCACGGCGGGGGAGATCATGGTGCGATGGGAATGAGCAGGGCGGCCGAGAGCCGCGCGCCGTCGCCGGCGCAGGCCGACGCGCCGGTGATCGCGCTGATGGGGAATCCGAACGTCGGAAAGAGCACGCTGTTCAACCGCCTGACGCACCTGCGCCAGCATACGGGCAACTGGCCCGGCAAGACGGTGGAAAGCGCGAGCGGCGTCTTTACCTACAAGGGGAGGCCGTACCGCGTCGTCGACCTGCCGGGCACCTATTCGGTCCTCGGCAAATCGCCCGAGGAGCAGGTGGCGGTCGATTACATACGCTCGGGCGAGGCGCAGGTCGTCGTGGTCGTCTGCGACGGAACCTGTCTGGAAAGGAATCTGAATCTTGCCCTGCAGGTGATGCGTCTGACGAGCCGCGTGGTCGTCTGCGTGAACCTGCTCGACGAGGCGGAGAAGAAACACATCCGCATCGATCTGCGCCGTCTGGAGAGCCTGCTGGGCGTCCCCGTGGTCGGCACGGCCGCCGGCAGCGGCGACGGGATCGGGGCGCTGCAGGAGGCGCTGCGGCTTGTGGTCGACGGCTTCTCGGAGCCGCGCCCGGCCGTCTTTGCGCGGGAGGGCGGCCAGACGCCGGAGGAGCTGGTGCGCGCGGCGGAGCGGCTGGCCGCGCAGGTGCAGGAGGGAGGCCGCGGCGTGCGGGAGGGGCGGCTCGAGCGGCTGCTGACCGGGCGCTGGACCGCGTTTCCGGTCATGCTGCTGCTTCTTCTGACGGTGTTTTGGCTGACGATCGTCGGCGCGAACGTCCCCTCGGCGCTGCTGCAGCGCGGCTTCGACCGCGTCGGCGCGTGGCTGCGGGCGGCCTTCTCGCTGCTTCGCGCGCCGTGGTGGCTGCGCGGCGCGCTGCTGGACGGGGTTTGGGAGACGGTCGCGCGCGTCGTCGCCGTCATGCTGCCGCCCATGGCGATCTTTTTCCCGCTGTTCACGCTTTTGGAGGACCTGGGATACCTGCCGCGCGTCGCCTACGCGCTCGACCGGCCCTTCGCGGTCTGCGGCGCGTGCGGGAAGCAGTCGCTCAGCATGTGCATGGGCTTCGGCTGCAACGCGGCCGGCGTGGTCGGCTGCCGCATCATCGATTCGCCGCGCGAGCGGCTGATCGCCGTTCTGACCAACAGCTTCGTGCCCTGCAACGGCCGCTTTCCGGCGCTGATCACGCTGATCCTGCTGCTGACGGGCGGCAGGGGAGGCGGTCTTGTCTCCGCGTCCGCGCTGACGGCGTGCGTGCTGCTCGGAATCGCGATGACGTTTCTGGCCTCGCGGCTTCTCAGCCGCACGGTGCTGCGGGGCGTGCCGTCCTCCTTCACGCTGGAGCTGCCGCCGTTTCGCAGACCGCGGGTGGCCGAGGTGATCGTCCGTTCGATGCTGGACAGAACGCTTTTCGTGCTCGGCAGGGCGGCGGCCGTCGCGGCGCCGGCGGGGCTGGCGATCTGGTGCATGCGTTCGGTTTCCGTCGGCGGGACCTCTCTGATGACCGCGGCGGCGGCGTTTTTGCAGCCCGCGGGCGCGGCGCTGGGCCTGAGCGGCACGATCCTCCTCGCGTTTCTGCTCGGCTTTCCCGCGAACGAGCTCGTGATCCCGATTATTCTGATGATGACGTCCGGCGGCGGCATCGGAACGGAGTCCGGCATGGCCGACACGGTCAGGACCCTGCTCGGCGCCGGCTGGAACGCGCGGACTGCCGTGTGCTGCATCCTGTTTTTCCTGTTCCACTGGCCTTGCAGCACGACCTGCCTGACCATCCGCCGGGAGACCGGCAGCACCGTCTGGACGCTCGCGGCGGCCGCGCTGCCGACGGCCTTCGGAATCCTGCTCTGCGCGGCGGTGCGGCTGATCTGGCGAGGGTAGCGCGGAACGAAAAAATATGATAGAATAAACAAAAAACGAAGGAGCACGCGTATGAGAGAGTACGGCTACGGCGTGGACGTCGGCGGCACATCGGTTAAAATCGGACGGATGGATCGGAGGGGCAGACTGCTTGAAAAGTGGTCGATCCCGACCGACAGGAGCGACGGCGGCAGCCGCCTGATCGGCGACGTCGGCGCGAGCCTCGCGGAAAATATGGCGCGCGCGGGACTGCGCGCGGACGATCTGTACGGCGTCGGCCTCGACGTACCTTCGCCGGTCGACCGCGAAGGCTGGGTCGTCGGCGGAGAGAACACCGGCTGGGGCCGGAAGCGACTCGACGCGGCGGGCGAGCTGTCCGCGCTGCTGCGCGTCCCGGTCCGCGCGCTGAACGACGGCAACGCCGCCGCGCTCGGAGAAATGTGGAAGGGCGCCGGCGCCGGATGCCGCGACCTCGTGATGCTGACGGTCGGGACCGCGCTCGGCGGCGGCGTCATCGCGGACGGCCGCGTCGTCACCGGCAGCCACGGCGCCGGAGGCGAAGTCGGGAGCATGATGATGGACCCGACGGAGACCGAGATCGCGGTGGACGGCAGGGGCGGCTGCCTCGAGCAGTACGCCTCGGCGACCGGCCTCGTCCGGAAGGCGAAGAAGCTGCTCGCGTCGGACGCGCGGCCCTCGGTTCTCCGCGGCCTCGCGGAGCCGACCGCGAAGGATGTCATGGAGGCGGCGCGCGCGGGAGACGACCTGGCCTGCCGGACGCTGGATTTCTTCTCGGAGATGCTCGGCCGCGCCTGCTCGATCATGGCCAGCGTGACGGACCCGGAGCTCTTTGTGATCGGCGGCGGCGTCTCGGCGGCGGGGGAGATCCTGCTGGAGGGCGTGCGGAAATACTATCGGAAGTACGCCTACTTCGCGCTCTCGCAGACGCGCTTCGAACTGGCCCGGCTCGGGAACGACGCCGGAATCTACGGGAGCTGCTATTTTGTCCTGCCCGAGGACGCAAAAAAAGACCTGCTCGGATGAGCAGGTCTTTTTCAAGCGGAAAATTACTTCGCCTCGGCAGTCGCGCCGGCCTCTTTCAGCTTGGCGATCAGGGCGTCGGCATCGGCCTTGGAGACAGCTTCCTTGACCTTGGACGGGGCGCCGTCGACCAGAGCCTTGGCTTCCTTCAGACCCAGGCCGGTGACTTCGCGGACAACCTTGATGACGCCGATCTTGTTGGCGCCGATCTCGGTCAGGACGACGTCGAACTCGGTCTTCTCTTCGGCGGCGGCAGCGGCCTCGCCGGCGGCGGGAGCGGCGACAGCGGCGGCGGCGGCGGAAACGCCGAACTCGGTCTCAAGAGCGTGGACGAGCTCGGAGAGCTCGAGGACGGTCATGGACTTTACTTCTTCGATCATAGCAGCAACTTTTTCGCTAGCCATAGTAGTATTCCTCCTAAATAAATAATTGAGTGAAGATTACGCTTCGGGGGCGGCTTCGGGAGCAGCCTCGGGAGCGGCGCCGCCCTTGGCCTGAACGATCTGGTCCAGGACAACGGCAAGGCTGGTGATCGGGGCAAGGAACGTTCCGAGAACCTGCGCGACGAGCGCGTTCTTGGAGGGAAGCTTGCCGAAGGCCTTCAGCTGGTCGGCGGAGAGCACATGGCCTTCCACGATGCCGCCCTTAATCTGAATGACGTCCTTGTTCTTCTTGGCGAACTCGCACACGATGCGAGCCGGCGCAATGGGATCGCCGGTGGTGCTGGCCATGGAAGTGGTGCCGTTGAGGATCTCGTCGAACTCGTTGAAGCCGCAGTTACGGACGGCGAAACGGGTCAGCGTGTTCTTCACGACGGAGTATTCCACGGACGCGGCGCGGAACTGATTGCGCAGGTCGGTGTCCTGCGAGACGTTGATGCCCTTGTAATCCACGAAGACAGCCGCGGTGGCGGACTGAATCCGGGAGGCCAGCGCATCGACGACGGCCTTTTTGCTTTCCAGTACCTTTGCGTTGGGCATTGAAGATGTCACCTCCGAAAAAAAGTGTCCTCGCGCCAAAAGACGTGAGGACACAGAGAAGACAGTCTGTGCGAACCTCGGCAGGACGGGTGGACCGTTACGGCAAAAGCCTCCTACTGTCTTTGGCAGCTTAATTATTATAGCAGACGCCGGGAAAAAGTCAAGAGCGAAAGATCAATATTTTGCGGTGGAGACCTTCACGCCGGGGCCCATGGTGGCGGCCAGGACGCAACTCTTGATATACTGGCCCTTGGAGGTAGCGGGCTTCGCCTTGACGACGGCGGCGATCAGCGCGTTGAAGTTCTCCGCGAGCTTCTCGGGGCCGAAGGAAGCCTTGCCGATGGGGCAGTGGATGATGTTGGTCTTGTCGAGACGATACTCGATCTTACCGGCTTTGATCTCCTTGACGGCGGCGGTGACGTTGGGCGTCACGGTGCCGGCCTTCGGGGAGGGCATCAGGCCTTTCGGGCCCAGGATCTTGCCGAGACGTCCGACGACGCCCATCATGTTGGGCGTGGCGACGACGACGTCGAAATCGAACCAGTTCTCCTTCTGGATCTTCTCCACGAGCTCCATGCCGCCGACGTAATCGGCGCCCGCGGCCTTGGCCTCGTCGACCTTTTCATCCTTGGCGAAGACCAGGACCTTGCGGGTCTTGCCGGTGCCGTTGGGGAGCACGATGGCGCCGCGGACCTGCTGGTCGGCGTGGCGGGAATCGACGCCCAGGCGGATGTGGACCTCGACGGTCTCGTCGAATTTGGCGGTTGCGCTCTTGACAATCAGGTTCATGGCGTCTGCGACGTCGTATTGAACGCTGCGATCGATCAGCTTGGCGCTGTCGGTATATTTTTTACCTCTGAACAATGTTATATCCTCCTTAAAGTGGTGATGCGGAATAATCCTCCCACATTTTGAGGCACGGCCCAATCAGCCGGCTGCCTCGTCAAGAAAATCAGTCGACGACGGTGATGCCCATGCTGCGGCAGGTGCCGGCGATCTGGCTCATGGCGGACTCGATGGAGGCCGCGTTCAGATCTGGCATCTTCTTTTCAGCGATTTCCTTGATCTGCGCCTTGGTGATGGTGCCGACTTTGTCCTTGTTGGGGACGCCGGAGCCCTTTTCCAGGCTGATCGCCTTCAGGATGAGGGCGGGCGCCGGAGGGGTCTTGGTGATGAAGCTGAAGCTGCGGTCGGCGTAGACGGTGATCACGACGGGGATCTTGAACCCGGCCTGATCCTTGGTACGCTCGTTGAACTCCTTGATGAACTGCGAAATATTGACGCCGTGCTGGCCGAGGGCCGGGCCGACGGGGGGAGAAGCGGTCGCCTTGGCGGCCGGGATCTGCAGTCTGATATAACCTGTAACTTTCTGTGCCATAAAGAGCACCTCCTGAAGAAAAATGTGGTGGATACGCCGAGGCGTATTTTTGGCGGGAACAAAGTCCCTCCCACGTTCTGGCCGCCGGTGCGGCCGCGGTTATTCTTTCACGGGTTCGACCTGATCGAGCTCGAGCTCGACAGGCGTTTCGCGCCCGAACATGGAAACAACGACGCGAACCTTGTTTTTGGGGATGTCCAGCGACTCGACCGTCCCGATAAAGGAGGTCAGAGGGCCGTCCGTGACCTTGACGCTGTCGCCGACGCCGTAGCCGACGACAACCTCGCGCTTTTCCACGCCGAGCTGAGCGACCTCCTCCTCGGTCAGAGGAGTGGGCTTGGTCCCGGAGCCGACGAAGCCGGTGACGCCGCGGACGTTCTTGATGACATACCAGGAATCGTCGGTCATGATCATCTTGACGAGAACGTAGCCGGGGAACACCTTGCGGTCGTATGTCTTGGGGCCGTTGTCCGTAATCTCCGTGACGGTCTCCATCGGGATGGAAACCGTATGGATCAGATCCTCGAGATGACGGGTCTCGACGTTTTTCTCGATCGTGGCCTTGACTGTATTCTCATAGCCGGAATACGTATGGACCACGTACCATTTCGCTGCTTCCGCCATGGCCTACCCCTTGACGAGGGAGATGATGCCGTTGACGATCAGACCTGCGACGGCGTCGAACACCCAGATGAAGATTCCGACGATCAGTACGCAGAGCAGAACGATGAGCGTATTGTTGATGAGCTGACTTTTGCTGGGCCAGACGACCTTTTTCAGCTCGCTTCTGAGTTCACGGAAGTAACGCTTGGTCCGAGACGCGGCACGAACAAAAAAATTCTGCTTTTTATTGGCCTCTGCCATTTCATTCACCCTTTCCGCAATGGATCAGATCCATGCATTACTTCGTCTCGGTATGGAGCGTGTGTTTCCTGCAAAACGGGCAGTACTTCTTCATCTCCAGACGGTCGGGGTCGTTCTTCTTGTTCTTCATCGTGTTGTAGTTTCTCCGCTTGCACTCGGAACATCTCAGAGTAATTTTTACGCGCATGATCGGCACCTCCTTAAAAATTGCCTCCCTGTATCATCGCCGGCTATCGTAAATTTAGCGGATGCCGAAACTACCGGGCATCCATCCGGGACTGAAAAACGGGCGAAAAAAAAGAACCCTTTTTCACAGGTAATGATATTCTATCATACAGAC
>Ga0160425_1003226_pt1 | contig 12161 bp, 10 predicted proteins | sample BioMet8_FD_108193 | JGI IMG/M metagenome (GOLD analysis project Ga0160425, IMG submission 108193) | Microbial communities from bioreactor (seeded with sewage sludge) at Lawrence Berkeley National Lab, California, USA - Biofuel... | ecosystem: Engineered > Bioreactor > Anaerobic > Unclassified ...
AATGGCATATTCATTTGAAAAATGAGAAAAGTCATTCCCATATCTTTTTTTATAAGTTCTGATGATATCTTGAAGTGATGCACTTGTGAAGAAGTATTGTTGCTTTAATCTTAACTTCTTACCTTTGTCAGAAGAATCATTCGGATACAAAACGCTTGAAATTGCTTCGGCATCGTCTTTTTCCCTAACTGCCATTTCGAATTTCTGGTCGTTAAAAAGCTGAAAATTAAATGAATCTACGGCTTCCGCCTGCCATAAACGAAGCGTATTAATCGTTTGTGCACCATAGCCGATAACCGGGGTATCATACGGTACGGCATAAACCGTCTGATCCTTGAATTTCACTTTGATTTTACTGTCCTCACGGCGTAAAGACCATGGGTCACCGAAGCGCTGCCAGTCATCCGCAGTTTCTTTCTGAAATCCGTTTTCAAAATACTGCTTAAAAAGGCCATATTTGTACCGAATTCCATAGCCATTCAATGCAATACCCTGCGTTGCGGCGGAGTCAAGGAAGCAGGCAGCAAGTCGTCCGAGGCCGCCATTCCCAAGCGCCGCGTCTTCAATGTCCTCAAAAACATCGACATCAAGGTTGTTTTCGTTGAACAATTCCGATAACTGATTTAACAATCCGAGATTTAATAAATTGCTGTAGATTAACCTGCCGATTAAAAACTCAGCTGAAAAGTAGCACGCAGTTTTGGTTGCGGCCGGTGTTTCCCATTTCGCATTAATTTTTTTCATAGCTGCCTTTGAAACAGCATTGTAAAGTTCATCGGTGCTGGCATCACGAATACTTTTACAGTAGTCCATTTCCAGGATCGTTAGAATATCATTCTTAAATGTGTTCATTAAGCCTACTCCTTTAAAACATAGAATTTATCTGCCATATACTTCAACTAATCCGCTAAGCTTCTTTGCAAGTCCAGCGTTAAGCTGACCTTTGTGTAACCTCCAGCGCCAGTTGGTGCCAATTGTTGACGGAAAGTTCATTCTACAGTTGTTGGGCAGAAACAGGATGTCCTGTGCCTGAAAAATTACGGTGTTGGCTACACTTGCATAACCGGCACGGATCATAGCATTGGGAATATTTTTTTTCTTTTTTACATCAAGATATCTTTTGGCATACTGTGCATCCTTTGATTTCATATCAGTGAAATGGCCCATCAAGGTTTCGTTGTCATGCGTCCCGCCATAAACGGCCATATTACTTGTGTAATTACACGGTAAATGCTCATTTGTCGGGTCACCGTCAAACGCAAATTGCATTACCTTCATCCCGGGGTATCCGGTTCTTTTAAGCAGTTTCTTTACCGCCGGAACAACAACACCCAAATCTTCGGCAATAATTTGCGCATCCCCAATTGCGGAATCAATCGCGTCAGTCAGCTTGATCCCCGGACCCGTTTGCCAGCTGCCATTAATAGCCGTAGACTCGCCCGCGGGAATAGCGTAATATCTTACTACGCCGATAAAATGATCAATTCTGATAATGTCATAAATTTTCACAGAGTATTCCATGCGCTTTTTCCACCAGTCAAACCCGCTTTGTTCCATGGTATTCCAATCATATAATGGATTACCCCAAAGCTGGCCGTCCTTTGAAAAAGCATCGGGTGGAACACCTGCCACTTTAATCGGTCTGCGCTCTGCATCAAGCTGAAACAGAGTGCTGTGCGTCCAAACATCCGCACTGTCAAGCGCGACATAAATCGGAATATCGCCGATAATCTTAATGCCGTTTTCGTTCGCGTATTTCTTCACCTTATGCCATTGCTCAAAGAATTTGAATTGGCAAAACTTCCAGAAGTCTATTTCGCCTTTCAGTAGTTCCGTATATGTTTTTACCGCTTCCGTACGGTGAAAGCGAATCTCATCCGGCCAAAGCAGCCAAGAGTGGTTTTCAAACTGAAACTTGAGTGCCATATTAAGGCTTTAGTCATTTAACTAATACGCTTTCTCTTCGCAAAAAGCACGATATGCGTTTGTATGCTTATGTTTACTTTTGTGAAAAGCAGTATGTAAAATTTTTAACCGAGACTCAAAAATTTTCGCATAGTCGACATCGACTGCACTGCTTCCCCAATCATAGGACTGAACCTCATCGAGAGTAATCAGCGTTTCATCAATTAAAATATCCAGATCAATGAAGTACGGATTTCCCGCAAAGGCAGAAAACGATTGATACGGGCTGTCACCATAGCTTGTTGGCCCGACAGGAAGAACTTGCCAATATTTTTGGCCGGCACTCTTTAAAAAATCGATAAATTGAAACGCTTCAGCTCCAAGCGCCCCGATACCGTAGTTCGATGGCAGGCTGCTTACCGCTAATAAAACACCCGCTCCGCGCGAAAGTTGATTTTTCTTATATTTAGCTGGCATGGTCACTCACCCTTTACGAAAAAATCACAAAACAGTGCTTATCTTAGAAATTGGTATCGTTATGTAAAAGGAATTAAAGCGGTAGATTATTGTTCTTCAAAATAGACAACCGCTTCATACGGCTGTAAACTAATTTGGGCAGACTTTAAGTCGTTTTTTCCCTCATAGTTTGAAATCAGCACGACAGCATTTTCCAAACTCAATTCCTTCGGTAATATAAAATCAACTGTATCCGCTGTGAAATTCAAAAATACGATGAGCTTTTGATGCTCAAGTGTTCTCGTATAACAATATATTTGCTCGCTGTCATTGAAATACTCATGAAAATCGCCGTAAACAATCACTTCATATTGATGACGAAGCTGAATGAGTTTTTGATAATAGTGAAAAATGGAATCGGATTTTTCCAAATCATTGCGTACATTTATTTCCCGATAATTTGGATTTATCTGAATCCATGGTGTTCCCGTGGTAAATCCGGCGTTTTCTGTGTCATTCCACTGCATTGGAGTGCGAGCATTGTCACGGCTCCATAGGTTTGCAATCGGCAACAGCTCCTCAGCCGTTTTTCCTTTTGCCAAATTTTCTTTAACCCAGTTCAATGTTTCAATATCTTTAAAATCATTCAGTGAAGTAAACGGTACATTTGTCATACCGATTTCTTCCCCTTGGTAGATATACGGCGTTCCATGCATGGTGTGAAGCATCGTTGCAAGCATTTTAGCACTTTGAACCCTATATTCCCCATCATCGCCATATCGTGACACCATTCTTGGCTGGTCGTGATTATTAAGATAAAGACTGTTCCATGCTTTATTGTCAAGCTGCGTTTGCCATTTGGACAGAATTTTCTTTAAGCTCATCAGTTTAAACCGGTTGCGTGTCCATTTTCCACCGTCAGCGTCCATCAATTCAAAGTGGAACACCATATTCAACTCATTGCGGTCGTCAGCTGTAAACAGTGAGGCTGTTTCAGGTGTTACGCCTCCTGTCTCGCCAACCGTCATAATATCGTAATGAAAAAGAACCTTCTGGTTCATCTCCTGCAAATAACGGTGTGTTTTTTGATCATCGGGGGTAAACCACTCTGTATCAAATGAATCCGGCTTGCCGATTGCGTTGATGACATCCATCCGAAAACCGTCAATACCTTTGTCGAGCCAAAATTTCATGAGGGCAAAAACTTCATCGTGCACCTTGGGATTGGCCCAGTTCAGGTCAGGCTGCTTTTTTGAAAACAGGTGAAGGTAATACTGCCCCGTTGTTTCATCAAACTGCCATGCACTGAAGCTGAAACAGGACTGCCAATTATTCGGAGGATTTCCTTCTTTTCCATCGCGCCAGATATAATAGTCGCGGTAAGGATTATCTTTGGACTTTTTGGATTCAATGAACCACTTATGTTCGTCAGAAGAATGGTTTACAACCAAATCCATAATGAGTTTCAACCCGCGTTTATGCATTTCTTCTAAAAGCTGTTCCCAATCCTTCAACGTGCCAAATTCATCCATAATATCGCGGTAGTCGCTGATATCGTAACCATTGTCATCATTTGGTGATTTATAAACCGGACAAATCCAAACAACGTTAACGCCTAAGTCCTTCAAATAATCGAGTTTTGAAATAATACCGTTGATGTCGCCGATTCCGTCACCGTTTGAATCCATGAAACTTCTTGGGTATATTTGATATATTACAGATTCTTTCCACCATTTTTTAGCCATACCGTCACCTATTTTCGTAATATTTCGCAAATCCATTTGAATAGTATCATTTTATCTTTAATATGTCAATAATATTGAAGACGAAATTTTAAAGTAAGCAAAAAAATCTGCAATAGCATAATGTACGAAATATTTAGCTGCTTATTAAATAAAGGGATTGAAATGTATAGGGTAAACAGTATATACTGAAAACCGAAAGAGATGAGGGATTGCTGTGGCTACAATAAAAGATATTGCAACCAAACTTGGAATTGCCGTGAGCACCGTTTCAAAGGGATTAAATGGTGCGAGCGACATCAGCGAGGACATGCGCCAGCGAGTGCTTGACGCGGCTGTCGAAATGGGATATGCCTCGAAAAGAATCCAAAAGCTTGGAAATCGTAAGGTTTGCATTTTAATCGAAAACATGGAGTATGAAAATATTGATCAGTTCGGTTACGAAATTATTGTCGGCTTTAAGCTGAGTGCAGCCAGACGCCACTGCGATGTTTCCGTTATCCCTACAAATCTGAATATGCAGACACAGGAAAAGTTTGATTCTTTCATGCTGAAATGTGGGTACAGCGGCGCCTTTTTACTGGGCTTTGCATTGCATGACGATTATATTAAGCAGCTCGATAAAACCACCGTGCCAACCGTACTGCTTGACAACTATATCCCCAATAAACATGTCGGCTACGTGGGTACAGACGGATACAACGGAATAGATTTGGCTGTAAAATACTTGGCGGATAACGGACATAAAAATATTGCTCTTTTGAACGGTTCAAAAAACAGCATGGTAACGGATGAACGTTACCTTGCTTTTACACAAAGCCTGAACCGATATTCACTGAAAGTTAACCCGGACTTAATCGGAAACGGCTACTATGTGCCGGAATGTGCCAAATATCATGTATCCACATTTTTGGAACACGGGGCAACCGCCATTGTTTGTGCAAGCGACCTGATTGCATCCGGTGTAATCGCCGAATTGAACCGCTTAAATAAGCGCGTGCCGCAGGACGTAAGCGTTATCGGTTTTGATGATTTACCGATTGCACAACACCTGACTCCAACACTGACCACAATCAGACAGGATCGGGTGGCAATTGGCAAGAGCGCGTTTATGATGCTGGAAGAACTGATCAGCGGTGTCAGCATCAGCAAGCTGTTGTTAAAGCCGGAGCTGATTATCAGAAATTCAACAGACAGATGCTCACAAACAAATGATTTTCTTGCATTTGATGCTCTGAAGTGATATATTATTTATTATTAACACAGTGATAAAGGAAGTAACCTTTTGTTCCGCTTACTAAGAGAGAGTGTGTCATGGCTGAAAGCATACTTGTAAGTGTAAAAGGCGAAGTTCCCTTTTGAGTGGCGCGGCTGAAAATTCAGTAGGCTGCGACGGCTGGCACCGTTACAAGCCCCAAGAGTTTTAAATTAGGGTGGTACCGCGGAGTTTACGTCTTCGTCCCTTTCAGGGGATGAGGGCGTTTTTTATTTGCAAATTTTTGTTTTGCATTACTGAAAGGAATGATAACACAATGAAGCAGGAGCTTGAAGCAATCCGTGCAAAAGCGATACGTGAGTTGGACGCGGCAAAAGGACAGCAGGTGCTGGAGAATTTGCGTATTCAATATTTGGGCAAAAAGGGAGAACTGACGGCGATTTTAAAGCAAATGGGCGGCCTTTCCGCTGAGGAACGCCCTAAAATCGGCCAGCTTGCCAATGAAATCCGTACCTTTATTGAGGAGGATTTAATTAAGCGCGCCGCTGAGTTAAAAGAGGAAGAAACCACAAAAAGGCTGGAGCTTGAAAAAATTGATGTCACGCTGCCGGGAATCCATCACGAGCTTGGAGCGAAACATCCTCTGAGCATTGAACTGGACGCAATTAAAGAGATTTTCGTAGGCATGGGTTTTGATATAGTTGAAGGCCCTGAGGTCGAGTACGATTATTATAACTTTGAAGCTTTAAATATTCCAAAGGACCACCCTGCAAGAGACACGCAGGATACTTTTTATATCAATGACAATATTTTGCTGCGCACACAGACTTCCCCTGTTCAAGTCCGTGTAATGGAAAAACAGAAGCCGCCGATTCGTATCATTTCACCGGGCAGAGTTTATCGTTCCGACGCGGTTGACGCCACCCACTCCCCCTTGTTTCACCAGATTGAAGGGTTAGTAGTTGACAAGGGGATTACCTTTGCAGATTTAAAAGGAACACTCGAAACTTTTGTAAAACGCATGTATGGAGAAGATTCTGTCGTACGCTTCAGGCCGCACCATTTTCCGTTTACTGAGCCTTCGGCCGAAGTGGATGTACAGTGCTTCAACTGTCACGGTAAAGGCTGCCGCCTTTGCAAGGGTGAGGGCTGGATTGAAATTCTCGGCTGCGGTATGGTTCATCCTAAGGTTCTTTCCAACTGTGGAATTGACCCGGAGGTATACAGCGGCTTTGCCCTTGGAATGGGGCTTGAGCGCGTGGTTATGAGAAAATATAACATTGACGATTTACGCCTTTTCTATGAAAATGACGTTCGTTTTTTGAAACAATTTTAAGGGGGGCGTAAACAATGAATCTTTCTATGAGATGGTTAAAAGAATTTGTAACACTTGATGAAATGCCAATGCGTGATTTTACTGAAGCTATGACAATGAGCGGTTCCAAAGTTGAAGGTTGGGAAGTAGAAGGCAGTGAAATCGATAATGTGATTGTAGGCAAGGTGCTTTCCCTTGATCATCACCCAGATTCTGATCATTTGTGGATTACGCAAATTGATGTAGGAGCAGACGAACCCGTTCAGATCGTTACCGGTGCGCAGAATTTAAAGGTTGGCGACGTGGTACCGGTTGCAATGAACAACTCCTCCCTTCCAGACGGCAAAAAAATTAAAAAAGGCAAACTCCGCGGCGTGATGAGTAACGGTATGCTTTGCTCAATCAGTGAACTCGGCCTCACAAAACATGACTTTCCCTATGCTATTGAAGACGGAATTTTTGTTTTACAGGAAGATTGTAAACTGGGTGAACCAATTTGTGATGCGCTCGGATTTAACGACACAAAAGTGGAATACGAAATCACTTCCAACCGCCCGGACTGCTTCTCCGTCATTGGGCTTGCAAGAGAAGCTGCGGCAACCTTCGACAAGCCGCTGAAGCTTCATAAACCTATTGTCAAAGCAGGACACGGTTCCTGTAAAGGGATGCTCGATGTCAAAGTCGAAGACACCGATTTGTGCTCGATTTATTCAGCGCGCATTGTGAAAAATGTTCGTGTGAAACCATCACCGCGATGGATGCGCGAAAGACTGCGTGCAATGGGTGTGCGTCCAATCAACAATATCGTTGATATTACAAACTACGTCATGCTCGAATACGGTCAACCGATGCATTCCTTTGATCTCCGTTTCATTGACGAGGGCAAAATTCGTGTACGCCGCGCTGCAGAAGGTGAAACCATTACCACACTTGATGGCGTGGAACACAAGCTCACGAACAAAAATCTGGTCATAGCGGATGCCAACAAGCCAATCGCAATCGCCGGTGTAATGGGTGGCGAATTCAGTGGAATTGTTGACGATACCAGCACAATTGTATTTGAATCCGCTTGCTTTAATGGTGCCTCCATTCGTACAACAGCAAGGGATCAGGGCATGAGAACCGATGCATCCTCCCGCTATGAAAAGGGACTGGATCCGAACGGCTGCCTGCCGGCGCTTGAACGCGCCTGTGAGCTTGTTGAGCTATTGGACGCGGGTGATGTTTTAGACGACATGATTATCGATAATCATTCAAGCAGCGAGCGCAGAAGGATTCATCTTGATACTGACTGGATTAACCGTTTTCTCGACCTCAGCTTAAGTACGGACGAAATGAAGAAAATACTGAAAAAGCTCGACTGTGAGTTTGACGGTGATGATATTTTAGTTCCGACTTTCCGTCCTGATTTAGAACACAAGGCCGACATTGCCGAGGAAATTGCAAGATTCTACGGTTACAATAAAATTCCGGGTACCGCACTTGCCGGCGGCGCGCAGGGCAAGTACACCCCGCGCCAAAAATTTGAACGTACAATCAATGATACGATGCTCGCACTTGGTGCAAGCGAAATCATGACATACTCGTTTATCAGCCCCAAATATTACGACAAAATTCGGATGCCCGCCGATTCTCCGCTTCGCAACTCTATTACTATTTCAAATCCTTTGGGAGAAGACACCAGCATCATGAGAACAACCGCTCTGCCTTCAATGCTTGAAGTTTTATCACGTAACTACAATAACCGCAATGCAGACGCCTGCCTGTTTGAACTGGCCAACGAGTATCTTCCGACCACACCGGATAAGCTTCCGATTGAAAAGATGAACTTAATCGCCGGTATGTATGGCAACAAGTCAAATTACTTTACAGCAAAGGGTATGGCAGAGCAAATTCTGGAAAAACTTTCCGTATATGATTATGAGATAGAAGCATCTTCAACAGAAATCGGTTATCATCCCGGCCGATGCGCCGTGCTGACTCTTGACGGGAAGCGCCTTGGTGTGATTGGAGAAATCCACCCTAAGGTAGCTGAAAATTATGGTATTAATGAGAGGGTCTGCTGCTTTTCGCTGAGTGTTGATTTAATGTTTGAATACGCAAAAACGGAAAAGACCTATGTACCATTGCCGAAATTTCCCGCAGTCACCCGCGATCTTGCGCTGATTTGTGAGGACAGTATTCCGGTACTGACACTCGAAAAGGCAATCGTCAGGGGCGCCGGAAATTTGCTTGAAACGATAAAGCTTTTTGATGTTTACAAGGGAGAGCAAATCGAAGCCAACAAAAAGAGTGTTGCATTTAATATTGTTTTGCGTTCCAGTGACAACACATTAACGGATGACCATATTGCAACTATAATGAAAAAAGTGATGAAAGAACTTGAAAAATTAGGCGTAAATTTACGTTCTTGATCCCCTGTTAATAAATTAGTCCTTGAAATTATTTCATGTATGTTGTATTATGACATTATTGGAGGTGTTTCCATGCTTGATAAGACGATGACTTTTTCACTTGGCAACGACCGTGAAGAAGATATTAGAAAAACGCTAACCCTTGTGTATGATGCTTTAAAAGAAAAAGGGTATAATCCAATTAATCAAATTGTCGGCTATATTCTTTCTGAAGATCCCACATACATTACTACACACAATAATGCACGCAGTCTTATTCGCAAGGTTGACCGCGATGAGTTGTTACAAGTACTTTTAAAATCTTATTTAGGTGAGTAGTTGCAATACTATTTGTGGGGGAGCACTTTATTAAATGAACAGAAGGAGGACACTTGAATGAATGAAAATGACGAAAAGCTTCAGTTCCCCACCTACAAGGGTAAACCGTTGGTGCGCTGCGGCGATGTCATTTATTACGGAAGCATGAAAGATAAATACGTAGTTAAACTTGAAATCAAAAGCAAAAAGAAAGTCCAAGATATCGAAATCGCGGATAAAGTTTCTATCCAGCTTATGTTTACAGACCAAAATATTCGCGCTCGCAAACAAATTGTTAAATCCAGCGAAAAAGACGGTCTTTACCTTGCAATGGATATTGCAGATGCCTGGCTGACAAGAGCTTTAGCAGAATAAAATACAAAAAGGCGATACGGAATATTCCGTATCGTCTTTTTTTATCACTTAAACAAATTGCAGGATATCTGCGATATCAAAGGATTTTTCAATTTTTTTACCATTCAAGTCCATATAGGATACTGCAATCTTTAAACCTTTTAGTTTTAGCTTCAAGGCGTCATTGCTGACACCCTTCGTGTGAAGCACTAATGTATTATCGTAGTTGACCACACTTCCCACGCCATTATCCATAATGGCGGAGTTTGCACTCCACACAATTTGTGAAGATAATTTTTGCGTGATTTCACCGATATCCGGGCATAGAATTGTCTTATCCTTTGCCGGATCAAGTCCTACGATATTGACACCAATCATTAGCGTTCTAAAATCATCAATAGAAGGATTCTCAAGACCCGTTTTAACAACGGACGCATACTCGCTTTGCGTCAGCTTTACAACCATTGCCTTGATTGCAATACCGCCGTCTGTCGGAGCTGAATTTGCATCCGCTGCTGAAGGAGGCTTCGAGGAGCATCCTACGATCATAACGGTCAATAAATACAAAACTGACATTATAAGAATGATTTTAGCAGTTTTATAGTGAAACATTTCGTGAAGCCCCCTCCTGTATATCTCATATTCATTTTATTAAAATGAAATACACAAAAGAATCAATCACAATTATATTTTCACTATATCATAATAAATCCAAATTTATTTTCCAATGTCATTACGGTAGTGCACACCGTCGAATTGAATTTTACGAACGGCGGTGTACGCTTTTTCAAGTGCCTCTTCCAGTGTTTTTCCCAAAGCGGTAATGCCGAGCACACGGCCACCGTTGGTGTAATACTTACCTTCTTTGCAAAGTGTGCCTGCGTGATAGACGGTCGCCTCTTCCATTTGTCCGTTTTCGTCAAGTCCGGTTATTTCAATCCCTTTCGCATAGGTTCCAGGGTATCCGCCTGAGGTCATCACCACACATGCGCAGGCATTGTTGCTCCACTCAATTTTCTGTTCAACAATACGCTCGTCAATAACCGCTTCAAAAATATCTATAAGGTCAGTTTTAAGGCGCGGCAGGACAACCTGTGTTTCAGGATCGCCAAAACGGCAGTTGTACTCAATCACTTTTGGCCCATCCTTTGTGAGCATGAGTCCGAAATACAAGCATCCCTTAAATGTTCTCCCCTCCTGGTTCATTGCATTGACAGTCGGAAGAAAAATTGTGTTCATGCACTCCTCGGCCAGCTCGCTGGTATAATACGGATTCGGGCTGATCGTCCCCATACCGCCCGTATTCAATCCTTTGTCATGATCAAGCGCACGCTTGTGGTCCTTTGAGGAAACCATCGGCTTAATACATTTACCGTCTGTAAAAGCCAGAACAGAAACTTCGGGTCCGGTAATAAATTCTTCGATCACAATTTGATTCCCGGAAGCGCCGAATACCTTGTCCTCCATAATGCTTTTTACCGCATTTTTCGCCTCGTTGTAGTCGGCAGCGATAATAACGCCTTTTCCAAGTGCAAGACCATCGGCCTTAATCACAATAGGATATTGATTATAACGCTTGATGTAATCCAAAGCCACATCCGACCGGTCAAACACTTCATAATTAGCGGTTGGAATATTGTATTGCTTCATCAAATTCTTGGAAAACACCTTGCTGCTCTCGATTGCGGCAGCATTGGCACGCGGACCGAAAGCAGGAATTCCCGCGGACTCAAGTGCATCAACCATACCTGCGGCAAGCGGGTCGTCCGGTGCAACAACGACCATGTCAATATTTTTCTCTTTAGAAAACTGTACGATATCGTCAATGTCCGTCACTGGAATATCAACACAAACCGCATCCTTCGAGATTCCGCCATTACCGGGCGCGCAGTAAATTCGGGTTGCCTTTGGACTTTCTTTGAGCTGGCGGATAATTGCATGCTCGCGGCCTCCCCCGCCTATTACCAATATATCCATAATCATTCGTCCCTACATTCTATCGTAATATTTTACAGCCAGAGTTTACGTCAGATTAATGATGAAACAGCCTCATACCGGTAAACGCCATAGCAATGTCATATTTATTACAGGTATCAATGACATTATCGTCACGAATGGAGCCGCCCGGTTGGGCAATGTACTTTACTCCGGTTCTGTGTGCGCGTTCAATATTGTCACCAAATGGAAAAAACGCGTCCGAACCCAGTGCAACATCCGTCAACGTAGTAAGCCACGCATGCTTCTCCTCACGGGTAAGCGGCTCCGGTTTTTCGGCAAAGAAATTTTGCCATGTGCCGTCCGCCAATACATCCATATACTCATCTGAAATATAAACATCAATGGTATTGTCCCTATCCGGGCGGCGGATATTCTCCTTGAATTTAAGCCCGAGCACCTTTGGATGCTGGCGCAAAAACCAGATATCGGCTTTGTTTCCGGCTAAACGCGTACAATGTATTCTG
>Ga0160425_1003228_pt1 | contig 12149 bp, 4 predicted proteins | sample BioMet8_FD_108193 | JGI IMG/M metagenome (GOLD analysis project Ga0160425, IMG submission 108193) | Microbial communities from bioreactor (seeded with sewage sludge) at Lawrence Berkeley National Lab, California, USA - Biofuel... | ecosystem: Engineered > Bioreactor > Anaerobic > Unclassified ...
TTAATCTTTAAAGCATGATTACCATTAGTTTCAATTTCATAGTTCTTCAGCAGGCTGTTCGTATAAGCAGTGCTAGTCAGATCCATGTTACTGCCAGTATATGTAGTACCACTGTGAATATTATAGTCTGTTGTGCTGGCATTGGTGTTATAAGTGATATGGCTGCCTGTCGTAGTAGCGGCATTATTTTTATTATCTTCAATAGTACCCAGCATAGTAGTAACGGCTGAACTATTAAACACTAGGTCATAATTCTTGGTTGCGTCTGAATTAAGCCCACTATTATTAGTCCCGTTAATTCTATCTTTATCCCACTCCTCTACGCCAGTGCCGGTAACTGCAACATTCCATCTGCCGGCAGCCGTTTCTCCTGTACTTTTAGCATCTGTACTGGCCGTCCAACCGTCAGTTGCTGTCCAATTTGTATCTTTCATCAATTCGCCGTACTCGCGATTACCGGTAATAGTTACTGTAACACCGGTAACCTTTTTCTTATCAATGGTCAGCAAATCTTTGTAGGTAACATTATAGTTGGTACCTAAAGCATTCGTAATAGCAGCTTTGTCAGCATCACTAGTGCCATAACCAAGGGCTTGCGTCTTATTTGTGGTACCGTTTGTGCCATAAGTGCCCGCATCAGTTGACTTATCAATGTTGGCATTAGTAACATTAATACCACTTTGCCACGTGCTTTGGTTATTTGCATAATTACTGCCTGTTTCGCTGTCCCAAGTGGTTAAATTTGACTGAGTCAGTTTCTTGTTAGTAATTGCATCATTTTCCTTGCCATAGGTCCTCTCAGCTGTAGCCGTAATAGTCACGTTTCTTTTGCCAATGGTTAATTTATCTGTGCCATCTTTGATAATATAGTTGTGGTTAGCTGCAGAATTAGTTAGGGTAATATTGCTATTAGTAAAAGTGCCACTATCTTTCTTTACATCATATGATTGACCTGAAGGATTAGCATTAGTACGTTCATCGATCTGATTGGTAGCTGATGAAGTGTATTTTTTATCAATCTTTGCAAGAACATCATTAACTTTTTCCGCACCTGTTATTGTAGATGTCGTAGTATACAGTACGTCTCCGCCTAGCAGTGTCTCGCCATTTTTCAGCGTACCGCTAGCCACAGTCACGTTATATTTATTGTTCCATGCATTGCCTCCGCTGGTAACACCTTCAGCTTTCATTTGATCCCCATAATAACGTGCACCACTTACATTAATAGTTAAGGTAACTGGATTGATCTTTTGAGTACTGTCATTCACATCTATTGTAGCTGTTTGGATACCGGTTTTTCCTGCTTCCGTGGAATTAACGGTTACACCTGTCCCACCCACGTGCCAAACCAGATTGTAATTATTGTTGAGTTCAGATGTATAATCCGTTCCGCTGACTGTCTTGCCAACTAATTTCATGGTACCGCTGTCTAAGGTTTTCAGCACATAGCCTAAAACGCTTCCATCGCTGCCAACCATAACTTCATAGTAACTGTCACCGTCTTTACCCTGAGTAATTGCTTGGGTGCCATTAGCCGTAATATTAGTATTGCCCGTTGCCACGGTACCGGTCATGGTCCAGGTTCCGTTCTTACTTATTACAATTGGTGATGTTGTGATTTTATCTTTATCAAAGCTCTTCAGATAGCCATCAACACTTACTACTGTGCTGTTATCATCTGTTTTCACTAAAGTATACGTTTTACTTCCGGTACTATTTGCATCCCCATATTCCCTTATACCCTCATAAGTATAATACAGGTTAGCCTTATTAACCTTCAGGTTGCCATCATAGGTAATTGTATAATCACCATTTTGGGCTGTAACTCCGGTTAAAATAGCAGCACCTTCCGTTGTGGTAAAACCGTAACTACCGGCATTAAGCTGTTGGGTATCTGTTGTTTTAGTACCGTCTTTATTCCAAACTGCTCCTGTAAAGTCATCGCCGGTAGCGCCGGCTTCACCGCCAACAGCTTTAACAAAGCCTGATACCGCAGCATCAATATTAGTTGCTTCTGTTTTAATGATGCCATTCATGGTAACCAAATATTTACAATCGTGATCAGCTTTTTTCTGAATACCACTTTGATCCTGAGTGTAGCCGTTAAAGAAAGTGGTCAATTCAGTACCCGTCAGTAATTTATACGTCCAGGCGTCGTTTACCTTTGTTACTTCGTAGAAAGCATAGTGGGGGTCACCTGTGTTCTTACCACTTGTATCCTTATCATAATAAGGCACAGAAATATAATAACCTTTCAGGTTATTAATATCACCATAAGTTTTATTGCCGCTTAAAGTAATATCCAAAGCCACAGGTGTAATAATTACAGAAGCTTTAGGATTCATCTTGTAGCCATGCTGAGGAGACCAGATAGTACTATTATCATAATAGTACTCGCTGGAACCGTCGTATTTAGTGGAGTTAGCATAGCCATTAGTCTGGACTTTTTGTCCGGCTCCGGACCCTGGAGCAAAGTCTGCTCTGCCGTAAAGGTTGGGTACATCGTTAGTTTTAAGATTATGAGTAGTTCCATCGTAGGCAAATACTCTATCGATATTGCTGGTATTCATGAAATACTTCAAAAGAGGGGCAGTCTGCTCCTCATACGCCAACCAGTTATCGCTCTGGTTAGAAGCTACCAAATCACCGGTAAATGTAACTGTTGTACCTTGTCCTTGTACCACAGGAGTTAAAGTAAAAGAACCACCGTCTGCAGCTGCAGCATATGTGTAGTAGTAACCGTCAGGGCCTTTATACTTACCTACATGACCTGCCTCTGTTGATTTGGTATATTGTGCTGTATAAGTACTGCCACTCTTGGTATAGATGTTTTCCGTATTATCAAAATAGTACTGAGTGCCGCCGCTCTTATACAGACTGTAGCCGGTACCGCTTTCCGTATTAACAATCTGACCAACGAAACTATTATCAAAATCAGTATGCAGCTTAGTTCTGTCTCTGGCATCTCCCAATGTGTAGTCTTTGACGGTACCTTCGTTACCTGCTTTTGTACCTATAGCAGTAGTTGCTTTAGAATATGCCTTGCCTATGCTGGCATCTGTTCCGCTCACAAAGAAACTGTTATTAATAGCAGCATCAGCGCCCAAAGTACCTACCAATGCCCCTGTGGTAGCTGCAGTACCGGTCACAGAGCCCAAATTATAAGTAGTATCAACACCGCCACCGGTCATATTGCCTATAACACCGCCGGTATTAGTAGTACCGTCTACATTGGCATCTTTATAACCTACTCTGTTTAAATAATAACGTGTGGACTCATCAGGCAAGGTTTCAACATACTTGCCATCTTCGTCTACAAAGATACCAAAGGCACCTTTGGTCGTTGTGTTCCCTACAGATTTGAAAAAATAATATTTCTTGGAGCCACCAACAACAGTATAGAAACTGTAATATTCTGCTTCTGCAGCATTATATTCGAATTTGTAATCTGTACCATTTAGCGTTAATGATAATTCATCTTTAACAGCTTGCTTTATATCTGTAGGCAGCGCTTCTCTAATAACGGTATTGTTATCTCCGTTATAGGCATCGCTTACTTTACCACCGGTCATCTTGCCTACTATACCGCCGGTGCTATCTCCTGTACCTTTTACATTGCCGGCATTATATGCCGTGTTGATTTCACTCTTGGAATTATCTGAGCTGGAGTCTTCCATGAGACCTACTATACCACCGGTATAATCTTTACCGGTAACTTGACCGTATTTGCTAAGAGCATCTGCAGAAGTGATATTCTTATCTTTTAAGGTCGTTTTGGCACTGCCGCCTTGCTTAACAATCTTGCCATTTGCGTCAATAAAGTACTGGCTGTTAGTGCCCAGAGCTGCATCTTCATTGGTGTTATATACACCATGAAGTTTAACATCTTTTATATGGCCGGCAATACCGCCGGTATTTTCTATTCCATCTACCTGACCACGGTTAAAGGACGCTGCTGTCAGGTTATCGATAGTATTGTTCACACCTATTTGAGAGCTTTCCCCGTAACCAATCAAGCCACCTGTTTCGTTTTCACCAAAAACATTACCTGCATTGGCAATATTTTCAGCTTTGCTGGAATTGACCATACTACCTGCTATACCGCCTACTCTGCTCACGTTAACAGCTTCGTCAGCAGTGCGGCCAATAATCGTAGCTGTATTGCCGGAATTACTAATGGTAGAACCACTGGATAAACCCACTAAACCGCCGATATTAGTTCTGGTCCCTGTGCCGCTTACCTTTACATAGCCCTTGCCAGGTGCCGCTACTGTAGCATTAATGCCGCCATCGCCACTATTGTGGGACCAACTAATGCTGGCTCCGTTCGTTAATTGTCCTGCCAAGCCGCCTACGTTGTTCTGTCCTACAATTTTAGCACTGCTAAGATTAGTTCTGATCAAACTGCCGCCGGAAACCACACCAAATAAACCTACGTTATCCTGACCATTAGTACCGTCAGTACCCCCTAGGTTAATAGTTAAATTGCTGATTGTGTGGGTTGCATCCCCGCCGAAGCCGTCAAAACTGCCGGTGAAAGCACCGGTAGCACCGGCACCTGTACCATCGTCGCCGATGGGATTAAAACCCAGACGTTTGGTACTGTCTTCAGCTGCTGTAACGCCCCATTGGGCAGAATTAATATGATTAATATTCGTGCCAATTTTCACGAAATCAGTAGTGTCCACAGCCTTGAATTCACCTTGTGCTGTAGACAAATAGGTGGCCAAACCGGTGGGCCAGTCCGTAGTATCCGCCACTATAACATCATTCTTGGTATAATTAGTGCCGTTATAGCTATACTTTATACTGGACACTGTGGCACTGGCATTGGTATCTGCAATTGTATAGCTAATAGTATAACCGCCTACGGTCTTTGTAATATTCTCGCCGGTATTGGCATACACACCGCCATCCACCGTAGAAGTAGCATTAACCTTGCCAGTGGTATCTCCCCTAAAGAGTACCGTTTTCCCTAAAATATAGCTGGCCGTATCGCTTGTGGCATCTATATCTTTGCCTAGCGCATATTTACCGGCCAAATTACTATAGGTACTACTATCACCTATATCCTGGAGCTGGGCAATGTTGTTAACCAGCATACGGGCATCGGGATTGCTGGTTCCGGTATAAGCCTCATTCAATTTTTTTGTAGCATTTTCATAAATACCTGTTGAATCTGTAGTTACGGTGGTAGATTTATTTACAGTGGTACTGTCCATCAGGTCATTGAAATTTTTTTCACTATTATAATTTTTCTTATTATACAGTGTCGTTACCGAGGCACCATCTTCAGCCGGAGTATAGGTTTTTGTCTCAACCAAATCAGGGTTATAAAGAATATGGGCTTCTCCAGTAATAATTTTGGGATTTCCCCCCTCACTATTAATGGTGACAGTTCCATAGTCATCACTGTTGGCATCAGCTCGGATATTCACTTGGGGACCAACTACAGAAGCATTACCTTCCATTTCGAATTCTTCTTCGCCCTCAATATGAGTACCGGTAGCCACTGTTTTATCTACAGCAGTGAGTTTCGTAGTTCCTTGCAGTGTCACTGTACCGTCAGCTACCAGACGGATTCTATTGGCATTACTTGTTATACCAACGGCATAGTCGGTAATGTTCCAAACCTTAGCTAATTGAGCAGCAGTACTAACACCAGCCGTAATTGTACTGTCTTTAATAGTAATATTGCCTTGGGTAATATCCTTATTGAAATCAGTTGTGCTCATAGAGGAGGTAGCATAAACTGCTAGTCCCCCTACATTAACGGTAGCACCATCAAATAAAACACCATTAGGATTAATCAGAACTACATTACCTGTAGCATTAATATGGCCATAAATCTCTGACATATTATTGCCTTTTACGTTATTAATCATCGTACTGCCGGAACTTTGCTGTTTGAAGTTGACATTATAGTCTGTACCAACGTCAAAAGTCTGCCAATTGATTTGAGCTGTCTTCACAGTCTTGTCCTGAGTTATGGTCATAGTGTTGCCATTGGAAGCAACGTCGTTTTGCCCGGTGACATTAGTATTTCCGCTAGGCAAATTATTTCCACTGGTCGGTGTAGCGCTCCAGGCTGTACCAGCTATACTCATGCTCAAAATCATACCTATAGTTATGCTGTGAGCCAATTTAGTAAAATCTTTATTCTTAAACTTAGTGTTTCTGCTTCTCATATTTTTTCCCCCTGTTAAAAGTTCTTACTTAGCACATCCTCATCACTAATCACTATTTGGTCAGTGGTGAACTTCTGCAGTCACACCCGTCATGCACCATTGCTGACAGGCAATACCTATCTCGTCAGTTTATTTTAGAACTGTTTAACGAGTCTGAACCACCAGGTGTTATGAACATTATCCCCTTCGGCAGAAGAATAATGATTGCCCAAAGGAGTTGCCCAGTCCAGCTTAGCATACCAGTCTCTGTACTTGGAATAAATCAGGCCAAGACCTACCCCGGCCAGATTTTGTACATTATCACCGGGCGCATTGTCCAATGGTTGATGATTATAGAAAACTCTGCCTGCATCTACGAAAGCAGCAATCTGCAGTTCCGGCAGTCCTGTTCTGTATCTGAATTCCAAGGTTCCCAGCAAGGCACTGTCACCGCCGGCTTCGCCCTGAGGGAAAGCACGTACGCCGTTAGGTCCTGAAATGTAGAAATCTTCGGAACCATCCAGATTGTCCCAAGCGTATTGGCCGTTTAAAGAAACATGCATTTGCCATCTGTCATCGAATCTTTGAATATGGTAGAAACTGGCGTTAGTCTTGGAGAACCATCCGGCTGTATCATAAATATCTGTATTACGGGCATACAAGCTGCCCATGCCTAAACGTCCCATAGAATGGGAAATGCTGTAAGTATCAGAAAAGTCATTACGTCTCTCGTACCCATGAATTTCTAATTGCAGTGTGTCGCTGGTCTTTTTTGTATCCAGCATATTGTCAAACAAGTTATCATGAAGGTTTCTGTTACGATAGGAAATATCGTACCAAGAGCTGCTCTCCAAAGAACGATACATAGGAACAGTAATGCCTAATTCCAAGGTATTAGCCAAGCCATCGCCATTTAAATATTCCCAGCGGTTGCCTAAAGTGTAGTTCATGTGAGAGTAGCTTACTCTGCTAATGGCCCCATCTCTGCCCACAGGTAAGGAATAAGTAAACTGATAGTTATTTAAATCACTGAAACTGGTCAGATAGTTCAAATCAATCTGATCCCCGACTTTTGTCAGGTTATTATAGTGATAATTCAAGCCATAACGCCATCTGCCTGTGGATTTATTGCCATAGTCATCCATATACACATAGCCGCCCTGCTTTTCCAGCGTGTTAGCATCAATGATGATTTTTGCGGTGCCTTTTTTAGTACCGGGCTCCATTCTGGCCTTGACTTCCATGCCGGGAATTTCGTTGAGGATTAGCAGACTCTTGTTCAATTCCTGAGCTTTGACCAGCTTACCGGGACGAACTTCATAGGTATATCCCAAAAGTCTTTTATCCGTCATCTGGGAATGATTGTTAATTTCTATATCGCCGTAACGGCCAATAAATATATTTATTTTTAAAATTCCTCGTTTGATGTCCTGAGCCGGCACATAAGCTAAAGAGGTTACGTAACCTTTTTTACGTAATACTTTGGTAGCTTCTGCTGCCAAAGCCTGCATTTCCGTAAAAGTCATATCTTTACGAAGTTTTCCTTCTGTTAAGTACTGCAAAGATTTGTTCACATCTAAATCTTTGCACACAAATTCAACCTTCCGCACATAAGCAGTCATTTCATGTTTTGCCTCTTGTGCGGCAGGCACATTCATATCAACTTTGATTTTCGGCGGTTTCGGTGTTGTTTCGCGATGTGGTTCCAATTCATGCAGTAATGTTCCTGTATTAGGAATATTAGGTCTGTTCTGCATTGATTCAGCATTTGTTACTTGAGGAAAGGTAGCTAAAATTAAACCCAAACAAATTAAACTTCTAACTTTGGTGCTCTTTTTCATGAAATTACCCCTTTTAAAAATTTGTTAGTCAATCATAGCTGGACAAGGCCCCATAAATTAGGCACAAAGACCGCATGATTAGATACAAAGACCGAGTTATTAGGAACAATAGCCTAATTCTTCGGCACACAGACTAATAGACTAGGTCTGAGTGATTATAGTTGTTAATAATTTAGAATATTATTTACACTCTTTTTTATTTTATCTCTATTTGGCTATGATTTCAACTATAATTTATCTAATTTATGTGTATTTAGCTATATTTAAAGTTTTCAGTAAGTTTATTTTATTTTACTTTTATTATGTTTTAAATATTGCTAAATAATTATAAAAAAGGAACATCCAAGTGGGATATTCCTTATTTACTGTAGACTTTTATGTCTTTTTTATCACATTACCCAGTTTCATCTTTAGTGCGATTTCTAACAGTTGTGGTCTGAATTTTGGGTGAGCAATAGCAATAAGCGCTTCTGTCCTTTCCCTGAGAGTTTTACCCCTGAGAGCAGCAATGCCGTACTCTGTCACAATACAGTCTACTTCATTTTTATTAGTTGTTACTACTGCGCCTAAATCTAAAGTCGGAACGATTCTGCTGTTTTTTTCCTCTTTCGCCGTAGAGGGAAGAGCAATAAAGCTTCTGCCTCCCGGTGACATGACTGCGCCCCGGACATAGTCCAGCTGTCCTCCTGTTCCGGAAACATGATAGGAACCAATAGATTCAGCGCATACCTGTCCCCAAAAATCCACCTGTAACCCTCCATTAACAGAAATAAAGTTAGGTATTTGTGCTATGACACCAGGGGCATTCACATAGTCTACCGGCAGAATTTCTACAGAGGGATTGTTATCAAGATAGTCATAGAGTTTCCTTGTGCCAAAGGCAAAGGTAGCTACGGTTTTACCTGGATGTATAGTTTTATACAGATTATTGGCAGCACCGCACTCTAAAAGTTCCAGCATTTTGTCCGTCAGCAGTTCAGTATGAATACCCAAATTCCGTTTAGCTTTCAAAGCTTCCCCTACGGCATTGGGAATGGAACCGATTCCCAGCTGAATAGTAGCGCCGTCCGGTATTTCCTTGCCAATAAGCTTTCCTATTCTGCGGCTTACCTCATCCATGACTGCCTCTGCTGCTTCCGGCAGAGGACAATTGTTTTCGTACAGTGCTGTTACTTCACTAATATGAATAATAGTGGTTGTGGCTACCCGTGGCATATTAGGATTAACTTCCAAATAAATATGTTTTGCTTTTTCCTTTAGTGCGGCTCCGTTAGAACCAACAATACCTGTGGAAAAATAACCATGCTCATCCATGGGAGAAACTGTTGCCAAAAAAGCATCTACCGGTATATGGTTACGAAAAATTCTCGGCATATCCTTATAGCAACAGGGCATAACGTCACCTAGTCCCCTGGCAACAGCTTCTCTGGCACTTTGTCCGGAGAACCAGGATATGCCGACCTTTTTCTCCAGAGTTTTTTCATAAAAAGGACTAGTGCCTATATCCAAAAGGGTATGGACCCTTATTAAAAAATCTTTTTCCTTTATCAGCCTCTCTCCCAGTAGTTTCTTAAGAAGTTGAGGTGATCCCATGCTATTGTCTGTGACTACGTTCCAGCCATGACCAATCCGGTGGGCAATAATCCGTGGTGTAGTCAGTTTCCTTCTGTATAATTCAACTAGTGCATTTCTGTCCATGTTCAACTACTTTCTGAGTACATAATTTTTATAGATTTTTTGCTGCATATTAATATTTGCAATCGAGAATCCGTTTCGTCACTACTTTTCTTCAGCATAGCCGGCACCTTGAACTATAGCTTCTTCATTAATAGGAATAAATTTGGACTTATTTTCCCCGAATACTTTGGGAAAGGCCTTAAAAATATCTTCTTTGTTCGGAAATTTTTCCGCAGCTAACAATGCTCCAATCATGGCCATATTAGCTAACTTAGGATTGTTTAACTTTGCTGCAATGGTGTTCGCGGGAATATTTACCACACGCAAATCCTGCCTTTCCACAGGTGTTTTCACTAAATCGGAATTTATCAGCAAAACTCCTTTAGGAAGCAGTGAACTTTGAAATTTGCGCAAAGAAGGCTCGTTCATTACTACTACAGCACTGGCGTCATTGGACAAAAGTGGCGATGCTATGGGTTCATCGGAAATCACTACAGTACAATTAGCCGTTCCGCCCCGCATCTCAGGTCCATAAGATGGACACCAGGATACTTCTTTTCCTGCCAACATGGCAGCATAAGCCACTAGTTTTCCCATACTGAGAATACCTTGGCCGCCGAATCCGGCAAAGCAAATCTTCTGCATCATGGTTTATTCCCCTCCTTTGCAGTAATGTCTTTATATACACCTAATGGATAGTATGGAATCATGTTGGTACTTAAAAACTTCATAGCATCCAAAGGCGTCATGCCCCAATTAATTGGGCAGTCAGATAAAACCTCCACTAAGCTAAAACCCAATTTATCAATCTGGGTTTGAAAGGCTTTTTTCAGTGCTGCTTTGGCCTGTGTCACGTGACCGGGATTATCCACTGTCACTCTGGCAATGTAAGCAGGACCATCCAGAGCACTCAATAATTCACAAACTCTGATAGGGTAACCTTGTTTGTGAACATCTCTGCCCATTTGGGCAGTTGTGGCTTTCATCCCCGGCAAAGTGGTAGGTGCCATTTGTCCTCCTGTCATGCCATAAATACCATTGTTAATAAACACTGTGGTAAAGTTTTCCCCACGTGCTGCAGCATGAATTATTTCGGCCATACCAATAGAAGCAAGGTCACCATCTCCTTGATAAGCAAAAACAAGACACTCTGGACGAGCACGTTTAATACCCGTAGCAGTAGCCGGTGCTCTGCCGTGGGAAGCCTGAATCCCATCCATATTGAAATAGTCTGTAGCCAATACTGCGCAGCCCACCGGCGCCACAACTATGGCTCTATCCAGACAGCCAAGTTCCTCAATAACTTCAGCCACTAGTCGATGGGTAATACCATGACCGCAACCCGGGCAATAGTGCGTTTGTTTTTCCGTTAGTCCCTGCGTCCTAATATATTCAGACATGGTGATTCCTCCTTCCCCGGTGATGCTGACCGGTACCATGACCAGGTTGGTGTTCGTGTCCTGATTCGTGCTCGTGTCCTAATTTCCACTTTTTATGAGCTTCCTCTACAATTTCGTAGGTTACGGGCACAACGCCTCCCGTCCTACCGTAAAAGTTCACTTTGCTGTCATCCATAATTGCCAGTCTGGCATCTTCCAGCATTTGGCCTAAACTCATTTCCACAATCATAAATTTTTTAATTTGGGAATTTTTAAAAGGTTTTTGAGGATAGGGCCACAAAGTTTTTGGCCGGATAAGCCCTACCTTGTATCCTTCTTTTCTCAAAGCTTCTACGGCAGACTTTGTTATTCTGGCGGTGGTTCCATAAGCTACAAAAGCATATTCGGCATCAGCCATTTTATATTCTTCCCAGGCCGTTTCCTTCTCGGTAATTAATTGGTACTTAGCTTCCATCTGAAGATTTATTTTTTCCAGTTCTTCGGCCTGTAATTCCAGATTAAGTACCAGATGTCTTTCACCGCTGCCCTTGCCTCTAAGTGCCCAATCTTTTTCCGGGATATGGGGTTTCCTGCCATGGTCCATTTCTACCGGTTCCATCATTTGCCCGATTAAGCCATCGGCCAGAACGACTACCGGTGTCATATACTTGTCCGCCAAATCAAAAGCATCCATCATCATATCTACTGCTTCCTGGACGGAAGATGGTGCTAAAACTATATTGTGATAATCCCCGTTGCTACCGCCCTTGACACACATATGATAGTCCGCCTGGCTAGGCTGAATACCTCCCAGTCCGGGACCGGCCCGCATCATATTCACAATAACGGCGGGCACATTAGCTCTGGTTATATAACCCAGTCCTTCTTGTTTCAAAGCAATGCCAGGAGATGATGAACTGGTCATTACCCGCTTGCCTGCCGCAGATGCTCCATAAACCATATTAATGGCAGCTACTTCCGATTCTGCCTGGACAAACACTCCTCCAATCAGGGGAAGTTCTCTGGACAAATATTCCGGTATTTCATTTTGCGGTGTTATAGGATAGCCAAAGAAACAGGTACAA
>Ga0160425_1003237_pt1 | contig 12124 bp, 6 predicted proteins | sample BioMet8_FD_108193 | JGI IMG/M metagenome (GOLD analysis project Ga0160425, IMG submission 108193) | Microbial communities from bioreactor (seeded with sewage sludge) at Lawrence Berkeley National Lab, California, USA - Biofuel... | ecosystem: Engineered > Bioreactor > Anaerobic > Unclassified ...
ATACAACGAGACGCAGATTTGCGCAATCCTTAGGAATCCGGTGTGGGCGTTTGTGTTCTGGGACATCAAGGAAGCTGACCTCAAGATGCTTCATTCCGACAGTTCCGTGGTGTCGCTCTTCCTGCACATTTCTTTCTTTGACTCAGCGGAAATGACAAAGAGTGTCGATTCGTTTGACATTCAGATTTCAATGAATGACCGTGAACAGTATGTGCTCATTCCAGGCGGAAAAAGATTCTTTACTATAGAATTGGCGTACAGCACTCATGCGGGACTTGCATCGGTGCTTGCTTTGACAAAATGCATTGAAATTCCGGTGGGAAACGAGGCGCTTGCCAGCATGCGTCCTGGAATGGAAATGAAGATGAGCCCGATAATGAAACTTTCCGGAATGGAAACGCTGCTTCATGACCATTATAACAACCACCGCCAGTCATTTTCATAATGGGGAGAAATAATCTCATGGCAAAGAAAAATCTTGTCCTGATACTTGTCGCAGAGCAGGGCTATATTCATAACAGCAACTCAAAGGTGGACTTCGCCGCGCAGAACGACATTCTTTTCTCCGCAATCGCAGATACCTATGTTCCGCTGCTCAACATGATTTCACGGCTTGAAGGCGAAAACGTTCCGGTGAAGCTGGGCGTCGTGCTTTCGGCTCCACTGTGCACGCTGCTTGATGACGCACAGGTTCAGAACCAGTACATCGAATGGGTTGACCGTCGCATTGCGCTGGGCAAGGCGGAGCTTGAGCGGTGCAATAAAAACCAGGCGCTTCTTGCACAGGCTCAGACATGTCTCATGAAGGCTCAGAAAGACAAGATTGACTTTGTGGAAGTGTACGGTCAGAAGCTCCTTGAAAAATTCAAATATTTCGCTTCAAAAGATATGATAGAGCTTATTCCTACGGCGGCGACATACGCATTCCTGCCGCAGTATGCAGACCTTCCGGAAGTGATCAACGCGCAGATAGAAACAGGCTTGTATGCGCACCGCCATTTCTTTGGCGATTCAGGCGAAGGGTTCTGGCTGCCGTACATGGGCTGGGCAAAGGGTTTTGAAAAGCTGCTTCGCCCGTATGGCATAAATTATACCATTCTTGAAAACCACGGATTCCTCTTTGCCGAAAATCCTCCTGAGACGGGCATTTTTGCTCCGGTAAGATGCAGCAACTCCCTTGCGCTGTTTGCGCGTGACCACGATGCGCTTGAGTCTGGCGCCGAGCCGGAAAGTTTCTGCCGCAACAGTGTGTACCGTATGCAGCAGCGTGACATTGGATTTGACCTTGAGCAGGAAGCGCTTGCACCGTTTGCCGGAAAAAGCAAAGTGCGCGTGCAGACAGGATATAAATACTATGCAAACGGCACGGTTGACCCTGAGGACGCCGTGGCAGAAGATGAATATCCGATATACGACGGAACGGCTGCCGGCGAACAGGCTGCCAGGGACGCGCGGGCATTCTGCGAAGCGAAGTGCGGCAAACTTGACAGAGCCGCGGAATTGATGAGCGGCCAGGATGTTGAAGTTGTGTGCACCATTCCGGCTGAGCTGCTCGGCCAGACATGGTTTGAAGGAATATCATGGCTTGAGCAGGTGGTTCGCACGGTGAGCGCGCGCGAAGGCGTTGAGCTTGCACTGTGCCGCGACCTTCTTGACAATCAATTCTCGCTTCCAAGAATAGAGCCTTATCCGAGCGCTGCGAGCGGTACCGGCTATGGTGAAGATTTGCTTGACAGCTCAAACGGCTGGATGATTCGCTACACCAGAAAAGCATGTGAGCGTATGATAGACCTCACGGAGCGTTTCCCGTCTGATAAAGGGCTCAAGGCGCGTCTGCTCAATCTTGGCGCGAAAGAACTGCTGCTGGCGCAGTCGGGCGACTGGCAGAAGATGATACATGAGGACAGACTTCCTGACTACGTAAAAGATATGTTCCAGAAAAATATTCTGTCATTCACCACGGTGTTTGATTCACTTGGAAGCAATACGGTGAGCACCGAATGGCTTACTGAAATAGAAAAGGAACATCCTATATTCCCGTGGATGAACTATCGCGTCTTTAGCAGAAAAAAATAATACTATTCAAGTGTCTGCTCTTCCTGAACTTTGCGGAGATTTGCTTTTTCCTTCTGCACAATGGCGATTCCGGTTTTTGCCGGATCAAATCCCTTGTCAAGGGAAAGCGCTTCGTTCCACACGCTTATCGCTTTGTCCATATAGGCGTTTGCCTGACTCTCATCCTTTTCAATGCCGCTCTGCGCGTAGTAGATAAGTCCCTGGCGGTACAGCTCGTCAACCCGTTGCTGTATAAGCGCCCTGCCGCGGTCTCCGAGCATCATTTTTGCGCTCAGACTGATGTGGTTCACTGGATTTGCTGATGATGACAGGTCAAACGTGTAGTTGACGTTCATCTTTACTCCCTTGATGGTGAATTCGCTTCCGAGGCTCATGCGTGGATTTGCACCCTGGAGCAAAAAGCCGCCCATGACTGCAAAAAAGTCGGTGAGCTGCACTTCTGCGCCGGCGCCAGTTGACCACCGTTCGGAAGATGAAATGTCGAACAAGTTGAGCGGCTGCCGGAATTCCGCAGTGATGGTGACCGGTTTGATGAACTTTTATGACAAGCCGAGCGACAGCCGGGTGGGGAGCGGGTCGTCAAGGGTGGCGTTTCCGTCCAGCCCGGTGAGCGCTGCTCCTGCGTTTGTAAGCGAGAGGCCTACGCGTATGTTAGGTTCGCGGGAAGAATAGAACTTTGCAAAGTTGAATCTCATCAGAATGCCGATGTCACCCATGAAGGCGACCGCCGACTGCGAAAGTCCGCTTCCTGTTATAAGTGCGTTTGTATTGTCGTCTGAATAGTCCGGAATGCTCCGGTAGGAAGTCTTTAGATACATTCCCGCCGCGATTCCCTTGAATGTGTATCCTGCAAGGAAGTTGTATGAAACGTTGAAGATGCCCGTCGTTTCGCTGTAATAGTTGGCGCCTACTTTTTCACCAAAGATGTTGTATTCGCTGAACGGCACGTAGAAGCACTTTAATGCCGCGCCAAAACCAAAGTTGCCAAAGCGGGTTGTATACGCCACTGACTCAAGCGCGCTGTCGGAAATCCACTGGTTGTGAAAAAGCGAAAGCTCCGTCTGCTGGAGAATTGAACTTGCGCTCGCGTTGTACTCAAAGAAGCTGATGTCGTCTGAAAGACCGGTGTATGCAGTGCCAAGGCTTTCCGCCCTTCCGCCGGTAGGAATAAGCAGTGAGTGGAATGAAGTGGAACCTTCGTTTGCGTCTGCAAAAAGTGAAAATACATTTGCCAAAGTGTCATCGACATCGATGAGCGAAAGCGCCCCGAGCCGGCTGTATACCGGTAAAAGCAGAATAAATAGAACTGTCAGAAACGGTCTGCTTTTCATTGCTTTCCTTCACTATTAGGCTGTTGCAAAACACGCCATAATAGAGTATAACTCAAAAACTCAAAAATATCCAATAGGTTCCGGAAAATACTCGTCATATGCACTTCAAATTTCGGTTTTTTTCACGTAATATATAAGAAAATATAAGAAATGAATGGAATACTACCGAAACTATAAGAAGGAAAAACCATGATGATGCCTGAAATACGTAAAAGTTGTTTCCGTGCATCGCGTAAAATGTTAGTATAGATGATGGTGGGCTACATGCATAACGGCAGCCGGTTTGCACAAACGGCTTGTCTTGTCACATTCATAATATTCTCTTTGCTGCCGTCGTCCGCTTCGGGAAAGAAGGACTCGGTTCAGGCGGAAAAACCGACCGCGCAGGCCGGCACTTCGCAGTCTGCGCCGGGCACTCCGCTTGCAACGGAAACGGTGACTCTTGCGAAGATAGACCAGCTCATAAAGCAGACAAAATATTCAGAGGCGCTCGCCCTTCTTGCGGAATACATAAAGCTCTATCCGGACAATTTTGATGCCGCAAAGTCACGCATAGACCGAATCATGACCACACGCCACACATACAACGATGTGGAGAACAACTTGATTGATCTTGCGGCGAATAACCCCGGCGAAGCGGACAAGAACTACCAGATGGTTCTCAAGCTGGAAAAAATTGAGCAGCAGCCGTCGGTGATACACGAGACAATACGAACTGAAGTAAAGAATCTCACGCAGTTCAAGGCATGTCAGCAGCGGTTCAATGAAATTATAAACGCAGCCGTGGCGGCAGTCGCGGATAAAAAGTATGCAGAGGCCGCGGAAAGTTTTAGAACGTCATCGGACGGCAAGCAGACGGCATTTGAAGTGTAGCAGGAAGATTTCATCGCCCAGAACAATCCACGATCCATCACGCAGCCTGTTGACAAGGCGCTTCTGGCGGTAGACACGTCAATCACCGAATACAGCTCTGTTCAGACGGAACTGCTTGGTGCGTATACTGCATTCATGAACGCGGTGAACGGCAGACAGTTTGCGTAGGCTCAGCTGGCGTTTGCCCAAGTGCAGGCGGCGTTTACAAAACTGGCGCAGATTCGTAACAACACGGCGCAGGCAGGCTGGCAGCTTGAGACTATATTTGCGGGGCTTAAGAAAAATAATCCGGAACTTACCGATGCATCATTCCTTCCATTCGCGTCAAGATTCATTCTTGGTCTTGAGAAGAATAGCGAAAGCGGCATTCTTGGCGCCATGGACACGCAGTGGAATGAACTTGTGCTCAACATGAAGAATGCGGTGTACGGCGCGTCGCTTTCCGAGTCAGAAAAATTTGCGGCGGCGATGCAGGTGGACACTTTGTTTGCATATCCGGCGCTTCATGATGACGGACGGACTGCGGTCGCTTCTGCGGGGCGGTACGCTGACCTTGGCGTTTCTGTGAACGGGCTCAACAGTCTTATTCAGAAGAAAGATGGAACTACGGCGCTTGTTGACACTATGCCATATGAACGTGCGATGAAATTCATGACGCAGTTCTCTACGCAGGCGGTGACGCTCATTGACCAGGTGCACGGTTTTGCCCAGGAGCTGCAGAAAGCTGCGCAGTACAAGGAGCCTGCTGACCGTGTGGCGGAAGTCCGCTTCCGGAAAAATAGATACGCGACAAATCTTGCATCATCTTCTGTCGCCTTTGCATCGTATCGCGACAAGGCGCGTGCGGCTCAAAGCGAGTCATGGCTTTTGCCCTTCGCACCAAAGCAGGAAAATCTTGAGCAGCCGGCCGCTGTTCAAAAGAACAATGCTCCCTCATCGTATTCGTGGGACAAATCATACACTGCATATCAGCATTCATATGCCGAAATCGAGCGTCAGGCACAAACATCCGCGCGTGATATGTGGGTGAAGAGTGCGACGCTTTATGCAGGCGCGGGAAATTCAATCGTTGCGGAATATGAAGGGCGTTCAACAGAAATTCATCTGCTGCTTCCGGAGGTTGCCGGCGGTCAGCTGCAGTACCCGGCGGAATGCATCGCTCAGCTTGAAAAACTTCAGAAAGACATCGCCGCAGACAGCAGGATACTTACCGACTGCCGCACGCAGCTTGGTTCAGGAAGTTTGTACCGTGATTCATTTACCGCGGAAGAACAAGAACTTATCAATGCAATTAATCGTCTTGCGCAAATTTCGCAGGACGGATTAGCCCTTGCACAGCGCGCGCACACTCAGCAACGCAATGCGCTTCTTGCAAATAATGAAGCCGAATTGCGCTATCAGCAGGCACAGCAGGCGTTGGCAAAGGAAAATTTTGATTCAGCACGCTCGTACTTGCAGCAGTCACGCGAAAAGTACAGTGAATCGTTGCAGCTTCAGGAAGACGCGGAACTTCGTAAGAAGAGCGATGCAAATCTTGTGGCTCTTGGACAGAGTATTACCAAGGCGGAAAACGAATTTGTTGTCCGTGATGTGCGTCGTCTTAAGAACGAGGCAAAGGACGCATACTATGCAGGCAATTTCGATCAGGCGGAAACGTTGCTCACCCGCGCAGAAACAAGGTGGCAGGTGACTAACGTTGACAAAGATGATGAACTTGAAAATCTTAAGGCACTGGTGAACACGGCGCTTTCCATGAAGACGGGACGTGTCATTCCGCCAAGCGCACCGCTGTATCCGGAAATGTCGCAGATACTTTCTATTGCAAACCAATATTATACGCAGGGGCAGAAGCTCATGCAGCAGGGCAAGAAGAGTGAAGCCACGGAAATTCTGAATCAGGCGAAGCAGAAGCTCAACGAACTCAAGCTCGTGTATCCGCTCAATCAGGAAGCAAGTTTGCTCACGCTCCGCATTGATCAGCTGCTCGACAAGCGTTCCTTTGACACTATGTTTGCGCAGAAGGTTGCATCTGCGCGTGTCAACTACAAGTCAAACGATGCGACTGCAAAACAGCAGGCGTATAGCGACCTTGTCGATTTGTACGAAATCAATCCTTCCTATTCGGGACTAAAGGACTTGATTACCCAGGTTGAAATTGAACTGGGCTTTAGGAAGAAGCCTGTTGACAATACGTCTGTCAAAAGGGCGGCATCGCTTGCAGCCCAGGCAAAGTCTGTGCTCGCTACTGCGGGAAGGGATCCTGAAAAGCTGCAACGTGCCAAGGAACTGGCGCTACAAGCAAAGGCGCTTAATGAAGACAACGGTGATGCGGTCGCTGTCCTTGACGAAGTTGCGCTCAAGGTAGGCGGGCAGGCTGTTGTCGTGCTTTCTGCCGCAGACGAACAGCTTTACCAGAGAGCTGTACAGGAACTGCAGAAAAATAATATAATTGCCGCAAACACCATCGTGCAGCAGTTGCTCACAAACGCTATAAACAAACGCTCTGCAAAAATTCTTGAACTGCAGAAAAAGGTACAGGCACTTCTATGATACGGATGAAAAAAATATTGCTTGCTCTTGTTCTGTTCAGCTCGGCGCTGTCTATTTGTTCTGCGCGTAATTTCTATTGGGAAAGTCCTGCGCCCGTTACAAACGCGGACACTCGCTTTCCGTCTTCCGTATATTCGACAAGTCCAACTGCAAAAGCATCGGCTGTTTTTTGGGAAGAGATTGACAGCGCAAAGAGCAGATTGTATCTTTCAGCGCGCACGACGATAGACGGCATTTCTTGGCGCGAAGTACGCCGGTTTGCCGGACCTATTACGTATTCCGGCGAAGTTCCTGATGTGTATTCTGCTGCGGAAAACAGCAACGGTGTTATTGTCGCGGCGGCATTGACCGGTCCGCACGAAATCACTGCATATGTCTGTGATGACAACGGCAGAAGTTTCCACCGTTCAGTTCTTTCAAACCAAAATAATCCGCTTGTCGCGCCGCGCATCTATGCTTCGTCGGACGGTGGATTTGTCATTTTTGCATCGCTTGGACAAAATGAATCTTTTTCACTTGTCTATGCAAATTCAAAAGATGGCGTCACCTGGTCGTCGTTCTCGCAATTTGAACCTGCATCTTCTTCCACAAATCCGTTTGTTCCGTACCTTGCGCCGTTTGCCGGCGGAGATATTGTTGTCTATCAGGCGCAGTACGTTTCGGCAACGCGTCTTTCGTACCAGCTTTTTTCAACGGTGAGCACAAACAATCTGCGCTCTTGGACACCGCCGGTTCTTGTCACCGACCAGCAGACGCTTCCGTCAAACTCAACGTCGGCTTTTTATAACTACAATAACCAACGGCCGTTCGTGCTTTCAAGCGGCGGCAATCTGTATCTTGCATGGGAGCGGACATGGTACAGCTCGGAGAATGCATCCATCTGGTTCTGCCAGCTTTCTGCAGAAGGTAGAATTTCTGGAGTTGCGGAACAGATTACAACATCAGGCAATGCAAACCGCCCGATTCTTTTTTCATTCGACAATGTCATCAACATGATTTGGTTTGACACTCGCAGCGGCACGGAGAAAGTGTATCTTTCAAAAAAGACCGGCGCGCTTTGGGAAGAGTCAATCCTGTCGAATTCAACAAACGCTTCAACGTTTGCATATCCTGTTGTTTCCGCAAATGGAAAAGAGCTTTCATTTGTGTGGCAGAACAATGATACGCACACGCAAGGTTCATCGCGCATATTCCAGCTGCTTAGAGATCACAGCGCCGCTCCACCGCAGATTATTCCGCGCTCGCTCAAAGAGGACCGGCGGTATACCGCAAGCAGGGCTGTTGCTTCTGTCGCAGTGACAAATGACTCGTCCGGCATTGCGGGCTATTCATGGATTTGGACGCAGAACAGCAGGGAAGAGCCGCCTGAGCAAATCATGAATACGCCTCAGGAAAAGACGATAGAAGGAAACGCTGACGCCGACGGTCCGTGGTATTTTAAAGCGCGACAGGTTGACTATGCGGGCAACTGGTCTGATTCTGCAACGGTTACCTATTACCGCGACACGACGCCACCTGACGAACCGACTATTTTTTCTGTCGACATAGATGAAAACGGACTTGCCGTAAGCAACACCTTCACCCTTAACTGGCAGGCAAATAATTATGACGATGACGTGGTTGGATATACATGGAGCTTGCAATATGTTTCTCCGCTGCCATCTGGAATTGTTGAGACAAAGCTGCATCCGCTGACGCTTTCATATGACGAAGTTCAGAAAAAACTTGACGCGCTCATCGACAAAACGGCCGGTGATGTCGCAGCAGTGCCGAATCCTCCTCGTTCACTGCTCGGTTCTGAAACATCCGCTTCATACGTAAACAGACGTAACGGTCTGTATGTATTCAGTGTTGCGGCGGTAGATGAAGTGGGCAACATCGGCCCTGCTGCAAAGACAACAATCTTGCTCGACAAGTATGTTCCGTCAACATACATTACAACGATTAACACGGTGACCGATGAATTTGGCACCGTGACACTTTCTTTATACGGCGGCGGCTACACGTATGATGGCACTATCACCACCATATACATTGACAAAGACGGCAAAGCTCCGTATGACCGCGTGCTCACCATGGCAGGCGGAGGTTATCGTGTCGTGTCTGACAACCGCATCACCGGCATTTCGCTTTCAGACATGGCAGAAGGTTCGTACCGCATCGGACTTGTTCATCAGGACCGCGGACTGTACTTCTCAAAACGCATCCTTTCCATAACGGACTCAGGTACGGTGAAAATTCAGAATACATACGACTTTATGCCTGACTGGGCACCGGTCGTCACTACATATACATATCACGTCAACATAGGAACTGTTCTGCTCTGGGTGGCATTTGCGCTTGCATTCATAGGTCTGCTTGCCGCAATGCGCGGACTCACCGGCGCGGCAAAAGAAGCCGTGCTTGTGCGGGCGGAAGTAACTGCTCTTATCACAGGAGATGTAATGCCTCAACAAAAGAAAATAAAAACAGCTGCGCTCAAGCAGAAAGGAATGAGCCTCAAGGTAAAATTGTCGGCGTTTACCATTGCGCTGGTGGTGACAATCGTTGCACTCGTTTCTATTCCACTCGGATACATAATGACACTTACTCAGGAACGCACGCTTTCTTCCGGCCTTCATGACCGCGTAACCGTCCTTCTTGACTCACTTGCAACAGGCGCGCGCGCGTACCTGCCAACGTCAGACATCCTCATGATGAGTTATCTTCCGCAACAGACAGAGGCGCTGCCGGAAGCAAAATATGCAACAATCACCAGCTTTGCAAGTTCAGGAACAAACGTGAGCCTTGACTATGTGTGGGCGACAAACGACCCTGACATTTTACAGAAGATAGATTCTTCAGCGCTTACTTTTGACGCAACACGTCTTACCGGACAAAATATTTCTGACATAACAAATAAATGCAGCGAGCTCGACAAGGAAGCGGTTGCCCAGGCAGGAGAAATCGCGCAAAACATTTCAGAACTCAATAAAGAAGGTTCGTCGCTCGCCATACGCACAGATAGTGCAAGTGTACGCCGCAGAACGGAGATAGAGACAATCACGACGGAACTCACCAGCCGTTTGAATTCAACACTCACTTCTCTTTCTACAAGCGGAATGGGAAGTTATCCTGCATACGACAGCACACGCATAGACCGTTCAAACACTTCGTATCTTTTCTACAAACCTGTTTTGTACCGGCAGGGCAGTGAACAGTCATATGTCCGCGGAATCATCTTTGTTGAAGTGAACACTGCTTCACTTGTCACTTCTATGGATCAGGCACGCAACACTATTTTGTACACAGCGCTTGCAGTTGCATTTGTTGCCATGATAATCGGATTCATCGGCTCTCTGATTGTTGCGTCTGTCATCATCAGACCTATAAGGAAACTTGCTTCCCACGTTGCAATGATACGCGATACGGAGGATAAGGAAAAACTTGCTGGAAAAGACATTCAAATAACAAGCCGCGATGAAATAGGATTGCTTGGCGAAACAGTCAATGAGATGACGCACGGACTTGTCGCAGCCGCCGCGGCCGCAAAGAACTTGACTGTCGGCAAGGACATTCAGACAAAATTCATTCCGCTGCAGACAGATAAAAATGGCAACACGCTTACGACAGGTTCGCTCTCTGCCAAGGGTGCAGACTTCTTCAGCTACTACGCAGGCGCCGATGAACTTTCTGGTGACTATTTTGACTACAAGGAAATAGACGAAAATCATTATGCAATCATAAAATGCGATGTCTCCGGCCACGGAGTTCCAGCCGCACTCATCATGGTTGAAGTTGCAACGCTGTTCCTCAATTATTTCAAGGACTGGAATATAAATAATCCTGCGCAGGGAGTGAATCTTGCTCCTGTGGTGGGCAAGATAAATGACTTGCTTGAGTCTCGTGGCTTCAAAGGTCGTTTTGCTGCGTTCACCCTATGTCTGCTTGACACAAAGACCGGAGAAATTTGGTTCTGCAATGCGGGCGACAACCTTGTGCAGATTTACGATGGCACTGAGCGCAAGAAGAAGACAATCACGCTTCAGGAAACGCCGGCTGCCGGCATGTTCAGCACAGATTTGATTGACATGAAGGGCGGCTATAAAGTCTCAAAACTCACACTTAAAAAGAATGACGTTCTGTTCCTGTACACTGACGGTATTGAAGAGGCAAAGCGAAGTTTCCGCGATGCAACATTCAAAGTCGTTCCGTGCTCGGAGTCCGGTCTCAAGACAGGAGAGGCGCACGGCAACCACAACGTCGGCGAGAGCAGTGAGGAAATGACGCCGGAGCGCGTTACTGCAATCATTGAAAGTGTGTTCAGCCACACGACATATGAGCTTTCAAAGTACCATAATCCTGTTCCTGAGGAAAAGCTGCTCTTTGACTTCACCACCTGTTCAGGCACTGCTGAAGACGCAATCATGGCACTTGTTTCTGTGGAAAAGGTGTTCCGCATGTACAAACCGGCAGACGCAAAGCCTACAGACCGTGTCCGCGTTGACCGCAAGATAGACACTTTCCTGCGCAACCATTTCGCGCAGTACGGAACATATTGCGCGTCACGCCAGGAGACTGCTTCTGACGATCCGTTCCTCTTCTATACGGGGGTGTGCGAAGATCCGCAGTATGATGACCTCACTCTTGTGGGAATAAAGAAAGAATAACGTAAAAAGAATTTGCTTTACGCAAAGTAAAGGATTATTTTATAAAAGAGCAAAAATTTTTTTTGCAAGGAGAAGAAGTATGAAGAAAACAGAAACAACACACCAAGAGGCACCGCAGGAAAAGCAGAGCTTGGTCACAAGAATCAAGGCGTACATTGACAGAGGCGTGGAGGCTTCAAAAAAAGGCATCAAGACTGCCGGAAATGCAATCAGTGATTTTGGCGACAAATCAGTTCTGCAGATTGAGCTTTCACAACTCAAGGCAAAACTTGCAAAGGAGTATACATCGCTTGGCGAAGTTTCCTATGCATTGCTTACTGGCAAGACAAGGACCGTAAAACCTACGTCAGCAAAGGTTTGTGACCTGCTTCCTAAGATTGCCGCTTGTGTAAAAGACATAAAGAAGCATGAAAAGCAGATTAAAGAAATGGAAAAAGATGCTGAATCAAAGAAAAATGAAAAAAAATAAAAAAAAGTGCTGAATTTTAATGTTTGCTCTTGACACTTTTTATTATTATATGATATAGTCTGTTCACTTGCGAAAAACAAGGGTGCTAAAAAGCTCTTGCATCATCACAAGAAGTTATTTGACAGTAAAAGGGAAGGAAAGAAGAATAACAAAGATTAATGCATGCAAGTGCAGAG
>Ga0160425_1003238_pt1 | contig 12123 bp, 10 predicted proteins | sample BioMet8_FD_108193 | JGI IMG/M metagenome (GOLD analysis project Ga0160425, IMG submission 108193) | Microbial communities from bioreactor (seeded with sewage sludge) at Lawrence Berkeley National Lab, California, USA - Biofuel... | ecosystem: Engineered > Bioreactor > Anaerobic > Unclassified ...
AGCACTTTGTTTTTGTCCAAATTCATCGTTTCACTGGGTGTTAAATCCTTTGCACCCAAAATAATCTTTCCTTTTAAACCAGTGCCTTCTTCCTCAGCAATAAGCACATTTATGAGCTGCCTGGACACATCTTGAACGTCCGCAGCCCTAGCCTGCATATATGAATCCTCCATACCGGCAAATATATTCTCAAAAGACAAGGCAGTAGCTTTGACAGCTGCTTCTGCCCTATTTTTATTAGTTCTTATAAATTCTTCCACAGAACCGACATAGTCCGGGTCGGTAAGCATAAGCTCCTGGGCTTGGAATATTGCTGCATCTTCTTCCCCTACAACGTTTTTAGCTTTTTGGTAAAGATTTTTAAGATTGTCTTCAGCTTCCCGGAGAGCTTGATGAAAACGTTCTATTTCTGCTTCTACATCTTCTACTTTTTCCTGGCTGATACTATTATCCTTATGATGATATATTTGCAACGAACCTATGGCAATGCTTCCCAAAGCACTTTTTCCTTGCAAAACTAACATTTTTCTCCCCCCTTATTTATAAATTTTTCGTTAAACACTCCGTTAGCCCTTGAATGGCCCTATTCTCGTCTTCTCCTGCAGCAGTAATAGTTACTTTCATACCCTGCTTTACTCCCAAAGTCATTAGACCAAGGATACCCTTCATATTGGCTTTTTTTCCATTTGCTTCTATTTGTACTTCTGACAGATATTTTTTAGCTTCTTGTACCAGTATTGCCGCCGGTCTGGCATGAACTCCTACAGAATCTTTAATTACATAAGAAAAACTCTTCATTTTCCGCTCCTCTGACATATGAACTGTATTGCTTATTATACTACAATTATATAAAAATACGCAAAAAGCAAAATAAAAAACAATACTATTGTCATCCATAGCTACGGTCACACTAAAAAGGCCAGTCACTCTCCCTACGGCATTACGCCGATCTGGTCGAGTATGACTGACCGGTTTTAGTGTGACCTTGCTTTTTAGTGGCACGCATCCTCAAAATAATGCACAAAAAAAGACAGTGACATAATCACTGTCTTGTTTTTAATTGGTGGGCGATGACAGGATCGAACTGCCGACATCCTGCTTGTAAGGCAGGCGCTCTCCCAGCTGAGCTAATCGCCCGATTGTGGTGACCGGTACGGGATTCGAACCCATGATACCGCCGTGAAAGGGCGGTGTCTTAACCACTTGACCAACCGGCCAGAAATTGGGTAGAAACCCGTAAATCTACAATCGTGTACTAAAATATTGTATAAGAATTGTTACACTTTGTCAAGTATATTCTTGAAAAAAAAATAAAGAGGCGGTAAAAGAATGACTTTTGGTCATTACATTTACAACCTCTTGTTAGCATAATACCAGTTTCCGGAAGAGTGTTGTCTCTTTTAGGAACTAAACTAAGCAAACATCTTCATAATCTGAGCTGTTACCAGTGCTAAAGGCGTACCAACTGCGTAGCCTATCAAAGCCATAAGAACACCTACAGGTACCAAAGACCCGGAATAAGTGCCGGCCAGAACAGGAGCTGAAGCAGTACCACCGATGTTCGCCAGGGAGGCAACACCGCAGGTAAACATATCCAGCTTCAAAGCCTTGGCAATAGCCAGGAACAGAACGCCGTGGATACCTAGGATAACGAAACCGGCCAAAATCCACAGAGGAGCATCTCTCAGTTCCAAGAGGCTTGCTCTGGAAGCTAATAGGGCGATAACGCTATACAGCATCATATTGCTCAATTCAGGAGCACCTTTGATTCTAGCCAAAGGCGTAACAGCACCGATTAAACCGGCTGCGGTAACAACCAGAACAATCCAGGTAGCTTTATCCAAAGGAATAACACCTTTTAAAGCAGCTTGAATAGCAACACCGGCATTTTGTGCCAGAGCAGAAACAAGCAACCCGCCGCCTAACAGGAAAATCAATGAAGCAAAAGTGATGGGCTCTTTATTGGCAGCATCAGCTTCTTCCAAACGTCTGGAAACTTCATCCAAAGCGCTGGTATCAGCTTTAGTCCAAGCATTGAACTTAGGAGCCAAGCTTACTGCCCACAGTAAGAACATTACCCAGATAGAGTAATCGATGGAGTCAACAACCAAAGCATAAGCCATAGCACCTTCATGAACGTCCAAAGCTGACTGCACGGCAATCATATTACCGCTGCCGCCGATCCAGCTGCCGCACAAAGCAGCAAGAGCTTTCCAGGCTTCCGGTTCCATATAGCTATGGAAAATTGCATAGGAAGTAATAAAGCCTATCATAATAGTTAATGTAGCAGAGAAGAAGCCTAATAACATTCTAGGTCCTAATTTTAAAACTTTGCGAATATCGCAACGCAGTAAGAACAAGAAAATCATTGCGTATAAAAGATTGTTTTTCAAAGCACCATATGCAGGTTTTGTTGCTTTTAAATCCCACAGCTGAACAGTACACATTAACATGGTAATCAAATAAATCATTACTACAGGCGGCAACACCTTAAAAATCTTAGCCTGAGTTTTCTTTTCCAACATTACCATAAAACCGGCAAAAAAGATTAAAAATGCAATATACGTAAAACCATTGGTAATCATTGCAAAACCTCCTCTATTTAGTTTCTACTGTCTTAATTAGTTACTATGACGCCTGCCTCCTCCCGCAAAGTTTTAACCATCATATGCCAAGCAGACATGCAGATAATCAGTTATCTCCTATGTCCGATATTACTTTTACATTATAGCATATTTGGCACCCACTTGTTAAATGGATGCCAAAATTTTATTGGTTGGCCGCTTGATAAATTGCCAGCATGTCAGCCTCGTGTAAAACCTTGGCGGAGCCTAGGTTATCATGAGTTGTAATGCTGCATTTATGCGCTAATATTTTCAATTGTTCTTCTGTAGGATTAATGCCAAGCTGATGCAGATTAGTCGGCATTTTTATTGATGTGAAAAATGCTTCCATGGCGGCAATGCCTTTAAGAGCAACTTCTTCTGCACTACCTTGGTCTATAATACCCATAACATCTACTGCGAACTTATGGAAACGAGGCAGGCAGTCTTTATATACATATCTGGCCCAGCTTCCCCAGATGGCTGTCAGTCCTGCTCCATGAGCCACATCAAACATACCGCCGATTTCATGTTCCAATCTATGAGAAGCAAAGTCATTATTAGTATTGCCGCAGCCGGTTAGGCCATTATGGGACAAGCTGCCGGTCCAAAGGACCTCTGCCCTAGCATCATAATCTTTAGGATTGTCACGGAGAATCACCGCCTGTTGCATGGTAGTTTGAATTACTCCTTTAGCAAGAGCGTCGGTAATTTCCATCTTGTCTCCATTGGTAAAATATCTTTCCAAGGTATGCATAATAATATCGGAACAGCCGCAGGCCGTCTGGTAATCCGGCAAAGTTTCCGTCAGTTCCGGATTCATTACGGCAAAAATCGGACGGGCCAGGTTCGTATTGCAAGCCCGTTTTAGGCCGCCTTCTTCTTTGGTGATAACGGAAGAATCGCTCATTTCACTGCCGGTCGCAGCAATGGTCAGGACCACACCAATAGGCAAACAGGCTTTGGGCTGACGCTTGAAATCATAAAAATCCCAAACATCTCCTTCGTTAGCAACTCCGTAGCCGATGGCTTTGGCCGTGTCAATAACACTGCCCCCTCCTACAGCTAAAATTAATTGAGCCCCAAACTTCTTTGCTGCGTCAATACCTTCATATACTTTAGACAGATGAGGATTGGGAACTACGCCACCCAGTTCTATAAAAGCAACTTCCGCCTCTGTCAAAACTTCTTTAACCCTGTCTAAAAGACCGCTGCGTACAACACTGCCGCCTCCATAAACAATTAAAACTTTTTGGCAGCCTTGTTCCCTAACTAACTTTCCTGTTTCTTTTTCCGTGTTTTTACCAAATACTACTTTTGTCGGTGTGTAATAAATAAAATTATGAACCATGACTGTACGCTCCTTTGTGCCTGTGATATTTTTCCTATTAAACTGCTTTTTAATTATAGCATAAAATAAAAAGTCCCGCTCACAAGAGCAGGACTAAATTTTTAATTGGTGATCCGCCGGAGGATCGAACTCCGGACACCCTGATTAAGAGTCAGGTGCTCTACCAGCTGAGCTAGCGGACCAAAACTGTGCAGTTTGTTACAAAGATGTTACTGATATATATTACACGATTTTCCCTTATTTGGCAAGTATTATTTTTTTAGCCATCCGTGAGCTGCATCTAAGACCTGCTTCACAGTCAGATCACGCATACAGCGCATATCATCGCAATGATGCTTCATGCGTTTGTGACAGCCGTCACAAGGCGGAATAGCCCGTACCACAGTAGCTTTTTTCGTATATGGTCCGTATAAATCCGTATGACTCGGTCCATACATAGCCACAATTGGTACTTTTTGGCTGATTGCTACATGCATGGGACCGCTGTCATTGGTAATAATCAAGGAACAGCGACTCATGGCTGCCGCCAATTGGCCAAGTTTAAATTTTCCCGTTGCAATGACAGGTTTAGTCTTCATGAAAGACGTAGCTTCCTGTACCATAGCAACATCCATGGTCCCTCCGAAGAAAATCGTTCTATAGCCTTCCCCTGCCAAAGCATCCGCTACCTGGGCAAACCGTTCCGGCGCCCACCTTTTAGTTACAACTGCACTGCCAATATTGAATCCTACCAGCCTCTCTTCTTTTTTTACGTCCTCAGACCGCCAAAATTCCTCTACGTAAGCTTTATCTTCTTCTCCCGGGTAAATCTCCAGGCCATTATTTTTCAGGTTTTTAACGCCGATTTTAGCTAATACATCTAAATACATATCCGCGGCGTGAATTTTTCTGTTTAATTTGATATATGGATTAAAACAAGTCCTAAACAAGAAATGGGATGCCCCTAATTTTATAGGCACCCTGGCAAAAGCATCCAGGAATGAGCATCTTTCATTAGGATGAAGATTAATAAGCACATCAAACTTTCCTTGGGAAATACGCCCGCTCATAGCCAAAATACTGGGTATATTATTGTCTTTACCCTTTTTGTCAATGGTCCAAACCTCATCAACATTAGGATTATGACCCACTACATCAGCCAGTTTCTCATCTACTAAATAAGTAATATGAGCTCCCGGTGCCGCCCGCCTCAGCACATATAAAAAAGGTGTTGTGAGAATTAAATCTCCCAAGTGCATTAAAAACGTTACTATAATGCGCTTTCCTGCTAATTCAATCATATTCTGTCCCTCGTTTTCCCTGCCAAGACCTTGCTTCACTTATGGCTGAGGATTTTATTCTTAAACACTTTATATACCATTTCAGGAGTAACCATAGCCATGCACTGCCAATGGTCGCAATGTTTTTTTAAACAACCGGCACATTCAATAGGACTGGTCAAAACTACTGCATCTTTATCCCCATAAGGTCCTGTCCTGTCAGGTTTAGTCGGCCCGTAAACAGCTACCAAAGGCTTACCTAGCGCTGCTGCTATATGCAAGGGGCCTGTATCAGCACTAACATAAAAAATACTATCTTTAATAAGGGCACCTAATTGCCGTATATTCGTTTTGCCTATTAAATTGAACAGGCTGCCAACCATATCTGCAGCGGCTTGGCTAACTGCCTCTTGTTTCAGCATAGTCTCAATTGCCGTGCCTTTAGGTCCGTCCCCCGGTGCGCCGGCTAAGACCACATTATAGCCGTCCCTTATGAACATTTGACCTAACCGGGCAAAATGTCCTGTAGGCCACTGCTTGGTTTCCCACCTGGCTCCCGGTGCCATGACTATATAAGGTTTCACCATATCAGGCAGCATAGCAGCTACCTGGGTCTCTTCCTTGGTCAAATTAGGCAAGGGATACTCTATCTTAGAACAATCTGCACCTAAATAACGAGCCACGTCCAAATAACGCTCTATCACGTGGTCATGAGCATGGCTCCCTGTAATAGGTCTGCTAATAAGACTGCTGCCTTCCCGCATCTGACAATAGCCTATTTTATTTTTGCAGCCGGTTAGGTAGGCCAGTGCCCCGCTTTTAAACAAGCCCTGCAAATCAATAACCAAATCAAATTTTTTGCTATGGAGTTCCCGGCGCATGTTCTTAGCATATGCGGCCTTTTCTCCCCAGCTCATCTTTTTAAATGCCGCTTTATCAAAATAAAGCACCTCATCAATAAGAGGTGCTTCCGGTACAAAAGCAGAAAATTGAGGATGCACCAGCCAGGAAATCCTTGCCCGGGGAAATCTGCGGCGTAAAGCCGCTGCAAAAGGCAGAGCGTGGATAATGTCTCCCAGAGAGCTCATTTTTATAATCAGTATGTTATTATATTCCACGTTCTTCACCACCTTATGCTATTTCACTATGGTTTGCACAAATTCCCATAAATTGCCGCCCTTAAATAAATAACCAGGCAAACCTGCTGCTTTGGCCGCTTCCATATCCTTGGGCATATCTCCAACCATAAAACTGCCGGTTTTATCCAAATCATATTCTTTGAAAGCTTGTAGAATCATACCCGGTGCAGGTTTGCGGCAATTGCACTTAACCGTCAGCTCCGGGATTATACCTTTGGTGGGATGATGGGGACAATAGTAAAATTTAGTAATTTTGCCACCGGCCTTTTGGAATTCTTCCTGCATGTAAGAATGAAGCTTATGAACATCCTCTGGAGTATAAAAACCTCTGGCAATGCCGCTTTGGTTCGTGACCACGAAAATCTTATAACCCAGCCTCGTTAAATTGGCTATAGTTTCCTTGGCTCCCGGCATCCATTCCAGGTCTTCTACTCTATATGTATAACCTTTGTCTACATCCAGGACTCCGTCCCTGTCAAAAAACGCCCCTTTAGTTCCCACGAATATTTTCTCCTTTGAAACACCTAGCTATTTTTATTTTAAATCTTTCGTATAATAACCACCGGTTTTATCCAGTACAGCGCAATATTCCTTTACGGCCGTGCTGAAATCCGTAAAGCCTCCGTCATAACCGGCTGCCATCAATTTAGTAGTATCAGCCTGGGTATAGCTTTGATATTTGCCTTTTAATACTTCCGGGAAAGGAATATACACTAATTCCCCTTTGCCGAAATATTCCAAAACAGCGTGAGCCATGTCATTAAATTGGTGAGCACGACCTGTACCACAGTTGAAAATTCCTTTTAATTCAGGATGTTTCCAGAAGTAGAACAGCACTTTAACAACGTCTTTAACATAAATAAAGTCTCTGGTCTGTTCCCCGGGTCCGTAATCACCATAACCCTCAAACAGTTTAACTTTGCCTTCTTTTTTCCATTGGTTAAACATTTGCATAACCATGGAAGCCATTTTTCCCTTATGATTTTCCTGTGGCCCAAAGACATTAAAATATCTGAAACCGGCAATCTGGCTCTCTGCCTTATCAAAATACCGACGTGCGTAATTATCGAAGAATAATTTGGAAAAAGCGTATACATTTAAAGCTTCTTCGCATTCAGGATGCTCTTTAAAACCATGCGTTCCGCTGCCATAGGTAGAAGCAGATGAGGCATAGAGGAATTGAATTTTACGTTTCAGAGCAAAGTGCATCAAGGTTTTAGTATAGTGAAAATTATTATCCATCATGTACTTGCCGTTATATTCCATCGTATCAGAACAAGCCCCTTCATGGAAAATTACATCAATGGGGGTATTATCGAACCTGCCTGCTTCCAAAGCCTGGAAAAACTCGTTTTTATCCATGTAATCCAGAGCCTGGAGTCCCTGAATATTCTTAAACTTTACCATATTGGTCAGATTATCTACAATGAGAATATCCGTACGGCCTTGCTCATTGAGACCTTTTACAATATTACTGCCGATAAAACCGGCACCACCTGTAACGATTATCATAACTTGCCCTCCTTAACCAGTTTAACGATTTTTTCTACAAGACCAGTAGTGGAATAGCCTTCTTCAAAAGGAAGTATCTTTACTTCTCCGGCATATTCCCTGCCTGCTACTTCTTCTATTTTATAGTCGCCGCCCTTCACAAGTACATCCGGTCTGATGCCTTTAATGAGTTGGGTGGGTGTTGCTTCGGTAAAAAGCACCACTGCATCTACACAACCTAAAGAAGCCAGTACCCTAGCCCGGTCATTTTCATGAACCAAGGGTCTGGTTGCACCTTTTAATTTACGCACGGAACTGTCTGAATTAAGACCCACAATTAAATGTCGTCCTAATTTTGCCGCCTGTTCCAGATATGTCACATGCCCTACATGAAGAATGTCAAAACAGCCGTTGGTAAAAACTATTTTTTCCCCTGCTGCCCGCCAGGTTTTAGCCAAGCTGACAATTTCTTTCCTGGACATGGGTCTGTACCCTGTACCGTTTATTCTTGACTCAGCCAAAACATTCTGCAACAGTTCTTCTCTATGAACAGGATAAGTACCAACCTTGGAAACTACAATACCTGCAGCCTTATTAGAGATATCCAGAGCCTGAGCCAAAGGCATTTGTGCTGCCACTGCCGCCAAAAGCACCGCAGCCACCGTATCTCCGGCCCCGGAAACATCAAACACTTCCTGAGCGGTAGCAGATTGATTAATTACCGTATCTTTATTCACAAGGGTTACGCCTTTTTCCGATCTGGTAACCACTACATTTTTAATTTTAAATTTATCTCTGGCCAGTGCAGCTGCCTGTTGAACAGAGGAGTCTTCATTGCTTATGGCTTTGCCTACTGCCTCTCCCATTTCTTTAACGTTGGGAGTAATAAAATCACAGCCTGTATATTTTGTCCAGTCACTGCCCTTAGGATCAACCAAAATCGGCACTTTATGCTTATGAGCCAGCTCAATAACTTGCTGGCAAAAACTTTGGGAACATACGCCTTTGGCGTAATCAGAAAGGACAATACCATCTAACCCGCTCTTTAACATTTTTTGGAGCCAGGCAAGCAGTTTTTCCCCTTCTTGGTTCAGCAAATCCCCAACTTCTTCAAAGTCCAAGCGAACCATCTGCTGCCTTGCCCCGATAATACGGAGCTTGGTAATAGTACTACGCTTGGGGCTTGGTACCAAGCCGCTGTAATTAATACCTGCTTCTTTTAATTTGCCTTCCAGCAATTTTCTGTTGTCATCCCGGCCGGTTACACCGCCCATATAAACTTTGCAGCCTAAATGGGCCAGGTTGGCCGCCACATTTCCTGCCCCGCCTAAAACAGAGGTAATCCGTTTAACATGATTAACCGGTACAGGTGCTTCCGGAGAAATTCTTTTCACTTCTCCGTAAAAATACCTGTCCAGCATCACATCACCGATAACAGCGATTTTTAATTGCTGAACTTTAACAGTCAAAAATTCTACTCCTAAAGAATTACCCATTATTCCTCCAAAATTTCGCACATAATATGTCCTATAACTTCATGGATTTCTTGCGCTCTGGCTGTGGTTTTCGTTGGAATAGCCAGCAGCACATCGCAAAGGTCAGCCATTTTGCCGCCTCCCTGGGCCGTGAAACCCACTACTTTCATGCCCCGTTCTTTAGCTGCGTCAATAGCCTCCAAAACATTAGCACTATTGCCGCTGGTAGAAAGCGCCACCAAAACATCGCCTTCACATCCTAAGGCTTCTACCTGACGGGCAAAGATTCTGTCATAGCCATAATCATTGCCAATGGCAGTTAAAATCGAAGTATCCGTAGTCAGAGCTATAGCCGGCATACCGGCCCGTTCTTTTTGAAACCTTCCCACGATTTCCGCTGCCCAGTGCTGAGAGTCAGCTGCACTGCCGCCGTTGCCGCACAGGAGAATTTTGTGCCCTGCTGCTATGGCTACTTTCCAAATCGCGGCCCCATTAGCAATATTTTTCAGCATTTTTTTGCTGCCTAAAACTTTATGAACCAGTTTTTCGTGCTCTAATAATCTTGTCGTAATTATATCCATAATGACCACCTAATTAAATCATAGTATGCTGCCTATTACCATCTAAACAAATCATAATATATGGTGTAATCTTTCTCGCCGTTGTACCGTTTATCTCTGTATTCCAGCATAAACCGCCAGCAGCAGAAGCTATGAGTGTAACGCCATACATATTCATAAACATTGCGCTGACCTTGATCGTAACGCATCATCCAGCTTAGACTATTATTGGCATCAAAGTTCCTTGCAATACCAAGCTGCAGTTCTCTGTCCATATCCGGGTTAGCATAGGCGAAAACAGAATTTGTTGTTTTCTGCCAATAATAACCCAGCCAGCTGCTCCAGCCGCCCACAAAGCTCTGGCGCAGTGTTCCACTATAAAGCATGGTTTTGTCAGTATATTCGTTAATACTTTCTTTTGTCCACTTATGACCAACCCCCAGGTCCAAAGTCAGAGGACGTTTTCCCTGAGTCAGTTTAATAGTATCATGAGTAACAAAAACGCCATACTCTGTATGCCAGCTTATTACCCCACTATCGCTCCACAAACCATGGCTTATATACGCACTATAGTTTAAAGGCCATTTTTTATTGAATTTATGACTCTTATAGCCAATAGTAATATCTCTTTCTTTTTTAATCCAATCGTCATTATCATCTTCGTCATAGCCGTTTTGCAGCTTTACATAGAAATTTCTTTCATCATGGCGCTCAGAATACATAGGCCGCCAGCCTATTTTACTATAGTATTTCAAATCAGCATAAGCCGTGTCCTTATCCCCTAGAGGGAACTTCCAATTATAAGCTAGTTCCACACCGTGTTTTTTGGAGTACCCAATATGCGGGATCAGGCTGTTTTGATCATCCTTGTTATCAAGCTTATTAACCCATCTGTCTCTGGAGTAAATATGTTTGCCCTTGATGTAAACTTTGACCCCAAAGGCAATAATTTTATCGTTAGGATACATTACCACTTTATTGGCCCTAACTTCCACACAGTGACTATGCTTAACTGCCGGGCAGCGAGTAGTCATGCCACCTGCGGTCAGTTCCATCCTATCAGGATAAATAACCGCTTCTTTGGCCTCATAATAATCCTTTTCATTAGTGCCTTTCATTTCTTTCACCAAGCCATCTTTGGAAGTGAAATTATAATGGGCCCATTTACTGTCGGTTACACTTTTCCCGTCTACCATGCGACCGCCCTTATTTAGATACAAATCTCCTGATTTCATATTTCCTTCAGCCAGGGTTGTATAGAGCTTTTGAGTTCCCTGATAAATACGAACCTTGCCTGTTGCCCTAAAATCCCCTGTATCCGAATGATAGACAACATTATCCCCATAAACAATAACCGGCAGTCCGGATTGACCGATTGTACCTGTCGTTGTATCTTCTTGAGTTTTATTTTTTTTCTTTAATTTGGACTTAGATTTTTTCTTTTCATCCATAGCCCGCAATGCCGCTTCCTGTTTACCGCTAACTTGGTTCTGGAGGCGGGAAGAATTCTCATCTTCCGTGCCGGTACTGGCCACGACATTAGTATTGCTCTCAAAACTATTGGGACCGTATTTGCCGCTGAGCTTGCCGCCGGCATAACCGTCAGCTGCGTAGGCAAGAGCTGGTGCCAATAATTGTGCCGTTATCATTAAGGCTATTGCCCTATTTTTCATGAGCGTTCTCCTATCGCATAAAATATCTATTATATTATAGCACAAAAAAGCCCCTCATTCCGTAAAATGAGGGGTTTTTCCTTAAACTTTCTTATTGGGTTTTAATCTATCTCTTTTTACTTTTCGTCATCAGTACCATGTTCTGCATTTACTGTTGTAGTTGTGTTATCTTCATTTACTGTTGTAACAGCATTATTTGCTTTGGCTGCTTTAGTGGTTTTATTGTTTTTGACCACAGTAGTTGTATTGCTTTGGTTTACAGCTGCCGGGGCAATTACATTTTCCTTAGGAACCACAACTCCGCCACCTGATTGAATAATACCATTTACTTCAGTATCTTTTGTTACTTGCACGAAAGTATTGGTTCCGGCCGGAATCGTAACAGACTGACCTTTCACAAAAGCCCCGCCTACTACGCCGATAGGCCCAAAGATAATCATGCCACCAATAGAAGCTCCGGCTGCACCGGCTACGGTCTTAGCTTCTTGCTTAGCTAATTCACCAACATACACAGGGACTTTAGTTCCGTCTATAGCAATTACATGCGAAAAGTCTAAATCAATACGGGCATC
>Ga0160425_1003246_pt1 | contig 12097 bp, 11 predicted proteins | sample BioMet8_FD_108193 | JGI IMG/M metagenome (GOLD analysis project Ga0160425, IMG submission 108193) | Microbial communities from bioreactor (seeded with sewage sludge) at Lawrence Berkeley National Lab, California, USA - Biofuel... | ecosystem: Engineered > Bioreactor > Anaerobic > Unclassified ...
TGCATCGCAGGTGCCGGAATCCTTCGTCCCCGACATTACGCTGATCGGGGAAAGTGTCGCCTCGCGCGCGCTCGCGGAGGCGCTTGAAGATTCCTTCCATGTTACATCGCGGGTACTCTGCCCGCTTGAAACGCAGGCGGAACTCTTGCGGCCGCAGGACGCGGAAGCCATCGACGAGACGGATATCCTGCCGTACTTAAAAGGCACGCGGCTTCTCATCGCCGATCCGCTTTACCGGTCGCTTGTCCCGTCCGGAACCACGTTCCTGCCGCTGCCGTCGGAAGGATTCTCCGGCAGGATCTACCGGCGGGAAATACCGGATCTGATACGTGACTATAAAGCATTCTGTGAAAAAATAAAACATACCTACTGAACTTTTGCTCCCGTTAATAGTATTTGATTGACATTATAACGGTATGCCGTTATAATAATGATGGAGGCAGGTGAGATACATGACGATCAATGAACTAATGTCAGTTCGGAAAATCACAAAATACCGCCTTTCAAAAAACAGCGGTATTCCTTATACAACTATAACAGATATTTGCAGTGGTAAAACACAGCTTCCCAAATGTTCCGCAGAAACACTTTACCGGCTTGCAAGAGAATTGGACGTTTCAATGGAATCACTGCTGGAGCCTTATCTTATGCAGCGGATCAGCTTTGAACTGTATAAAAGCAATATCTGCCATCAGGTCAAAGAGCTTGGTGATATTAACTTTATCGTTCAGACCTTGGAGAGTGATTTGATACGTAAATACTTCCAACGAGGCTGGTATCCGGAAAGTCTCTATCTTCTGGCCATGCTGGATTATCTGAGCCGCCAGAACAATGTACCTCTCTGCACACAATATGATGATCTCCGCCGTGGCAGACTGTCCGGCATTATTTATCCTGCAAGCGTGCTGGCCATCGCTGCCGCCTCCAAAAACGATCTTGTGAAAAAGCAGGCCGTCAAAGACTCAATTCCTGAATTTATTCATTTCAATATAGTAGAATGTGAGGTCCGTAATGTCGTCTGAAACCAGCGCCATTTTCACAAAAGAAAATCTTGACATATATCTTAAAGAACTTGCAAAGGAATTTCGTAAATTGAATGGAAAATCTATGCCTGCTGAGATTATCCTGATCGGAGGAGCGGCTATCCTTGCAAATTACGGCTTCCGTAACAATACCAATGACATCGATGCCGTTATCAAAGCAGCTTCTTCCATGAAGAGCGCGATCAATCATGTCGGGGATAAGTTTAAACTGTCCTCCGGCTGGCTAAATGATGATTTTGTACACACAAATTCTTATTCTGTTAAACTATCAGAGGTTTCGGTATATTACAAAACCTTTTCCAATATACTGGAGATCCGTACTATATCCGCCGAATATCTGATTGCTATGAAACTTCGTTCCGGCCGAAAGTATAAGAATGATCTTTCTGATGTGGTCGGAATTCTGGCAGAACAAGAAAACCGCAATCTTCCATTGTCATTTGATAAAATAGATAGCGCAGTTCAAACATTATACGGCAGCTGGGATGGCATATCCGCTGATTCACAGCAGTTTATAAAAGATATACTGCGCAACGGCAATTATACAGAAGCATACAATTCTATTATAAAGGAGGAACAGCAGGCAGGCAGCCTTCTGTTCCAGTTCTGTCAAGATTATCCAAATAAAGCAGCGGAAACAGACATTAACAATATTCTGGCATCGCTAAAAGTAAAACAGCAAAAAGAACCGGATATTGAATAACTTATTCGTCTTTCTCCTGCCCTGTTCTCCTGCAGCACCGGACGCAGTCCGCTTTCCCGCCGTTCCCGCACGGCTCGTGATCGCGCATGCAAGGCGCAGGCTCCAGCGCCGCGATATCCCCGAGCTCCTTCGCGACGGTCATAAGCATCGCCCGATCAACGGAATAATGCGTATGATAGCCCCGCCTTACGCCATTCACGAGACCTGCGTTCTGCAGCACCTTCATATGCTGCGAAACGGCAGGCGCGGATATGCCGAGGATACCGGCCAGGACACCGACGCAGTAGCCCCGGTGCCCAAGCAGCTCCAGTATCTTAAGACGTGTAGGATCCGCTATTGCCATTAAAACATCCGCGTGCTCCATAATTTCCTCTCTCAGTCATTTCCTCCGCAGCCATGTTTGTCTTCTCCGCAGGAGCCCGATCCGCAGCCGTGTCCCTCTTCGTGATGATGGCTGCATACGATATCCGGGTCATACGAAAGTGTATGGGTAAGCAGTGCCGCAACCTGTGCGTCCGCGTCGCCGCATGCTCCGGGATAAAGCTCGATTCCCGCATCGGCAAGCGCTATGCGCGCACCTCCGCCGATGCCGCCGCAGATCAGTGCATCCACACCGTGCTCCTTCAGAAAGCCTGCCAGCGCACCGTGACCGCTTCCGGCCGCGTCAACGATCTCGGATGACTTCACCTTGTTCTCTTCCACATCGTACAGCTTGAACTGCGCACAGTGGCCAAAATGCTGGAAAATCTGACCGTTTTCATATGTAACTGCAATTTTCATGATAATACCTCCCGGCGAATTTAATTAAGTCTACGCTTAATATTATAGCCGGGTTTTTAATTAAGTCAACACTTAATTAAAAGATTATTTGCTTCCGAGTGCCACAATCGGAATCGTGCTTAAAATCATCACAAATCCAATGATGTCGAGCCATCCGAACCGGACACCCAGGAACAGGAACGACAGCAGCACAGAGGCCACCGGCTCGACCGATGACAGAATGCTCCCGACAACGCCCCCGACATCGAGAATGCCCTGCTGGTAAAAACAGAACGCCATAACCGTTCCGATGATGATCATGACGGCCATTCTTCCGAAAAGTGCCGGATCCACCGTTACATCGATTCTCCAGAAGGGAAAGAACGGCAGCAGCACAATGCCGCCGACAGTCATGCCCCAGCCTACGACGGTAAAAAGATTGTACCGCTTCAGCAGTCTGTGCGGCTGCAGCGTATAAATGCTGAAACAGAGAGCGCTCATCAGCCCCCAGAACAATGCCTGCGGGGAAACAGCCAGCGCGCCGAACTGAAGATGCGTCGCATAGATGACCGTGCCCGCGAGAACAAGCAGGACGGAAAGGAATTCGTACGGCCGCGGCCGCCTTCTTTCCCGGAAAACCGTATAGACCAGAATCATGACGGGGGATGTATAGACAAGCACCGCCGCCACGGCTGCGTTCGAATACTGAATCGACGCGTAAAAGCCATACTGGCAGATGGCGGACCCAAAGACACCGAAGATCAGGATGTCAAGTACGGACCACCGCTCCTTCCAGATATCCAGTAAATGACCGCCGCGGGCGGCTGCCAGCGCAAGCATCAGCGCACCGGCGCAGAGCAGGCGGATCGGCACGAGCCATCCTGCCGTCGTGTGGTTATACATGAAAACGGACTGTCCGAAAATACCGCCGACAGCCCAGCAGATAGCACCGGCCAGCGTAAAAAGCACACCTGCCGTCCTTTTATTTATTTTATGCTGTGTCTTTTCCACTTTGAACCCTCTATTTACTTTCCGGCGCCCTGCTGCCCGTCATCAGTCCGCGGATGCCCGCCTTTGTGTAGGCATACCCGTTTAAATGCCGCGTCACGATCTCATACAGCGCGTGACCGGCAAGGTGCTCTGCGATCTGCTCCAGATCCCGGCAGCCGGGATCAACCGCGTATTCATCTACAATCAGATCCACCGCGTCGTCCGGCACAACGCACTCCTCCGGCTTCATGCCGGTGCGCAGAAGGGCGTTCGGCAGCGAATACCGCTGGAATATAACCTTTTTCTCGTCCGTTGTATAGGCAGGGATGTCGATGACGGTAAAGCGGGAAAGCAGCGGCAGGCTGATCTCATTCTTATTGTTGGCCGTCGCGATCGGGTAGACGCCGCCCGTCGGTATCGCACATTCGATATAGTTGTCGGTAAAGCCTAAATTGTCGAGCAGCGTAAGCAGCACATCGGCGGGATTGCCGTTCGTGCTGTCGTGATTCGCCTTGTCCAGCTCATTGATGACGAACACGATGTTGGAGCTGCCCGCCCGCGCGAACGCTTCCATGACGAGTCCCGGCTTCGCGTTTCCGTAGATGCGTGACGTTCCGGTCAGCGCCTCTGCGTCCTTGATCGTGCTCATATCGAGCACGGCCCAGGGAATCTTAAGGATCCGCGCCACGGCATACGCGATCTGCGACTTGCCTGTTCCGGCCGGGCCCGCGAGAAGGAGACCGTACGACGGCAGCGTATGGGTTCTGTTGATCTGTATGATCGTCTCGATGACCCGCTGCTTCACCTCTTCCATCCCGTACAGCTCTTCATCCAGGATGCGCCGCGCTTCCGCCGGATCGATATCGTCAAAATGCGAGTCGCGCCAGCGGATGTTGAGCGCCATGCTGAGCGCCCGCCGCGCGTGCCGCTTCTCGTCGGCGGAAATATCGGTATTTTCACACATGGACAGCGTTCTTCTGCCCCACTGCTCGATGTTGTCGGGCAGCGACGCGCCGGCACAGTCCAGAAAATGGCCGATCATATCGAAATTCGACAATGGCAGAGCCGTATCCGCGGAAACCGTCTGTTTCCGCACCGGTGCCGTCAGAAGCCTGTCTGTCATCAGCTGCAGCAGCTCGTCGGTCATGCCGGACCCCGCGGCTGACGCCGGATCCGCGACATTCACGGTACAGACATCAAACATGCCTGCCTCCATACGGCCGCCCAGAAGCACCTCCAGCCTCAGCTTTCCTAGCTTCGTAAAAAACGGCAGAAACCGCCAGTCACAGCCGACCGCGGCAGCCGCCTCCAGATTCTCCCCGTCCGGCTTATAATCAAAAATGATGCCCCGCTCCGGCGACGCGAAATGACCGCAGATGCTCCGGACCGGCCTGCCGGTCATCTCCCGCGGCATGGCAATCCGAAGCAGAACCACGCCCGTTCCCGCACCGCGGCCTAAATTCACCGTCTGCACCGTATTCCAGGTGCTGCACGAAGCCTTTTCATCGTCCGGCTGGGCAATTTTGAGCGTTTCGAACAATTCATAAATATCGTCTGTATCCTTCTCCGCAATCCCGTTCTGAAGCTCATCCCGGTTCTCATTCCAGAATGAAACAAGCCCGTCCCGCATCCAGCCGTCCAGCTTCGCGGGCAGGTGCCGGTGATATTTCTTCAGAAACAGCGACAGCTCGCGGATTACCTCTTCCTCGCCGGCCGGTTCTTTGTTTATCGTTTCTTTCTTATCTCTGATTTTCGAATCTCTTATCTCTGCTTTCATGCGTCCCTCTCAACCGATGACACCACTTCTGCATCTCTCTTCATTTATACCATAATGACCGGTACTTTTCAATTGTACAGGTATTTTACCGGTTTTTCATTTTTTCAAAAACATAAATAGAACACTTGACATATATAATGCTAAATGTTATAGTAGATATAGAACATATGACTTTCACTGAATACCTCCGCGGGCATTTCCTTCGGGGTGTTTTATGATATAGAGAATAACGGCAGCAGACGGGAGGGATCGACGATGACTGCACAGAAAGATTATTATGAAATTCTTGGTGTCGCGCGCGATGCGGACGATGCCGCTCTTAAGAAAGCATACAGGAAGCTGGCGAAGAAATACCATCCGGATACAAACGCCGGCAACAAACAGGCGGAAGAGAAATTCAAGGAAGTGACGGAAGCCTACGCGGTTTTAAGCGACAAGGAGAAGCGAAAGCTGTACGACCAGTTCGGAAGCGCTGCTTTTGACGAAACAGCAGGGCCGTCCGGCGCGTACAATTATTCCGGCGCAGGACCTGACGGCAGCCGTCGTGAATACCATTTCGAAGGCAGCAATGTCAATGTCGACGATATTCTGAAGAATATTTTCGGAGGCGGCGGCTTCGACGGCAGTTCCTTCCAGAACGCGAATTTCAGCGGGAGCGACTTCCGGAACGCGGACTTTGGAAACGGGTTCGGCGGCTTTGGCGGACGCGGCGGAAGACGCAGGAATTACCAGGAGAATGGCACCGACCTTCACTCGGAAATCACTGTATCCTTCGATGAAGCCGTGTACGGATGCGACAAGATCCTGAACTTTTCATCTCCTGACGGCAGCAGCGCGGGCAGCACCCTTAAGGTACACATTCCTGCCGGGATCGATACAGGGAAGACGATCCGTTTAGGCGGAAAGGGCATGCCGGGCACCGGCGGCGGCAGAACAGGCGATCTGCTTCTGAAGGTGAACGTGCAGAGCAAGCCTGGCATCGAGCGGAAGGGCATGGATATCTACACCACGGAGAACATTCCTTTTACAACCGCGGTGTTCGGCGGCGAGACTATGGTCCAGACGCTGTACGGCAAGGTCATGTGCAAGATCAGGCCGGGCATCCAGCCGCAGACCAAAATACGCCTGAAGGGCAAGGGTATCGTTTCCCTGAAGAACCCGAATGTCCACGGAGACCAGTATGTATCCATACAGATTCAGGTTCCGAAGAATCTGTCAGAGGAAGCACGGAGAAAGCTGAAGGAATTTGAAGCCGCGTGCAGAAACGGAAAGAACGAGGCCGCATAATATGAACACCATAACCATCCGGAAATCCAGGCTTTCCGACATCGACGACATCATGCGGCTGTACCGGCAGGCAAAGCAGTATATGAAGGAAACCGGCAATCTTCTGCAATGGAACGAGCATTACCCGGACACGGAAATGATCCGTCAGGATATCGTGTCCGGCTGTTCCTATGCAGGTGAAGACGCGCACGGTTTCCTTCATTTTGTTTTTATGTTCCGGATCGGCGATGAACCGACATACCATGTTATCCGGGACGGCGCGTGGCTGAACGACGAGCCGTACGGCGTAATCCACCGGATCGCGTCCGACCGGAGCGTACACGGCGTTTTTTCCCTCTGTCTGGCCTTCTGCCGTCAGAGAATCCGTAACATACGTATCGACACACACGCCGACAATCATGTCATGCGCCATCTGCTGCAGAAAAACGGATTTCAGGAATGCGGCACCATCCATGTCAGGGACGGCACATCGCGGATCGCTTACCAGCTGCCGGAATAAACGGCTGCTGCGGTTTTTCTGTAATGTCACATTTATTTCATACATTTGTGGTATAATAAGCAATAAACTTACATACTGTAAAGATACTGATTGTAAAGGAGACCCATATGAAAGAGGTAAAACAGCCGAAACGGCCGATCATTCTTTTTTATCTGATTGTCATCCTCTGCCTGATTCTCTTTAACATCACGCTGCTTCCCAACATTACGGAGCCGGTGGTAAAAGAGGTCGACTACGGGACATTCATGAAGGAAACCGAGGATGGAAACATCGACAAGGTCGAGGTCAAGACAAATGAAATCGACTATACGCTGAAAAACGATACAACTACATACAAGACGGGTGTCATGGACGACCCGGACCTGACGGAGCGTCTGTATAATTCCGGCGCGACGTTTTCGACGGATATCGTCCAGAAATCCTCGCCGGTACTGACCTTCCTGCTGGCCTGGATTCTGCCGATCGTGCTCTTCTATTTCATCGGTGAAATGATTTCCAAGCGGATGATGGACAAGGCCGGCGGCGGCAACTCCCTGATGTTCGGCATGGGACAGAGCAATGCCCGCGTATATGTACAGTCAACCGAGGGAATCCATTTCAGCGATGTGGCCGGTGAAGACGAGGCCAAGGAGAACTTGTCCGAAATCGTGGATTATCTGCACAACCCGCAGAAATACGCTTCGATCGGTGCTTCCATGCCGAAGGGCGTCCTGCTTGTAGGCCCTCCCGGCACCGGCAAGACAATGCTGGCCAAGGCAGTCGCCGGCGAATCGAACGTGCCGTTTTTCTCGATGTCCGGCTCCGAATTTGTGGAAATGTTCGTCGGCATGGGCGCGTCCAAGGTGCGTGATCTTTTCAAGCAGGCCAAGGAAAAAGCGCCATGCATCGTTTTTATCGATGAAATCGATGCCATCGGCGGAAAGCGTGACGGACGGATCGGCGGCAATGATGAGCGGGAACAGACATTGAACCAGCTGCTGACCGAGATGGACGGCTTTGAAGACAACAACGGCATCATTATTCTCGCGGCAACGAACCGGCCGGAATCCCTTGATCCGGCACTGCTGCGTCCGGGACGTTTCGACCGGCGTGTACCGGTTGAACTGCCGGATCTGCAGGGACGGGAAGCAATTCTCAAGGTTCACTCGCGTAAAGTCCGTCTGTCGGACGACATCGACTTAAAGGCCATCGCCCGTATGGCGGCCGGCGCCTCCGGTGCCGAGCTGGCCAATATTATAAACGAGGCCGCGCTGCGCGCTGTCCGTGACGGCAGAAATGCCGCGACGCAGGCCGATCTCGAGGAAAGCGTCGAGGTCGTCATCGCCGGCTATCAGAAGAAAAACGCGATTCTGTCCGATGAGGAGAAGCGTACGGTAGCATATCATGAAATCGGCCATGCGCTCGTTGCCGCACGGCAGAGCAATTCCGCCCCTGTCCAGAAGATCACGATCATCCCGCGTACCTCCGGCGCGCTTGGCTATACGATGCAGGTCGACCAGCAGGACAAGAATCTGCTTTCCAAAGAGGAGCTTGAAAACAAGATTGCCACACTGACCGCAGGCCGGGCAGCAGAGGAAATCGCCTGCCATACGATCACGACGGGCGCGTCAAACGATATCGAGCAGGCCACGAAGCTGGCCCGTGCCATGATCACCCGGTTCGGCATGAGCGATGAATTCGACATGGTGGCCCTGGAAACAGTGACGAACCAGTACCTCGGCGGCGATACCTCCCTGGCGTGCTCCATGGATACCCAGAAGCTGATCGACGCAAAGGTCGTAGAGCTTGTCCGGAAACAGCATGAAAAGGCCAAAAAAATTCTCACAGAGGACCACGCGAAACTCGACGAGCTGGCACAGTTCCTCTATGAGAAGGAAACAATCACCGGAGAAGAGTTCATGGCTATCCTGAACAAAGCCCCGGAAGAAATCACTCAGAAAGACTGACTTCACCGTCCCTGTTCTTATACGACACAGTATGACCCTCCAGAATGACGAGGTCCCCATCACCGCCGTCACGGATCACGGTTCCGCTTTCAAGACCGTGTCCGGACGCGCCGGGACCCATCAGGCGGAGGGTTGTTTTTAGTTCAATCCAGTCCTCGCCCTCGGCGTGTGTGTCGAAGACATCCGGGATGATGCCGAGGCAGTCGAAAAGCTCCGCCTTCGTAATATCATTCGTGCCCTTCGCCGTAATCCACTTCGTACCCATCATGATGCTGCCCGCCGACATTCCGACGAAAAGCTTTCCGCCGCTGAAAAGGTCTCTCAGAAAATCACACAGCCCGTGCTTCCGGAGCCAGAACATACCATCATCAACTTCCCCGCCGCTTAAAAAAACGACGTCGCACTCCGTCAGATACTGCTTCGCACCTTCCACGTCCGCCCTGTTTTGCGCGAGCTTCAGGAATTTCACCTCGCCTGCTCCCGCCTCTTTAATCAGTGCTTTCAGCATCACAAAAAAGGGCCGGTTGTCGCTGCTGGCTGTCCCGATATAGGCAACCGACGGATTTTCCTTCCCTGCCGCCTTAAGCGCCGCGGAAAGCTCACGGATCATAACCGGCCTGTTAAGCGGAGGACCGCCCGCGATCAAATACGCTTCATTCTTCATGATTCAAAAAATCCTTTCTCTTCAAATGGAAATTCTGTTCCCGTTCTCCGGAACTTACCGGCCGGACCGGGCAGCAGGTTTTCACAGACTGCAGCGTTAAACTGCCCGTCGCTCCCGTATACCGCCGCAAGCGCTTCCTTAAGACGCGCCGTCGGTTCTGTATACGACGGATCGAGCATAATCTCCAGATTATACACTGCCCCGGCGCCGCCCGTCTTCTGGCGCAGGACATAGTCACGGATCTCCGGAAGCTCCGCCATCCGGTCGTCCAGCATCTTCGTCGTTACCGGACGTCCGGCCGTGTCAAACGTCAGATTCGCCGTTCTCCCCTCGACCGCGTCGACGATCATTCCATTGTCATTGCCGCAGTCACAGGAGGATGACGGATGAAGACGCACGAGATCCCCGACGTCAAAACGGACAATGTAATTCCACGGGTTGCAGAGCGTCGTCACGAAGATTCTGCCAAGCTCCGGGATACCAAACGATGACTTAAGCGGCTGAAAATCGATCCTGCAGAAATCCGTATTCTGATGGAGCAGTCCGGCTTCGCACTGTTCCATGACATACCCCGTTTCCGTCGTCCCGTACGAGCTTACAAACGGTGACGAAAAGACCCTGCGGATCATGTTCAGATGGACAGCCGACGTAAACTCATACGTAAAAAGAATCGCCTTCGGCGAGTACACCGCCTCGTCATGGTCCAGCGCCCACATGGAAAGCCGCGCAAGAAGCGCCGGATTCGCTTCCAGGATGACCGGCCGGTATTCATTCAGCTCCCGGATCATCCGCTCATAATGACGCGGCTGCCACTGGATGAGATTCGTCTTTTCATTCAGATATAATACATGGCCCAGCGTCCTGTACTGCATCGGCAGGTCCTCCTCACAGCCGACCCCGACATTCAGCGAGCTCGCGAGCTCCGCCTCCTTCTGCGGATACGAAAGCTCCGCCAGATTCGCGTTCAGCTTCCAGGAAGCCTTTTCCCCGCTGCGCCACCAGTTCACATCGAATATATTGATTACCTTCTCCGAGGTCGTACCGCTGGTAAAAGAATACTCCACCACGTTGTCGGCAAGCGCTTTCTTCAAATCCATCGATGCCGGAAGGAGTCCGTCCGGAAAGCTTCTCCGCATCATCGCCTTGTCCAGCACCGGCATTGCGTCGTACCGCTCATCGACCGACGCGCCGCGGCCCGGGTCGTATTTCTTCCACTTCCTGTACGCCGGAACCGTGTCAAGCGCCTCATCGAGCCTGTCGCCGCACTTCTTTAAAAATTCTTCCGAATAATGATATCTGTTCTGTAAAATCATGCATTTCACTTCTTTCTGCTAGTCTCTGTATGGTTCCTTCGGATAGTCATACATTCTGCCTTCAAAATTCCGGATCCGGATATGCGCGTCGTCTTCCGAAACAATAAAATCCGGATTGACCGGCACCTTGCCGCCTCCGCCCGGAAGATCTATCACAAACCGCGGGATCGCGTAGCCGGAAATCGTACCGGTAAGCTCCCGGATCATCCGGATTCCGGTATCCACATCCGTCCGGAAATGGCCGAGCCCCTCGCTCATATCGCACTGATACAGGTAATACGGCCGCACACGCGCTTTTATCAGTTTGAGCAGCAGTTCCCGCATCACGTCCGTATCATCGTTTACGCCGCGGAGCAGCACACTCTGGTTTCCAAGCGGAATGCCGGCATCCACAATCATGCCGCAGGCCCGGACCGCTTCCGGCGTCACCTCGCGCGGATGATTGAAATGTGTATTGAACCAGACCGGCTGGTACTTCCGGATCATCGAAACCAGCTCCGGCGTCACACGCATCGGCATCGACACCGGTACACGGCTTCCGATCCGGATCGTCTCTACATGATCAATCGTACGCAGACCGGAAAGGATATATTCCAGCTTGTCATCGCCAAGCGTCAGCGGATCGCCGCCCGAAATCAGGACATCCCGGACAGCCGCCGTCCGTTCGATATAAGAAAGCGCCGCGTCGATCTCATCGCGGCTGATCGCGTAATCCTCTTCCCCGACGATGCGCCGTCTTGTGCAGTGCCTGCAGTACATCGCGCACTGACGTGTCGTAAGAAAAAGCACCCGGTCCGGATACCGGTGGATGATGTTCGGCACCGGACTGTCGCCGTCTTCGTTCAGCGGATCGCTCCGCTCGCAGTCCATGGTACGCGTCTCCAGAATCGACGGAACCGCCTGAAGGCGGATCGGATCACGCGGATTGTCCGGATCCGTCAGTGACGCGTAATACGGTGTCACCGCCATGCGGAAACGGTGAAGACACGCTTCAATCTCCCGTTTCTCCGCGTCCGTCAATGAAATGACCTTTGACAGCTCCTCAATTTCCGTGATTCTGTGCCGGTACTGCCAGTGCCAGTCATTCCATTCCGGACTTTCCGGCGTGGTCTTAAA
>Ga0160425_1003251_pt1 | contig 12078 bp, 4 predicted proteins | sample BioMet8_FD_108193 | JGI IMG/M metagenome (GOLD analysis project Ga0160425, IMG submission 108193) | Microbial communities from bioreactor (seeded with sewage sludge) at Lawrence Berkeley National Lab, California, USA - Biofuel... | ecosystem: Engineered > Bioreactor > Anaerobic > Unclassified ...
ACAAGTTAGCGAAATAGGTTTAGGCTGTGAAGGCTTTGGCGAAAACAATTGTCAGGAAGCCAAACCACTTATAGATGAAGCTGAAAAACTTGGCATAAATTATTTTGATCTTTATGCTTCTGACCCTGCTGTTCGCAGCGCCTTAGGAAAAGCTTTGGCAGGCCGTCGCCAAAAGTTTTATTTACAAGCTCATCTTTGCTCCGTCTGGAAAAATGGTCAATACGAAAGGACCAGGAACATTGCAGACGTGAAAACCAGCTTTGCAGATCTATTACAGCGGCTGCAAACAGATTACTTGGACGTAGGCATGATTCATTATTGCGATTCTCTGTCTGACTGGCAAGAAATCGTCAACGGCCCTGTACTGGCTTTTGCCTTAGAACAAAAAAGATCAGGCCATATTAAGCATCTTGGTCTCAGCAGCCATAACCCGGAAGTAGCCTTAGCTGCTGTGGAAAGTGGTCATATTGAAGTTCTCATGTTTAGTGTAAATCCTTGTTACGATCTTCAACCGCCCAGTGAAACTGTAGAGGATTTATGGGCAGATGAAGCTTATAGCCACAAGTTGGTTAACATGGATGCTCAGCGCCAAAAGCTTTATGAAACCTGCCAGGCTTTAGGTGTTGGTATTTCTGTAATGAAGGCTTTCGGAGGCGGTGATTTATTAGATGCTGAACTTTCTCCTGCAGGCAAAGCCTTAACTGCCGTACAATGTATCAGCTATGCCCTAACCCGTCCTGCTGTTGCCACCATTATGTGTGGTGCTCATTCCGTTGAACAATTGCGCATTTGTGCCTCTTACGAAAACGCTTCTGAGCAGGAAAAAGATTATGCCACTGCTTTGGCTTCCTTCCCCAACATTAGCTGGAAAGGACATTGCATGTATTGTAGTCATTGCGCTCCTTGTCCTAAAAAAATAGATGTAGCCTCTGTTACCAAGTTCTTAAATCTTGCGCTGGCCCAGAATGCTGTTCCCGAAACAGTACGTGATCATTACAACCTATTAGAACACCATGCCGGTGAATGCGTGCAATGCGGTGCTTGCGAGAAACGCTGTCCCTTTGCCGTAAAGATTATAGAGAATATGAAAAAAGCCAAAACAATATTTGGCAAATAAAAAGTAAAAAAGAAATAAAAATAGACGAGGAGTTTATTTACCTCGGGTGCCTGTCGCCCTCTGGTAAATATACTCCTCGTTTTTCTATTACTTGCTCTTACTTTCTATCTTCCATACCTTTCACACAACTTCTTAAGAAACTCTACCGGTGCTTGTTGCAGCTGCTCCGCAGTCATCTGCCAATGCCAGTTGCCTGTGGCCGTTCCGGGAATATTCATCCTACAAGAACCAGGCAAGGACAGTAAATCCTGCATAGGAACTACAACCGTTTCAGCACGTCTGCTATATAGATAGGCAATCATACTCTCTGTGAGTTCCTTCGGCGTAAACTCATCTGCTAAGCCCAGTGTTTTTCTCACCACCTGCTTACCGGCCTCATCCAATTCCTCCTGGTACCAACCCACAGCAGTATTATTATCATGAGTTCCTGTATAAGCCAGGCAATGCGGCTCGGTATCAAAAGCAGCATCAGCACAGCCTCTGTCTTTAATCATAAATTCCATAATGCGCATACCGGGAAAATGAAATTCGTTTTTTATAGCATTCACATCATCGGTTATGACGCCTAAATCCTCTGCTACCAATTTAAGTTGGGGCAGGGCTATTTTTATGGCTCTAAACAATTCTGAACCAGGCCCCTTTAGCCAAGCGCCATTTTTAGCATCTTTGGCACCGGCAGGTATAGCCCAGCAAGCGGCAAAACCACGGAAATGATCAATGCGCACTTCATCCACTAAGTCAGCCAGCACAGAAAATCTTTGAATCCACCAATTGTAGTTATCTGCCTTGATTTTGTCCCAAGCATATAAAGGATTGCCCCAAACCTGTCCCTTTTCACTAAAATAATCAGGAGGAACTCCCGCTACCTTGGTCAAGGCACCCTCTTCTGTCAGCTGGAAGAAATCCTGGTGAGCCCAACAATCGGCACTATCATGAGAAACAAAAATAGGCATATCACCTAGAATGCTGATACCATTTTGGTGGGCATAGTTCCTAATAGCACCCCACTTGGTGAAGAACCAGTATTGCTCAACTTTATACTCAGTAATCTCCTTATGGAGAATTCTCTTATATTTTTCCACTACATCCGGAGTTCTCTTCTTTAAAACCTGTGGCCATCTATACCAAGGTAAATTTACCCAATAGTTTTTAACCGCTTTATAAAGAGCATAGTCATCCAGCCAGTAAGCATGCTTACGGCAAAATTCCTTATACTCCGGTTTATCGACTATGGTTTCCACCGGCGGTACGTTTTTAAAAAATTTTATATTACCGGCAAAAGCAGATTGAGATAAATAAGGCGAATCTCCTTCCCCTGTAGTCGTTAAAGGTAATACTTGCCACAAGGTTTGTCCGGCTGCCTTTAGGGCATCCAGGAAAGCCTTGGCACTTTGGGTTATATCATCGGCATTGTCTAAGACAGGCAAAGAAGTAGGATGTAATAGTACCCCTGCTCTTTTATCTCCTACAGATTCGCAGGGTGCTAAAACCATAGAGCCATACGCCGGCAAGGTTATGGTAAACTTACCACCGCTGGTAGCAATAGTTTTGCTTGGCTCCAATAAATCAACTAAATCGCCATAAGCCAATGCGTCTGTCCACACTGTTACGGTCTTAGCTTCTGCTCCGCTGTTTAAGGCTACGATGAATACGCCGTCCTGAGCAGGTGTACCAAAAACATCCTTACCGCCTTCAATAGCACGAGCATAAACATAAACAGAGCCCTCAGTAAGCAGAGGTATAAAACGCCCTGTCCGCAAAGCAGCATACTGTCGTCTTAATTTAATTCTTTGGCGACAAGCAGTTAAAAGTTCTTTATTTTCCTTACCCCAAGGATAAGTACGTCTATTATCAGGATCCTTATACCCTTCTACACCGACTTCATCACCATAGTAGACACAAGGCGCCCCCGGCATTGTCATCTGCCAAGTCCACAGCATTTGCAGACGCTTTTGAGCAACGCCTGCTTCACTACTGCCTAACATGGTCAGAACTCTTTCCACATCATGACTTCCTACCAGATTAAGCATGGCATAGAAGTTTTCAGCCGGATAGTTTTCCATTTGAGTTAAAATACTTTCATTGGTACGGTAAGCATCAGCTCTACCACAGGCAAAGTCCAGCATCAAAGTACGCATAACATAATTCATTACACTATCTAGCTGGCCACCGCATAAATACGCCCTTTGCTCACCATAGCTGATTTTATGGGAAGCATCTTCCCATACTTCGCCAATGAGAATGGCGTCCTCTTTGGTTTTCTTTAATTCCTGCCAAAAGCTTTTCAAAAACAAAGGTGGCAATTCATCTGCAACATCAAGACGCCAACCACTAATACCTGCCTTAAACCAGGTTTTCATAACGCTATCCGAATTGCGGAAAATAAAATCCATATAACTTGGCGTTGTTTCTTCTGTTTCCGGCAAGGTAGTAACACCCCACCAGCAAGAATATTTGTCCGGATATTCGGAAAATTTATACCAGGAATAATAGGGTGACTCCTTAGATTGATAAGCGCCTAAAGACGTATAACGATTGTAACGGTTAAAATAAATACTATCATCGCCTGTATGACTGAACACGCCATCCAAAATAACTTTCATACCACGCTCTTGGGCAGCTTGGCACAAACGCTCCATAGCCCCATTGGTGCCTAAATAGGCATCAATCTTTTTATAATCACCTGTATCATAACGGTGATTGCTGGCGCTTTCAAAAACAGGATTCAAATATAGTACGTTAACGCCTAAATCTACTAAGTAATCTAACTTTTCTCTTATGCCATCTAGATTACCGCCAAAAAAGTCATATTTTTCGATGCAGCCTTTATCGTCCTTAATATAGCCGGGAAGCTCATACCAGTCCTTATGCATCATGGCATTAGGTTTTCCCTCAGTTTTAGCATCACTGTTAGCACTATGATAAAAACGATCCGGGAATATCTGATAAACTACTGCATTCTTAAACCAATCCGGGGTAACAGAACCCTTATCATATAACGTAATCTGATAGTTGGGAGGCAGATTATCATAAACAGAACCTACCCCGCCTCTTTGCTCAGAATTATTACCATAGTACTTAACGCTATTACCTTTAATAACAAAGTAATACCATATTAAGCAACCCTTGTCCGGCAGTTGAAGTTCTACGCTATAGGAATGTTTGTCTTTAGCCGGTTCCATAGGTAGAACACTTTCCTTACCTATTTTACCGTTTTCCTCATAGAGATGAAGGTCAACTTCTTTGGTTTCTTCCCAATATACATCAAGACGCAAGGTTACCCTTGCGCCTGCAGATGCCGCCCCAAATATGGAGCGATATTTTTTTTGACGGGAATCATGGAAAAATAAATTATCCATATTCTACAATTACTTCCCTGTCTTAGTTTTTTTAGTAGCAATTGCTTTAGCAACTGCTTTCTTTACAACGTCTCTGGCAGCAGCTGCTGCAGACTTAACGCTGTTCTTCTTTGTTGTAGTCTTTTTAGTGGCAGCTTTTTTAGTAACCTTAGCAGCCTTAGCAACCTTAACAGTCTTGGTTGCTCTCTTTTTAGCAGGAGCCTTTTTAGCTGCTGCTTTTTTAGCTACAGGTTCGGCAACAGGTTCAGTCTCTGCTTCAGCTTTTACTTCAGCCTTAGGTGCAACTTCTATTTTTACTTCTTCTGCCTTTTTAGCAGCTTCCACCTTAGGTGCAACTTCTACTTTGACTTCTTCTGCCTTTTTAGGAGTTTCCACCTTAGGTGCAACTTCTACTTTGACTTCCTCTGCCTTTTTAGGAGTTTCCACCTTAGGCGCAACTTCTACTTTGACTTCTTCAGCCTTTTTAGGAGTTTCCACTTTAGGTGCAACTTCTACTTTGACTTCCTCTGCCTTTTTAGCAGCTTCATTCTTAGGCGCAACTTCTTTAACTGCCTCCGCCTTTTTGGGAACCTTAGCATCAAACTCATTCTTCATAACAGTTTCATAAACTTTTTTATAAGCTAAGGCAGAATCATTCCAGCTAAAGTCACTATGCATAGCATTATTTACTAATTTGTTCCAGAGAACCTTATCTTCAAAATAACTTAAAGCAGTCTTAAGAGTAAATAAGAATTCATGAGCATTGAAATTAGCAAAGGTTAGTCCATTACCGTCGCCTGTATATTTGTTGTACATGGTGATGGTATCTTTCAAACCGCCTGTTTCCCTAACTACAGGAATGGTACCATATTTCAAAGCAATCAACTGGCTAAGACCACATGCTTCGAATCTGGAAGGCATAGCAAAAATATCAGCAGCAGCATAAATCTTATGTGCCAATTCTTCACTAAAGCGCAGATTAATAGAAACCTTGGTGGGATTTCTCTTAGCCCAAGCCAAAAGTGCATTTTGGAGATCTTGATCCCCTGCACCTAAAAGAACAAATTGAATGTCCTCTTGAGAAACTTCATCCATAATTCTGGTCAAGAGGCTGATGCCCTTATCTTCCACCAAGCGGGAAACCATGGCAATCATAGGAATATTACGGTCTACGGGTAAGCCTAAATCTTTCTGTAATTTTTCCTTGTTAAGATATTTCTTTTCCAGAACAGTATCTGCATTATATTGAGCAGCAATAAATTTATCTGTAGCAGGATTATAAGCAGTTTCATCCAAGCCGTTAATAATTCCCATTATTTTATCTTGGCAGGACCTTACATAACCATCTAATCCCTCGCCAAAATAAGGATAGGTAATTTCCTTTGCATAGGTAGGACTAACAGTTGTAATGTAGTCAGCATACTCCATGCCGGCTTTTACAAAGTTAACACAGCCGCCAAATTCAATCTTACCTTCCGTAAAGCAATAATGTGGCAGTCCTAATAAATCATTAACAATCTCTCTACCAAAAATGCCTTGATATTTAAGATTGTGAATAGTGAAGACAGTTTTCATACCCCAATAAAATTCATCATGGAAGAAGCTTTCTTTCAAATAAGCTCCCAAAATACCGGTATGCCAATCATTGCAATGAATGATATCCGGTCTGAAATCAATATGAGGAAGCATAGCAAGTACAGCCTTGCTAAAGAAAGCAAAGCGCTCGCAATCGTCGCCATAACCATACAAACCATCACGTTTGAAGTACCACTCATTATCAATAAAATAAACAGTGATACCGTCTACGACAGTTTTTTCTACGCCAAAATATTGTTGACGCCAGGATAAATCCACATATCCTTCATAAACTTTTTCCAATTTATCCTTGTATGCAGCATTCATATGCTCATATTTAGGAATAACTAAAGCTACATCTACCCCTACTTGCTTTAAAGCCTTGGGCAACGCACTCATAACGTCAGCCAAGCCCCCCGTTTTAACAAATGGCACTGCTTCTGAAGCAGCAAATAATACTTTCGTCATTCTCGAATCTCTCCTTATTGTCTTTTTTTATTAGCAGACTTTTTCGGCAAAGCTTTTTTAATAATATTCCGCAAAGTCGTACTTGCTTTTTTTAAAGATTGTTTCTGTAAATATATAGCACCTAATGGCGGTAATGTCAATTCTATGGATTGCTCCATGCCATGACAAGGTATGTCAGAAGTCTTAATTGGCTCTGTATTTAAAACGTTGGAACCACCAAATTCAGTAGCATCACTGTTAAAAACTTCCTTGTAGGTTCCCTTAGCAGGAATACCTATACGATAGCCATGGTGCACTGCCGGAGTAAAATTACAGATAACAATGGTCTGGTCATCCTTCTCCTTGCCTTGTCTATAGAAGGAAATAACGCTGTTTTCATTATCATCGCAGCTTATCCATTTAAAACCGCTCCAGTCACAATCCTCCTGCCAGAACTCCTGATGATCAACATAATAAGCATTCAAAGCTCTTACATATTCGTGCATGGCTTTGTGCATAGGATAATCCAGCAAATGCCAATCCAGACTGTCATCATACTTCCATTCAATGAACTGGCCATATTCGCCACCCATGAAGAGCAGCTTCTTACCGGGATGACTGATCCAGTAAGCAAAGAATACTCTCAAGCCTGCAAACTTCTGCCAATAATCACCTGGCATCTTGTCCAGCAAGGATCTTTTACCATGTACTACTTCATCATGAGACAGCGGCAGTACAAAGTTTTCTGAGAAGGCATAGTACAAAGAAAATGTAACTAGATTTTGGTTATACTTTTTGGCACTTTGGTCCAGAGCTGCATATTTCAGCATATCATTCATCCAGCCCATATTCCATTTGTAGTTGAACCCCAACCCGCCATCCGTAGCAGGTTTTGTTACTAATGGCCAAGCGGTAGACTCCTCAGCAATCATAAGACTGTTAGGAAATTCTTTAAATACTGCAGCATTAAGCTGCTGCAGGAAAGCAACTCCCTCTAAATTCTCACGACCACCATATTTATTTTTTTGCCATTGACCTGGTTCCTTACAGTAGTCCAAATAAATCATATTGGCTACCGCATCAATCCTCAGGCCATCTATATGGAATTCTCTCAACCAAAACAAAGCCGCAGAAATCAAAAAGCTTTGTACCTCAGTACGACCATAATCAAAATTCATGGTATCCCACTGAGGATTTTCAGCCAGCATAGGATTACCTGATTCGTATAACGGTTCTCCATCAAAATATCTTAAGCCATGAGCATCTTTGCAATAATGTCCAGGTACCCAGTCCATAATTACGCCAATATTATTCTGATGGCATAAATCAATTAAATACATTAAATCCTGAGGGTTGCCGTAACGGCTGGTAGCTGCAAAATAGCCGGTAGCCTGATAACCCCAAGAGCCATCAAATGGATACTCGCATAAAGGCATTAATTCAATATGGGTGTAATGCATGCCTTTGACATATTCTACCAGCATGGGAGCAATATCTTTATAAGAAAGCTCCTCACCCTTGGCACCCCGTCGCCAGGACCCCAGATGTACTTCATAAATCAGCATGGGACTAGTATAAGAGTTGTATTTTTTACGACTTCTTTGCCAAATACCATCTTTCCAAGTATATTTCAGATTAGCAACGCGAGAGGCTTTGGCCGGCCTTACTTCTGCTTGAAAACCATAAGGGTCGCTTTTTAAGATTACTTCCCCGTTATAGGTTTTGATAGCATATTTATAAATATTTCCTTCTTTAACATCAGAAATATATGCCACCCAAATACTGTTATCTTCTGCTACTCTCGTCATGGGATCTGCATCTACATCCCAGTTATTAAAATCTCCTACTACACTAACATTCTGAGCATGGGGAGCCCATACGGCAAACCGTATACAACGTTTACGTTTGTACACCGTTACATGGGCACCTAAAAAACGATAGCTGTCATAATTGGTTCCTTGGTGAAACAGATAGGTACTGTAGGAGTTGATAGCGGTAATTCTCACAATAGGCCTCCTTAAGGTACTGGCTTAATGTTCCAAATATCTTTAGCATACTCTTTGATAGTGCGATCACTGGAAAAATAACCTGACATTGCAATATTGATTATAGAAGAATGTAACCAGCCTCTTCTATTAGCATAACGTTTGCCAATTTCTTCTTGTGCTGCCACGTAAGGTTCAAAATCTTTAAGTACAAAGAATTCATCATTTCTATCCAGTAAAGAATCGTAAAGCATATTGTAATCCCCTGCTTGATAAAGCAGATCCAAAATACGGCGGATGTTTTCATCATGCCTGTATCTATCCCAGGAAACATAGGTACCATTAGCATTGTAAGCTGCCACTTCATCAGCTGTTAAGCCAAAGATAACACTGTTCTCATCGCCTACCCTGTCATGTATTTCTACATTGGCACCATCTAAGGTCCCCAAGGTAATGGCACCGTTCATCATGAACTTCATACAACCGGTGCCGGATGCTTCTTTGCCTGCTGTAGAAATCTGTTCGCTAACATCAGAAGCAGGGAATAAAAGTTGTCCAAGGGAAACATTGTAATTTTCTACAAAAACAACTTTTATTTTGTCATTAATACGTTGATCCGTATTGATTTTAGCAGCAATTTCATTAATTAACTTAATGGTCATCTTAGCCGTGCCATAGCTAGCTGCTGCCTTGCCACCAAAAATAAAGGTACGGGGATAGACATTCATGTTGGGATTAGCCAAAAGCTCCTGGTAAAAATGATATACATGGAAAATATTCAATAGTTGACGCTTATACATATGGAAACGTTTTACCTGTACATCAAAAATGGAATCTACATCCAGCTTAATGCCATAGCTACGATAAACATGGTCCGCCAAAATAGTTTTGCGTTGGCGTTTTACGTCAGCAAGTCTATCCTGCACACCATGATCATCGGAAAATTCTTTAAAAATGGAAAGTTCTTCCGGATTAGTATGCCACCCTTGACCGATGGTCTCGTCCAACAAATTAGTTAATTGAGGATTAGAATTAATGAGCCAACGACGATGGGTAACACCATTAGTCTTGTTATTAATCTTGCCCGGGAACAGTTCGTTAAACTCGCGTAAAACCGTTGATTTTAAAATCTGAGTATGAATCTTGGCAACACCATTAACACTATGAGAACCCAAAGCTGCCAAATGGGCCATATTTATTCTGTCATTCCAGATAATAGCAACATTAGCAACCTTAGTTTCATCATCAGGATATAGTCTTCTGGCAACATGTAACCAACGTCTGTGAATCTCCTCCACAATCATATAAATACGAGGCAAGAGTTCCTTGAACATGGCAACAGGCCAGCATTCCATAGCCTCAGGCAGAACTGTATGATTGGTATAAGCAACAGCAGCAGTGGTTATTTTAACTGCTTCCCTCCAGCCAAGTTTTTCCTCGTCCATAAGGATACGCATTAACTCCGGAATAATCAGAGCCGGATGAGTATCGTTAATATGCAGGGCTATGTGCTTAGCAAAATCTTTGATAGCATCTGGTCCGTAGCTTTTTTTATAAGTACGGATGATACTTTGCACTCCCGCAGAAACAAAAAAGTATTCCTGCATCAATCTTAGCCGCTGTCCTTCAAAATTACTGTCGTCAGGATACAGCGCTAGAGAAATTCGAGGAATAAGGTTACGATACGGATTATTTAAGTTAGCACTTTGCTCAGCAGAGTTAATGGGAGTCATGGTAAACTCTTCCCTTGGCAGCTCTGCTTTCCACAAGCGCAAGTTATTAACAGTTCTATTATGATAACCAATTACTGCAACATCATAGGGAATAGCCCGGGCAGTATAGAAGCCTTCATGCACACACTCCAAACCGCCCTTGTTATCAGGGCGCATATAAGCGTTGCCGCCAAAATGCACATCAACTGCTTTATCTGCCTTCTTAATTTCCCAAGGGAAACCATGGCGCAGCCAATTATCCGGAAGCTCTACCTGTTGTCCATAAACTATTCTCTGGCTAAACAAACCATATTCATAACGAATACTGCAGCCATGTCCTGGCAAAGCCAAGGATGCCATAGAATCAATAAAGCACGCTGCCAATCTTCCCAAGCCGCCATTACCTAAACCGGCATCAGGCTCTTCAGGAATAATATCATCTAAATCCCAGCCTAATTCTTTTAAACCCTTTCTACAAATATCCTCCAGTCCGCAATTGCTTAAGTTAGATTGTAGCAAACGGCCTAAAAGAAACTCGATGGAAAAATAATAAACCTGTTTTACTTCCTTGCCCTTGTAACGTTCGTTCGTTTGCAGCCATTCTTCACTAATAATGTCTCTAATCATCCATGCCAAAATATCATAAACCTGATATTTAGTTAAATCCGCATTGGCATTGCCAAAGAGAATGTGAGCCTGTTTAGTAAACAGTGTTTTAAATTCTTCAGTAGATTTCCAAACGTTCATAACTTATCCTCGTTTTTTAGTATGTATTTTAGTCACGCAAAGCAAATTTAGCTATGCACAACGGTTTTTCAGGAGTACCTTTGAGTACTGCTCCTGCTTGTATAGCGCCATTTTTATCACAAATAACGCCATCTAATCTAGCATCATCTCCAATAACACAATTTTGCATAATAATACTGTTGCGTATGATGGCATTACGTCCCACTTTAACCTGGCGGGATAAAATACTATTTTCCACAGTACCATCTACTACGCAGCCATTAGCTACCATAGAATTAGCAACCATAGCTCCGGCTAAATACTTAGCAGGTGCTTCATCCAAAATCTTGGTATGAATACGTAAATCACCATTAAAGAATAAATTGCGCCAAGTCTTAATGTCTAAGAGATCCATACTTGCCTTGTAATAAGCAGGTACAGAATCAATACGGGCAGAATAACCTGTGTAATTATAACCAAAGACCCTTAAGCTGTCCAAATGTTGGCCTATAACATCATCAAAGAAAGATTCTTCGTCTTTGGCAAAAGCATATTCTACTGCATCAATAAAGATATGTCTATCAATTAAGATAGCAGACATACAAATATTATCACCAACTGCAGTTTCTTTGGGTTTGGATAATTCCGTAATTCGGTCATCTTCGTCAGTAGTAACAACACGGCCTTTTTTAACCTGTTTATTAACCTTATTGGTATAAACAACGGTAGCATCAGCATTATGCTGACGATGGAACTCTAAAACTCTCTTGTAATCAATATTGTGTACTGTGTCACAATAGGAATACAACAAATACTGTCTGCCGGAACGTTTTAAGAAAGCCATATTTTTATGGAGCGCCTTAATGTCCCCCTTAACAGGTTGCAGTACATCCTCGCTGTCCATAGGCAGGTACAACAAACCGCCCATCTTACGCGCCAAATTCCATTCCTTACCGCTACGAATATGATCCATTAAAGAACGTGCCTCAATAGGAGTTAATAGGCCCACCGTATTAATACCTGCATCAACAAATGCTGATAAGGTAAAATCACAAAGACGATACTTCCCGGCAAAGGGCATAGCTACAAAAGGTCTGTTAGCATTAATTTTCTTTAGTGGATTGTCTTCTCTCATGTTTATTAAGCCTAAGATTTCGTTCATCAGATACGCACCTTTC
>Ga0160425_1003266_pt1 | contig 12049 bp, 13 predicted proteins | sample BioMet8_FD_108193 | JGI IMG/M metagenome (GOLD analysis project Ga0160425, IMG submission 108193) | Microbial communities from bioreactor (seeded with sewage sludge) at Lawrence Berkeley National Lab, California, USA - Biofuel... | ecosystem: Engineered > Bioreactor > Anaerobic > Unclassified ...
GCGGGTCCTGCACCTTTTTGAAACTGGCTGTATTTGCCTTGCTTTCCCTTGATGAAGTTGGCAGTCTGGTAGGGTCAGTCCATTCTGGGTGTGCAGATAAAATCTCGTCCGGGTCAAGCCAGTCCTTGTCGGTTTCCTTATACACGAATACACCGTTGGAAGGAGTGGACGGCCAGTACATCAGCTGATTCGGCTGATAGGAACATTCATCAAAATAATCCATGCCCAGTGCCTGTGCCAAGTATCTTGAAACCGCTACAAACTCTTCCGGAGTCACATCCCTTGTAAGAGGAAAGATAAGACGGACTCTTGGGTTTTCATCAGTACTGCTATGTGTTGTATAAAGAACAGAGGTATAAGGTGTGCTGGTTTCATAGTTTTCAAGAAAAGTTTTATCTATCCTATCTCCATCCAGGGCAACCATAGAACGTAGCTCCACAGTGTCAATTTTTCTACGACCGCCTTTTAACGCACCTGCAACGAAACCTCCATGGTCTTTCGCATTATCCTTTTGTGCCTTGCTGAACTTGGCATATTCTTCGGCAGATTCCGTTGTTCGGATAGTAACTTTCAACCTTTCTTTCAACTCATCAAAAGAGGTGGTCTTATTGACCCATTTCTTTGCCTGCCGATTGTTCCCATAGGCAATCGCTAATTCTCGCATTTAGAACCCTCCTTTCAAATGAGGTCTTTCCTCATGCTCAAACCTTGCCTGCCTGGCAATACGGTAAGCTTTCTCTGTTGCCGCATCATCCATATCGCAGAGGTAGTTAGAATCATCACCAAAGAGTTCGAACTTACCGTTCTTGTTGATTCCCGGATATGCAGCAAAGTGGTCACCGTCAATGGTCTCAAAATTGTAGCTATTAGGCCAATCTCCGTTGTTTGCATAAGCTTCACCTTCAATGCACCAAAGGATATCGTCAATATCCCCACCACTTGGAATATTGCCAACCACAAGGATTGCGGTCTTGGACTTTCCGTAAGCATCAGGATCTTCTTTCCCTAACTCGTAGAAACGGTTAATCTTCTTCGCATCGTCCTCGGTCATCTGACCCTTAACCTCGACATAAAGGTCACCGCCATCTCTACCATCTACACCATGAAGAAGAAAATCCGGAAGATACATCAAACCGTTTCCTAGGTCATAGCCTTCGGGTTCATACTCATATTCAACACCACAGCAATCGAAGAATACCGCCCAGCGAGCCTCAAGTCTTGAACGGAAGAGGTAACCTTTATATTTGGTCTGTATTGCTTTTATTTCACTCATAGAGCATCTACCTCCTCAAAATCTTTATTGAAATACCTAACCGGCTGTCTGCGTTTCTTTGCTTTTTCAATTTCAATACTCATACCCCTTGAAATAACATCACCTAAAACCCAGACCTCTTGGCATTTTCCCATTAAGATAATGTCCATGAAAATAGCGAGATCGCGCTCTTTCTCATTGCTGTCATCCATGAACTGAGGAAACATAAGGTGGGGGGCGAGAGGGATATTTCCTTTTTCTAATGCGAAACGGCAGAACTCCCGTGTCCGCTTATTATTGTTTGCAATATCGCCACTAAAGGGAGAGCAGATATAGACAAGAGGTTTGAATGCAGCTTTTGCTGCTGCCTTTTCCTCACGAGTTACATTAATAAGTGCTTCATGGGGAGTCGGATCATGATATCCTTCTGAATTGAATTTATTTATGCTCATAATATCTGCCTCCAGCTCTAACCTTCTTGCCACATTCATCACAAAATACTGAAGTGCCAAATAGATCGCTCTCTCCATCACTTAAAATTTCTGCAATGTCTACCGACACCTCAGTACCGCACATAGGGCAATGACAAAATACATTCTCATCTGTTATTTCAATGGATACCTCCATGGTATGGTTCAATTTTTCTTTCACATAAAACATAATAATTGTCCTCCTTAATTTGCGTTTTCTTCCATCTTCAATTTGTACCATTCCAGATGACGCTTTCGCTGCTGATAGTCCGGAACAGCTACTAACAAACCCACATCCACTTTCTGCAAAGTTTCAAGCATCGTAATCTGCTCATCGGATAGATAGGGACGGATGCTTTTACATTTTTCAATACCGTTGGCTATTCTGAATTGCTTTGCAGACATCCCGGTAACAATGCGGTTAATCATGTCACATTCGTTACTGAAGTGATATGGCTTAGGATTTTCGTGAAGCAGCTTAATGTTGTCCGTTAGTAAAGGGAACTCTTTACGGGCTGAAACAAGAGTCTTAATGAACTGCTCCATTTCATTAAAGCGTTTAATGTATAACTCTTTGAACTTCATTGCTTTTTGCCCTGTGTATCCCATGACTAACATAGTGAAACCATCACGAGTCATGGCATAAGCCTTTTGCTTTCTGTTCCAACCATCCGTGTATGAGGTCGGCTCAAAATTGAGCTGAGCAAATTCTTTACTTAACCCAGAATTGGGGTCAGTGATTTTTGCAATGTCACGTAGCACATTCTTATGCTCCTTCTCAAAGAACTCAGCAACAAACAAGCTATCTACTCTTGCCATATCCTTGGTGTCGGCAAATACACCATATTTGTCTTTAGGTATTAATTCTCTCATCAGAATTACCTCCTCATATTTTTTGGAGGCCTTGACCTCCTAACTGGTAGCCTTGAGAGAAGGTCAAATCTGACGGTTTTTATATTCTTGTTGTAATTTTTTAGTTGCCCGTTTCAATTTTTGTGTGATGTTGTTTTCATCAGCTCCTATGGAATTGGCATATTCACGAATTGACATGCCATTAATACGGACAGCGATAAATGCATCAGCCCATTCTGGTTTCTTCGCAAGGGTCTTTCTAATCCAATCGCAAATAGCCTCGCATTCATAATCCTTACTGCGAGCATCTTCATCGGAAGAGGTACAGAGATAATCCATAATGTTAAAGGACTCATCATCTGGTTCAGACTGTATGTATCCCCGCTTACCATTTAGCTTCTTCATCTTGGGATTGGGGTCGATATACCTGGTTTCCCTACGCCAGCTGTTGTATTCTTTACTGTTCATAAGGTCGAACATTTCCTGTACAGTCTCACAACGTTTTACTTCATCCTTCTTTTCAGGCTTTGCCTCTGCAAGACGTTGCTCGTAGTCGATATCCAACATAATGCTGTAATCATCATCTGGAATATCAATTGTGGTGTAGAATTTGTGGCCGTTTTTGATGTTTTCTTCGTACAAAACTCGAATCTTCATTAAGTATTCCTTTCCGTCCTGGCATTGGGCGGCGGAATACAAAAAGAGCCTGTGGTGAAGATGACCACAGACTCCGCTTGTCCTCAAAATGGGCGCACGAAATCACGGTGGGTGCATCTTCATTCCAAACACAGTCTTTATCACTGTGTTCTGAACTCTTATGCATCCCGCCGTCCTCATGCGCACTTGGACATTGAGATTTATTGTTGGGCTTATTGGGCCCGGTTGGGTTTGTCCCTCAAAAGGGGATAATCAGGCTGATTAAATAAATCTGTCTCTACCTATCATTGTTCTAAAAGAAATTACTTTTTCTTACTTGGTTTGGTTTGACTTAAAGCACTTCCAGCTACAGACTTTGCATTTTTTCCATAACGACCATCAGTAAGAATTTTGCTTGCCTTTGAAGCTACTTTCTTGGATGTTTGGCGTGTATTACGATTAGCCATTGCCTCTCCTCCTTTCCTTGTTCTTGATTTACCGTTTAGCAAATCAGACTTCTTATTTCTATCTGAATAAAAATTCAATAAGGGCTGATATAATATCTAGATTCGTGAACTTTTACTCTGGAAATGTGTGGTTTTTCGTGATATAATATAAGTAGTATTTTTTTGCTTACAATTTCTTCTTTACATCACTCAATCACTAATAGAATTGTATAAAAAAAAGCCCTTCCATTAAGGAAGGACTCGGAGAGGTTCGGAAAGATTCGGAAATATAGTTGGAGGTGGCAGATAATGCTCTTTAGTGAATTTGCGAACATACTTTATAAACATAGTGACACGTCATATAAGCCATATGAGTTTTTTCTGTCACTTTTCGACAATGTCATGAGAGATCCTCAATCGATGGAAGAAATAAAACAATCAGAGGAAAACAAATACAATCCCTTTGATTCCCTTGCACCAGATTCTTTGGATCGCTTTTTTAAAGGCTCCCTCCCATTAAGCAAAAGAAATGTACATAAAGTTATTAGCCGAAAAGATACAGATAAATTTGCAGATTACATAAGTAAATTAAATGAACATAATCAAATGGCTATTGAAGAAGATATCAAAGCAATGATTCCAGACTTCAATCCCGATGAAATTTTAGGGTACGCTTGTGCTGATTTATTTCTGCAGATCTTAGATGACATTTATGAAGGCAGAGAATCGTCTAGCATCAATGTTTCTAATAATGCAACTTCCCCTTCTAAATTAGCTTCTTTACCTCCACAAACTATTTATTATGACAAATCAGATGGAAAATTACATATTGGAGATGTTGAAATATCTATACCCAAGGAGATTGAACCTCCACAAGATATTGCTCCTGAAGAAGAGAAATATGTTTGTGAGCTTCTTGCAGCTTATGCAGAGGCTATAAAATCCGGTAATTTGACAAAAGCTGATTTAGACTCGTTACCTACAAAATTTAAAAGAAACTTCTCTGATCAACGAATCAATTATTATAGTGCATTGCGTATTGACCGCTTTATTCGAGAATCTATAGATAAAGGCGAAGAACATTCAAAGAAGTGGAAATCTGAAACACATGATTATATTAAAGATACCTTATGGGATGATTACGATGATGGGTACAAAAGGCTATTAGCCGTAATGAAAAAGGTAGTAGATTGCTCTACCACATCTGTTGTTGACAACATCCAAAATCTTGTAGGTCCAAAAGAAAAGAAAGGAACCTGTCATCTATTGGTAAATGACGGTTGCGTTCGCTGGGTGGATGAAGATGAATGATAAGGTTTTCAATACTGAATTTGAAATATCTATGAGGTTACTACTTCTCTTATCTCTATTTAAAAAGAGAAAGCTTACATTTGATAACCTAGTAACAGCGGATTTTATTTCAATTTACTCAAAAGAATTTGGACTATCTTACAGCAATCTTCATGGCGAAAATGAATTTAGTTTTTCTGAATTTTCTGCCAGAAGAGCATTATCACAAAAGGCTATAAAGCAACTTGTGCTTGAAGACATGATAAAGGTTTCTTATTCAAATGATGGCTTTCTATATTCCATTACAGAACGTGGACGAGCGTTGAGTAGCTCCCTGACTTCTGATTATTCCACTGAATATAAATTATATGCTCAAGAGGCCATTGTTTATATGGACTCAAAAAATGAAAAAGAACTTCTTAATCTAATCAGCCAAGAAGCTTCTAAGTCGCTAAGGAAGGAGTAACTCTTTATGACATTTTATATTACTAAAGTCACAGCAACCGGCACGGGTAAGGTACCCGCTACTGTAACTTTTAACAAAGGATTAAATCTCATTTGTGGGGTTTCCGATTCCGGAAAAACTTGCGTATTGAAATGCATCCAATTCGCTATGGGTGTTCTCAAAAAGCCTTTTGAAAAAGAACAAACAGGATATGATAGTGTCAGCCTAGACATTATGACCCAAGAGGGTCCTATCCATCTTTCTCGAACAGTTGGAAAGAATATAGTAAATGTGGTTACAGAAATTAGATCTATTGTTGGCGGTGACTATGATATTGATTATAAAGGGAATGGGAATAAAAACCCTGTTTTAAATGAACTTTGGCTTAAATTAATTGGTATTGAAAAACTGCCAATGATAATAAGCACCCAAGATTTCACTAGACAACGCTTAAAATGGAACACTCTTATGCGACTCTTTTGGTTTAAGGAAGAGAATATTGAAAATCCAAAATCTGTACTTTTGCCATCGACGCCTACACAGCACCCTTATTTTTTTGCATCTTTGCTTTATCTTATTACCGGAGATAATTATCCTGATGGTGAGGAACAAGATAAAGATGCAATTAGTAAAGCCAAAAGAGATGCTGTTCGTCAATTTGTAAACAGTAGAGTTTCTCAAATGTCTAAAAAAAGAGAAGAGCTTCAAAAGGCATTATCTGCCTACAACGATTTAGATGTTGAAGAGGAAATGCAAAAATTAATTGATAACCTCTCTGAAACTGAGACAGCAATCGTAGCCGCTACTGAGGAGAGCAAGGATTTGCTAAGTACTTTACTAGATTTAAAAGAAAAAGAAGCAGAAAATCAAGTCACTCACTCTCACTTTCAATCACTGAAAAGCCAATATACAGCTGATATTAAAAGGCTTTCATTTATTGTAGATGGAGAAGTGCACTTACACTCTGTTGATAAGAATAAAAAATGCCCTTTTTGTGAAGGCAATATACAACCAGCAGAGAGAAAGTCTTATATTGAAGCATCAAGGGCAGAGCTGAATCGTATAATCGCACAGTTGCAAGGATTATCGGAGAGTGAAAATGATATTATCTCATCATTAAATGAGGTTCGCGGAAAAATTAATCATCTTGAAAGTCAAAGATCGGAAATTGAAAAATTAATCGAAACAGAGCTTATTCCTCAATCTAATAAATTAAGAGAAGGAATACAACAATATCGCTCTTATATACAATTGCAACAAGAATCAACTGTACTGCAAAACGTTTCCCAAGAGTGGATTGTTGAATTACAAAAGCAAGAAACGGAGGATTTAGATAAACCCAAGTTTAAACCAAAAGAACACTTCCCCGTTGATTTTAATACACGTATTGATGAAATAGCATATTCAATTTTAGTTGATTGCAAATACGAGAATTTGAATACTGCTCACTTTAACATGGGTACATTTGATTTAGAAATAAACGGCTATGCAAAAGAAGATAGTCATGGCAAAGGTTATTGGGCTTTTATAAATACCGTTGTAGGATTAACTTTTAGGCAGTATTTACACGAAGATGCTGTCTACAAACCAGGAATTTTTGTAGTAGATACACCTTTACTTGGTTTAGATCAAGGTGTTGATGATAATGCTCCTACAAGTATGAGAACCGCCCTATTCCAGTACTTTATTGACAATCAATCCGAAGGACAAATGATAGTTATGGAAAACACAAAAGATCTTCCAGAATTAGATTATGAGGCTAGTGGTGCCAAGGTTATAGAGTTTACACAAGGCAAGTATAAAAGCAAGTATAAAGAAAGCCGCTATGGTTTTTTACATGATGTATATAGCAATTAGGCTGGTAATAAAGGAGATGGCAAGATGCTACGAATAAGTTACAACAAACTTTGGAAAATGCTAATCGACAAGAACATGAACAAACAGGATTTAAAAGAATTAAGTGGTGTAAGTGCCGCCTCTATTGCAAAATTAGGAAAAGGTGAGAATATCACTACCGATGTCCTACTTAAAATTTGTGAGGCTTTGGATTGCCGCTTGGAAGATATTTTAGAAACTATAAAAGATTGAAGAAGGTTACTATATCATAATACATTGGAATATCATTACTTATATATTCAGTACAGCTGCAAATTTTGCTAAAATATAATCAATCCTTCCTTTCGAGTATTTTATACTCAAAAGGAAGGATTTTATGAAAATAATTATTGTGTATTAACAAACGCTCGAAATTGATCAATTGTTAAAGTCTTCTCATCACCTTTATTGAACAAAGTTATTCGCCAAATATCATCTCTCAAAATAGGCAAATAAAACATATGACCCGTTAGAAGTGAAGCTTGTTTATAACATCTTTTTAGTTCTGCGACTTTAGCAATATATATATTATTATCAAAGGTAAATCCAGCAGATTGATTCACACTTTTAACTTCAAAGATGTGTACCCTTCCAAACTTATCCTTCATAATAAAATCAGGATAAGATGAATGCAAAGCTCCTAAATAGTACTCGAATTTAATAGTTGATTCAGGAACATAGTTCTTTCCCCAAAGGAATATCTCCTTTTCATTAATAACCGTATCTTTTTCGACTTCGCCGAATAGATTGATTGAGCCTGCAATGGGATTGCTTTTTTTCTTACCGGTTTTGATAGACTCTATACTTCTTGTGGAAATATCTTTTAGAATATCAGCCCAGTCTCTTTCGGCATCACTATCAAAGGAAAATCTCTCTGCTCCATCTCGGCGTTTCCATACCCAGTTGCTAATATTAACAAACTTGTCTGTCACCGAATAATAACTTGAGGTCGCAAAGGACTCTTCACCACCAAGCTCCATACTCTGTGAATAATCACACATATACTGATTACTTTCCTTTGCAATTTCAGAGATATGCTCTACGGATTCCCACCATTTTGTATAAGTATCGGAATACTCATAGATAAGGTTTTTTACTGAAAAATCAACAGATTGCAATTGTCTGTTTACCTCAAATATACTTTTGTGAGCAAGTGTCGGCTTCTGCCTAGACAAAAAGTCTGTAAGATTAAAGTTTTCTTTATCTGCCAAAGGCTTAATTTTAGTTGTCTTTACTCTAATGTTCTGGGTAATATCGGACTGTTCATCATATAATTTAACACCATATGTTTTGCCTTTATCTTCAGGAGCAATGCCCCAAACCCAAGCTGTTGTTGCAAGGCTCTTTGCTTCATCCGATAGTGTCTCGTAATCAAGTAATCGAGGATTTCTTCCGACTCTTCCTATTACTTGTTCGTCAAGTTGCTTACTGCGAGAGTTTCTTGCTTGATATAACATACACGCTCTTGGAATATCCCATCCTTCAGAAATAACTAACTTAAATATAATTATATCAATTCCACTCAAATTACCTTTAGCATAATCCTTCCACTGTGAAACAGGTAACTTTTTTGCTTTAAATACATCATTTGTATTGCATTCCTTTGGGTCATTAACAATAAGCATCCATTTTAGTTCAGGATTTTCGTTCAAGGCAGGCATAATTTGGTTTTCAATTTCCTCGTTTGCCTTATTTTTGTTTGATATTTGAATTATTAAGCACGGATTTACACTTAGCAAATTTCGATAGCTTGTTTTTATTTCTTTAAATTTTGCAATAGCATCTCTTACTGTACTTGATTCATCGCCCCAAGTAACTGTTTTAATGAGTCTACATTGTTCTGCTTCTGCATCTGTTATTTCAACATCAGGGTGCTGTCCACGAGAAAGTTTTGGAGTAGCAGAAAAGTTTACAGTAGTGTCAAAATATACTGGAGCGATTGCATCCAAGTTAGAGGTTGCTATGTGACATTCGTCTTTTATCCAGACAATTGCCTTATACTCAATCATTTTTATTTCTGTCAAGAATGCAAGCATAGGCCCTTGCATAAGGCGAGAGTTTTCTTTGTATAGATCTCGCGGAAGTAAATAAATATTATAATCACTTGGAATATGTAGCCTTTCTTCACCCGCAATGTCACTGTTTATCAAATATGGATTTAAATTGGTAAAGTTGTTTTTATCCCTGTATTCGCAAAACTTATCATAATTCTGACGAGCAAGATCACTTTTGGAAAGAGAAGACACAAGAAAAATAATCTTCTGATTTTTTTCAAGCATTCTATTCATAAAATCGGCCATCATATAAGTCTTTCCGCTTCCGGTTGGTGCTCTGAACGTATAAGAACTTTTGTTTTGTGTTTTTATAGCTTCTATTAATTGATTGACTGCTCCGTTTTGAAGCTCTTTGATTTCCGCAAGCATTTAGTTTCCCTCCAATTGCCTTTGAGTAGCCTCAAAATTATCGCAAACCCATTCTATCTTTCTTTGTATAGTTGTAAATTTTTCTACACCATACAATGTCTCGTCAATAACATCAAAAGGAGTTTTCCCTTCGGCAGCTTCAAAATTTGCAACTTCTGCAATTTCATATACTTCAAGATTATCACCTAAAGGAGTATGATCTTTTATCCATTCAAAGTTATTTGCTCCATCATAACATGAACCTGTCATTACACGCTTAAGCCTTTTTGTTGTGATATCGTATGCTATTCCGTTCGGGTTCTTATCGGTAACTTCATTATTCTGAATCAAAATAAATTCTCTTGTTCCACCGTCGGAATTATTTAGTTCTAATGCTGCTTGTCCAGCAGTACCAGAACCTGCAAAAAAGTCCATTACGATTGCATTCTTAGGTCCAATATCAAAGCAACGCTTAATTAATTCTGTTGGTTTAGGATTGTCAAATAATTCACGCTCCATAAAGATTTTTTCGAGTTCTTTGCTGGCAGAACTATTTTCTGGTAAATCATTCCACATGGTATCTATTCTTTTGCCAGGATTTTTTCTTTCATTCCAATAATCCTTAACTCGCAGGGTATCGCCTTCAAAGTATAGTCTATTATCATTTTCTAAAGCTTTTATTTTTTTGTTGACCATTCGCCAGCCTTTTGGGGGACAAGGCCACACTTTACCTGAGTTATCCACATAATCATATGTTGTCTCAGGGCCAGGATTTTTAGGCTTTTGTAAACTTACAGTTGCATATTTTCCTCTTCCATCATTATCATCTTTACAATATGCATCTTTAGAAGATTGAGCCAATTCCTTATATGTTTCGTTTAAGGTATATCTATCAGTTTTTGCATAAAGCAAAATATACTCTGTGTTAATTGTGAATTTGTCCTTTTCAGTTTTACCACTCGAGTTTTTCTGCCATACAAATGAATTAATAAAGCACTTTTCTGTAAACACCTCATCAAAAAGTCCTTTGACATAAGCATGATTTCTGTCGTCAATGCTGCAAAAAATCAAGCCTTCATCGCTTAGTAGTTTTTTAGCCAATAACAAACGAGGATAGAGCATAGAAAGCAAATTATCTCTTGTTATTGCATTTTCGTAATTTGTTTCGGCAAACTCACCCATACTATCTTTTCCATAAGGTGGGTCAATATAAATTACATCAACAGCACCTTTGTACTCAATAAGTAGGTTTAGTAGCGCCGGATAATTGTCGCCTATAATTAGTTTATGATGTATCTTCTTTTCATCTGTAACGAATGAGAACTGTGAATTTTTCTTGAAGTACTTAATTGTACTTGACATTTTTTCGAGCCTTTTATCAAAGTGAAAACCAGTGCGCTTGTATGTTGTGCCAAGCTCCGCTATCATAATTGCTTCATCGAGAGTGTCTGCTTTCTCAATAAGCTTTTTAAGTAATTCAAAATTTGTTGGCTCAAGGATTTTATCTTGCACCCGTCTTTGAAGATCACCAATCAATTCTTGTTTGCTTGTTTCTTTCAACATCATTATTCCTCCTCAGAATGGCCAAGCCATTCGGTTTCTATTCTTTCATACGGCAAGTCATTCTTTGAGCAAAAAGATTTAATTTTTTTCATTGCTGTAAGATTAGGACGCGCCTTGCCTTTTTCCCAACGATTAACAGTCGATGGGGAGACGCCCAATTCTTTAGCAAAATCTTCTTGCGTTATAAGCATTTTTTGACGAAGCATTTTAATACTGTTGGATAATTGCATTTCAATTGCATCTCCTTATCATTATATAGTCATCATTCTATCATAAAACTGGCGTTTTTACAATACGATAACAAAAGTTAATCTTACAGGTTCTCTGCCTACCAAAACGGTACTCGAGAATATTGTATAGACCAGCTTATTACTCTAAATTGAGTAATGGAAAAGGTGAAACGACTTGCTACTATCTTTTTTTCTACAGTAGTTTTATCAACTCGACATCAACTTGACAGTAATAATATCCACTCACCCCATTTTTGACAGTAATTTTGTCAACTCACAAGGCAGAAAGTAATTCTATCCACTCAACCCTACATTTTCGAGGTTTTAGATATGTTCTCACAATAAAAAATTCCGTGACTTAGAACCCAGCTTGAATATGAGTTCAAAATCACGGAAATCCCTTTATATCAAGCACTTTTACACTCTTATTTATCAGACCTTGACATCAATACGACCGTCTCAACGTGGCTGGACTGAGGGAACATATCCACGGGTTGTACTTTTTGCAAAGCGTAGCCCTTGTCCCTTAATATGGCCACATCTCTTGCCAAAGAGGCAGGGTTGCAAGACACATACACTACTTTTTTA
>Ga0160425_1003277_pt1 | contig 12019 bp, 6 predicted proteins | sample BioMet8_FD_108193 | JGI IMG/M metagenome (GOLD analysis project Ga0160425, IMG submission 108193) | Microbial communities from bioreactor (seeded with sewage sludge) at Lawrence Berkeley National Lab, California, USA - Biofuel... | ecosystem: Engineered > Bioreactor > Anaerobic > Unclassified ...
GCAGCAGCACTTGCTGTGGTTCCTGTAGTGTATCCTCGTTTGAGGATAGACCCGTCACTCAGAACCACAATCATCCCGGATGCTACTTTTGTTTCAAGTTCTTCCCTGGCAAGCCCGGTACGGGCAATCCATTCTTCAGGGATCTTGAAATTGTTAACAGGATCTATCATGGAAGAATACTCGGAGGTTTTTTATTATAAATGTATTGACGTGGAAATCGGAAAAGAACCCGATTGGTTTTGGATAAGCCTTGCCGTATTTTCTGGTTTTACTGCATATGATAAAAGTAACTGACATCAAAAGTATAGAAAAAAGATAGAAAAGAGGTGGCATCATTCCAGGAGTGGGGATTTGTTTTTTGGAAATGGGGTTTTATCCTGGATTCTGGAACGATTGGGGAGTCGTTCCTTGTTTGGGGTATTGGGGTTGGTGTGTGAAAAATAGCTTTAGGAATGATGCCTTTTTCAGATGCCGGCACTTGCCTGGCACACTACTACATTTTAAGTTCTATTATATAAATGTATAGGAAACTAAGGATGATCTTTCAATATAGAAATATATCGATTGATTATGGACATGCCAATTATATATCTCCATAATATTTCCATAGAATCCTCATATTTTGGTCTCCCAACTGCATTTTCTAACTTCGCTGAAACAAATTTCTCTTTGGAGTATAGATTACTACTCTAAAATAATCAGGTTAAATAGAAAAGGTACTACAGGACTAGATTCAGGAAATTCGGGGAATATTAAACTCCAATAGATATATAAAAACCTGACTGCTATTTTTTCAGGTTACAGCCCTTTTTACTGGATTCTTGCAAACATGCGGTCCAGTTCCCCTTTCGTAAATGTGATCACAGTGGGCCTACCGTGTGGACAGGAGTAAGGATTTTCAGCTTTTTTAAGCTGCTCTATTAGCTCTTCCATCTGTCTGGGGCTGCAAGCAGCTCCACCTTTGATCGCAGCTCTGCATGCGAGGGTCTTGCAGATCTTTTCCGAAATTCCTGTATCTTTTTTAACTTTTCCTGAAGCTAAAAGGTCCGAAACTACGTCGTGGATAACCTCGGGGTCTTCAAGCCGTCCGAAGATCTCAGGTACGAAGGTAACTACATATGTATTGTCCCCGAATTCTAAAATCCCGAAACCATAATCTTCCAGATAAGGAATGTACTCTTCCATAAGCACTTTCTCTTTAGGTGTAAGGTCTATGGTTACAGGTGTGATCAGCTCCTGCACCCTGGACTTTTTCATTTTTAAAACCTGCTCGTAAAGAATTCTTTCGTGAGCAGCATGCTGGTCGATAAGCACAAGATCTTCTCCCCTTTCGGCAAGGATATACAGCTTGGATACCTGCCCTATAATCCTCAGGTTTTCAAAAGAATCCGTGTTCTGTTTTTGTATCGGTTTTTGTATCGGTTTTTGCATCTTTTCGGTATTTATGCCCTCAAATTTTGTCTCTTCCGAACCTGTTTTTTCAATTTCATTCTCTTGAATACTTGTTATTCTCTTTTTACTTTCTCCTTCTTTCTCTCTTTCCTGCTCGATTTTATTATCCAGCTTTTTATCGCCTGAGATTTCCTGTGTCCCTCCTTCTGCAGTAAAGTCCAGAAGGCGCTCGGAACGTTTTAGCCTCCTCTCGGTATCTTTTACCGGATAAACGTAGGTCTCAGCCTTATTTTTCAGAACCTTGCCCTTATCAGGAAGGCCAGTTTCCAGAATCCCGGTGTCCTTTCCAGCCTCTTTCCTTCCAAAAATTTCCGCAGCTTCGGAGACCTGCAATCTATCTGAAGAACCTGAAACATCGAAGGTTTTCTGAAAAACCCGGTCTCTTTTTTCCCGAATTTCAGGAGCCAGAGCATTTTCGGAGAGTACTTTTTCTATTGCAGATGTGACTGCATCTCCAAGCTCTTTCTCTCGGCTGAAACGCACCTCGGCTTTTCGGGGGTGTACATTAACGTCTACTTCCCCAGGATCAACAATAAGAGAGAGCACTGCCACAGGATAGCGCTCTTTCGGAATCTTGGTATAGTATCCTTCGCGAATAGCTTTATTGATAGCTCTTGAGGTTACCGGGCGGGTATTTACGAACAGGAAAAGCTGATCGCTTTCTCTTCGAGTGGTTTCAGGCTTTGAGATGTACCCAAAGATTTCAAAATCTTCGGTCCTGTACTCCAGGGGAAGCATTGAACGAGCCGTATCCGGGCCCAGAAGATTTACAATACTTTTGAAAGACTCGCTTGAGCCCGCATTTCTTATGACTGACTTTTCTTCACTGAGCAGAGTAAAGGAAATATGCGGATTTGCCAGAGCAAGCTGCATTACCGTATCTGTAATATGGGCAAGCTCGGTACGGTCACTTTTGAGGTATTTCTGCCTTGCCGGAGTATTGTAAAAAAGGTCTTTTACATGCACAGATGTACCTGGAGCCGTGCCTGCATCCGAAGTTTCCAGAACTTTTCCCCCATGGATCACTATCCTGGTGCCTGTAATTTCTTCTGGAGGCCGGGTAAGGATCTCCACCTTTGCAACCGCTGTAATAGACGAAAGGGCCTCTCCCCTGAAACCCATTGTAGAAATAGTATCGAGATCTTCAATCCGTGTGAGCTTGCTAGTTGCATGCTTTTTATATGTAAGCAGGGCATCCTCCCTATCCATCCCGCATCCGTTGTCCCGGATAAGAATGGAGCGTTTTCCGCCTTTTTCGACTTCGATGCGGATGTCTGTAGCTCCTGCATCGATTGAGTTGTCTATCAGCTCTTTTACTACGGATGCAGGGCGTTCAATTACCTCCCCGGCCGCGATTTTGTTTATCGTATCCTTATCAAGGAGCCGAATTTTATTTCCCTTAGCTTTTTTCTTCCCTTCAATGTGTTCTTCCATCATTCCTTTACTCCGTCCAGGCCAGAATAATTTTCATTGGACATACCTTAATCGACCTTTAATAGACCCTTAATAGACCCTTAATAAACCTTTAATTCAACAATTAATTGATCCTTAATCGACTCTTAGCTCAGTCAATCCAGCAGCCTTTTGAGCTCATGAAGCTTGTTCAGGGCTTCTATTGGCGTCATTTCTTCTACATTCAGTTTTATAAGAGCTGTTTCTACAGGGCTGGGCCTGTTTACCTCTGCTGTATTTCCACCGCTGTCTCCAGGGTCAAAAAGCATCATCTGAGTATAACGCGCTGTAGCTTTGCTTTTTCTCTTTTTCCCGTTCTTGCCGTCTTCAACCTCTTCGAGCACGTTCTCTCTTTCGAGTTCCTTAAGAATCTCATTTGCCCTTTCTATTACCTTTTCCGGGACGCCTGCAAGCCTTGCAACCTGGATCCCATAACTCCTGTCTGTTGCACCCGGCACGATCTTTCGCAGGAAAACTAACTCATGACCTTCTTCTTTTACCGCAACGTGATAATTTTTGACCCTTTTTAATTTCTCTTCAAGAGCTGTAAGCTGGTGGTAATGAGTTGCAAATAGAGCCCTTACTCCCACTTTTCCCCTGTTATGCAGGAATTCCACAACAGCTTTTGCAATGCTGTACCCATCATAGGTACTTGTTCCCCTGCCGATCTCATCAAGAAGCACAAGGCTTCTTGGGCTTGCATTATTCAGGATGTTTGCAAGCTCAACCATTTCTACCATAAAGGTACTCTGCCCGCTTGCAAGGTCGTCAAATGCCCCAATCCTTGTAAAGACCTGGTCAATAATCCCTATTGAAGCATAGGATGCAGGAACAAAAGAACCAACCTGAGCCATAATAGCTATAAGGGCAGTCTGACGCATGTAAGTGGACTTGCCTGCCATATTCGGGCCTGTTACCAGCAAAAACTGGTTTTCCTTGCAGTCCATTTCGGTATCGTTCGGGACAAAGCCGCCATGTACGGTGTTTTCAACTACCGGATGCCTTCCGTCACGAATAAGAATCTTACAGTCATCCGTAAGCTGGGGCCTGATATAATTGTTATTTTCTGCTATTTCAGCCAGATCTGCAAGGACGTCAAGCGTACCTATTCTTTCGGCAGTTTCTTGAAGTTCTCTTGAATGGGCTGAAAGTGTCTGCACAATTTCTGTAAAGATTTCATATTCGAGAGCTATAGCTTTTTCATTTGCTGTCAGGATAAGGCTCTCTTTTTCCTTGAGTTCAGGGGTAAAAAAACGCTCGGCATTTGCCATGGTTTGTTTTCGGATATAATCATCAGGCACCTGGCTACTGTTGGCATTTGTTACTTCTATATAATACCCAAAAACCTTATTATATCCCACTTTCAGGGACTTTATGCCGCTTCTTTCTTTTTCCTTCTGCTGAAAATTCGCAATCCACTGCCTGCTGTTGCTTGCAATATCCTTGAGTTCATCAAGTTCTGCATTGTATCCAGACTTTATCATGCCCCCTTCCCGAACTGAGATAGGAGGCTCATCAACTATTGCTCTATCTATAATTTCAGCCAGATTTTCAAGTTCTGAAAATGATGAAAGTCCGACTGCAATATCATTTAAATTCTCAGATTCAACTTTATCCAGAAGGGAATCCCGGACAGGAGGCAGAGCTTCAAGGGATTTTTTCAGGGCTACAAGGTCTCTTGCATTTGAATTTCCATATACTACCCTGCCTACAAGGCGTTCTATATCCCTGACATCTGAAAGCCAGTTCCGGAGATCGTAACGGAGCAGAGGCTTTGCTGTCAGTTCTTCAACAGCATCTAGCCGATGGTTGATTTTTTCTACGGAAAGCAGAGGTTTCAAGAGCCATTTTTTAAGGGTACGGCTTCCCATCGGCGTTTTCGTACTATTCAGAATGCGGTAAAGGGAGTTTTCGTCCCCTTCATCTCGCACGTTTTTAACAATTTCGAGATTCCGCAAGGTTACGGAATCAAGGATCATAAATTCGGAATTCGAGTAGGTTCTCAGGGTATTGATATGGGTAAGCTCCCGCATCTGCGTAGTCTGTGCATATTCCAGGGCAGCCCAGGCCGAATACACTGCAAAATCCAGGTTCTCACAGCCCATGCCTTCAAGGGTTGCAACCCTGAAATGGTTTTTCAACCTTTCTCCCGCTTCCTTTGCTCCTGAAATCTCGGGGGCAAATTCCTGCACAATAGTTTGGGCTCTCAGCCGCTCGGCAAGGGCGGTATTTCCATACAGAGATGAAGGCAGAATGCATTCGGACGGCCGCATGCGAGCAAGCTCGCTTAGAAGCTTTTCAAAATTTTCCGAGTCTCTGAATTGTGTTGTAAGGAATTCCCCTGTGGAAATATCAAGAAACGACGCTCCAATTTCGAATTCCTTTTCGGCGTTCTTCCCTGGCTTTCCAATTTCTCGCCCGGCAACTGCCATGAGATAATTGTTTGAGGCATCTGAAAACATGGAAGAATCAATTGCCGTGCCGGGCGTGACCACCCTGACAACCCCTCTTTTTACAATTCCCTTTGCCTTTTTCGGGTCTTCAAGCTGTTCGCAAATTGCCACTTTATACCCTTTATTTATAAGCCTCGGCAGATAGGTGTCAATTGCATGGTAGGGTATTCCTGCAAGCGGCATTCTCTCTCCTGATTTGTCTTTGCCACGGGCTGTAAGCGTGATCTCTAGTTCTTTTGCAATAGTTTTTGCGTCTTCCCCAAAGGATTCGTAGAAATCTCCCATGCGGAAGAAAATCAGGGTGTCGGGATATGCCTGCTTGGCTTCGTAGTACTGGCGCATTGCAGGGGTCATCATTTCAGTCATTTTTTACTCACTGTAGGCCTTGAATCATTTTTTGTAAAATTGGGATTTTATTGGAAATTTTGGGTATCTCAGAATTCCTCAGATGCTGGGTAATGTCGGTATCAAGATTCCATAAATACTGGCTAATACCTTTAGATATTGATTAGTAGATACAACATCTTTATTAAAATCATCCTTCTTATATATATTTAACAATTCGATATTGAAAGCCATTTTGAAGGAGGGATTGTTCTGGACCAGGAAAAACTCATCGAAGTTTGCCCTGTATGCGGAAATGCAGATTTATATTATGAAGTTGGCGGGTATGCAGGTTCGGTTTACCACTGCAAGGAATGCGGGTATGTAGGAGCTTTTGTTGTTGAAGCTAATGAGGAAATGATAGAAAAAATCCGGGAAAAGTACAGGCGTGAAAGAATTATTGAAAGTAATAAAAAGAATGAAAATAAATGAGATAATAAATTATTAGTAAAATTAATTATATATTTATATATATTATTTATTGTTTGTTGAATTTTTTGGGAACAACTCTTTTAGTTGTGTTTGGCGTTGCGATAATATGCGATAGTGCCTTTATCAATGACGAAAGCAACAACATGGAAGGTATATATGCAAAAAACGGTAAGCTGCCACTCACTACTTTCCGATCATACTTAAGCTCAACCATGAAATTGCTTTACGTTATGATGAGTTCTTGAAGAAGTTTATGCGCAATATATAGCCCCAAGATAAACATACATGCAGCAAATATATTAACTGTAAATAGTGTTTGCCTCCCAACCCATGCAATTATTAAAAAGACAGCCATTAGACCTCCGCCTATAGCTCCACCTATTATGAATTTTTTTGTCTTACTTTGATTATGCTTTTTTTCTGGCTTTAGTAAATTTTTGCCAATAACATGAACAATAAGAAAAGTAGTTGCAATGATAATAACATAGGATAACAAATTACCGACAGAAATAGAAATCTGAAAATTCAACTGTTGACCTGTTACCGCATTATAAATTAATTCAGTCGTTTCTTTGGAAATGACAATATGGATTACTCCAAGAATGGATGTGGACAAAAGAAGTGTATCAATAAGATCCAGGACTCGTTCTTTGTGACTTTTCTGTGGCAGTGCAGCTATCACCTCATCACAGAAAGATTTATATTCTTCACCGATCAGCATATTAATATCTTCGCCACGTTCTTGAGCGGCCAGGACCATTTGTAGCAAATCCTGCCTTACGACTTCCTGATCATGCTCTGAAATGTTTGCCAGGCGCAGGTAGCATACCATATCGATCATGATAACGTTATTTTTTTCGGTTAATCGCTTACACATTTCATTATTCTCTTGATTCAGTATTTTTGTCTCAGTCTTCATCATTTTATTCCCCAATATGAAATAATTGATTTACAGCATGATTGAGCTCTTGCCAGTTATTCATGAATGCCTCCAATTCCTTATCTCCCGCCGGTGTGATGGAAAAATACTTGCGTTTTGGCCCAAGAGCCGACTCACGATATTTTGCCGTTATGAGGTTGTTCTTTTCAAGGCGGAGCAGGAGCGGATAAATTGTGCCTTCTGAAATATCTGAAAAACCATATTTCTGCAATTGCTGCGAAATTTCATAGCCGTAAGTTTCTTTACTGCTGATTACTTTTAATATACAGCCTTCCAATATTCCTTTGAGCATTTGCGATGGTATCAATATGCTGCACCTCTTTTCGCACACTACATTTCATAGTAATACTATATCTACTATGTAATACAAGGTAGCCACATTAAATATAGCTGCCTTGTAATGCAAGGTAGTTACGCTATCAATATAAGTATATCGGTATATTGCTAATTAATTCGGCATTACACGGTTTTTGTTAGAAGCATGTTTCACTCAGTTTTGTGAGTGCCTTGTAAACTCCGGCAAAAGACGAGAAGAAAATCTAAAAAACTAAACTAGTGTTGGGTCAACAGTAAAATGTCGTATAAAATCGATTGCGATTGTTCGTAATGATTGAACCTTTAAAGATTGACGCGACACTAGAGAATAAAACAAAATAAAACAAGAATAGTATGCAATAAAAGGAAAGAGTGCTTTGAATTACCATTAATAAAATCTTGGTGGGGCCGCTGAGATTTGGACTCAGGTCGCAAGACCCCCAGTCTTGCAGGATGGACCAGGCTACCCTACGGCCCCGCAGAGCAGGTTGTATTTTCTCAATGATAAATCTCTTTCTTTGTTTACCATCGCCAACTATTGTAATCAAATATGTAGTATAAATGAGTATCGGTAGAAGAGAGTAGAGAAATACTTTTCACTATATTTTTCACAGTAGTTCATAACTCATAGATGTCATCCTTATCTGGATTTCTTAGCAGGATCTGATCTATTACGGTTTTTGAAAATCAGCTTCTGAAGGCTTACTCAATATGCTTTTTGCCCGAAGGACTCGCTGGATAATGGTAATGTGGGAAAACACAGCTACAAGTACCAGAGCCCAGCTTAGAAAACCCGAAATTCCGCCCAGAGCCAGAAGAACCATTCTTTCCGTACGTTCGGCAATTCCGACTGACAGTTTCCGACAGCCTGCGGATTCCGCACGGGCACGAGTGTAGCTTACCAGGAAGGAGCCTATCAAGGCAAAGCCTGCCCAGAGCCAGCCTTCTATTTGCACAATCGGGGGAAGGACAAGCCTGCCGTTAACCGCGCCTGCTATTATTCCTAGGAACATTAGACCATCGGAGTACCGGTCGCAAACCGAATCGAGCACGCCTCCAAAAGGCGTAATTCGGCCTTTTGCCCTTGCAACTCCTCCGTCAAGGATATCAAAAATCCCGCTAAAAAGAATAAGAAGACCACCTGCAAAAGGTTTGCCCAGCGCAAATGCTGCCCCTGCAGCGATGCTTACGGCAAAACCCAGCAACGTGAGGGTATTCGGAGATAAGGGAATCAGGCGGGCAATGGGAATTATCAGCTTTCTTGCGCTGTTTTTGAGTTCGTCGAAGATATTTAACCCCTTCCTTTTACTGGCTGCGTGTATAGCTACATATAGATGATAGTATGGTTGAATATTAGCTTATCTTTTTTGGGAAAAAACCTGTCCACACTTCGAATCTGCTATTAAGGGCTTCCTGAAGTTCAGGAACAGTTATCCGGACAGAATGTAGACAGGGAGAATAAAAGAATTTCTGTCAAAAATAGAGTTTTTAAAGATTTTCTGGTGATTTTAAAGAATTCTTTCAGTTACTTACTGACTTCGCAGTGGTTTCTGAGTGGTTTTTATGATATCTAAGCGGTTTGTGAGTAATTCTCATAATTTTTAAATGGATTCTAAGTGGTTTCTCATCAAGAAAGAACTTATAAGAATTCATATTAAGGAGGAACTTTTAAGGATTTCCTGTCAAAAAGGAAGTTTTAATGATCCCTATTAAATATACCTGTTAAAAATACCTGTTAAAAATACCTGTTAAAAATACCTGTTAAAAATACCTGTTAAAAATACCTGTTAAAAATACCTGTTAAAAATACCTGTTAAAAATGTACATTATAAAGAGATAATAAGTCACATGAATTTAAAATGATATGGAGTTAAAAAATGGAAATCGTAGAAAAACACAGGTCAGAGTGTATAGAATGCGGACAATGCCTTAAGGTTTGCCCTCGATACAATGACCTGGGTTTGTTTAATCGGTTGTATGGATATCTGGAAGGAAATTCGGACATTGATGCCGGCTCTCTGCTGCGCTGCCTGACCTGCGGACTCTGTACAAATGCCTGTCCCATGGGGCTGGGAATTAAAATGCTTATTTCTCCTGCCAGGCAGAAGTGGGTCCGTGAACATGGACTTACCGACAGGCAGACAATGGTAGACCCTGAAGCTGAGAATAACCTTTTTAAGAAGATTGCCGAGCTGGATGAGACTCCTGCGTATAAAGAAAGTTCAGGTTCAGTAGTCTATTTTCCGGGCTGTGCAGGCACATATATTAACAAAATCATGGCACAGGCTACAATTGCACTGCTGGATAAAGCAGCAGTCAATTACACTGTCCTGAGCGGAGTCGAATACTGCTGCGGAGCTGTATCTGCGGGCGCCGGAGATACAGGGCCTATCCACAGGAATGGACAGCGGAACATTGAAGAAATCCGAAAAAGGGGGGCTAAAACTCTTATTACAGCCTGCCCTGGTTGCTTTAAGGCATTTAAAGACATCTACCCTAGAATTTTTGGGAAACTTGATTTTCAGGTGCTGCATGTTTCCCAGTACCTTGAACTTCTTATTAGGGAAGGAAAACTCACTCCTAAGGCTGTGCTCAAGCATAAAGTCTTTTATCATGATCCCTGCCATCTGACCAGGGCAATGAGAGTATATCAAGAAGCAAGAGATGTGCTTGAGCAAATTCCGGGCACCGAGCTTGCCAATGAAACACCTAAAAATTCGGCATGTTGTGGTTTTGGAGGTGGAGTAAGGGTCAATTATCCATCTGAGTCCCTGGATGTGGCTTCTGACCGCTACAGAGCTGCGGAAAAACTGGGCTGTGATATAATTATCACGAACTGCGGGGGTTGCATGCAAAATCTTATTGAAGCCGGACAGGACGAAAAAATAAAAGTTTTTGACCTTGCCGAATACCTTTCCCTCGCCTGCGGAATAAAAATTGAGAGGGAAGATTCCAGAATGCTGGAACTCGTCAACAGGGCTTACAGGCTCTGCATTTTGGGGTATGGGGAATCTGAAGGCTTATGATCTTACCTTTTAATTCACATATCCTTTTTGATTTCATTACCTTTTAATCCACATATTCTTTTTGATTTCATTACCTTTTTGATTTCATTATCTTTTTTGTCAAAAGAAGCCTAGTTCTTTGCAGCATACAGGGCAGATGTAGTACCGGCAGGATCTGCACACAAAGATTGCATAATAAGAGGCCTCGTGACCCATGAAAGACTCTTCCTGTAGTTTACTTCAGCTTTGCAATTTAAGGGGACTATTTACTAATTCGTTCCCTTTACTAATCCTTTCCCGAAGCTTACAAATAAAGGCAATTATAGGTGACATACTTTCCAACTGATCAAAAGACATAAATAGTATTATATAGTACAACGGTTGCCGGTCTCGGAGTTTAGTAGGGCGCAAATAGAGAGAAAGGTAAATAGATGAGATAAATAGCAATCTATGGAAAAGGTGGTACTGGAAAATCCACTACGACGCAAAATCTGACTATGGCTTTTTCGACCATGGACAACAAAATATTGCTTATGGGGTGCGGCCTGAAAGCAGACTCCACCAGAACACTATCTTGCGTTCTACTATCTGGTGATTTAAACCTGGTGATTTAAACCAGAAGAAACTTTAGAAAAATACATTTTGGATATTTAATATTTATATTTTTTGATAATTCAATTTTATTTTCTTCCTCAATATACAAATGAAACATGAAAAACCAAAAACTATAAATAATACCCCCAAATTCATTACAGAATTTTTAGAAAAATATATTTATGCGAATGACCAACAAAGTATTGGAGACATCTGAAAGATGAGTTATCAGACGGGATTAAAATGGCACGAAAAACACCCCCTCTGCTAAAACACTCATGAACCCCAATCAACGTAATCATGAACTCTTCATGGTTCCATTGTCTCACTTGAGGTGATCATGGCTTCCCACCCATGGTGATCGTGAGTTTCTTCCTGTATATTCATCGCTTCACCCAGAAGCATGAGCTTACAGCCTGAATGTTCACGAATAATCGTGATAATTACAGGAGAGAAGTCTCTAGTTCAAAAACTAAAACGGAGGATGCAACATTAGCAAAGAAGAATTACTTCAGGAACTTGCAGATGCTATAATTTCCTGCAAGAAGGATACAGTACTCGCTGTAGTTGAAAAAGCTAAAGGAGAACTGGAACCTTCCGAAATAATTGAAAAAGGACTTGCAGCAGGCATGAATGAGGTTGGTGTCCGTTTCGAGAGAGGAAAACTGTTCCTGCCACATGTGATGATGGCTGCCGATGCGATGACTGCAGGGGTTGCAGCTCTTAAGGATCTTATGCCTGAAGGGGCTTCCAGCTCAAAGCTCGGTGTTATTGTGAACGGTACCGTAGAAGGTGACGTTCATGATATTGGGAAGGCAATCGTGTCCACAATGCTCCAATCTGCCGGCTTTGAAGTACATGACATCGGCCGTGATGTTCCAATCAGGAACTTTATTGAGAAGGCAAAGGAAGTCAATGCCAATATGATTGGAATTTCCGCCCTTATGACCACAACTCTCCAGGGACAGAAAGGTGTAATTGAGCTCCTCAAA